>Ga0210400_10005824_pt1 | contig 10428 bp, 9 predicted proteins | sample IncBWH26MmetaG_FD_155456 | JGI IMG/M metagenome (GOLD analysis project Ga0210400, IMG submission 155456) | Forest soil microbial communities from Barre Woods Harvard Forest LTER site, Petersham, Massachusetts, United States - Inc-BW-H-26-M | ecosystem: Environmental > Terrestrial > Soil >... | reverse complement strand
AGGCGGCAATGGTCTTGCTAATGACGCTCCTACTGACCGCCTTATTTGCGCTCATGCTATATGGCGTTCTGGTGCTGGCATTGCCGAAGAATCTAATTAATATCGCAATTGGATTTGCAGGTGTTTCAGCGATCTTATTCGGGGGCGCCTGCGTTCAATATTTTGCGAAGTACTTTCTTTATGAAAAGGACGATCGAGCGGAGCTGCAATTGCTCGGCGGGATCAGATTTGGCGATACTCTGGAAGCAATGTTGAGCGGCAAAGGTGCCACTTGGCCCTTTGCCAAACTTTCTGCATCCCGAGAGACCCTCCGGCTTCAGACTCCTTTCGGGAACTATGCCTGGGAAAGAGCCGACCCTCGGTTGATGATCCAAAAAACGGGGGTGTCGACGGGACAGTGGCAGATCGGCGCGGAAGATGCCGCAACGACGCGCCCGATTGTCTTCAGCACGTTTCCCTGACAAGATAATTGAACGAAAGCTGAAAGAACTCGGATACGAGGTGCGAACTCTCAGTCTTGCTGGAGCGGGAATTGCTTGAGGCGACCAGGCTACGCGGCTCCCGATCATGATGAGCAGAAGCGCGGTGGAGAGTCCGCCGGTGCGAGAAGGCACACCGGGCCAACCCCAGTTCAGTTTCATTCAATGCGCTTAGTCGTAAGTGGATAATCTTGCGTAGCGTGCGATCAGGAACAGGCGGCCTCGGCGACTGAATGCAAAGTTGAACCTTCTGTTAGGTGCTCACAAAGTCTTCCTGTTCAGCGGCCCGCATTGATCAGATCCGAGACTTGCCCGAATCGCACGGGACTCAATCGGTGACATTCGGCTCCGGCGTAAGAACGGTCACCCCGATTTCGACCGCGACGAGATTGGCCTGACGAAGTGGCCGAGATGGTTAGCACCGAACTGCGTTTTCGAATCCGTCCGACGTCCAGGCAGAGTCGATGGCCATAACGCCGGCATTGGCAATGATGCCGTCCAGCCCGCTGCAATAGCGAGCGGGCTCCTGCGTCAGGTCCTTCGGCGCCTACTGCGGCGGACGCTTGGTGACATCCCTCGTAACGAGAGGCAAAAGATCAAGCTCTATTGAATTCAATGCTTTAGCGGCGATCTGGTAGCGGGAGAGGGACTCGAACCCCCGACCCCAGGATTATGATTCCCGTGCTCTAACCAGCTGAGCTACCCCGCCACGGCGCTCGCCATCGCGGCCTTACATGCCGCTGTCGCGAACGCGCGGCATATAAGAAGCCGCTCTAGGCCATGTCAAGCAAACCCGGCTGATCCGCCAAGGGGCTGCGGGCGCAGCTATTTCGGCCGCACACGGGAATCGCCGCCGGGGCTGCCGGGCGGCGGAATCACGGGTGTATTGCCGGTATCGGGCGTCGGTGCGTGGATTTCCGGATCGACCCCCGCCGGCGGGCACAGCACGCCGTCCGATCTCGCCAGTTTGTCGGCGAGCGGCTCGGCCCCTTGTCCGGTGGTCGTTCCCTCCGGCATGGCCGTGCCGTGAGGCGGTAATGGCTGCATCGGCGCGCAATTGTTTGCCGACACGCCAGCCGCGGTTCGGACCGGCGGCGTCGCCGGAACCGGCGGGGCTTGCGCGCTCGCTACGGCCGGCACCGCCATCAGCACGCATGACAGAAAAAGTGCATGTTTCATCATGCCGGGAAAACGGCCTACCCGGGCGGAGGTTCCGCAGGCGTGGCCCGGTTTCACGCCTTGCGGTAACGAATCAGCGAGAAATGGCCCATCGGCGGCATCGGCCGGCGTTCGGTCAGGCTGACCCCGCCATGTTTGGCGGCCCAGGCGGTCAGACGCGCCCATGGAAATTCCGGACGCCAGCCGAGCCGGCGGGCCAGCGGCGCGAACGCCAGTTCGAAGATACGGCGCACGCCGCCTTCGGCGCCGATGTGATTGACCAAGATGAGTTCGCCGCCGGGCTTCAGCACGCGGATGAAATCATCGAGCGTGGCTTCGGGATCGGGCACCGCGGTGATGACATATTGCGCCACCACCGCGTCGAAAAACGAATCCGCGAATGCCAGGTTCTTCGCGTCCATCACCGCGAGTGTTTCGACATTGGAAAGACCCAGCGCCCGCACGCGGCTCTGCGCCTTGCGCAGCATCGGTTCGGAGATATCGACGCCGCACAACCGGGTGGTGCGTGAATAATCCGACAGCGACAGGCCAGTGCCGACGCCGACATCGAGAATCCGCCCGCCGATCCTGTCGGCCTCGGCGATGGTCGATTGACGGCCGTGATCGAAAACCTTGCCGAACACCAGATCGTAGACCGGCGCCCAGCGCCCATAAGCTTTTGCGACCCCCGCGCGGTCGATATCCGACGCCATACCCAGCCTTGAAAATTATCCGCCCGAAATATTATCCGCGCATCGCCTCGATAAGCGGCTGCGGTGCGGCGGTTTCCCTCGCCGCCCCTTTGGCCATAGCACGCCTGGCGGTGGCGCTTTGGATGAAACCGCCGCCGAGCACACGCGGCTGGCCGGAGGCTGCATCGTAGAACACACAGGCCTGCCCCGGGGAGACGCCCTCTTCGCCCGCGACCAGTTCGACCTCATAGCGGCCGTCTTCAGCCGCGCGCAACCACGCCGGCTGCGGCGCACGGGTCGATCGTACCCGCACGAAAATCTCCAGACCCTCGCCGACCACCCGATCGAGCGCGCCTTCGCCGATCCAGTTGACGTCACGCAGCACGATGCGATCCATCCGCAGCGCCTCGCGCGGCCCCACCACGACGCGGCGGCTGGCCGCATCGAGCCGCACCACATACAACGGTGCCGCCGAAGCGATGCCCAATCCCCGGCGCTGCCCGACGGTGAAATGGACGATGCCCTGATGCCGACCGATGACCCGGCCGTCGAGATCGACGATATCGCCGGGCTCGATCGCATTCGGCCGCAACCGGCCGATAATATCGGTGTAGCGGCCGGTCGGCACGAAGCAGATATCCTGGCTGTCCTGCTTGTCGGCAACGTTAAGTTCGAAGCGCCGCGCCAGTTCGCGCGCCTGCGGCTTGGTCATGTCGCCCAGCGGAAAACGCAGATAGTCGAGTTGTTCGCGGGTGGTCGCGAACAGGAAATAGCTCTGATCGCGGTCGGCATCGGCGGCGCAGATCATCGCACGCGACCCATCGCCCATCCGGCGCGAAGCGACGTAATGCCCGGTGGCAAGCGCCGAGGCGCCGAGTTCATGTGCGGTCTTGAGCAGGTCGCGAAACTTGACCGAGCGGTTGCACTCGATGCAAGGCACCGGTGTTTCGCCCGAAGCGTAGCTGTCGGCGAAATTGTCGATCACCGATTCACGAAAACGGCTTTCGTAGTCCAGCACGTAATGCGGGATGCCGATCCGCCCGGCGACATTGCGCGCATCGTGGATGTCCTGCCCGGCGCAGCAGGCGCCCTTGCGATGGGTGGCCGCCCCGTGATCGTAAAGCTGCAGCGTGATGCCGACGACGTCGTATCCTTCGGACTTCAACAGCGCGGCCGTCACCGAGGAATCGACGCCGCCGGACATGGCGACAACGACCCTGGTGTCCTGCGGGCGGCCTTCAATATCCAGACTGTTGAGCATGGTCCCGGTCATCAATGCGATCGCGAGCGCCAGACGCTTCGCGATCAGGAAACCGCCTTGCGGTCAGAGGCTTTGCAGCGTTTTCCCTGGAAAAAAGCGAACTCGCTCGATCGGAAGCGGCTGAAAAGCTGGTCTTTAATATAGGCGGCATTCGCGTGAGGCAATCACGGTCACATGATTTCGCTGCCGCAAACGGCAAATCTTGCCGCCGGGCAGAAAAGGAACCGCCGCGGCGGCGCAGCAGCCTGTTCGTCACGACCTTAAGACATTGATATATATTGGCATTTTTTGTGACTCGGGGTGGCCCGGTCCTTGCTGATCTAGGTCAGTTCCATCGCGAGAGGCCGCCCGGTGTTAAGCGTCAGTTCAGAAGCAGCAGCGAACGTGGCTTTCCAGGGCGCCGCGCAACGGTCGGCACGGTCCGACCAGCCGCCGGGAAACGGCATTTTTGGGGCGCTGGTCGACAGCAACGCGAACTCAACCGCACAGCAGCCACCCGCCGCGCCAAACCGCTCCAACGACACGCCGCCACCCGCCGATAATTCAGGGCCGGCGAACAACGCGTCTGCCAATCAGCCGGCCAACAACGATACCAACAACGGCGGCAACAATTCCGGACAGCCTTCCGACATTAATGTCAACAATAACGCCAGCAACCCCAACGCCAATGGCCCGGCCAGCGCGGAGGGGACCCAGCAATCCAGCGCCTCGAAGGCCGGTACCACGAAGTCAACCTCAACCTCGACCACCGACGATACCTCCAAGGTCGATCCGACCCTGGCCCAGCAGGCGGGACTGTCCGTGACGACGCCAACTCCGGTCGCCGTTGTGATTCCCGTCGCAATCGTCGCGACCAATGTTCCTGCGGCAACGCCGACCACCGGCAATGCCACCGCGCCGCTGGCGATTGCGGCAGCAGCTATCGCCGCCAGCTCACAAGTCATCTCGGCGCAGGCGGCGTCATCAGCGCAAATCAAGACCGATCCGAACGCAGCGAGCGCCACGAGCCCGACTGCGACCGCATCGACGGCGACCACCACAACCGCCGCAACGACGACTGCAAAGATCGCGGTCACCGCGGCAGGCCAGACCGTCGCCGCGTCCGCGAACCAGCCGGCGGCAACGCCGGCCAATGTGTCCGCGGCAACCGCGGCGACATTGACCAGCACGGTGGCCGCAACCGCCCCCGTCGCAGCGAAACCCACATCCAAGACGACCGCATCGGAAACGGCTTCGAGCACTCCCGATGCGTCGGCAACGGATTCATCAACAGCGGCGGCTCAGAACAGCCTGGTGCAACAACCCGCCAGCACAGGCAAACCGGACGCCGCGAACGCGGCGGTTGATGCCGTCGCCACAGAGGCCGCCGCCGGCGCCTCATCTTCATCGGCCGGCGCCATAACGGCCCACGAACACACCTCGGCGGACGCCGCAGCACATGCGCCAACCGACGCCTCCGACACCGGCGTTCAGGCGGCCGGCATAATCCAGCCGCAGCCTGCTACCCCGGCGGCGACCTCCGCGGCAACGCTGACCGCCACAGCGGCCACGAATGCGCCGGTGCCGCTGAGCGGGCTTGCGGTCGAGATCGCGGCCTCGGTCAAGAGCGGCAAGAGCAGTTTCGAGATCCGCCTCGATCCGGCCGATCTTGGCCGCATCGATGTTCGCATCGATATCGATCGCAACGGTCAGGTGACGTCGCATTTGACGGTCGAAAAGCCGGAAACGCTGTCGATGCTGCGCCAGGACGCACCGCAGTTGCAGCGCGCGCTGGACGACGCCGGCCTGAAGACCGGTAACAACGGTCTGCAGTTCAGCCTGCGCGACCAGTCCTCTTCCGGACAGAACAACGGCGGCAATACCGGCGGCAACGCCCAGCGGCTGATCGTCAGCGACGCAGAGACCACCCCCGCGGCGATCGCGGGACGAAGCTATGGCCGATCGCTCGGATCGAGCAGCGGCGTGGACATCAGAGTGTGAGGAGACAGACATGACAACAGTCGTATCGGGGACCACTCCCCTGCCGAACTCATCTTCAACTTCATCCGCTTCTGCGGCCGCGGCCGCCAACGCGATGGCCAACACGCAGATCGCCGGCAACTTTCAGAGCTTCCTGCAATTGCTGACGACGCAATTGCAGAACCAGAATCCGCTCAGCCCGCTGGACACCAACCAGTTCACCCAGCAACTCGTCGAATTCGCCGGCGTGCAGCAGCAGATCAACACCAACGACTCGCTGGCGACGCTGGTATCCTTGCAGCAGACCGCGCAATCGACCCAGGCGCTGGGCTTTGTCGGCAAAACGGCGGTCGTCAGTGGCAGCACCGCGGCACTGACCAACAGTAAAGCGTCGTGGCTGATCAACGTTCCCACCGCGTCGAACGTCACTATCAACATCACCAACGCCAGCGGTCAGACCGTCTACTCGGGCAGCGCCGCCGCCGCCGCCGGCAACAGCCAGCCGTTCACCTGGAACGGCCTCGGCAGCGACGGCACTCAGGAACCCGACGGCAACTACACCCTCACGGCTACTGCCAAGGACTCTGCGAACAATACGGTGGCCATCACGACGGACGTCGTGGGCGTGGTCAGCTCGGTCGATCTCACCCAATCGCCGCCGCTGCTGACGATCGGCGGCCAGACCTTTACGGTCAACCAGATCCAAGGCATCATGGATTGACGACGAAGCCTCCTTTCCGGATTCGTCGGTCACCCCCGATTTGCGGTCCTTACCGCCGTCCCCCAAGCCTTCAGACCGGTCAATCCTGGCGCCAGAGCGGCGCCCGGACGGCCGGCGTCTGGGCATTTTCAAGGAGATTCGTATTGAAGCCTTAGGCTTAGGCAAATTTTAAGTCGCGGGGCGTAGGTTACTTTTGTGAGTTCAGTGGTTGAGAGTTTGTGAGTACGCCATGACAGAACCCCATCGCCCGAGGGTAAAATACGTCATCGGGCCTGACGGCAGTCCGTTAACAATTGCGGATCTGCCCGCGCCCGGGACCAAACGGTGGGTTATCCGCCGTAAGGCCGAAGTCGTTGCCGCGGTCCGCGGCGGCCTGCTCTCCCTTGAGGAGGCCTGCAGCCGTTACACGCTGACCGTCGACGAATTCCTCTCCTGGCAATTTTCCATCGATCAGCATGGTCTTGCCGGACTTCGCACTACCCGTATTCAGCAATATCGTCAATAAACGCTCGCTCCGAGCATCGGCATTTTTAGGAAAATCGGCTTCGCCCTGCGAAGCCGATTTTTTCTATTCTGGAACTTTCGTGCCGGCTCTTAACCTTCGTTAACCATATCGAAACCATCCCATAGGCAATAATTGCCCAGTCGGCGCCTGGAGCCGAATATGAGGGGCGGTTCGTTTGCAGAGTCTTGTGGGTTTCCTGAAGGGTCTGGGTGCTGCCCGGTTGATGGCGATGGTTGCGGTGACAGCCGCGCTGATCGGTTTCTTCGCCTTTGTCATCATGCGCGTCACCACGCCGCAGATGACGACCCTCTTTACCGATCTCAGCATGGAGGACTCCTCCGCCATCATCAAGGACCTGGAACGCCAGGCCATTCCCTTCGAACTGCGCAACGATGGCGCCGTGATCATGGTGCCGAAGGACAAGGTCACGCGGCTGCGCATGAAGCTCGCCGAGGGTGGCTTGCCCAAAGGCGGCGGCGTCGGTTACGAGATTTTCGACAAGTCCGACGCGCTCGGGACTACCAGCTTCGTCCAGAACATCAATCATCTGCGCGCGCTCGAGGGCGAATTGGCCCGCACCATCCGCGCCATCGACCGCGTCCAGGCGGCGCGGGTGCATCTGGTACTGCCTGAACGGCCGCTGTTTGCGCGCGAAGCGCCTGAACCGTCTGCCTCGATCGTGGTGCGCGTGCACGGCGCGCTCGAACCGCAACAGATCAGGGCCATTCGCCATTTGGTCGCCTCCGCGGTCAACGGCCTGAAGCCGCAGCGCGTTTCGATCGTCGACGAAGCCGGTCAGCTGCTTGCCGACGGCGCCAGCGGCGAGACCGACAGCAGCATCGGGGACGAGCGCCGCGCCGGTTTCGAGAAGCGGATGCGCAATGAGGTCGAGGCGATCGTCTCGTCGGTGGTCGGCGCCGGCCGCGCCCGCGTCCAGCTGTCGGCGGACTTCGACTACAACAAGATCACCCAGACGTCGGACCGTTTCGATCCGGAAGGCCGGGTGCTGCGTTCGAGCCAGACCAGGGAAGAATCCAGCGCCACGGCCGAGACCAACGCTCAGGTCACCGTCAACAACGAACTACCGGGCAACCAGGCCCAGGGCGCCGCGCCGGCCGCGCGTGACCAGAGCAAGAAAACCGAAGAAACCAACAACTACGAAATCTCCCGCACCACCAAGACCGAGGTAACCGAGGCCGGAAGGGTCAACCGCATCTCGGTCGCCGTGCTGGTCGACGGCAGCTACACCAAGAACGAAAAGGGCGAGATGGTCTATCAGGAGCGCGGCAAGGAGCAGCTGGATCGGATCGCCGCGCTGGTGCGCTCGGCTATTGGCTTCGACCAGAAGCGCGGCGACCAGGTCGAGGTCGTCAACCTCAAATTCGCCGAAGCGCCGGTGGTTACTCCGATCGCGGAGCCGGCCGGATTGCTCGGCATGCTGCAGTTCACCAAGGACGACGTGATGTACGTCATCGAACTCGGCGTCATGATGCTGCTCGGCCTGGTCGTGCTGTTCATGGTGATCCGGCCGCTGGTCAAGCGCATTCTGGCTTCCGAAGTGGTCCCGACGCCGATGGGCGAGGGATCGGTGCCGGCACTGATCGACGGCGCAGCGGCCGCAGGCGCCAGCGGCCAGAGTCTCGTGCCCGGTTCCGCCACCGCCGCCAACATGATCGATGTCGCCCAGATTCAGGGCCAGGTTCACGCGCAGTCGGTGCATCGCGTCGGCGAACTGGCCGAGCGAAACCCCAACGAGACCGCTTCCATTATTCGTCAATGGCTCAGTGAGCCGGCGTGATCTGACATGGCCCTCCCGCAAACCACCAACAACGTCAACGATATCACCAGCGTCATCGCGACGCTGGCGGGCCGTCAAAGCGACCGTCCGAAAGGCCCGACGCTGAGCGGCCCGAAACGCGCCGCGATCCTGATGCTGGCGCTGGGAGAACAATATGGCGGCAAGGTGTGGTCGCTGCTCGACGACGATGAGGTGCGGGAACTATCGATAGTGATGTCGACGCTCGGCACCGTCGAGGCCGACGTGGTGGAAGACCTGCTGCTCGAATTCGTGTCGCGGATGTCGGCGTCCGGCGCGCTGATGGGCACCTTCGACGGCACCGAGCGGCTGTTGCAACTCTACCTTCCGGCGGAACGCGTGTCCGGCATCATGGACGAAATTCGCGGGCCGGCCGGCCGCAACATGTGGGAAAAACTCTCCAACGTTCAGGAAGAGGTGCTGGCCAACTATCTCAAGAACGAATATCCGCAAACCATCGCTGTGGTGCTGTCGAAACTCAAGCCGGAGCATGCCGCGCGGGTGCTCGCGATACTGCCCGAGGACATGGCGCTCGACGTGGTCGGCCGCATGCTGAAGATGGAGGCGGTGCAGAAGGAAGTGATCGAGCGCGTCGAACAGACGCTGCGCACTGAATTCATGTCGAACCTGTCACAAACCCGCCGCCGCGACGCCCATGAAGTAATGGCCGAGATCTTCAACAATTTCGACCGCCAGACCGAAACCCGCTTCATCACCTCGCTGGAAGAGGACAACCGCGAATCCGCCGAACGCATCAAGGCGCTGATGTTCACCTTTGACGATCTCGTCAAGCTGGATTCCGGTTCAGCACAAACCCTGATGCGCAATGTCGACAAGGACAAGCTCGGCATCGCGCTGAAGAGCGCCAACGAGGACGTCCGCGGCTTCTTCCTCGGCAACATGTCGTCCCGCGCCGGCAAGATGCTGCTGGACGACATGGCCGCTATGGGGCCGGTGCGTTTGCGTGACGTCGACGAGGCACAGGCGCTGCTGGTCAATCTCGCCAAGGACCTCGCGGCCAAGGGCGAAATCATGCTGACCAAGAACCGCGCCGACGACGAGCTGGTGTACTGATGGCAGCCCCCGCAAAGTTCATGTTCGACATGGATTTCTCGGCACCCGACAGGATGCGCGAGCGCCCCGCCACGCCGGCGGAAATCGCCCAGAAGATCGCCGCGGCCGAAGCCCGCGCCTATCGCGACGGCTTCGATGCCGCCCAGCGCGAGGCCAAGGCGGAAAGCGACCGCCGTTCCGCGCTGGCGCTGGAGGAGATCGGCATTGCCATTCAGGCCATCGCCAAGCGCTTCTCGGGTATCGAAACCCGGATGGAGACCGAAGCCGTCGATGTCGCGGTCGCCGTGGCGCGCAAGCTGTGCAGCACGCTGATCGCCGCCGAGCCGCTCGGCGAGATCACCGGGTTGGTGAAGGATTGTTTCTCGCAACTGGTTTCCACGCCCCATCTCGTGGTCCGGATCAACGAGAGCCTGTACGAGACCGCCCACGAGCGCATCGAGCGGATGGCGAAGCAAAGCGGCTTCGAGGGCCGTCTTGTGATCCTGGCAGAGCCGGAAATCGAGACCGGCGACTGCAAGATCGAGTGGGCCGACGGCGGCGTCGTGCTGGAGCGCGCGGCGATCGAAGCCAAGATCAACGAACTCGTCGGACGCTACATAGCGTCCCGCAATCAGGCCTGAGCCATGGTCCGGAACATGACCAAGAGGATTGAACCATGAGTGACACCGACGCACAGGTTCCGCTCCCGGATCTCAACGCTGCCCAACCGCCGGGGAGCGATGACATCGCCTATCACGAGGACGAACAGGCTTCGCGCATCGCC
>Ga0210400_10005823_pt1 | contig 10429 bp, 5 predicted proteins | sample IncBWH26MmetaG_FD_155456 | JGI IMG/M metagenome (GOLD analysis project Ga0210400, IMG submission 155456) | Forest soil microbial communities from Barre Woods Harvard Forest LTER site, Petersham, Massachusetts, United States - Inc-BW-H-26-M | ecosystem: Environmental > Terrestrial > Soil >... | reverse complement strand
TGCGGGCCTGGGGGTCCCGCGCGATATAGGAAAAGAAACCCGTCCCGCCCGTGGCGAGCGCGTTCACCGCGATGCCCGCCAGCAGCAGGGTATTGACATTTACTTTCCCAAAGACATGGGAAAGCCGGTAGACCAGCCAGGTGGCCGCGCCCCCGCCGGTAAAGGCGAACAGCGGCAGCAGGAAGGGACCCGCCGCGTCCACCCAGGGCCCGCTGAGGCTCTTGCCCATGACGAAGACGAAGGCCGCCCCGAAGGCCGCGCCCGAAGAGGTGCCCACCAGCCCCGGTTCGACGATGGGGTTCCGGAACAGGGCCTGCATGAGCGTTCCGGATACCGCCAGTGTGGCGCCCGTTAGTGCACAGAGCAGCACCCGCGGCAACCGGATCTGCAAAAAAAGCCGCTCCTCGATGGAAGCGCCGCCGCCCCCGCCACCCAGCGCGTGCCGCAAAAAAAGAAAGATCTGTTCATACGAGATGGACACAGCCCCTACCCTCGCGGACACGAGCAGACATAGCAGGAGCAGGAGGCCGAGGCCCCAGTAATACGCGGAGAATGAGAACGTCCTTTTACGCATGATGATCATTGAGCGACGGGCTGACCATGGATCAGCCGGATCAAATTATACACGTTCCTGCCCGTCCTCGGTCCAAGATAAACCAAATCATGTTCTTCGATCCGGTAGATGCGGTTGTTTTTTGCCGCCGGCGAAAGCGCCACACCGGGCAACCGTTTGAATTTTTCGAGACTCCCCTGCAGGTCAAACCCATAGTCGGTTGCCAGGATCACATCGGGCTGGGTCTGCGCGATAACCTCCGCGCTGAGGTTCCGCCATTTCTGCGCGGTATCGGCAGCGTTGACGGCGCCCGCCCAATCCAGCATCTGCTGCTGGATGCCGCGGTGACTGAGCACGAAATACTGGTTGGCGGCCTGACCGAAATGGATGACCAGCACCCGTAAGGGCGGCTCGCCTGCATAGGTCTTGCGCAGCGAGTCGGCCTGCGTCATTTCCCGGTCAAGCCGGTCGCAGAGCGAATCGCCGGCCCGTTCATGATGGAATTCGGCGGCGATCCGGCGGATCAGCCGTTTCGTGCTGTCGAGGGTATTCCCCCCGTCGAATTGGCGCAAGGGGATACCCATCTTTTTCAACTGATCGATGGTCGGCTGCGGGCCCCAGTTACCGTCGTTCCAGACCGCGGTGGGATTAAGGGAGATGATCCCCTCGGCGGCCAGCGCCCGGTGATAGCCCACGGCCGTTATCTTTTTTGCCTCGGGCGGCCAGGTACTGGAAATATCCCGGCCCACCAGCGCCGTATCCCCGCCGACGGCGAAGATGATCTCGGTCAGCTGCTTGCTGACGCTGACGATACGCAGGCCTTGTTTGTCCCCGGTCTTGCCGGTCGGCTGGCCGCAAGCGGCCAGCAGGAGTAGCGTCGATAGTATGACAATGGTTCGGTGCATAGTTTGTCTTTAAAAGATGTACGCCAGCTTGGCTCCGCCATACCCCGCCGCATTATACGGCATCGGCAGGAAATGCGGATCGGTCGTTCCGGCAAGGGTGCCCGAAAAGAAAAGAAAACTGTAGTATGTCGAGTTCGTGAGATTGTCCACCCCTGCATACAGGTCCAGCGAGAAATGATCCCCTAACTGGCTGCGATAGCCGATCTTGCCGTTCACCAGGTTAAATGCACGCGCGGAGTACAGGTTGTCGAAGGTGTAGGGAACCGGATCGACATGTCGGTAGGTCAGATAAGCATAAAAACCGGCCTTCGTCTGGAGATCGATCCCCGCATTGACCACATTGGGCGCCACACCGGCCACCTTGTTGTTCGAGAAGTTGAGGGTTGCGGCATTGTGGTTGTTGTCGCTGTAAAAATCCTTGTACCGGAAATCGGAATACGTATAGGTCAGGAACGGGCGCAGCAGGGAAATGCCGGCGTTCGGGTTGTTCAGGATCGCATAGCTGAGGGCCAGTTCCACCCCGATATTCCGCTGCTCGCCGGCGTTGACATAGGTCGTATAGGTTGGCGTGCCTCCGCTGGCCGGGATTTGCTGGGCAACGAGCTTGTTGTGCACGTCCAGGTCGAAAAGCGCCAATTGATAAGAGAACTTTCCTCCCAGGAGGTCCCCCTTCGACCCGATCTCGTACTGGACACCCGATTCGGGTTTCAGGTCTTTATTGACGGTTCCCAGCACCGCGTTGATGACATCGGCCGTCGGGGGCGGAGTGTAGCCGCGGCTGACATCGGCATAGACAGAAAGATGGTCGTTCAGCATTTTCAACAGGGATATCCGCGGCATGAACACCGGCGAGAAGCTTTTGTCCCCGGATTGATTGGCATGGTTGGGGTTGGCGGAGTTGGCCAGCATGTCCGCGATGGCATATTCCGTGAAGTCGAGGCTGCCGCCCGCCGTCAGCATGAATTGCGCGGGCAGGCTGAATTTCCATTCCGTAAAGAGGCTGTAGCCCTGCGAGGCGTTCTGCAGATCGCCGCGGATGCCGCCCAGAACGCTGTTCGTCAGATTATAGGAGGTATTGAAGGCAATGGTCTTCTGGAACTGGGCGCCGAGGATGCCGTGCACGGCGACCGTTCCCGTGTCGGAAGTATAGATGAAACCCGTGCGGCCGCCAAAGCCGAAGGCCTGGTTATCCGTCAGGCCATGCGCGAAGGGTTGATTCAGCGTATAGCTGCTGGTATAGGCGGTCGTCTGATTGCTGAAATGGCCGTCGATCCTGTAATTGTCGGTGAGTCCGGCGCGAAAGCTTTCGATCACAGTCTTGCTGCCGTTGACGAGGTAGGCGGGGTCACTCCATACGAGGCGATGATAGAAGATACTGTCGGTCATTTCGCCCGCCAGCTGCTCGAGGGAATGCGCATAGGCAAAATAGGCGGAAAGGCTATTCTTGTCGCTGACGACAAAGTCCCCGCTGAACTGGGCATAATCCTTCCGGGAGGCGCTGTTGGTCCGCCAGCCTTCTTCCTCCTGGTGACCGTAGTTGAAGAGGAGGGCCGAATGGTCATTGGCCGTCTCGAGCCGGGTATTGGTGCGCCAGAGTCCATTGCTGCCGCCGGTGTTCTCCAGCACGAAACGCGTCTGGTTGGGCTGCGGCTTCAAAGTAAAAAGGTTGACGACCCCGGCGACGCCCGCGCCGTAGAGACTCGATGCCGGTCCCCGGATCACTTCCACCTTGCCGAGAGTGGCAAAATCCATATCGTCCAGGATGGTGGTGCCCGTCGCGTCGGTTACCGGGATATTATTCAGCAGCACCTGAACGCCCTGTCCATTGAAATTGGTGTTGTTGCCATAGCCGCGGATGATGATCCGCTGGCCGCCGAAGCTGGTCCTCGATCCCATGCTGACCCCGGGCATTAAATTGAGCGAATTCTCCAGCGAGAGTCCGCTGTTGCGATGGAAGTCTTCGGCGCTGAGGACGCCGACGCTGCGGGGCAGGTCCAGTTGGTTGTCCTTCTTCCCGGCAGACCAACTGGTCACCTGTACGGAGTTGAGTGTCTGGGTATGCGCGGTGTCCTTCGGCCCTTGCTGGGCCGCAACCGAAAATACGCTGAGCCCGGACAATAAGAATAGTCCTGTTTTTTTCAACATGCTAAAGAGTTTTGGAAAAGATTCTGTTCACTTCACAAAAAAAACGGGATCATCCTTTTGGCGGGGGCGCCTGGATCTCGGTATAGCGGTTAGGCAGCCGTTCGCAGGCGCCGGCGCAATAGTTTCGGGGGGCTGCGGGAAGGGGTAGGATCCGCCAGTGCGCGGTTTCGCACACGAGGTCACCGATGGCAAACGAGAGTGAGTGGTTTGTCTGTTTATCGGGATGATCCAGGTTGGCCCTTGTCACCTCTCCCGACTGCCGGATCAGTCGCTCCTCGTTGTCGTCGTCCAGACAAAAGAGCCAGGTCGAATCACCAGCACTGCGCTCACGGATAATATCGAACAGATGGCCTTGATACCAGCATTCCTTCCCTGCCACTTCCCATTTGCCATGGGTTGCTATCTCGGCAAGGCTCACCCGCAAAAAGGCCTCGTCCGGGAGGGAAGCGATCCAGGTCTCGCGCGCGGCTTCCTTCATCTGCCATTGCCGGATGATGAACTGGACATCATAACCCCATTGGGTGTAGCCGATGAGCAGCAGCAGTAATATGGTTCCGATGGTTCTCATTTCTTTCTGCGATCAGGCTATCCGCCGTTGATGCCGCCGGTAATAGCGCCACCGGATGATCGTCGCGACCAGCAGAACGACGCCACAGGCTTCCGACAGGAGCTTCTCGCCGTCCAGCCAGTCCACCGGCCGGTCTTTTAATTCGGGGTCCATGAGGATGCCATGTATGACGAAGAGCAGGGCCGTGCCATAGGAAATAAGATGGATATTCTTCCAGGCCCGGAAGCCCAGCCGGTTCTTGATCACTTTCTGCGTCGTGACGATCACGACGATGAGCGCATACAGGGCCAGCGTCCCGAGTACGGTCCAGAGGGCCTGGTGCGGTGCGCTGACGGGGAAAAGGATGTCGGCCACCCGGTATTTCAGCTTGGCATCGGGCAGCAACAGCAGGGGGTGCGCGAATGCCAGGACAAGGGCAATATAGGCCGTCCAGTTATGCACGTCGTCGAGGCTGATCTTTTTCACCCAACCTGGCAACCGCTTCCACAGCGGGCTCCGGCGATAGGCCGTGCTGAGCAGGATGCCCAGCAGCAAATTGAAGGTCAGCACACCCGTGGCGATAAGTCCCAGCGTAGAGGAAAGGTCGAGCCAGTTGTTCTCCATTAGTTTTGTTCTTTTTCTTTTACGCCGATCACCGGGATCTGTTTTTCATAGATCAGCTTATTGAGGGCAGGCAGGCCCGACTGGATCACCTGTTGCAAACGGGCAAGCTGGCGATCGGCCTGGGCCCGAAGGGTCTCGAACACCTCCCGCACCTGTTTGCTCGGAACGGCGTTGCCGCCGGCGGCGATGCCATACACCCCGGATAGTTTGTCGTTGATGCGGATCGGGTAATTGAGCATGTCCTGTGCGCTCTTGGACTTCGTCTGGTACAGGGCCTCCTCGATGGAGGTCAGCTCACGGCTAAGACTGTCCGATAGTTTCCGGACGGGTTTTTCCGTACTGTCCATCCGGCCGTTGAGTTCCTGCAGCTGGGAGCGGATATCGCGGAGCCGGAGGATGCCCTTCTGCACCTCATTATATTTATCGCGCACCGAGAGGAGGAAGCCCACCTGTGCGTCATAATCCGCTTCGGTCAGGGGATAATTGGGGTCTCCTTTGACGGTGAACGAAACATCCGCGGAATCCTGTCCGTAGCGGAAACGGGCGGAGTATTTCCCCGGCGCGGCCTTGGGGCTGCCCGCCCCGCCGGTCCACAGCAGCATTAAGGGGATCTTCTCCGCGGGGGCATAGAACATATCCCATACGAAGCTATTCATTCCCGTGGCGCACTCCAGCCGGGTATCGGCGTCCTTTGCCCGCGTGCTGAAGGTGCGGATCGGCTTTTGTTGTTTGTCGAAGAGCGTGATCGACACCCGCGGTGAATCCGGGACGTCCTTTAGCCAATAGTTAAATACGACGCCATTTGGCGGGTTCTTACCGGCATTTCGGTTCACGCCTTCGCGGTTGCGCCTTCCGCCGCCGCCTTCCATCCGCCAGGCGTCGTTGACGGCAAACACCTGCAGCCGTTGCTGCGGGATATCGGCCGCGTGCTGTTGCGGAAGGCTCAGATCGTCGAGGGCCCAGAAGCCCCGCCCCTGCGTGGCGACGAGGAGATCGTTGTCTTTGATGGTCAGATCGGTCACCGGTACGATGGGGAGGTTCAATTGGAACGGGGTCCAGTTATCCCCGCCGTCATAGCTGATGTACATCCCGTATTCCGTGCCGGCATAGAGCAGACCCGGGCGGTGGCGGTCGGCGCGCACGACGCGGGCGAAGTGCAGGGGATCGATGCCCTTTGTCGCCAGTTTCCAGGTCTTGCCATAGTCATCCGTGCGGAAGATGTACGGCGTGTAGTCGTCGAGCCGGAAACGCGTGCCGACCACCCAGGCCGTTCCCTTTTTGAAAGGGTCGGTCTCGATACAATTCCAGAGCGTCCATTTTCCCGCGCCGGGTGGGGTCACCGCCTCCCAATGGCCTCCGCCGTCCCGGCTCATATGGACGAGTCCGTCATCGCTGCCGGTATACAGCAGGTCTTTCTCCAACGGTGATTCGGTAGCGGTGAAGATGGTGCAATAGTATTCGGCGGAGGTGTTGTCCTTCGTGATGGGGCCGCCGCTGGGCCCCTGTTTCGACTTGTCGTTGGTTGTCAGATCGGGGCTTATCGCCGTCCAGCTCTGGCCTTCGTTCTCCGTCGCAAACAGTTGGTTGCCGGCGGCATACAACCGGTGCGGGTTATGCGGGGAAAAGAATATCGGGAAATTCCACTGGAAGCGGTATTTGAGGGAGTCGGCCCCTGCGCCCGTGGGGTTGTCGGGCCAGACGTCGATGGCCCGGTTCTCGCCGGTGCGATGGTTCAGTCTGCCCAGGTAACCATCATAGTTACCTCCATAGACGATATCGGGGTTGAGCGGGTCGGCCACGATATAGCCGCTCTCATAGCCGGCGGTGGATTCCCAGTCCCGCTCGGTGATGCCCGCGCCCGGTGTCCTGCTCTTGATGCGGAGGCTGGAGTTATCCTGTTGGGCGCCCAGGATATGATAGGGGAAGGCGTTATCGGTGGATACGCGGTAGATCTGTCCCGTCGGCTGGTTCTCGAGCGAACTCCAGTCGCCGCCGGCGTTATAGCTCACCTGGGCGCCGCCGTCATCGGCGAGGATCAGCCTTCGGCCATCGGCGGGATCGATCCACAGATCGTGATGGTCGCTATGCGGTGAGGATACCCGGGTAAAGGTCTTGCCGCCGTCCAGGCTGCGCAGGAACTCGACGTTCAGACAGTATACGGTGTTCTCATTGGTGGGATCGACATAGATCCTGTTGTAATACCAGGCCCGCTGCCGGATCTCGTTCTCGCTGTTGACCTTTGTCCAGCTCTCCCCTTTATCCGTGCTGACAAAAAGCCCGCCCTGGGGATTCTCTATCGTCGCAAAGACCTTGTCGGGGTTGGTAGCGGCTACCGCCACGTTGACGACACCCCAGATACCCTTGGGCAGACCCTTGCGGGTCGTGAGATTGACCCAGGTCTCACCGCCATCGGTACTCTTGTACAAGCCGCTGCCCTCGCCGCCGCTCTCCATGCTGAAGGGCGTGCGCCGGACATGCCACATGCCGGCGTAAAGTACCGACGGGTTACCCGGCTCCATGATGATGTCGGAACAGGCCGTCTGGTCATTGGCAAAAAGCACCCGCCGCCAGGTCTTGCCGCCATCCGTCGTCTTGTAAACGCCCCGTTCGGTGTTGGAGCCGAAGAGATGGCCCATCACGGCCACCCAGGCGATATCGGGGTCTTTGGGATGGATGACGATCCGCGCGATGTGGCGGCTGTCTTTCAGTCCCAGGCTGCGCCAGCTCCGGCCGCCATTATCGCTGCGCCAGATGCCGCCCAGGTCTTCGGAAACATTATTACGCAGGGTGCTTTCACCCTGACCGGCGTAGACGATGGTCTCGTCGGAAGGCGCCACGGCGACTGCGCCGATGCCGCCGCCAAACCAGCCGTCGGAGACATTCTTCCAGTTGCTGCCGCCATCTGTCGTCTTCCAGAGGCCGCCGCCGGTAGCGCCAAAATAAAAAAGCTGCTTATTGGCGGGGCTTCCCGATACGGCATCGGCGCGGCCGCCGCGGAAGGGGCCGATCAGCCGGTATTTCAGCTGGGAATAAAAAAGGGAGTCGTTGTTGGCGGGCGCGGCGGTCGCCGGTTTTTTCTGGGCCAGGCAAAATGCAGGCAGCAGAAGGAGGGTCAGTAATGCGCGATGGTTCATGGTTAGAGATGTTTTGAGGCAGCTTCCTGTTGTAGTTTATTCCAGGCGGCTTCCGTTGCGGCGGCCGCGCGGCTGGTCTCCTGCAGGGCCGTTTGTGCCTGAACGGTAGGCGCAAGATCGGCTTCTTCCAGGATTCCGAAAAGAGTGGCGAAATCATTTTGCAGTTGGGAGAAACTTCGGGGTCCGTTATCCGGCGGGGTGGGTCCTCCCCTGCCCCGGCGGGCGTTACCCTCGAGGGCGGCGGCCCGCACATCCATGTCCCGCAACTCCTGTTGTTGTGTCATCGATCCAGTGTTCGTTATACCATTCGACAGCCGGCTCCGCAGGAGCCGGATCTTTTCGACCGACTCCATGGCATGCTGCCTTCCCCGGTAGGCTTCCATCGCCAGCGCGTGTTGCAGCGCGAGGTCCCCGGGCGCTGTCCGGACGCGTGGGTCCATCCGCACCGTCAACTGCTGCGTATATGCCTTGCCGTTCAATGTCAGTTTCACCGTATAGACGCCGGGCATCGCCCAGGGAGAGCTGGCCGTGGGTGCGGTATTGGCAAAGGTGGCGCTTATCGGATAGGAGGCCGGCACGTTCAACGGCTGATAATGCAGGTCCCAGACAAACCGGTGCGGCCCCGCCTGCGCGGACAGGATCTGCTGCGGCCTGATCCAGTAAGCCGGGATATTGACATCGGGCACCGCGTAGGGCGTGTCCACGCTGGAATAGTGCCGCACCATTTTTCCTGCCGCGTCGGTGATGTCGAGGGTCACCGGCGAGGGGGCATCCTGTTTCAGATAGTAGTCGATAATGGCGCCGTCGGGCGGATTCTCCCCTCCGGGTTCTTCCTGTGGAAGCGGCGTGTCGGTATTCATGTCCCAGCGAACCCGCATAGCCGGTTCGGGTTTATAGAGCGCGGCGTCGGCTTTCGCCGCGGAGGAAAGTTGCCGCAAGGGCGCGATGTCATCGAGTATCCAGAACGACCGGCCATGCGTACCCACTACCACATCCGCATCCTTAAAGACCAGATCGCGGATGGACGTAGCCGGCATGTTCAACCGCAACGGCTGCCAGTACCCGCCGTCGTCGAAAGATGTATATACGCAACGTTCCGAACCCGCCATCAGCAGCCCCTTGTGGTGCGGGTCTTCCCGCACGACGTTGATGGGATCGTCGGGCAGCCCGTTGACGATGGCCGTCCAGGTCTTGCCGCCATCATGCGTTTTGTAGATATGCGGATGCATGTCATCGACCCGGATACCGTTCACGGCGGCATAAGCCGTCGCCGCGTCGCTGTGACCGGCCTCGATGAGACTGATCTTGGTCCAGTCGGGGATACCCGGCGGCGTTACTTTGTTCCAGGTCTTCCCCCCATCCCGCGTAACATGGATAAGCCCGTCATCGGTACCGGCCCAGATGGTCATTCCGTCCACGGGCGATGGCGCCACCGTGTAGATCACGCCGCGACGGGGCATCTTCTTCAGGGATTCCGTGTTATAGATGCCCACGCTGGCCGGCACCTCCCAGGCATCACGGCTCAGGTCGGGGCTGATCACCTGCCAGGAATGACCGCCGTTGCTCGTTTTGAAAAGCACGTTTCCCGCGAAATAAAGCGTATGCGCATCGGTGGGCGAGAAAAGCACCGGCGCGGTCCGCAGAAAACGGTATTTCCCGCTGCGGACCGCTTCGGGTGCGATATTCTGCACCTGCCCCGTTCGCTTGTCATAACGGGTGATCTTGCCGCCGTAGATGATATCCGGGTCCAGCGGGTCCGCGGCGACATAGCCGTATTCCTCCACCCCCACGGGATGCCATTCCCGGAAGGTCACCTGCCCATCGTTGCCCCTCGAGGCGATACCGACGGAGCCGCTTTCCTGCTGACCGCCATAGACATTATACGGAAAGGCATTGTCCGTGCTCACGTGATAGAACTGGGCCGTCGGCTGATTGTACCACGAGGAAAAGGTCTGGCCGCCGTTGACCGTGACGATGGCGCCCTGGTCACAGGCGATGAGCAATATCTCCGGGTGATCGGGATTGATCCAGATACGATGATAGTCATCGCCGCCCGGCGCGCCGCGATACGCATTCCAGGAAAGGCCGCCGTCGACGGACTTCCAGACGACGACATCCGCCGTATACACGATATCCTTGTTCTTCGGATCGGCCTTGACCTCGGCAAAATCGTCCCCGCGTCCCCAGAAGCGCTGGTCGCTGTTCATCTTCTTCCAGGATTCACCGGCATCATCGCTGCGGTAGATGCCGCCATGCGCTCCCGCTTCAACGGTTGCATATAACCGCGAAGGGTCCGAGGGCGCGATGCAAAAGCCGATCCGGCTTAGCCCCTCCGCCGGAGTCGGCAGTCCCTGGGTCAGTTGACGCCAGGTGGTCCCCCCGTCGGTGGATTTGAAGAGTCCGCTGTTGGGACCGTTCCAGGCCCCGTTCTCCCAGGGCCCCTGCCGGCCCGCCCAGAGATCGGCATAGACGATCTGCGGATTCACCGGGTCGATGGTCACCTGTACGGCGCCGTATTCTC
>Ga0210400_10005822_pt1 | contig 10432 bp, 9 predicted proteins | sample IncBWH26MmetaG_FD_155456 | JGI IMG/M metagenome (GOLD analysis project Ga0210400, IMG submission 155456) | Forest soil microbial communities from Barre Woods Harvard Forest LTER site, Petersham, Massachusetts, United States - Inc-BW-H-26-M | ecosystem: Environmental > Terrestrial > Soil >... | reverse complement strand
ACGCAATTCGATCCGCGTCATCGTATGCCGGCACGAGGGCGGCGCCGGCTACATGGCGGTGGCGGACGGGCGGCTGCGCGATCGCGCCGGGGTGGCGATGGTCTCGCGCGGGCCCGGGCTGTCGAACGCAATGGTCTCGCTCCATTCGGCCTATCACGACGCGACGCCGGTCGTGATGCTGGTGGGTCAGGTCGAGCGCAAGGATTTCGGCCGGCTGGCGCTGCAGGAGCAGAACTATTCGCGCCTCTTATCCGACGTCACGAAGCTGGTCATCGAAGTCAACGAGCCGGAGCAGGCCTCGGAGGCGATCGCCCGGGCCTTTCATGTGGCGGAAAGCGGCACGCCGGGTCCGGTTGCGGTTATCCTGCCCGAGGATATCTTCGACGAGGAGACCGGTGCCGAACTGGACCCGCCTCGGCCGCGCGTCGTCGCGGGACCTCGCACCGAAGATCTCGACCGGCTGGCTCAGTTGCTCGCCCAGGCGGAGCGGCCACTGGTGCTGGTCGGGGGCGCGCTCTTGGCCGACGCCGTCCATGACAACGCCGTTTTCGCCGATCTCAACCGGTTCTCCGAAGATTGGGTATTGCCGATCAGTCCGACTCACCGGCGCCCACAACTGTTCGACGCGACGCATCCGAATTACGGCGGCTATATGGGGATCCGCGTGCCGCCGGCGCTGATCGGCGAGATGAAGCGCGCCGATCTGATGGTCGCATTGGGCGAGCGTATGACCGACACGGTCAGCCAGTCCTACAGCTTCCCGACCGCGCCGCAACCGCAATTGCCCCTCGTGCACATTTGGCCGGACCCCAATGAGGTGAGCCGCGTCTGGCGGCCGGACCTCGGCATTCCGTGCAGCCCATACGAAGTGATCAAAGGACTATTGGGACGTGGCGCGCCTGCCGACGCGGGGAAGCGCCGGAGCTGGGTCGATGGGCTGCATGCCATCCACCGCAAGCTATTGGCCAAGGAATGGGAGCCGACCAGCGACGGCGTGAATTTCGCTGCTATCGTCTGCGAGGTTGACAAACGCCTGGCGCCCGACGCCACAGTTACGACAGACGCCGGCAATTTCGGCAGTTTTGTCCATCGCTACATCGGCTTCCGCCGGGGGCAAGTCTTTCTTTCCTCGGTGGTTGGCGCGATGGGCTCCGGCATGCCGATGGCGGTTGCGGCGGCATTGCGCCGGCCGGGAACCCAGGTGGTCGCGTTTCTCGGCGACGGCGGCGCGCTGATGATGGGGAACGAGATCGCCACTGCCTGCCAATACGGCGCGAACCCGATCATGATCATTTCCGACAATGGCATGTACGGCACGATCGGCATGCACTCCTATGTGCGCTACCCCGAGCGCCCGTTCATGGAGGGCACAAAGCTCACCAACCCTGATTTCGCGCAATGGGGCCGGTCATTCGGCGCCGAGGGCATTACAATCCGCAGCGAGGCCGAGGTCGCCGACGGCATAGCCCATGCGTTTGCGGTCAAAACCAAACCGGTCGTGGTCCACTGTCTGACCTCGGCGATCCAGATGAGCGCCTGGCGCCGCTACACCCGGTCCGACGCACTGCCGTGATGCGGGTCGCCAGATTGATCTTCTCGGCGGCGGATGTGCGCCGGAAACTTCGGGCGCTGTCTGCGTTGGCCGAGAATGCCGGCGCCACAGAGCACGAGCGAGCCAATGCTGAGGCCTTGAAGGCGCGCCTCCAGCGACGGCTAAAACAGGCCGGCGAGCCTGCGGGTGACTGGACAGACAACGCTTTTCGCCTCGGCAGACAGGTGAAGGGGCTGACGAAGGCCACCTCGCCCGGGTCCCCCACGGGGGACTGGACGGACAACGCGTTTCGCCTCGGGAAGGCGCTGCGCCGCGGCTACAAGAAGTGGCTTTAGGGGAACGGTGCAGCGAACCGGCAGCAGGATTTGGAGCGTCGCCGTTGTCGGCTGCGGCATCGGCCGAGCTCATATCGCAGGATACAGGGCTCGCCCCGACAATTTTCAGGTGTTGGCACTCTGCGATATTGACGAAAGGGCGCTCGCCTCGGTCGGCGACGAGTTCTCCATTGCTCGCCGCACCAAGTATATCGAGGACGTGCTGGGCATGGGGGATGTCGATATCGTCGACATCTGCACGCCGCCCGCGCTCCATGTCGCGCAGACGCTTGCTGCATTGGCGGCCGGCAAGGAAGTCGTCTGCGAAAAGCCAGTGGCCGGCTCGCTCGCCGAAATCGACCGCATCGTTGCCGCCGAAGCGCAGGCGGCGGGGCGAGTCATGCCGGTCTTCCAATACCGATATGGCAACGGCCTGCAAAAGGCCAAACGGCTCATCGAGCTGGGCATTGCCGGAAAGCCTTATATCGCGACGGTCGAAACGGCGTGGCGACGCAGCGCCGAATATTACGAGACGCCGTGGCGAGGACGGCAGGCAACCGAGCTCGGCGGCGTGTTGCTGACCCACGCGATCCATTCGCACGATTTGCTGACCTATCTGATGGGCCCCGTCGCGTCGGTGTTTGCGCGCACGACGACGCGGGTCAATCCGGTCGAAGTCGAAGACTGCGCCGTAGCCAGCCTCGTGATGCACAGCGGCGCGCTCGTCTCGCTCGCCGCGACGCTCGGTTCCCACGAGGAGATCAGTCGGCTGCGCCTGTGCTTCGAGCATGTGACGTTCGAGAGCTCGCTGATGCCCTATGCTCCCGGCGACGAACCGTGGCAGATCACTCCCGCATCGCCCGAAGCTGCCGATCGCATCGCCGGCGCATTGGCGAGCTACCGTTGCGTGCCGTCCGGCTTCGCGGGCCTGATGGAGGCGTATCACGCAGCGCTGATGACCGGCGGAGCCTTGCCGGTGACCCTAGCCGACGCCCGCCGGTCACTGGAGCTCGTCACCGCTCTCTATCATTCGGCGGCGACCGGCGCCGTCGTCCATCTTCCCATTGCGCCCGATCATCCGCGCCACAAGGGCTGGCGTGCCGACTCGAGCGAGTAGGCCGGGAGTTGTATCGGCCGGTGGGCAACCCTATCATCCATTCGCGAATTGATGCGAGGGAGCCCTCATGGTTCAGATCGCCGAACTCGACACCGTTCCGGAAACGATCGAAGCGACGCTCAATTACTTTGTGAATACCGGCGCCACGCCTGTCACGGTGGTCGGCGCGCCCGGCATGACGGATTCGAGAACCGGCGGCGGTGATTCGGACCCGCGGCAAGTCCTTCTGCACAATGGCCGGCCCTACGCCGACGGTTTCGCGCTCGAGCGGGACGGCTTCCGTTTTGTGCATCACGACACCAAGGTCGCCGATTTTTACGACGAGGACGAGATCCGCCGGGTTTATTATCCCGAGATGGAAGCGCTGGTGAAAGCCGAGAGCGGCGCCAGGCGCGTCGTCGTCTTCGATCACACCTTGCGGACGCCGGACCAGGATTTGCGCGAGGCCGCGAAGATCCGCGAGGTCGTGCGCCGCGTGCACAACGACTATACCGAATGGTCGGCGCCGAAGCGGGTGCGCGACCTGCTGCCGGACGAAGCCGACGAACTGTTGCAGCGCCGCTTCGCAATCGTGCAGGTGTGGCGGCCGATCCGCCACCCGGTCGAGTGTTGGCCGTTGGCGATCGCCGACGCGCAGAGCCTATCGCCGGCCGATATGGTGGTGACCGAGCGGCGCTATGAGGACCGGATCGGGCAGACCTCCGCGATTACCTACAACCCGGCGCACCGCTGGTATTGGTTCCCGCAGATGCGGCCCGACGAGGCGCTGGTCTTCAAGGTCTACGACTCCGTGAAAGACGGCCGTGCCCGGTTCACCGCTCACACCGCCTTCGACGACCCGGCCACACCGCCGCACGCCCGGCCGCGCGAGAGCATCGAAATCCGCACCCTCGCGTTTTTCTGAGGGGATCGTGTACGTCGGGACCCAGATCCGGCCGCGGGACGATTCCGACTACAAGGTCTGGGCCCAGCTCGGGGTTCGACACGTCTGCGTCGACCCGCCCGGCAATCCTCACCACTGGACCCTCGAGGATCTGAACCGTCATCGCGAGCACGTCGAGTCGTTCGGCCTGTCGCTCGACATGGTGCAACTCCCGCTTTCATCCCGGCCGATCGAGGAGCAGGAGAGCCCGCACATCCTGATGGGCAAGGATCCCGAGCGGCAGCGCGAAATCGACAGCATTTGTGCGCTGATCGAGAGGCTAGCCGCCGCCGGCATCCCGGCGGCCAAGTACAATCTCTGCATCATCGGCATCCCGCGTACCGAGCGAGAGGCAGGGCGCGGCGGCTCGCGCAATGCCGCGTTCCGTTGGGGCCGCGCCGACCACAACGCGCCGGCGACTCGGGCTGGCATCGTCTCGGAGGAGGAGAACTGGGAGCGGATCCACCATTTCCTCGGCCAGGTCGTCCCAGTCGCCACTGCCGCGAAGGTGCGGCTCGCCTGTCATCCGCACGACCCCTATACGCCGCCCGGCTACCGTGGCGTGACGCGGGTGCTCGGCACCGTCGAGGGGCTGAAGCGGTTCGTGCAGATGCACGAGAGCCCGTATCACGGGCTCAATTTTTGCCAGGGCACCGTCGCCGAGATGCTCGACGACCCGGCCCGCGAGATCTTCGACGTGATCCGTTGGTTCGGCGAGCGCGGCAAGATCTTCAACGTGCATTTCCGCAACATCAAGGGGCGTAAGCTCGACTTCATGGAGGCGTTCCCCGACGAGGGCGACATGGACATGCCGCGCGCGCTCGCCGCCTATCGCGACGTCACCTACCCCTACATGTTGATGCCCGACCACGCCCCGCAGATCGACGGCCGCGACCCTTCCGGCGTAGCTTTCGCCTACTGCTACGGCTACATCCAGGCCCTCATCGACGCGCTGACGCCGCCGCCGGAGCGGCGGTGACAGTATGGCCGCGATCCGCTCAGCCCGGAGGCGCAATCGCCAGACCCAAACGGTCTGCGGCCCGCTTGAGGCGCCTGTCGTGCGTCCACAGACCAGCGCCCGGGGTCAGCCTGACCGTAATGGTTCCTGCTGCCAGAGCTCGCTAAGGTCGGCCCCATACACCATCAGCCGCCCACTCGACTCCGCGTAATCACGGAATGCATACTTTGTTCCCGAGACCTCGGGATTACTCCATGACGGGCGGCGGATATGCCGAATAACTGGCCGGACATCCAAACGGATACTTGATCACCCGGGCACTGTCGGTTTAATCTCGTTCTGTCTAGCAAAGGTAGCGTTCAACCGAGTGGCATTCTCCTACTTCGATTTGCCAACTTCGGACTAAGGCGGGACCAATCTCAGCGAGACACGACGCCGAGTGTGACAACTTGGCTGGAGAAGGGAGGAATAATAATGGCGGGTTCATTCCTGCATCGAGAGCGCACGATTGCCCCTGCGGGCTACAGCCGCTGGCTGATCCCGCCGGCCGCTTTGTGCGTTCACCTCTGCATCGGCCAAGTCTACGCGTTCAGCGTGTTCAATCTGCCGATGACGAAGCTGATCGGGATCACGCAGTCGGCACCCGACGACTGGAAGCTGACTGAGCTCGGCTGGATCTTCAGCTTGGCGATTCTGTTCCTCGGCGGCTCGGCCGCGGTGTTGGGCCGCTGGGTCGAGGAAGGCGGGCCGCGCCGTGCGATGTTCACCGCCGCGCTGTGTTTTGCCGGCGGCTTTTTCGTCTCGGCGCTCGGCGTTTATCTCCACCAGCTTTGGATCATCTATTTGGGTTACGGCGTGATCGGCGGGACCGGCCTCGGCATCGGCTACATCTCGCCGGTCTCGACGTTGATCCGCTGGTTCCCCGATCGGCCCGGCATGGCGACCGGCATGGCGATCATGGGGTTTGGCGGCGGCGCCTTTATTGCGGCGCCGCTCTCGGTTTGGCTGATGAGCCGGTTTTCGAGCTCGACCCATGTCGGGGTCGCCGAAACCTTCATCGTCATGGGGCTCATTTACCTGTGCTTCATGATGGTCGGCGCCGCGATCGTGCGCGTGCCGCCGCCCGGTTGGGCGCCCGCCAACTACACGGCGCCGGCACAGCCCAAGCCGCTCGTGACGACACAGAACGTCTTCGTCTACGACGCGCTGAAGACGCCACAGTTTTGGCTGATCTGGTGGATCCTGTGCCTCAATGTGACGGCCGGGATCGGCGTCTTGGGGCAGGCTTCGGCGATGAGCCAGGAAATGTTCCGCGGGCAGATTACCGCGGTCGCCGCGTCGGGATTGGTTGGCCTATTCAGCCTGTTCAACATGATCGGCCGATTTTTCTGGTCATCGACCTCGGATTACATCGGCCGCAAGAATACCTATTTCGTCTTCTTCGCCCTCGGTACCGCCCTCTACGCCTTGGTCCCCTACGCCGGAGCAATCCGCAGCGTAGCGCTCTTCGTGCTGTGCTATGCGCTTATTTTCAGCATGTATGGCGGCGGCTTCGCGACCGTACCGGCTTATCTTCGCGACATGTTCGGAACGCGATATGTCGGGGCAATACACGGATTGTTGCTGACGGCGTGGTCGATGGCCGGGATCTTCGGGCCGGTATTGGTGAACTATATTCGCGAATATAACGTAACGCACGGCGTCGCTCCGGCGCAGGCTTATAATGTGACGATGTATGTGATGGCGGGGCTGCTGGTCATCGGTTTCGTCTGCAATGTCTTTGTCAAGTCGGTACACGAACGGTTTCATATGCGCGCGGCCGAAGCAGAAGCCGAGGTCGAAGCGGCGCCGGTGTTCGGGAGCGAGTAATGAAAAGCACGCGGCAACCCCCGGGCAGCAACAATGCCGTCAAGCTCGCGCTCGCCTGGGGCTTTGTAGGCATTCCGCTGGTATGGGGGATTGTGCAGACCCTGGTGAACGCCATCACGGCGTTCCGCTAAAAGACCCTAGCGCTCGGCCCCTTCCTTACCTACGCGAATACGATATTCTGCCGCGGTAAGCGGCGAAGGCGATCCGTCTTCATTTTCCGGGAGGAGACAGCAATGGCGCAATTTGGCACCGGCGAGTACACCTACGAGCTGATCCCCGATTTCCTCAAATTGCCAGCCGGACAATCCTTCGGGCTGGTCAGCCGGGTGGCTGCCGATGCGCAGGACCGGATTTATGTCTTCCAGCGCAAAGACCCGCCGGTCGTGGTGTTCGACCGCGAGGGGAAGTACCTCGGCGTCTGGGGCAGCGGCGAGGTGACTGACCCGCACGGTCTGAAAATCGTCGGTGACACCGTCTACACGACCGATCGCGCCGACTCGGTCGCAAAGTCGTTCACATTGGACGGCAAGCCGCTGTTGGAGCTCGGCACGCGCGGCCGGCATTCGGATACCGGCAACGTCAACAACTGGCTGGCGGAGCGCGCGGCAGGGCCGTTCAATCACCCGACCGAGATGATGGCCCACCCCAATGGCGACATCTATGTCACCGACGGTTACCGCAACGCCCGCGTGCATCGCTTTGCGCGCGACGGAAGGCTCGTCAAGTCGTGGGGTGCGCCGGGCCATGGCGAGGGCCAGTTCCACCTGCCACACAGCATCGCGTTCGATGATGACGGCAAGCTCTACGTCGCCGACCGGTCGAACAAGCGCATCCAGATCTTCACACCCGAGGGCGACTTTCTCGGCCAGTGGACCGGCATGGGCGGCCCCAACGACATCAGCCGCGGCACGGACGGCAATTTCTACATCGCCGAGCAGGAAGACGACGGCAAGCCCGCCTATGTCTGCGTCCGCGATGGGCAAGGAAACGTGCTCGCCCGAATGGAGAGCCGCCATGTCCACGGCGTCGGCGTCGACTCTCAGGGCGACATCTATGCCGGATTGACCCAGAGCCGCAGCGTCGACAAGTTCGTGCGCGTGGGCTGAGCGCTCCGGCACCCAAAAGTGTCGGGCGGAAAACCCCTGGAGGCCACCCAAGGGGCGTTCGGGTGGCGTTCCGGGGGGCATTCCGCCAATCGTCGGCCAGCGGCGGATTACCCCGGTTTTCGCCGGGGTCATCCGCCCTACAGCGCCTCGCAGCCTAATGCCCGGAAAGCATATTGCCGGTGCCGGTAAGGGCGCCGCCGGCGGTGCCGAGCGCCCCGCCGACGACCGCTCCGACGGGACCGCCCGTTGCAGCCCCTCTCGCGGCCCCGGCCGCCTCCCCGGACACCGCGCCGGATACCGGGTTCCCATACCCCAGATGCCGCACCGGTTGGCAGACGCGATTATGATACCTGTAGCCCGGCGCACAGGGGGTATTGCGCGATTGCCGCGCTCGACGTGCCCGCCGCCAGAAGGGCGGCGACAACCGCTAAAACCTTGAGCCTTGTTGGCATCGTTGTCTCCGAGACACATGTAAGAGAGCGCTGCGGCACGCCCATCGCGGGATGAACGCTGGACAATCGAATCGCGTTCCGCGCCGGTCGGTGACCTCGCCGGTCTTCCAGGTGCGCCAAATCGGCGGATCACGCTACGCTCGTCCGCCCTTGGCTTGCCCGAAATTCTCGCCTTTTGGCAGAAATCGGCACCTACCGCGAGAAGTATTCTCCCGGTTACGGTCACCCAGATCATTCCAAAATTTGCGTGTATTGTTCCAACTAATCAGCGTCGTTTCACGTTTTATTAAATCTATTGGGCTCGATATCGCTTGGATGGGGGATGAACGACGAAAGGATGTGTCATGAGATTAGCTATCTTTGTGTCTCTCGCTTTAGCTGTGGGCGTCACTTCTTTTGGTGCTTCGGCCTGTGAACCATGGGCTCAATACAACGATAGAATTGCTAAATCCCAGGTAGACTATCAGGCGGCCGTCAACACAGCATACAAAAATTATTACTACGGTGTGCGATATAACAAGGCGGACTGGGAAAATGCTGTTAATGCCGCGCTTACAAATTATATGACAGAATCGCGAGACGCGTATAACAATCATATGGTGACTGGTTGTTGGTGGTAACCCCTCCTCAGAGCACCGCAAATCGAAAAAGGGCGCCTTCGGGCGCCCCATTCGCATAAACCCCAATTCGCAGAATCCCCACAATGCGGGAGCGCCGCCGTCAGTAATAGCCCGTGCCGCCGTTCACGTGGATGGTCTGGCCGGTAATGAACCCGCCATCGTCGCTGACCAGAAAGACGCAGGCGGCGGCGATTTCGTCTACGTGCCCTTGACGGCCGAGTGGAATGCCGGCGGCGCTCGGCACCCGCCCCTGATACCACTCCGGATTATCCCGCCTGGTGTCGATGCTGCCCGGGGAGACCACGTTGGCCCGGATATTCTGAGCGGCGAACTCGGAGGCCAAGGCTCGCGCCAGCCCAACCAGGCCCATTTTGGCCGCCGAGACGTGGGCGCGTCCGCTGCCGCCGGTGAAGGCGCCTTCCCCGGTGAAGAACAGGATGCGGCCATAACGGTTAGCGATCATCGACCCGATGGCCGCCTGGGTGCAGTAGAGCGCGCCATCGAGGACGACCCCCCTGACGTGCTCCCAGTCTTGCATCGTCGCCTCGGTGAAGGGTTTGTGGGGCCGGATCGCTGCATTGTTGATCAGGATGTCGATGCGGCCGAACTCGGACATCGCCTTCGCCACCATCGTATCGACCTGATCTTTCTTGGCGACGTCGGCAATGACGGCGAGCGCCTTGACACCCCGCTCCCGGGCCTCGCGCGCGACGGCGTCGGCCTCGGCCTGGTTGGAGCGGGCGTTGACAACGACGTGAGCCCCCTCCCCGGCCAGCTTCAACACCGTCGCGCGGCCAATATTGCGGCCCGAGCCGGTTACCAGAGCGACTTTCCCGTCGAGCTTACCCATCAGTGCATCTCCATTGATATTGTTCGAGCGGTGGCAGGGAAACGGTCACCTAAGCATGCTCCTGCGAGATGTCGCGGTTCGTGAGATCCGGCATCAACGCCGTCGCGACGATTGAGACGACCGCGCAGAAGAGGATATAGACGGCGATCACATAGCCCGAACCGAAGGCCGCGAGGAGCGCCGTCGCGATCAAGGGCGCGGGGCCGCCGGCGATGACGGAGGCGAGCTGATAGCCGATCGAGCAGCCGCTGTAGCGCAGCCGCGGCGTGAAGCATTCCGCGATCAGCGCGGCTTGCGGTCCGTACATCAGGTCGTGCGGCACAAAGGACAGAATAATACCGAGGAAGATCCAGCCCGGCACCATCGTGTTCAGCATCGCGAAGTAGATGAAGCCGAAGATCCCAGTCGCGACCGAGCCGATCAGATAGATCCGCTTGCGGCCGAACCGGTCCGACAAATGCCCGGCGAGCGGGATCGTGACAAACGACACCAGCCCCGCGGCAATCAGCGCCGTCAAAAGACCCCAGACAAGGAAATGGTCGCCCGAAATCGCGCTGAACACGAACACCGCAAGATTTGCCAATAAGAGCCCGGCCGGCCCGCCGAACTGCGGCCAGGAAGTGATGAAACCGCGATGGCGGTTGGTGCGCGCCCACTCCATCGACAACAAGC
>Ga0210400_10005820_pt1 | contig 10433 bp, 9 predicted proteins | sample IncBWH26MmetaG_FD_155456 | JGI IMG/M metagenome (GOLD analysis project Ga0210400, IMG submission 155456) | Forest soil microbial communities from Barre Woods Harvard Forest LTER site, Petersham, Massachusetts, United States - Inc-BW-H-26-M | ecosystem: Environmental > Terrestrial > Soil >... | reverse complement strand
TATCCAATCGTCTTCTTCCACGGAAATGGGCAGAGCGGAACGGTCTGGCGGCAAACTCCGGACGGGCGGCCAGGTTGGGCTTACTATCTGATGAATCAGGGATACGTCGTTTACATGGTGGATTACCCGGCACGCGGGCGTTCGCCATACGTTCCCGATGTCGACGGCAAGCTGGGACTCCGGACGGCGTTGGATCTGGAACAAATCTGGACGGCTCCGGTATCGTCGGGCGGCGATTTTCCACGCAAGAATCTTTATACGCAATGGCCGAGCGATTCGCCAAAGAAGGGACGGATGGGCGATCCCGTCTTCGATAACTTCATCAAAGGTCAGATGCAGTTTGTCTCGGGGCAAGCCGAATTGGCCGTGCCCGCAGGCGTCGCGCTGCTCGACCAAATCGGGAGTCCGGTTATCCTAATTACGCATTCTCAGGGAGGCGGAATTGGCTTCCAGGTCGCCGACCAGCGTCCCATGTTGGTTGCGGGGATGGTGGCAATTGAACCTGGCGGCCCCCAGATCGGTATCGTGGACACAGCCAAGGTGGCCTACACGGGCAAAATCGGAAATGCATGGGGCATCACCAATATGCCGATGCACTACGACCCACCGGTCAATAGCCCCGAGGATCTAAAAACCTACCTCGAGGAAAAATCAGAGCGGCCAGATGAAGTTCCTTGCTACATGCAGAAAGAACCGGTCCACAAACTCGTTAGCCTACAAAACATTCGGATCCTCTCGATTTCCGCAGAGGGCACCTATCACCGCGTCTTTGACGCCTGCATTCCCAAATGGCTCAATCAAGCGGGCGTGAAAGACGAATTTGTTCGTCTGGAAGACGTCGGTATACACGGCAACATGCATGAGATGTTCCTCGACAGGAACAGCGATGTAGTCATCAAGTTCATCGATGACTGGCTGCGTAAGAACGTGAAGTGAGCGGTTCAGCTCGCGGGGAAATTCCTCTCAGTAAGCTAAAATTCAACGCGACTGAGATTTTTGGTTTCTGTTGTCGCGAGCAGCTGGGGCGGTCTTTCCTACGTCTGGCCTGGCATCAGGTACGAATCCGTTCCGATTGGGCATACGTATTTTTGGCAGAGTCTGCTTATTCATGACCACATTGGCTTCTATGATTTTGTTTCGATTCAGCAAAAATGCCGTGACGGCATAAGTATCATCCGCCGACAAACTGCCGGGCTGGTTGAGAGGCATCGCACGATGGATGTAGTCCCACACGCTTGTGGCGTACGGCCAAAAGCTGCCGACGGTCCTGACGGGGTTGTCGGTGGCGAGAGAGCCTATGCCTCCGACCAGTTGTGGTCCTTGCGGTTGGTTTCCTTCACCATTCGGACCGTGGCAGGAAGCGCATTTTTCACGATACACGGCTTCTCCTTGCACCGCAGTTCCTCTGCCATCCGGCAATCCCGTTCCGTTCGGGAGCGTGGTAATGTCGCGTTGCTTCAATTCTTCCGGGCTTGCGGGCCGGCCAAGTCCCGCTGGCTTGGGTGCGGGCTCTGTTTGGAGCCCGCCAGAGTTCGTCTGCGCGTGAAGGTTGGCCCCAGCCACGAAACAGAGCGCACCAAGCAAAAATTTTCTAGGCATAGGTCAGCTCGCCGGTCTTCTGTAAGCGCCACCACTTGATTCCGTTATAGTGGAAACGCGGATGGGTGCCTCGCGCAGCGACAATCTGCTCGTGAGTCGGCTGCACGTACCCTGATTCGTCGGTGCAACGAGAGCCAATGACCGCATCGTTCCCATCCCAATTCCATGGCAAGCGGAATCGCACTGCCGCATTCTTCAAGACTGGCCGTTGCAATTCCGCTTTTCGCCAATTCTTTCCGCCATCGACTGAGATTTCCACCGCAGCGACGCGCGCCCTGCCCGACCACGCCAAACCAGTAATCTCATAGGATCCAGGCCCAGCAAGGTGCTGACCTCCCGCCGGACGCGTGACGATGGACTTTGCCTCCATCACAAAGCTGAACCGGTACGATTTTCCATTTGCCAACAGATCGTCGTAGTCGGCCGCCTCGTCGCGCGTCATGGCCGGCTGATCAAGAATGTGCAAGCGTTCGAGCCACTTGACGTTGATGTTTCCTTCCCATCCCGGCACGATTAGCCGGATCGGATAGCCTTGCTCGGGCCGTACCGCTTCGCCGTTCTGTCCGTACGCAACGAGTACATCGTCCACAGCTTTCTCGAGCGGGATGCTGCGTGCATTCCGGCTGGCATCACCTCCTTCCGCAAGGACCCACTTGGCTGTCGGCTTCACGCCAGCCTCTCTCAGGAGCGTGGACAGTGGCACACCTGACCACTCACTGCAGCTCATGAGGCCTGCGGTCTGTTGCGGAGTCGGGGCGGGATCTCCTTGGTATTCGCTGGCGCTGCTGCCAGAGCACTCGAGAAAGTGAATGCGCGAAACCGACGGAAGCCGCCTGATTTCCTCCATCCTGAAAATGATAGGCTTTTCCACCAATCCGTGAATCAGGAGCTCGTGCTTGTCCGGATCGATTATCGGAACGCCCGAATGGTGCCTCTCAAAATGCAACGCGGAGGGCGTGATGATGCCGTAGAGGCTCTCGAGCGGCGTAAGCGTAGAACCCGTGCCCGACAGTTGGCCGGGCCGGGAATTCTTGCGCACCGTCTTCTCAAAGGGTGAGCGTTCGCCGTAGGGACGCAACGGCGACCCAGGTTCACGGCCTTCGTCTCCCCATAGATCGGTCAGGCCTCCGGCAACGGTTGCGGCCATCGCGGTTGTGGCTGCTAGAAAGCGCCGCCGGCCACGTAAATTTGCATGTGAAACGTTATCTTTCGCTCGATCGAAGGATTGGTCTTTCATGGTTTGCGCTCCATGTTGGCGTCCCATTCCACGCCTCCACTTGCGATGCGAAGGACGTATCGTATCGCACTCATGGATGGGCGGCACAAGCCTTTGTTGAAATCATGTTGTTTCGGCATTTGGGCAGGGGAGAGGAGGGCGAATCAGCCGCCTTTTGCTGTTGGGCACAAAGCAAAGCAGTACTATTGCCCTTTGAAGCGCCTATTGTTTTCATAGTATTGTCATGTTTTCCGGCAGGGCGTGCCGACAATCCGCATCCCAGGAACAGTCCTTTTGGCCACGCAGCGGTCAAGTCGAGCGGCGTCAATGGTGGCTTTGGGCATTCGCAATTGTTGTGACCTTGCTGCTGACAGCGGGGATGGCTTCTTTCTCCTATCTTTTCGACCAGTCCGATCCAAATTTTTCCTTCTCCCTCCGCCAGTCTGTGCGTGGCTTGGTGGGACTGGTGTTCCTGTTCGACATTTACACGATCTACCAGCAAATCCAAATCCAGCGAATTCGCCGCCAACTGAGCGAGCGCGAGGAATTGTACCGCCTGATCAGTGAGAATGCAGAGGACCTGATTGCTGTCGTCGACATGGAGGGCAAGCAACTTTACAACAGTCCCGGGTACAAGAAGGTATTTGGATATGTGCATGACGAACTTCAAGGATCACCGGTCTTGAGTCATATCCATCCGGACGACCACGAGCGGGTCATGGAAGCAAGGAAGCAGGCTTTCGAGACAGGCGCTAGCGTCCGGATCGAATACCGTTTCCAGCGCCAGGACGGAGAGTGGCGAGTCCTGGAATCGACAGGAAGTCCCGTGCGAGGCGCCCCAGGAAAATCTGAAAAGCTGGTCATCGTGAGCCGGGACATTACGGAGCGCAAGCACGCGGAAGAGATATTGCACCAGCGCGAGGAGCAGCTCCGCCACGCGCAAAAAATGGAAGCTGTGGGACGCCTGTCGGGTGGGATTGCCCATGATTTCAATAACCTATTGGCAGTCATTATCGGCTACAGCGAGGACATCGAGTACCGCGTGGAGCAGGGTGATCCGCTGCGCAAAAGCGCGGAGGAAATCCGCAAGGCCGGGCAGCGCGCCGCCGCATTGACCCAACAGCTGCTCGCCTTCAGTCGCCAGCAGGTTCTGCAGCCCAATGTCTTGGCCCTGAATCTCCTGGTGTCCGATATGGGGAAAATGCTGCAACGGCTGATCGGCGCACACATCGAGTTGACAACAAACCTCGATCCGGAATTGGGCTGCATAAAGGCGGACCAAAGCCAGATTGAACAAGTGATTGTCAATCTCGTTGTCAACGCAAGAGATGCGATGCCGGAAGGAGGTATGCTGCTGATTGAGACCGCAAGCATATACCTGAATGAAGCTCAAGCGCGTAGCTTGCCATTTCTCCGCCCAGGGCCGCACGCTCTTCTGACTGTTACTGACACGGGCGTTGGGATGGATGTGGAAACGCAAAAGCACATTTTTGAGCCATTTTTCACCACGAAAGAGTGCGGCAAAGGAACGGGACTGGGACTTGCGACCGTGTATGGGGTTGTAAAGCAGAGTGGAGGTGTCGTCGGCGTTCACTCCGAGCCGGGGAAAGGCTCTACATTCAAAATTTACTTGCCACAGGTTGAAGAACGGCCGAGAGGACCGCAGAATGATTCTCCCGGAAACAAAATTTCGTCAGGGACTGAAACTGTTCTCGTGGTGGAAAATGAATCGGCTCTTCTGGAGTTAACTTCGGATGTCCTGGCCAGAAGCGGGTACAAAGTTCTATCTGCGCGCGACGGAATCGAGGCGATCGAGATCGCCCGATCTTTCGATGGGTCGATTCACCTTCTTTTGACCGACATCATGATGCCGAAACTGAATGGCCACTCTTTGGCAAGGCATGTGGCCGCTCTTCATCCGGGAATCCGAATCCTATTCATGTCCGGGCACTCGGATCCTGATGCAACGCTGCCTGAGAACGTCCCCCCAGATAGCGAATGCCTGCAAAAACCCTTCCATCGAGACGTCTTGATCCGCAAGGTGCGTCAAACGCTGGATCTCGCCGAACTGCAAGTCCGTGGGTGATGCCAACTTTCCTGCTTGATTCTCAGACCTTGCACCAAACCTGATTTGGAATCCCTGAACGCTGCGTGTCAAGTGAGTTCGACTCAGTGAATTTCTATGCTCGCTTTGGTCCGCTCAAATGCAGTCCTAATCCTGAAGTTTTCATCGCTTGATCTACTGCATGTTTCTCGTCAGAGCTTAGCGCGCGGAAAGTGCCCTTGGCCAGTTTGCCTAAGACCAGGGGACCGACGGCTACACGCACGAGTCGCAGCACTTCGATATCTGACGCGTCCAGCATTCTTCGGATTTGGCGATTTCTCCCTTCGTCGAGCACGATTTCGAGCCACGTGTTGTGCTGGCCCGGTCGCAGCACACGTGCCTGTTTAGCGCGGAGGACTTCACCGTCCCCACAACGGATTCCTTTGGCCATTCTAGCCAGTAGTGTTTCATGAACGATGGCGCCCACTTGGACATGATAGATTTTGTCCAAATGTGTTTCGGGATCGGAAATTCGCGCTGCCCACTCGGAATCGTTCGTCAGCAACAGGAGTCCTTCACTCGCCTTGTCCAGGCGTCCTACAGGCGCGACCCACGGTAGCCCTTCGCTCAGGCAGGAATAGACCGTGTCTCTGCCTTTCTCATCCGAAGCAGTCGTAACCACGCCGCGAGGCTTGTTCAGCATCAGATATACTTTCGCTTCCGCTCCGACGATTCGGCGGTCTACATCAATACGATCACGTCCCACATGCACGGGCGTTTCGGGATCGCGTCGTGTCTCCCCGTTCAGCTTGACGCGCCCAGCACGAATCAGTTCCGCTCCTTGGGAGCGCGAGCAGTAACCTAGCTTCGATAGAGCCCGCGCTAGTCCAACTCGCCTCACATTTCCGGTTGGCCCCATTTTCCTATCCTAGCAACACGCGGAGATTATCCCTGGAATTTCCTCTTCGCATCTGGCATTTTCCATAACATGGCGCAACGAAATCGTTGTTGCTTGATTTCGTAAGCGTATAATCGCAGGTAGGCCAAGGTTTATCTCATGTGACTCGGGCGATTTTGGCCTCAGGGGGCGAGGAATGCTCAGTTCACTCCCGGTCTTAATTATCTGTTCCGATTCAGCACAGGGCGATAAAGCAACTGAAATTGTGCGCGGCATGGGTCTGCAATCTGTCATCTGTTCTTCACTTACCGATGCGCGTGCTCTGATCGAGCGGCAGGCGTTTCAGGCTGTCCTTTGCAGTGACAATCTACCCGATTGCAATCTCCGAACTTCATTGAAGGTCTTGTCGTCTGCTACAGGCGGCGTTCCCGTAGTTGTCTTTTCACACCTGGCTGAGTGGGATGCGTACATGAAGGCACTCAGCGCCGGCGCATTCGACTATATCGCGTTCCCGCCGGAGCGTGTTGAAACTGAGCGGATCCTCCGTCTCGCTCTTAACCAGAATCCACCAATGCGCAGTGCTTCTCACACTGCTGCATGAGCGGTCATCTACAATATTGTCGTCCCCAACAGTTTGTTGAATGAGAGCCGTGCGCTCGTTTCTCACTGCTGGCCACCCAATTCGTCCCGTGTAAGTTCTGGGCGCACATTGCGCATCGCATATCGTCTATTGCGCGGCGCCTTGAAACCGTGTTTCCATTCTCTGCTGTGAACCTCTCCGCGATTCCTTGGGATTTCACTCTGATCCTAATTGTTCTCGCCGTGCTCGTTCCCTGGCGCGGTGCGGTTCGCGTCCGGCGTCTTCTCGCACAGTCTGCGCTCACCACTACCCAGCGACTTTCGCTTTACGCCTCGACGATTGCCTTTCAGTGGCTCATCGTGGCAGTCATCTCTTGGCGCTCATGTTCTCGACACCTGAGCCCTAATGAGCTTGGTCTGGTCGTGTCTGTTGTTTGGCAGACAGCAACCATCACCGTGGTCTTCACAGCCCTTCTATGTCTGAACCAGTGGGCTGGTCTTCGAAAGATTGCGCTCGTGCCGGTAGACCAGCGAGGATTCCTGTTTCAGTTCACGCAAAAAATCATGCCCCAGACACCGATAGAGTCCCCTGCGTTTGTCGCGCTAGCCTTGACCGCTGGATTATCGGAAGAGTTCGTGTATCGTGGTTTCGTGCTCGCAGTATTGCGTCGCGTCTTGTCGGGATCAGTATTCGGTGCCTTTATCGCGATAGTTGTGTCGTCTTTGTGGTTCGCGTTGGCGCACCTATATCAGGGACATCGAGGCATTATAACTACATTTGTAGTTGGAATACTGTTTTCTATTGTCCGCACCTGGAGTGGGAACCTTATCCCCGCTGTAGTGGGCCACATAGGAGTCGACTTGGTCGCCGGGCTATACGCACCGCGGATGCTTCGCGCAAGACCAGATCCAACCAGCCCAAACGCTCTATAGACGAAAAGCGGCAGCTTATTGACGTGGATATGAATGTATTTACAAACTATGCCCACAAAGGATGAATATTCGCTTACCGATGAGCAGGTTGCCTCTACTCTGTCGCCGTTTCGAGTTGAGCTGGCGACGGATCAGATTGCTAAGGTCCGGGAATATGTTCGACTCTTATTGAAATGGAATCAGTCGATTAGCTTGACTTCCGTCGTGGACCCGGCTGAAATTGTGGCCCGGCACTTCGGTGAATCCATGTTCGCGAACGGTCTAATTGCTGTGGAAAACTGTCGGCTCGCCGACTTAGGTTCAGGGGCCGGGTTTCCGGGTCTGGCCCTGAAAATTGCCTGTCCTAGCCTTAACGTCGTCCTGATTGAGTCCAACAAGAAAAAGTGCGCATTCCTTTCGGAGGTTGTCAGATCGCTAGAATTGGAAAATGTTGAAGTGTTACCAGTACGTTTCGATGAAACCCCCGTTTCCAAAGGTTATGCCGAGATTGTTACGGCCCGCGCTGTCGGTGGGTTTTCCGATATCCTGCATTGGGCGGAAACTGCTCTTGCGCATCGCGGGCACATGATTCTTTGGCTTGGCGGCGAAGATTCGCCCAAGGTTTCCTCGACGCCCGGCTGGATCTGGCAGCCCGCCGTTAAGATTCCAGAGTCCCAACGCCGATTTTTGCTTATCGGGCATCGCAAGCCAAACGAAAGTCTATAATTAATTGCGACGATTGATTTTGTTTCACGTGGAACAAGTTCGTCTTCGGACTCACCCGAAATCCGAAGTGCGGCCGTAGACGTAGCCAGGCACTTGGATGAACAACCAACTGAAGACGTGATTTAAGTTGTTCCACGTGGAACACTCTTGTGTTGCCAACTCTGCCTCAAGTAGAAAGGTGCGACCGCAGCAGCTTGGACTAAAGTCCCAACCAATAAGAATCCGGATTGGGCTAAATTCGTTGTGCCCAAACGAATTATTACATTGTTCCACGTGAAACAATTTGCGTGGAACAGATGATGTGTGCTAGATTCCCGCCACACCGAGGGGGAAGCTGAATTGGGACGAGTCATCGCTGTGGCTAACCAGAAGGGCGGCGTAGGAAAGACAACCACGGCCGTCAACCTGGCTGCCTCCCTCGCGATCTCTGAACGACCTACTCTGCTGATTGATTGCGACCCTCAGGGAAATACAACTTCCGCTATTGGTTTTCCTAAGGACCCAGCAAGGAGGACACTTTATCAAGCACTGGTACTCGGTGAACCTCTCGATCGAATCATTGTAAAAACACAAGTGGATGGCCTTGACCTCCTGCCAGCGGACAAGAACCTTGTCGGTGCGGCAATAGAATTAGTATCCACTGAGAAGAGGGAATACCATCTGAAAGGCATGCTCGACCAAATCAAGAACAACTACTCGTATGTGATCATGGACTGCCCTCCTGCACTAGATCTGCTAACCCTAAATGCGCTCACGGCGGCGGATTCGGTGCTTGTTCCGATTCAATGTGAGTATTTGGCACTAGAAGGAGTCTCCGAACTGCTCGACACATTGATGCGTATTCGGAGGACGTTGAATCCAGATCTAGCGATTGAGGGGATCGTTCTGACCATGTACGATGAGAGGACGACGCTCTCCAGGCAGGTGGCGTCGGATCTGCGCAGCTTCTTCGGTACCCAAGTTTTTCAATCCGTGATCCCACGAAACGTACGCTTGGCTGAAGCGCCAAGCCATGGTAAGCCGATCCACTTCTACGACATTCATAGTAAAGGCGCGGAAGCCTATGTCAATCTTGCGAAGGAGGTAATCACCAGTGGCGAGAAACGCATTGGGAAGGGGGCTGGGAGCTCTGATTCGTGATGTCGAGGTGCCGACACCACAGGCCGTACCGGCAGCAACAATGCCGACCGCAGCGGCAGTAGCACCGGCACTAACGGTTGCCGGTGGACCCTTGTTGCTCGACATTGACCTGCTCGATCCGAGCCCTTACCAGCCGCGAACAAGGTTCACGGAGTCAGCACTCGAGGAATTGGCCCAGTCGATTCGCTCCAGCGGAATTATCCAACCGCTGGTGGTGCGGAAAATCGGCGCGCGGTACCAGTTGATCGCAGGCGAACGGCGCTGGCGTGCGGCGCAGCGCGCGCAACTGCAACGGGTGCCCGTCGTTCTGCGCGAGGTGGGAGACGAGCAAGCTCTTGAGCTCACGCTCGTCGAGAATATTCAGCGCGAGGACTTGAATCCGATCGAGCAGGCACGTGCGTTCCAACGATTGATGGATCAATTTCATTTAACGCAGGACGAGGTTGCCACACGCACAGGCAAGGACCGTGCGACTGTGGCTAACTCCGTACGGCTTCTGACGCTGAATGAAACGTTCCTGGAATGGATCGAAGAAGGGAAAATTACCGCCGGCCACGGCCGTGCGTTGCTCGCAATTGAGGATCCGAAATTGAGAATGGATCTCGCGCAGAAAGCATCACGCGGAAAACTCACAGTCCGGCAGGTGGAGAGAATGGCTACACGCCGGGCGCGAGGCAGGGCGCGCAGCGCTCAGAGTGAGGCTCATGACCCCAATCGTCAGGCTGCGATCGATGAGCTGCAGAAGCATATTGGGGCGAGGGTTACTCTGTTGATGCCGGCGAAGGGGCGGGCAGGTCACTTGATCCTGGAGTTTTACGACGAGGAACAATTGAATGGGCTCTACGAGCGCCTGATAAGTTGATACTATAAATGTAGTATCTATTGTTTCGCGGCAAATTCCAATTCTCAACGCCAACTTCTGGAGCGCTTGAAAAGCAAGGGAGTGTCTCCTCGGTTATCAAAGCCAAAATTAACAATTCGCCCGCGGCCCAATAGAGATTAGGATAGATCCGTCCAAGTTACAGGGCATCGCATTTTGGGGAGATATTTCATGGCCTGGAGATCCAAGGGGCGCGACAAGAACTCAGAGGGTGGTGAGTTCACAGGGTTTCTCGATAAGGGCGTGCGCTTTGAAGGTATGCTCGAGGCCTCCGGCGTATTTCGCATTGACGCTCAAATGAAGGGAAATCTGCTCTCGACCCACAGCTTAACACTGGGAGAGGGCGCGCGAGTCGAAGGCCAGATAGAGGGGAATCACGTCGTGATCGCCGGCAAATTTGATGGCGTGATCTTTGCCAAGGGCAGAGTGGAAATTCAGG
>Ga0210400_10005818_pt1 | contig 10436 bp, 6 predicted proteins | sample IncBWH26MmetaG_FD_155456 | JGI IMG/M metagenome (GOLD analysis project Ga0210400, IMG submission 155456) | Forest soil microbial communities from Barre Woods Harvard Forest LTER site, Petersham, Massachusetts, United States - Inc-BW-H-26-M | ecosystem: Environmental > Terrestrial > Soil >... | reverse complement strand
CGGGCGCGGCTAAACGGCTGCGTCCGTTTTTTTGCCGGCAGGGTTGTGCTGGGTGCGGCTGGGCTTCGCCAAGGCCGGACAGTCGAGGCGGCCATCTCCGCATGATTCTTTTCCAACCCTCAGTTTTCTGATTCTCCTCGGTGATACCCACTCCGATTCCCTCCTGTGAAAAAGAACCAACATTTTGTCTATCTGAAATCACAAAATGAAGTTATAGTTTGGAGGCTCAGCGATTCAACAGCGACAACTGACCTGAACTGATGGCGCGGAAGTCCGGTTCCACCATCTTGCAGGAGGAGTTGTACCCACCCAGCGCTGAAGCTGTGCGCCAGGGCCTCCATGATCGAAGCAAGTACGATCTGGAGATGGACGACGCGCGTCTGATCGACCTGGATGTAGACGAGGAATCTCCGTTCCTGCGCGGGCAAAAGCGGGTCTCCGCCCGCAGAAGCTCTTTTCCGCCAAAAACTGCGAACCTTTTGCTCCGGGCTGCCGTGACCGCTGCGGTGTGCTGCGTGGCGGCGTTGGCTGCGGCGTGGCTGTATCACTACGGCGAGCGCTCCTGGCGCTTCCGCGTGGAATCGAGCGACAACATCGAAGTTGCGGGAATGCAGAACGTGACCAAGGCGCAGATCATGGAAGTGATGGGCGCCGACATTGACCGCAACATCTTTTTCATTCCCCTGGCCCAGCAGAAGGCGCAGCTGGAGCAGATTCCGTGGGTGGAATCGGCCAGCGTGATGCGGTTCGTTCCCAACCGCCTGAAGGTGGAGATTCACGAGCGCACGCCGGTAGCATTCGCCCGCGTGGGGCCGCGTATGTCGTTGATTGACGCGGGCGGGACGCTGATGGAATTGACTGCGAAGCGTCGTTATTCCTTTCCGGTGATTCTGGGAATGAATCCGGGCGAGCCGGTTTCAACGCGGGCCCCGCGCATGAAGACTTATGAGGAGATGGTGCGGGACCTGGATTCGGGTGGCGCGCGCTATTCCCAGGATTTGAGCGAAGTGGACCTCACTGACCTGGAAGACGTGAAGGTGCGGGTAAATGATCCTGCGGGCGATGTGCTGGTGCATCTGGGATCGTCGGACTATCTGCGGCGCTACAAGATTTATGTAACTCACGCGCAGGCCTGGCGGCAGCAATTTCAGAAGCTCGAGTCGGTGGACCTGCGCTACGACAACCAGATCATTGTGAATCCCGAAATACAGCAGAGCGCGAAAGCCGTGCCAGCGTTGACCCCGGCGGTTGCGAGAGCGGCCGCAGCGGCGGGAGTGAAGCCGGCGGCCCTGGTGACTCGCTTGTCGCCGCATGATCGGACCCTGCCCAAGCCTGCGTTTGAATTGACCGAAAAGAAACTTGATCCGAAGGCTGGGATTGGGGGAAGCAAGAACGCGGCCAAAACCAAGGTCAAGAGGATTGTCGCGAAGACGGGGAAAACACCAAGCACGAAACGGATGACGCCGGCGGGGAAGCCAGGAACGTCTGCGCCGACGAAGAATGCTGTGGCGAGCAAGGCGAGCGCACTGCCTGGCCCTAACCATGGCTCTGACAATGGGGCCCGGCATGCGGCGGCCACGAAACCCCATCCATCGCCTTCGTCGAAGCCGATGACTAAATCTTCCGGCACCGGCGGTCAGAAGCCGAGTCCGGCAATCGCTAGGAGTCAGACGAGCCAGGGGCCGGGGGAATGAAAGTTCGACGAAAGAACAGTTTTTGGAGATTCAGGTTGAAGAATTTACTTAGGGACTAATTAAAGAATGGCGAATCAGCAAGGAAATTTTCTGACGGCGATCGATGTGGGCAGCTCGAAGACGTGCGCGCTCATCGTGGAGGTCACTGACAGCGGCCTGCGATATCGCGGGCATGGGATGGCCGAATCCCGGGGTTCGCGCAAAGGCGTGATCGTGGAACTGGACAAGGCGGTTGCGTCGATTCAGAAGGCGGTGGAGGCAGCCGAGGACGTGGCGGGGGCGGCGGTTGAGCATGCCATCGTGGGCATCGGCGGAGCGCACGTGCGCGGCGTGAACAGCCATGGCGGCATCAGCCTGGGCACTCGTCCGCGGGAGATTGGCCGCGACGAGATCAAGCAGGCGGTGGAGCGGGCGCGGGCGATTCCGTTGCCCGCCGATCGCGAAGTGCTGCACTTGCTGCCTCAGGAATTTATTCTGGACGATCAGGCCGGGGTGCATGATCCGCTGGGCATGATGGCGGCTCGGCTGGAGGTGAGAGTGCATCTGGTGACGGCAGCGACGAGCGCGGCGCAGAACGTGATTACGGCGGTGAATCGCGCCGGCGTCCACGTGGACGACACCGTGTTTGAGCCGCTGGCGGCGGCCGATTCTGTTTTGCGCGCCGACGAACGAGAGCTTGGAGTCTGTCTGGCCGACATCGGTGCGGGCTCTACCGAGCTGATCGTTTTCCTACAAGGCGCAGTGGCTTATACGGGAGTGATTCCAGTTGGCGGCGACCACTTCACGAGCGACTTGTCGGTGGGCATGTGCACGCCACTGGCGGAGGCGGAAAAAATCAAGAAGGTATACGGCAATGCCATCGTGACCTTGATTCCGGAAGGGAACGAAGTGGAAGTGCCGTCAGTAGGTGACCGGCCCTCGCGTTTGCTGCCGCAACGATTGGTGGCGGAAATTCTCGAGCCGCGGGCCCGCGAACTGTTTGAGATGATGCGTGAAACTCTGCGGCAGAGCGGAATGTTCGAGGCGTGTTTGGCGGGCATTGTGCTAAGCGGCGGAGGGTCGCGGCTGCCGGGAATGTTCGACGTGGCCGAATCGGTGCTGCGGCGTGCGGTGCGCTTGTCGTGGCCTACGCCTCTGGCAAAAATGCCGGCTACGCTCGCCGAGCCGGAGTTTGCCACGCTGCTGGGCATGGTGGCGTACGGGCAGAGAGCGCGCTTAGCGCGCGGGTTTCAGGGAGATCGGTGGGGATCGAGATTGAAGGCAATGCTGGTGGGGTAAAAACAGTGTCCAGGGATCAGTGGCCAGCGGTCAGTAAAGTCGGAATCACAACACGTCCAAGGTCTTACTGGTCACTGACCACTAGACACTGAGCACTTCTATGCAGTCGGTACACAGATGGAGACGAAATCTACACTAGGGTGGACAAAATGAAAAAAGATTCGAGCATTCGCATCAGCTTTAACGAGGAACCGCTCAACGATGCCAAGATCAAGGTGATCGGCGTGGGCGGCGGCGGCGGCAACGCGGTGAACCGCATGATCGATGCCGGAGTCGAGGGCATCGAGTTTGTCGTGGCCAACACGGACTTACAGGCGCTGCGCATGTCGCGTGCGCCGGTGAAGCTGCAGCTCGGCGTGAAGCTCACGAATGGGTTGGGCGCGGGCGCGAATCCGGAAGTGGGGCGCAAAGCCGCGCTCGAGGACTCCGACAAAATCATCGAGGCGCTCGAGGGCGCGGACATGGTGTTTGTGACCACCGGCCTCGGCGGTGGCACGGGCACGGGCGCGGCTCCGATTATCGCGTCGCTGGCGAGCGAAATGGGAGCGCTCACCGTAGCTGTCGTCACCAAGCCGTTTTCTTTTGAAGGCAAGCGGCGCATGACGCAGGCGGAAAAAGGAATTGCCGAACTGATGGAATCGGTGGACACGACGATCGTCATCCCCAACGAAAAGCTGCTGGCAGTGGCCGAGAACGCAGGGTTCTTCGAATCGTTTCGCATCGCCGATGACATTCTGCGGCAGGGCGTGCAGGGAATTTCCGACATCATTACGATTCCCGGCATCATCAACCGTGACTTTGCCGATGTGAAGACCATCATGGCGCGCATGGGTTACGCGGTCATGGGAACGGCAACGGCAAGCGGCCAAAATCGTACGACGGAAGCGGCACGGCGGGCCATCGCGTCTCCGCTGCTCGAGGCTGGCGCGATCGACGGCGCACGCGGCATTCTGATCAACATCACGGGCTCGGCTTCGCTGAAGCTGGCCGAGGTACAGCAGGCTTGCACTATCATTCAAAGCGCAGCCCATGAAGACGCGAATATTATCTTTGGCGCGGTGATGGACGAGAAGATGAAGGACACGGTGAAGATCACCGTAATCGCCACCGGCTTCCGCGAAGTGAGCGGGTCGGGTGTCAATCGGGCACACCAGCGGGCGGAAGCGCACCACTCGTTTGCAGCGACACACGATGATGCCATGGGTTTCTCTAATAACGATTTTCCCGACCCCGTAGGTCCGGCATCAGCCGCTTCTTTTCCCGAGCCGTATCGAGGGACGACGTCCGAGCTGAGGATGGATGAGGCGAGGATGGATGAGGCGAGGATGACAGAGTCGTCCCCGGTTGCGATCGCGCAGGTTGCAATCGGCCGTACCGCGCTAGCCCATGCTGGCGGCGAGGTGATTTCACTGGACGGGATGCGCAGCGCGATGGTCGCCAACTTCGAGCAAGACGATCTGGACGTTCCGGCGTTTCTCCGCAAGCGCGGCGAAGTCATGTGAAGGCAGCGGCCAGTCATCAATTATCAGTGATCTATCAGTGATCGGTGGCCAGTAAGAGCGTGTCTGCTTGATGTTGTTTGCTGACCACTGCCAGAGGAAAAGCTTTGCACAGCGGGCCGTATCTTTTCAGTAATCAGGTAACCTGTTACTGTGGGCTGTGGAACCAAGGTAATTTCCATTTAAGTGCCTGTTCCGTAATGGGTTAGATCGAAATTAATGTTTTATGCGATAGAAACTTTTCTATTGCCTGGAACGCTGTAACTCCCGTAGTATCACGAAATTGGCCGAAGTTACCGTCAAGACCGGCAGACTGGTACGCTTCGTGCATCTGTTCAGGGAATAAGGAAAGCCGGGGATTCGAGGAAACGAAACCAAGATGTTTGAGTCGGGAACGCGCTGTCTTCGTCTGGTAGTGATGGTAGGTGGGCTTCTGTTTGCGCCGGCAATGTGGGCGGCGCACGTCAACCCGCACCCGCTGAATACCAGCAAAACGAAATCCAGGAAAGTGAGTGAGAGCCAGCGCACGCGGCGACGCATGCGTCATCTGGCGAGCGGCCGCAGCACGGCGGTTCGCAGGGCGACGAGCCTTAGTAGCGCCAGCCTGGGTACGACCAGCCACAGCGCCGGTACTAGCAGCCACAGCGCCAGCATGGGCACCCCGATGGCAAGCTTGAAGCGGGCTTCGGTCAGCGCTTCGCATCACCGATATCACGAGCGCTTCTTTGTCAGTTCGTTCGCCGACGACATCGCCGCCGGCGATCTCACAGCAGGGGAAGATCCAGTTGTGCGCCAGGCTGCGATGGATGCTCTGGGCAACATGAATGGCACGGTGGTGGCGATCGAGCCCACCAGCGGACGCGTGCTGGCCATGGTGAATCAGAGGCTGGCGCTATCGAGCGGCGCGCAACCGTGTTCGACCATCAAGCTTTCAGTGGCGCTGGCGGCGCTGAACGAGGGCGTGGTCTCGAAGGAAACCGAAATCTCGCTTGGCGCGCGCAGCCGCATGAATCTCACCGAGGCTCTGGCGCACTCCAACAACGCATATTTCGAGGCATTGGGACGGAAGCTGGGATTCGAGAAAGTTGCCTACTACGCCCATCAGTATGGCTTGGGCGAGTTGGCGGGCTACGACATACCCGGCGAGCAGTTGGGAGAATATCCTGACGAGGTGATTCCGCAGAAGCTTGGCGGCGTGGGCAAGATGTGTTCGTTCGGCGAGGGGATTTCGATGACGCCCCTGCAGTTGGGCGCAATGGTTTCTGCAATCGCCAACGGAGGCACGCTTTATTACCTGCAGCATCCCACCGCGCCCGAAGAAGTCGCGAATTTCCAGCCGCGCATCAAACGGCAGCTTGATATTGCTCCGCTGATTCCGGAAATCTCTGACGGCATGGCGGGGGCCGTGCAATACGGCACGGCGCGCCGTCTGGGGCTCAACTTTAGTGAGGAAGAGATTCTGGGCAAAACCGGAACCTGCTCCCACGCCGGCACTCGCTTCGGCTGGTTCGCTTCCTACGCGAACACCAGCCAGGGACGCATCGTAGTCGTGGTCTTCCTGCAGGGCGGGCGCCCCACGTTTGGTCCGAAGGCAGCCGAGATTGCCGGGCTGATGTACCGCAATCTTTACGATCACAACTTCTTCATTGCCAGCACTCCTACACCGGCAGATGCTACCGCATCCGGACCTTCAGGCAGGACGCAGTAATCGATTCCTAATCACCTCTCAGCAAGGCCTCTCGGCGGAGAGGCCTTTTGGTTTGCCGCCTCACTGACAACGACTGGACCTGCCCGTCACGGAATCGGCGGCTTCTGCCGATAGATAGCAAAGAGATTTGGCAGAGGCGCCCGGGAGAATCCCGGCTTGTCTCATACGTATTAGGAGTTGTGGGGTCGGAGGGTTGTTGGCCGCGATGAATTCGATTGCCGTACTCAGCGCTCCCTATGACTACAGGCTTGTCGCGCTTTCGATCGCATTGGTGATGCTCGTCTTGATTGCCGCGCTTGCCTTCGCGGGTCGGCTAACGTGGGGGCGAGCCGTTGCTTCATCGCTCCTTGGCGGGCTCAAGGCGTTGCAGAAAGGCGATCTCAGCACATCGCGGGAGCGTGAGTTGTACTTCCAAACAATGGCGGAAGCGGTACCTGAGATTATCTGGACCGCCGACCCGAACGGCATGGACGATTTCTTCAACCAGCGGTGCTTTGACTACACGGGGCTGACACTCGAGCAATTACGCGGAGAGAGTTGGCACGCGATCATCCATCCGGATGACTTGGACGGTTGCGTGTCAAAGTGGAAAAGTGCGCTGAGCACCGGGGATCCGTACGACGTCGAATACCGACTGCGTGGCAAAGATGGAAGCTTCCGATGGTTTCTGGGACGAGCTAATCCCATTCGGGACGCGAAAGGAGAAATTGTCAAATGGTTCGGCACCTGTACCGACATCGAGAGTCAAAAACAGAATCAGCAGATTCTCGAACAACGGATTCTGGAGCGGACCATGCAATTGGCTGACACGAACGCACTGTTGCAGGAAGAAATGCTGGAGAAGGATTTTGCCCGTAGAGAACTCGATCAGCAGAATGAACGAATGCTGGAAGAACTTAAGAGGCGCTCAGAGCGAGCCGCCATGCTGGCCAGGATGGGCGAACTTCTGCAGAGCTGCGTTAGTCGGGAGGAAGTGTGCGCGGCTGCGCTGGGCTATGCGCCCAAGATATTTTCCACGGTCCCCGGAGCCATGGCGCTGCTGGATGCTTCGCGCAACATCGCCGAAGTGATCGGCTCATGGGGTGACTGCTACGTGCCCGCGGCCGTATTTGAGCCGGCTTCGTGCTGGGCGTTGCGCACCGGGCACCCACATCTGGTATTAGCCGGCGACTCCACGGCGCCCTGCGCTCACGCGACCAAGGTCAAGAACACCTACTTGTGCGCTCCCATCATGGCCCAGGGAGAAACTCTGGGGACCGTGCACTTTCAGGCTACGGATGTGGCGCCGCAAATGGACGCATCTGAACTCTCGTTCAAGACAACTTTTGCGGCGCAAGTTGGGCTGTCGATTGCCAATATACGATTGCGCGAGGCGCTGCGAACCCAGTCTGTGCGCGATGCTTTGACCGGTCTCTACAACCGGCGGTATCTTGAGGAAACGTTGGAACGCGAGATGCGGCGCGCGGCCCGGGCGGCGCAGTCACTTGGAATCCTCATGATCGACCTTGATCATTTCAAGAAGTTCAATGACACCTATGGCCACGATGCGGGGGACGTGGTGTTGCGTGAGACGGGAGCGTCGCTGACCAAGGGCATTCGGGCAGAGGATTTCGTATGCCGGTTCGGAGGCGAGGAATTTGTGGTGATCCTACCCACGGCCGACCCGGAAACATCGCGCGCGCGAGCCGAGAGGTTGCGAACGAAGATGAGGGAACTGACCATTATGTATCAGGGCAAGTCGCTGGGGATCATTACGATTTCCGTAGGCGTGGCGGCGTTTCCTGCGCACGGTATGTCGCCCAGGGAATTGATGGGGGCAGCCGACGCTGCTCTGTATGAAGCGAAGCGTGGAGGCCGGGACAAGGTGGTGGTGGCCTCGGCGCCGGCGATGGATGAGGTGTCGATACCCGGGTCAGGCAAATCGGACGCCAGTTGGAGTTAGTCCTCCAAACGTCCATGAGCGGCGATCGGCTTAGTCCCAAACTTTGAAGTGCGGCCACGCTTCCGCCAGCGGCTTCTTGAGTCCGTGACAGGTCAAGACGGTATAGTGTTCCCAGCTCATAGTGTAGGGATCCGCCATTTTCGGGCCTTCTTCGACACTGTTGCACCAGTACTGGGCGTCAGCGAGTTGCCAGTTGAGCATGATCAGACTCTCACCGGTGTATTGGCGGAATCCCCAATAGTAATAATTCTGATGAGCGCTAATGGATGGAGGCAGTCCGTAGCGCGGGCCGAAAAAATCGATCGCCCCGGCAGAGCCATAATTTCCAGCCAGAATGGCGGTCTTGGCACGTTCGTCGGCGGGCATCGCGTTGTAGATCTGGGCGACCTGCGCGACCATCTCCGGCCAGCCGAATTCGTCCGCGAAATGCTCCGGCAGAGTGCTGCTCATGTGCGTCTCAGTGCGAGGCGTAGCCACGCCCAGCGCCTGCATGTAAGGGACGATTTTATCGGGAGGAAGAATGGGAAGAACGAGCGGAAAGGCGATAACACCCGAGACTATCAGCACCCGCGGCAGCACCGCTTTCACCCAGCGCAGCCGGGAATGTGCTGCGATTAAGTTCTCCCAGAACACTCCACCGGCGGCGAACAGCATGGGATAAATCGGAGCGAGGTAGTAATTCTTGCCGTGGAGAGCCATCATGATCGCCAGGAATGCCACGTAGGTCGCGCCCAGAACGCGGTAGCGCTTGCCTTCGCCGTGAAACAGCAGGAAGCCGAGTCCTGTGATCCAGATCAGCGCGTTGAGCGGCTGCAGCATCATAATCTGCTCTTTCAAGAATGGTAGCGGCGGCAGTTCGATGTTCTTGTGAATCTTTTTTACATTGCTCAAATCAACCCAGGTGGGGAATCCATGTCGGTATTGCCAGATCAAGTTAGGTAGGGCGAGCAGTACGATGATGCCGGCAGCAATCCAAAGCCATTTGCTGCGGAACAGACACCGTTGAGAAGTTGCCAGCAAACCCACCAGCAGGGCGATCAGGAAGAAAGCAGTGGAATGTTTGTTTTCCAGTCCAAGCCCCACCAGCACCCCTGCCCACACTAGAAATTGCGGCCGATCACGGTTGATTGCGAGAAGCAGAAAGTAAATCGCACCCATCCAGAACAGCGGTTCGAACGGATTCATGGAAAAGCGCGCGGCGTTGGCGAGGATTACCGGAGCTACAAGCACTCCCAGGCAGGCCAGCAGTACCGCGAAGCGCCTGCCGCCAAGTTCCCGCGTGATCAAGCCGGTGATGAGAATTTCAGCGCCTAGAGCGAGCGCCGGCAACAGCCGAAGCGCATGCAAGGAATCACCGAACAGCACGCGTCCGATGTACGCCACCAGCGGCGCCATGGGAGCAAGGTCTACATATCCCCAGGCCAGGTGATGCGAGAGAGCCAGATAGTAGAGTTCGTCGCGGAAATATCCGTAGCGGCCATTGGTCGCCATCTGCAGCGCAAACGCGACGGCCGCCACAAGATAAGCGACTGCGATGTCAGTGGAAAACCAGGACTCGTATGACCCAGGGGCGTGGCTCGAGGCGGCACTTGGCAGACCTACGAGCACTGTCTGTCGCGGACTTTCCATATTTTACGAAGAGGCTATTTCTTGCGCTCGTCGCGCTCGACCACTCCGTCCTTGATGTTCACCACGCGGTGAGCGTACTCGGCGATGTCGTGCTCGTGAGTGACCAGTACGATGGTGTTTCCCTCGCCGTGCAGGCGGTCAAACAAGGCCATGATCTCGTTTCCGGTCGCGGAATCGAGGTTGCCGGTAGGTTCATCCGCCAGGATGATCGAAGGCCGATTCACAAGAGCACGAGCGACCGCGACGCGCTGACGCTGGCCGCCGGAAAGCTCGTTGGGCTTGTGCGTCATGCGCGATTCCATGCCGACGGCCGTCAACGCGGCTTTGGCGCGTTCGATGCGCTCTCCGGTCGGAATGCCGGCGTAGATCAGCGGCAGTTCCACATTGTGCAGAGCCGTGGCGCGAGCCAGCAGGTTGAAGGTCTGAAACACGAAGCCGATTTCCTTGTTGCGGATGCGCGCCAGTTCGTCGTCGTCGAGCTCGCTCACCAACTGGCTATTGAGCCAGTATTCGCCCTTGGTCGGCGTGTCCAGGCAGCCGATCAGGTTCATCAGCGTCGACTTGCCCGAGCCCGAGGGTCCCATGATGGCAACATATTCTCCGCGCTCGATGCGTAGGTTGACCCCGCGCAGGGCGTGCACTTGCTGCTCCGAGCCCATGTCGTAGGTTTTCCAAAGATCCTCAGC
>Ga0210400_10005817_pt1 | contig 10436 bp, 9 predicted proteins | sample IncBWH26MmetaG_FD_155456 | JGI IMG/M metagenome (GOLD analysis project Ga0210400, IMG submission 155456) | Forest soil microbial communities from Barre Woods Harvard Forest LTER site, Petersham, Massachusetts, United States - Inc-BW-H-26-M | ecosystem: Environmental > Terrestrial > Soil >... | reverse complement strand
CACCTTTCCGGATTGCAGCATCCCGGCCAGGGTCGCCAGGTCTGGTTGACTGAGGGTGGCGATGAAGGGAACGAGCTTCTGTTTCACAAACCTTGATACCACCAGCGCCTTGCCGAATGCGGCGAGTGGACCGGCCCAGCTCCCCTTGCTGGTGTCGCCCGCAATGACATAGATCCCCGCCGGTGTCATGACCCGCCGGTAGGCGCTTAGGGAATGATTTCCGGAAAGATCCACAATCAGGTCGTAGTGATCAGGCCGCAGCGTGAAGTCGTCGCGGGTGTAGTCGATGACGTGATCGGCGCCCAGGGATCGGACCAATGAAAGGCTGCCGGCATTGGTCACGGCGGTCACTTCCGCACCCATGGCCTTGGCAATCTGGACCGCGAAGGTGCCCACACCGCCGCCGGCGCCGTTGATCAGGACTTTTTGCCCGGGCCGCAGCTGTCCCTGGTCGCGCAGGGCCTGCAGTGCCGTGAGGCCGGCGACCGGCACGGCTGCCGCCTGCTCAAAAGTGAGGTTGACCGGCTTCAAAGCCAGCCAGCCCTCCTCAGGTATTCGCAAGTACTGTGCGAACGCACCGCTGGCACCCCCAAAGACCTCATCACCCGGCTTGAATCGGGTGACGAGCTTGCCGACGGCGGCGACGGTCCCTGCGAAATCCATTCCCAGGGAAATCTCATGGGGTGTGCCCAAGCCACTGCTCAGGCGCAGGGGGTAGGGCTCGCCACTCATCATGTGCCAGTCATACGGGTTGACGGATGTCGCATGCACCCGGACCAGCACCTCATGGTCAAAAGGAATGGGCCTCGCGAGAGTTTCGATTCGCACCACGTCCGGGGAACCGTAGCAACGGTGAAGCGCCGCCTTCATGGGCGGTGAAGGAGTGCCGGATGGGGCGGCCCCGCACGCAGAATTGTGACTGATCGCCACCGCCAGTGAGGATACGGCCAGCACCACCAGCACCAGGATGCCGCCCAGTACTTTGGACGTTGTAGTCATCATTCCACCTGCTGCAGGATCTTCTCGACGGCCGCGAGGCTGCCGGCGAACTTTGTAAGATCGGTCCGGATGGCCGCCAAGGTCGCCTGATTCTCCGTTTGAGCCATGACCGCTTTTTCGGCCAGTGTCCGATACAGCGCATCATTGGCCAGGCGCGCCCGCGCCTGGAACAGCGCCGAGAAGTACTTCATCCCGAAGATTATGAGTAGTGTCACCATGAACGGGGATATGAAGATCAGGTACTGAGCTACCGACATTTGTCCGCCACTACTCATGAATTTCTCCTTGGTGTTAGACCGACTCAGTGGTCGGATCAGGAAGCGACTCGGCTGCCTTGGTGATGACGGCAGGGGTAAGTTCGATGCAGAATTTCGTGACTTCAAAGTAGTTGAGGGCTTTGCCATCCGGCGAGAGCTCCAGCCGACTGTTCACCAGTCCCGCCGCTTCAAGTTTTTGCAGATGCAGATGCAGCAGTGGACGGCTGATCCCGACTTCCCGGGCGAGCTGGCTGACGTACTGGCGACCGTTCGCTGCGAGCATCGCGATGATGCGCAGCCGATGGGCGTTGGCCAGCGCGGCCAGTGCCGCAAGCAGACGATCTCCGGATAGGGCCAAATAACCTCTCCATCTGACACGTGTAAGTATTTTCTGACAGGTGGACCCCGATGTCAAGCGGATATGATCGATCGATGTCCGTCGATGCAAAACTGGCGATTCTCGGGATCTTCGTACTGTTGATCGCCTGGGGTATGTATCGCGCCTGGCGCAACAAAGCGGGTGCTGAGTTCGTGGCGAGCGGACTGATTCTGCTGTTGGGCATATTCGTGCCGGTGGTCAAACCGCCGCAGCAGACTTTGGAAGAGACCCGCGAAGAAAAGGGCCGCAAGGGCGGACAGTCGGGCGATCCTCCCGACACATGAACAAACCGGCGGCGGAAATTGCACTGTCCGTGGCCGATGTGCGCGAGCTGCTGAGCGCTCAACACGCCCAGCTCGCGCAGCTGCCGATAACCGCGGGGCCGTCCGGCTGGGACAATATGATCTTTCGGCTCGGCGATGCCATGGCGGTGCGTCTGCCGCGCCGCCAATCCGCGGCGCAGCTTCTGGAACACGAGCAGCACTGGCTCCCGCAGCTGCAACGGCAGTTGCCATTGCCCATCCCGGCACCGATCTGTATCGGATTGCCGAGCGGGTCGTTCCCGTGGAATTGGAGCGTCACACCCTGGTTTGAAGGCGAGACGCTGGACCGCTCGCCACCGGCCGCGGATCACGCTGACTTGCTGGCGTCCTTCCTGCAGGCGCTGCACACGCCTGCGCCCGCCGCAGCGCCGCACAATCCATGGCGCTGCGTGCCGCTGTCACAGCGGCAGACCCGGTTCGAGGAATGTGTGCAGGACTTCAAGACGCGCCATGGCGCCCTGGACGCCAAGCTGCTTCGATTCTGGGAGCAGGCGGTGCAGACCCCGATCGATATGGCACCCACCTGGATTCACGGGGATCTGCACGCCCGCAACGTGCTGGTCCGGGACGGACGGCTATCGGCCGTGATTGACTGGGGCGACATGGCCGCGGGTGATCGCGCCGTGGATCTGGCCGCGACCTGGATGCTGCTGCCCCGGGCGGATGACCGCGAACGAGTGATGAGCCAGTGTCAGGCCGTCACCACGCAGACCTGGACGCGCGCCCGCGGCTGGGCGCTGCTCCACGCACTCATCGTACTGAGGTCGGGGGATCCGGAGCACCGGGCGCCCGGGCAGGTGACCCTCAGCAGACTGTGCGAAGGGCCATGAGCGAATGGCTGCCGTGGCGGGCGGCGCTGATTCGATATGATTCAGACATGAGCAAGAACGCATCGCGCTTGAAAGTCGGTGGACGGCAGGTCATCACCCGCGGCATCGCCCCGGCCGTGCTCCAGGATCTGTACCACTATCTGATGACCGTCACCTGGCCGAAGTTGTTCGCCGTCATCGGGGCTTTCTTTCTTGTTTTCGATTTCCTGTTCGGGTGCCTGTACTACCTGGAGCCGGGCTCGGTCGCGAATTTGAGCCCGCCGGGATTCGCAGGGGCATTCTTCTTCAGCGTCGAAACCCTCGCGACCGTGGGCTACGGCGAAATGCATCCGTCTTCCCTGTACGGACACATCGTGTCCATGATCGAGGTATTCGTCGGGCTCATGATGCTGGCGCTGGTCACCGGACTCATGTTTGCGCGTTTCTCGAGACCCAGGGCCCGTTTCCTGTTCGCACGCAACGCCGTGGTACGACCCATGGATGGCCGGCTCACGCTCATGTTCCGGGCGGCCAATGCCCGTCAGAACGTGGTGCAGGAGGCTTCGGCAAGGCTGCGCATGATCCGTGATGAAGTCACCCGGGAGGGGCTTGAACTGCGCCGCATCACGGACTTGAAACTGATTCGGGAGCAGCACCCGGCCTTCTTCGTCGGTTGGACCATCATGCATGTGATCGATGATTCCAGCCCCCTGGGGATCGAGACCGATGAATCGCTGCGCCGGTCAGGCGCGTCGTTCATTTTGAGCCTGAGCGGCACGGATGAGACCACGGGGCACATGCTCATGGCCCGGGAAGAATATCCTGCCGCCGCCATCCTCTGGAACAAGGCGTTTCGGGACGTCTTGAATGTCACCGCAGCGGGTACGGTGCTCTTTGACTACACCGGATTTCATGAGGTTGAAGACCTGCCGCACCGGTAACAGCAGATCCGCTGGCGCGAAGCCGGCGCCCTTAAGCTACGGGTGAGCTGCGGCCCGGTTCATCCACTTATCCGCCCAGGCGATGAAGTATCTGAAATTCGGCACATCCGTATGGCCGCCTTCGTGCTGCCGCCACGCCAGCTGCCCGTCCAGCATGCCCACGTCGATATCGGGCTTTTTGGCATGCTGGTAGTCATCACCGACGCCGAGGTCATGGGCGCCCAGCAGGCGGAACACCTTGCCGGCCGCGACGGTGGCCATGTAGCTGCCCTGCTGGTCGAGCCATTGCGCATCACCTTTCGCCGGCGAGCCATAGCTGATGAAAGTCGGACGCGGCGCGCACAAGGCGATGAGCTCGGATGAATCCACCGGCAGGTCCCCGGCGGTCTTGGCCCCGCCGCGAGCGGCCGATGCGCCGTACTTGAGGAAATTTCCGGCCATCCAGTGATATTCGCCGGCGCCGGTCAGGGACTCGACGGCCTCGCCGAAGTTGCGACGATGCGGTTTGGCGCCGCCTTCGCCCGAGGAGCCCACCAGCACCATGTAGAAACGTTGATCGAAGGCCATGGTGACCAGTGCGGCTTTGCCGTAGCGTGAGACGCCTTCGATGCCCACATGAGCGGCATCGATGTCCGGATCATGGCTGACATAGTCGAGGACACGGCTGGCGCCCCAGGCCCAGGCCCGCAATGCACCCCAGTCATCCGGCTTGCGCGGCTGCCCCTTGTTGACCAGGCCAATGACGCCTCGGGTCAGGCCCGCGCCGTTGTCCGCCTGCACGGCGGTGGGGTCGATCTGCGCGACGGCCCAGCCATCGGCCACCAGTTGGGAAATGGGATCATCGGCCTGGCGCGGTGCCGGAAAGAAGGGCGGTGTCGGAATGGGCTGCCAGGCAGGATGGGCCTGCAGGACCTCGCCGAGCGCGGGGTTCTCCTTGATCATGGCATCGCGCAACGCCGCATTCATGCGGGCCACGTCGGCCGGCGAGGGCGCCACGGGCGAGGGGAAGGGTGGCGTCCCGAGCGCAAACATGATCAGCAACGGCATCGGACCGGCATGATTGATCGGCTTGATCAGCATGACCGGGAAATCCACGGTGATGGCGGGATCGCCGGAATTGTCCAGGTGCCCGGTCAGCAGCGTGGCGCTCACGGGCACTGATCCTAAGCGTTCGTTCTCGGCGGCCTTGACCGTGAAGGACACGGCGGGTGTGTTGGCCGGCACCCGGCCCAGGACTTCCCGCTCGAACCCTTCGACGATCTGCGGGCGACGCTTGCCGGTCCACTGCGCCGCGGTCGTCACCTTGGCGCCATCGTTCATGCGCAACGCATCCGGCCAGTCCGGATAGGGGTTGGCCAGCGCCTCATCGTAGTTGGCATGGTCGGGTGCCTTTTCGTCACCGCTGGGACCCTTGCGCAGTTGCGTGATGCCCAGCTGCTGCATCATCTGGGCGTGATCCGCCTCGGTGGCGCGCGCCTGTTCGGAAGGCGCCTGCGCCGCTGCCGGCGTGAGGCCCGTCATGGCCAGCAGGCACAGCAGTGCGGCAAAAGTAATCCGGTGCACGTGTCTCACGTTCAGTAGCCCCCTATTTGGCATGCCGGGCGAATGCTATGCCCGCAGCCTGCACTCCAACAGCCCCTGATGCGCGCCGCGGCGGTGCGCGCCCGCGCCGGGTAAGGGCCCGGCCCGCATGGCCTGGGCCGCAAAGATCATTGAATTATAAGGAATTCAGCGCCGGCGGGGGCAGGTATCCCGGTGCGAATGGAACTTGCAGTCAAGTCTCACCATGCCACTCGAAGCCGTCGCGACCAATGAGCGCGCTCGAAGCGGCCGGGCCCCAGCTGCCGGCGGTATAGCCCTTGGGCGGTTCACCCAGGGAGGCCCAGCCCGCGCGAATGGGATCGATCCAGCGCCAGGCCGCATCCAGTTCGTCGCGACGCATGAACAGCGTGAGGTTGCCCTTGACGACATCCATCAGCAGCCGCTCATAGGCATCCAGCGGGCGCTCCTTGAAGGTACCCGCCAGGTCCAGGGACAGATCCACCGGCCGCAGACGCATCATCTCGCCGGGAAGCTTGGTCATGATCGTCAGGGTGATGCTTTCATCGGGCTGCAGCAGGATGACGAGTTGGTTGGGAACATTGATGCCATGGGCGCCTTCGAAGATGTGGTGCGGCACATCCTCGAAAGTCACCACGATCTCCGCGCTGCGGTCCTGCATGCGCTTGCCGGTGCGCAGGTAGAATGGCACGCCGGCCCAGCGCCAGGTGTCGATCTCTGCCTTCAGCGCGACAAAGGTTTCCGTCGTGCTGCCGGCCGGCACGCCCGGCTCCTGCAGATAACCGACCACCGGCTTGCCATCGATGGCGCCCGCGCGGTACTGCCCGCGCACGGTCTTGTGCTGCACATCCTGTTCGGTCAGCGGCCGCAGGGCGTGCAGCACCTTGAGTTTTTCATCGCGCATGGCATCCGCGTCGCTGGTCGCGGGCGGCTCCATGGCGAGGATGCACAGCAGCTGCAGCATGTGATTCTGGACCATGTCGCGCATGGCGCCGGTCTGGTTGTAGAACTCCCCGCGTCCTTCGACGCCGACATGTTCGCCGACGGTGATCTGGACATGGCTGATGCGCCCGCGGCGCCACAGCGGCTCGAACAGCATGTTGCCGAAGCGCAGCGCGATCAGGTTCTGCACCGCCTCCTTGCCCAGGTAGTGATCGATGCGATAGATCTGTTTTTCCTGAAAGATCGAGCCGACCAGCTGGTTGATGGCCTCGGCCGAAGCGCGGTCCTGACCCAGCGGCTTTTCCAGCACCACCCGCGATTTCGGCGTGACGATCTTGGCGCGGCTCAGGTTTTCACAGGTGGCCGTAAAGAGGATCGGCGCCATCGACAGGAACATGACGCGCACGCGATCTTCGCTGCCCTTGAGCTTCTCGGCGAGCCGGTCGAAGTCCTCCGGCACCGTGGCATCCACCGAGAGGTAGTCCACCAGCGCCACGAAGGCCTGCCAGTGCTCGTCGGTGAATTCGCCCTCGCCCAGATGCGGCCGGCACTTCTCCTCCACTTCCTGCAGGAAGCCTTCCCGGGTATGGTGGCTGCGGGCCACGGCAATGATGCGCGAGCCTGCGGTGATCTGTCCGGCACTGACGCGCCGATACAGCGCCGGCATGAGCTTGCGCATGGCAAGATCACCGGTGCCCCCGAACAGGATCAGGTCGAACGGTTCAAGCTTCTGCATCGTTGTCGTGCCCGTAATACTGTGGGTAAGCAGAATAACGCAGATTTCTTTACAGGGACGATCGCCATGTTCGATTTCGTGACACGGGTTGGTGCAACGCATGAGCTCTAATGGGGCACCACTGCATCCGCGGGTCGCCACGGTCACCGAGCGGATTCGCGAACGCTCCTGGGCCGAGCGGGATGACTACCTGGCGCGCATGAATGCGGCCACCGAAACGGGCACGACCCGCGCACGCCTGTCCTGCACGAACCTCGCCCATGGCTTCGCCAGTTCGGATCCCGGCGACAAGGCGGCACTCAGAGCCCTGCGCTGGCCGAATCTTGCCATCATCAATTCCTACAATGACATGCTCTCGGCCCATCAGCCGCTGGAGCGTTATCCGGTGATCCTGCGCGCCGCCGCGCGCGAGGCCGGGGCCACGGCGCAGGTGGCCGGCGGCGTGCCGGCGATGTGCGATGGCATCACGCAGGGCATGCCGGGCATGGAGCTGTCATTGTTCAGTCGCGATGTGATCGCCATGGCCACCGGCGTTTCACTGGCGCATGGCATGTTCGATGCGACGCTGTGCCTGGGCGTGTGCGACAAGATCGTGCCGGGGCTGTTGATCGGCGCGCTGGCCTTCGGCCATCTGCCCACCATTTTCGTGCCCGGCGGCCCGATGCCCTCCGGGATCGCCAACAAGGAGAAGGCGCGCATCCGCAAGCTCTTTGCCGAAGGCAAGGCGGGCCGCGAGCAGCTGCTGGAATCGGAGGCCGGTAGTTACCACTCCGCGGGCACCTGCACCTTTTACGGCACGGCCAACAGCAACCAGATGCTGATGGAGGTCATGGGGCTGCATCTGCCGGGCAGTGCGTTCATCCCGCCGAATACGCCGCTGCGGGATGCCCTGACCGCCCAGGCGGCCCGGCGCGCGGCGCAGATCACCGCGCTGGGCAGTGACTATCGCCCGCTGGCGCAGATGATCGATGAACGCGCCATGGTGAATGCGGTGGTGGGATTGCTGGCGACCGGCGGCAGCACCAATCACACCCTGCACCTGATCGCCATCGCGCGCGCCGCCGGACTGATCCTGGACTGGGAGGATTTCAATCAGCTCTCGGACGTGGTGCCGCTGCTGGCGCGCATTTATCCGAATGGCGGCGCCGATGTGAATCATTTCCACGCCGCCGGCGGCGTGGGTTTCCTGGTGCGTGAACTGCTGGACGCGGGACTCATGCACCCGGACGTACGCACCGTGGCCGGCGATGGACTGCGCCGCTATACGCAGGAGCCGTGGCTGTCACCGCAGGGGCTCGCCTGGCGTGATGCGCCGGCGGTCAGCGGCGATACCTCGGTGCTGCGACCCGCCACTGATCCGTTCAGCGCCGATGGCGGCTTGAAGCTGCTGCGCGGCAACCTCGGGCGCGCGGTCATCAAGACCTCCGCCGTGGCCGATGCGCATCGCGTGGTCGAGGCGCCGGCGCGCATCTTCAATGATCAGGAAGAAGTGCTGGCGGCATTCAAGGCCGGACAACTGGATGGCGATGCGGTGGTGGTCGTGCGTTATCAGGGCCCCCGCGCCAACGGCATGCCGGAGCTGCACAAGCTCACCCCCGCCTTGGCCTCGCTGCAGGACCGGGGCTTTCATGTCGCGCTGGTCACGGACGGGCGCATGTCGGGGGCCTCCGGAAATGTGCCTGCGGCCATTCACATCACGCCCGAGGCCATCCACGGCGGACCCCTCGCCCGTCTGCAGGACGGGGATGTGATTCGGCTCGACAGTCGCACTGGTATTCTGGAGGCGAAGGTGACCGAGGCGACGCTGCATGCCCGCACGGTGGTGCCGGTGGACTTGCGTGGCAATGACAGCGGCATGGGTCGGGAACTGTTCAAGCTGTTCCGGGCCTACGCGGCCGGCGCCGAGCAGGGTGCGGGCGTGGCGGCATATAAGGTTGAATCATGAAGATCCGTGATGTGCTGGCGCTGGCGCCCGTCATTCCCGTCCTCACCGTGGAGAAACTGGCGCACGCCGCCCCGTTGGCAAAAGCGCTGTACGCCGGCGGTCTGAAGGTACTGGAGATCACGCTGCGCACTGATGCGGCGCTGGATGTCATTGCCGCCATGCGGGTGGCCGTACCGGATGCGGTGGTGGGGGCCGGAACCTTGGTGCGGCCCCAGGATTTCAAACGGGCCGCTGACGTGGGCGCGCAGTTCGCGGTGACCCCGGGACTCACCGCGCCTCTGGCCGAGGCCGCCCGGACCGTCGCCTTTCCGCTGCTGCCGGGGATCGTCACGCCGAGTGAAATTCTGCAGGCCCTGCATTTTGGCTTCGACACCCTGAAATTCTTCCCGGCCCAGCAGGCCGGGGGCATCGCCATGCTGCAGGCCTTCGCGGGTCCCTTCGCCACTGTGGCGTTCTGTCCGACCGGAGGGATCACCCGGGAGAGTGCGCCTGCCTTCCTGGAACTGCGCAATGTGCTGTGCGTCGGTGGGTCCTGGGTGACGCCCCAGGCGCTGGTGGAAAAGGGCGATTGGGCGGGTATCGAGGCCCTGGCCCGGGATGCCGCCACGTTGCCCCGTCACAGCTGACGCCTTAAGTCCCCGGCCGTGACCGTTTGATGACACTTCCCGGGCGGGGCAGTGATGAGCTTCCGGGCATGCACAGGATCGGCATCGTGGGTGTGTCGTACCGGCATGCGAGTGCCGGTCAGGTGGCGCAGTTTGCCGTCGCCAAAGATGCACTCGCCCACCGTCTGCAGGTGCTGCGCGAGGCGCTGCAGGGTGCGGACGTGCTGTACCTGTCCACCTGCAATCGGGTGGAAATCATCTATGCCGGCCCCGGCCCGGCCAGTGACCGTCGCGCCGAGGTGTTCCGGGCCCTGACCGGGCGCGAACCGGTGAACGGCGAAGCGGCGGCGACCTTGCGCGCCTGGACCGGCGAGGCGGCCGTGGAGCATTTGCTGCTGGTGGCCTGTGGCATGGATTCGGCGCAGGCGGGGGAACAGGAAATCTATGTGCAGCTGCGCGCGGCCTGGCAGGCAGCGCGCGAGGCGCAGGTCAGCGGTCCTTTGCTGGATCGGGTGTTGAGCGAAGCCATGAATATGGCCCGCCATGCCCACCGCCTCACCACCCACGATGCGCCCTCGCTGGCGGATCTTGCGGTCGGACGGGTGATGCAACATCTGGACGGCCGCTCGGGTCCCGTGGGCCTGGTCGGTGTCTCGCCCATGACGCGCCGCTGTGGATTGCGCTTACGCGATCGCGGCGTCCTGGTCACCGTCATCAACCGCTCGCCGGATTCGGCCCAGGCGCTCGCCGTGGAATTGGGTGGCACTGCAGTAGCGCTCGAGGCCTTCCAGCAGGACCCCGCTGCGGCCGGCTATGGCGCATTGGTGTGCGCCACCGGGGCTGCGGAGCCGGTGATTGATCGCGGTGTGCTGGTGAAGCTCGCCCACGCGCGGCCGCTGCTGGTGGATTTTGGCCTGCCGCCGAATGTGGACGTGGATGC
>Ga0210400_10005815_pt1 | contig 10436 bp, 10 predicted proteins | sample IncBWH26MmetaG_FD_155456 | JGI IMG/M metagenome (GOLD analysis project Ga0210400, IMG submission 155456) | Forest soil microbial communities from Barre Woods Harvard Forest LTER site, Petersham, Massachusetts, United States - Inc-BW-H-26-M | ecosystem: Environmental > Terrestrial > Soil >... | reverse complement strand
AATTCTGGCGCGCCAGGTGGGCGCCACGGTGGAAGGCATTATCGTGGACCCCAACCAGCATCCTTACCAGCTTGCCGGGTACCGCTATTTTGCCGGCGGCCATCCGCAGCCGAATGAAGAATCGATGCGCGCGGCCGAGGCGATCCTGAAAACGCTGGGCGGGCTAAACCCACAGTCACTGGCCATTTTCCTGGTAAGCGGCGGCGGGTCGGCGGCGGTGGAAAAGCCGGCGGACGCTGAGATTTCTCTGGCTGATCTTGTCTCCACTTACAAATCGCTCGTGAATTCCGGTGCGCCCATCGCGCAGATCAATGCCGTGCGCAAGCACCTTTCCGCGGTCAAGGGCGGGCGCATGGCCCAGGCCGCCAACGGCGCGCAGCAGGTCTCCATCATGGTTTCTGACGTGCCGGAGAATACACTTGATTCTCTCTCCTCCGGGCCAACCATGCCCGATTCCAGCACGGTGGAAGATTGTTACCGCATTGTGCAGGAGCACAACATGCTGCCGGATTTTCCCGCGTCGGTCCGTGAACTGTTTGAGCGGCGCGCGCTGGATGAGACGCCGAAGCAGGACGACGCGGCATTTGTCCGCTCGCGCTGGTGGAAGGTACTTTCCAATGAGACGGCGGAAAAAGCGGCGGCCGCAGCCGCGCTAAGGCATGGATTCGCCGTGGAGATCGACCACAGCTGTGATGATTGGGATTACGCGCGTTCGGCGGATTATCTGCTGGATCGGCTGCGCACTTTGAGAAAAGGCGTGGCTAAGTCCTGCATCATTTCCGGTGGCGAGGTTACGGTGAAAGTCCCGTCCAACGCAGGCGCAGGCGGACGCAACCAGCACTTTGCTCTCTACTGCGCGCAGAAAATTGCTGGAGAGAACATCGCGGTGCTGAGCGCGGGAACAGATGGCATCGACGGTAACAGCCCGGCAGCAGGCGCTGTGGCCGATGGCACTACGCTCGATCGATCGCAGAAGGCGGGGCTCAATGTGGCCGCGCACTTCAGCGGCTTTAATTCATTTCCCCTATTTGAAAAGCTAGGCGATGCAGTCCAGACCGGACCGACGGGGAACAATGTGAGGGACTTGCGGGTGCTGCTCGGCTATTAGCTGCAATCACAGGCAGGAGTGCCACATCTTTAGCTATTTGTCCTCACCAGTTGCAATACCACATACAAATGATGGGCTTCATGCACCAGAAAGAACTCCAACCAGAGTGCAAGACTCATCGCACCAAACCTGGGATGCACGCCGGTGCGGTCGAAATCTTCCTCGCTCAGCGATCGCAGGCGGGCCATCAGCTTGGCGCGCATGGAAGAAATCCGTACCAGAAGCTGCGGCGTGGGTAAGCTCGCCCACGCGGGCCATTCCGGATCGTCTTCCGCGCGATAGCGGGGGAACTCCGGGGCCTGCTCGGTAAGAATGCGATCGATGCGCTGAAGAAAAATCTGGTGATACCGCGCGAGATGGGCGAGTTGCTCATGTGCCGACCATTTGCCGGGTACAACGATGGCGCTGAGTGACTCGACCGGCACGCCGGTCAGGGTTACTGCGAGGAAATCCTGGAGCTGGGTTTCACAACGATGGAGGCGGGATTGAAGGGAAGTGGTCATGGGCAGTTCAGCCTGACTTAATCGACGCGAGGATCGAGCATGGTCAATAACAAAGTAAGGCTGGCGCAACAGAGTCAGTAATCAGGAACAAAATGACGACGGATTTTCCGGGTGAACGACAAGAAATCTATTTGCAGATCAGGCGTTCCAAGTGAAGCCGCAATGACCGCAAGTAGTCGGCTTGCGACCGGCCAAAAGCGAAAGCAGCCCGACAGGAAAAAAGCAAATACTAACGACAATCGCCCATGTGGGATAGCCTGCCCGCTCAGTTAAGGTATTGCACTTGGAACAAGAAATCGCCGCCATTCATCCTCCTTAAAGCACTCTGTAGATCCAAACGAGGAACAATACTAACATCACAAAGTTCGAAGCGTACCGAGAAATCAATGACACCGCGGCCGCCATTTTCGGCATGGCAATCGCAACCGGACGCGCGCCGAGTTGGAAAGAAAAAAGCGCCGCAACGCCGATTCCAGCAGGGTTTGCGCGCCAGGCCAGGGCGGGATTGAAATGGAAAGCCGCCATTAATGAATGGGAAATACCGCATCCCGGACAAGGAATTCCCAAAACTTTCTTCATCAGGCAAAAGTGCGGCACGTGGGGAATGACTGGAACAAGCAATAAAACGAACACTGTCGATACAAATATCGCAATGTGGTGCTGGCGCTCTTCAGGGATGCGTAGATTTGCCAGGATCCAACGCGGACAAATATTGATTTCCATCCGGCTGCTCCAAACGATTCAAGGGTAATAGACAATCTTGGATCTGTTAAGCACTCCCCACCGTATTGATAGGGATCACTCACTATGCGACTACGGAAAAAGCTACGCTCCGGATTAAGAAAGATTACTTCTTCGGAACCAGCTTCAGTTCATCGGCGGCCAGGATTTTTCTGATCTGGTTGCGCGCGTGGATCGACCACGGCCCCACGGTATCGAGCCGGGTATAAGCTTCCCAGTGATTGAGGGCCTTGCGCGGCTGGCGGGCTTTTTCCAGAGCTAAAGCCAGGTTGTAATGCGCGTCGGCATAGGTTGGCGCGAGCGAGATGGCGGACTGATAAGCACGAATGGCGTCTGGCAGGCGCCCGGTTTCGTCGAGCACGTTGCCAAGATCGAAATAAGCCAGCGCGTAACGCGGATCAACCTCAATCGCCTTGCGGTAGAAGCGCTCAGCCTGCACGTAATCATGCCGGTTGTAAAAGAGCGTGCCCAGGTTGATATAGGCTGCGGCGTGCGTGGGATCAAGGTCAACGCACTTCTTGTAACTGTCAATGGCTTCAGATTGCGTGCCGGGATCTTCTTCCAGGGCCACGCCGCGGGCAAAGAATTCACCGGCGGTTTCCGCGGCTCGCATAGCGTGGATCTTGTGCGATTCCACGACCTCTCGCTGGTTGAAATCCATCACGAACTGCCCTGCTAGCGGCTCAACCGCGGCGCCCTGATGGCGGTAGACGACGCGCGACTGACTGGCGAAAGTGCCCATTTCCATCATGGGATTTTCCATGCCGGCAACCTGGCGCATAGCGCGCAACGATTCAAGGATCACGGCGGAGCGTACACGCTTGGCGCGGAGGTCGCGCATTTTTTTGATTTGCAGGAGGTCAAAGAAAGAATAGGATTCCGCCGCAGGCAGCAAACCGGCTTTTTCCCAGCCTGCCAGCTGCCGAGCTGTAATGCGAAGGATCCGCAGAACGTCTGATCGATCGTATCTTTCCACTCGTGGCCTTTAAAAGTACGCGGTCTTTCTTCTGACCTACAGAATATTATGCGAAAGACCAGGGAGAAATAGCAAGAGGAAATCTCCGCAAAGTGTGGAAAACTCACCCCTTTAGTCAACCCAGCGTATCAAGACAGGTGCCGGCCTCGCGGCAACTGGACCAAACTAAGTCACAAGAGATTGCAATCTGGCCGTTTGCGGGGAAGTGATGAGGAAAAGCCGGAGGCTGGCCACGCGCCGAGCCGGGTGCCGCAGGAGCGGTATCAATTTATCAAAAGGAAGAACTAAGGCGGGTAGGAGGCAAGCGCCGTAAGGAATGGAGCCGACGATCGGACTTGAACCGATGACCTGTCGATTACGAATCGACTGCTCTACCAACTGAGCTACGTCGGCGTTCACGAAGTATCAATCTATTCTAAGAGAGAGCGGCAAAGCCGTAAAGCCCGCGGGCGTCGCGATGTTATTCGAACTCCAGGCTTACAAGGCTTCCCTGATCACTCCCGCTCTTGCGATAGTTCACGGAAACTTTACGGTTGGTCCATGAGCAGGAAAAGTCATCCGCTCCGATCAAGATCAGCTTCTTCGATTGCGGCGCCAGCATCTTCCATTTCTTTCCACTGGACGAAATAGTGAGTGTAGCGGCTGGCGCGGCGGCACAATCCACCGATACGAGAACACCTTTCATGAACAAGACTGGTTCGTTCGATCCGGAAACCACCCGCTTTTCCGGCGAGTTCTGTGTCGAAGTCGTGGAATTTCCTGGTTCACCAGGAACGTCATTGAGCTCAATGGTCTGGGCCGCCGGTTCCATCCTGCCTGATTGTGGACTGCGGCCGGAGACAGCAGATCTGTAAGCTTCCACCTGTTGCAGTTGTTGCGCAGCCATGGGCGCAATCCCAGGCTCCTTGCTCGTCTGCAACTCATGCAGCAATGGAATTGCATGATCGAAATCCTGCGCCTGGAGGTAAGCACTGGCAAGGTTACCCATAAACCAGGGATTGCGCGGGCTTAAAGCAATGGCTTTCTTCAGAGCATCGATCGCTGGCTGCTTTTCTCCGGCAACGGAAAGCGTCATGCCCAGGAGGCTGTAAGCGTCAGGATAATTCGGCTCCAGCGCAATCGCGGCGGTAAGCTCTTTTCTAATAGCATCGAGGTTTTCTCTGTGTTCGGAAGACATGCCTTTCCGGCTCATCATCAATGCCAGCAGATAGTGAACCTGAGGGTCCTTTACGTCCTGGGCCGCTGCGCGCCTGAAGTGGTCGCCGGCTGTCTCCCAGTCATTCTTCTGCATAGCTTCATAGCCGAGACCGCGATTTGCCACAACGTTTTCCGGTTGTTTTGCCAGGATTTCCTGGAACTCGGTGAGGCCTCTCTGCCGGTAATCTCGGGAATGATAGTCCAGGTCTGCCATGACGGACTTGATTTCAAGCTCATTCAAAGGGCGGGAGTTAAATTGCACCGCTGGGAGTCCCGGCGGTGTGGGTGCGGTGAAATGCATTGCGCCGCCGCGGAAGTAATTCTCGATCATTTTTTCCAGAGCTTCCGGCTCCATGCCAAAACTGCGCCGGATCGCCTCCGGTACCGCCACGTGCTGGTTCTCTGTTATTTCTACATAGGTGGCCGCCTGCTTCATCATGTTTTTCGTCATGAAGAAATGCACCGTCAGCCAGGATTGCGCGTAGAAAACCGATCGACGATCGTCGCGGTTGTAAATCTGTGAATCGTGGCTGACGCTGAACAGGTCAACCAGTTTCAACCAGCGGGTTTGGGACAGTAATTCCGGCAACTCGGGTTTCGCCAGCCCAATGACGATTTCCTTCTTGTCCATCTTGAGCGAGGAACAGTATTCGGCGAAGCCCTCATCGAACCATACCGGCGATGGAGGAAAGTTACTGTTGATCAGCAAGTGTGCGTATTCATGGAAAACCGTTCCCCAGCTGTCTTCCTGCGAAAGATCCAGGGCAATATACTGGCGTTCTTCGTTGGACCCGGGACCTCCGCGGCCTCCGTTGCCCAGAAAGAACCCTGCCACCTCGATCGGCTTGCCTCCGTAAAGGGGAGCGAACTGCCGCATCTCTTTGGCGTTGCGAAATGCGATGATCTGCAGCGGCGCTGTGTTGACAGTAAGCTTCTTGAAGAGGACGCCAAACGCCGTTCGCATTTGCTCGAAACGCTGCCCGACTTCGCGGGCGCGCTTTTCACCGCCGTCTGTGGCAACGGAAAAATGTGATGAATCAACCTCGACCCATTGCTGGTCAGCTCGCGCGGCAATACCACAGATAAGAACGGCAACGAGGAGAAAACATCTGCGAATCATAAGCACACTCACGAGTAGAAAACGTAGGATGGGTAGGAGAGTACCTCGATTTTTGCTCTTATGGCAATTGATGAAAGGACTTAGCGAATGAAATATTTTCAACTATAGGATTGATTCTCGCGCTAAATAAACCATCCGCTGCGATAAACCACCCACCAGCAGAGCACGAGGAGAGGCAGGGTAAGCGCCAGGTTCCACCAAAGCGGCAGGAAGATACCCATCAACGCACCCAGCACGGTGAATAGCAGCCAGAAGATCTTCTTTTCCATCCGGGAAAACCTTACCACGGGTCAGGTCGCCATGATCGCACGACATCGCCGTAGCCGCGCGTGATCGGAAACCAAACAAAACCTTACCACTGATCAACCCTGATTACACTGATCTGAAAAAGGCTAAGCACTTCGAGGATTTTGGTAAAGTATTTAGATTCATGCTCGATTTGGCCTACGTCCGAGAGAACCTTACCCAGGTTGAAGAAATGCTGCGTCGACGCGGGATGGACCCTGCGCAGGTGCTGAGCGGCTTTCGCCAGGTAGACGACAAACGCCGCCAGTTGATCACGCAGTCTGAAACGCTCAAGGCGCAGAGGAATCGCGCGTCAGAGGAGATTGCCAGGCTTAAGAAAGCCGGGCAGGACGCCACCGCGCAGATGGAGCAGACCAAGGCGTTGCGCGCGCAGAGCGACGATCTGGAAAAGAAGGCGGAGGAGATCGACCTGGAATTGCGCACGATGCTGGCGGGCATTCCCAATGTGCCGCATGAGTCGGTGCCGGTGGGTCGCTCTGCCGACGATAACAAGGAAGTTCGCAAGTGGGGCACGCCGCCGGACTTCAGCTTTACTCCCAAGCCGCACTGGGAACTGGGCGAGCAGCTGGGCATATTGGACATGGAGCGCGCGGTAAAACTCAGCGGCGCGCGTTTTGCCGTCTATTGGGACCTGGGCGCGAAGCTGGAGCGGGCGCTGGCCAACTTCATGCTCGATTTGCACACCAGCGAGCACGGCTATACCGAAGTGCTCACGCCTTACATGGTGAATTCTGCTTCCATGTACGGCACGGGGCAGCTGCCGAAGTTCGCCAACGATCTTTTTAAAATCGACAACCACGACCTGTGGCTGATTCCCACGGCGGAAGTGCCGCTGACCAATCTTTATCGCGACGAGACGATTGCCGCCTCGCGGCTGCCTCTCTCAGTCACCGGGTACACGCCGTGCTTTCGCAGCGAGGCCGGGTCGTACGGAAAGGACGTACGCGGGATTATCCGGCAGCACCAGTTCCAGAAAGTTGAGCTGGTAAAATTCACGCGTCCAGAGCAATCTTACGAGCAGCATGAACAGCTCACGCGCGATGCCGAAACTGTTTTGCGAAAACTGGGTTTGCACTATCGCACCATGCTGCTGAGCACGGGCGACATGGGGCCAAGTTCCGCCAAGACTTACGACCTGGAAGTGTGGCTGCCAGGACAGAAGCTGTATCGCGAGATTTCTTCCTGTTCAAACTTTGAGGCTTACCAGGCGCGGCGGGCGAACATCAGGTTTCGTCCAGAGGGCAGCAAGAAGAGCGAGTACGTGCACACGCTGAACGGCAGCGGCTTGGCGATTGGGCGGACGTGGCTGGCGATACTGGAAAACTATCAGCAGGCCGATGGCAGCGTGGTGATCCCGGAACCACTGCGGAAGTACGTGGGCGCTGAGCGAATCACGGCGAAGAAGTTCTAGGAAGAACTCACCACTTGATTAACACTGATGACACTGATCTGAATCGGGAGATCGGGACATCGGGTAATCGGGAAATCCGGTGATCTGAAAGTTGTTGAGCCTTACCGCGTATCGGTCATCCGTGATGAGCCTGCCTTTTGAACACGCGATTCCGCGCGATCACCCAATCACCCGATTTTCGGAGCTTTAACAACTTTCGACTTGTTATCCTTTGCCTTAAGCCCCGCTACCTGAATAAACTAGACACATGTCTCGCATTGGGCGCACGCTAAAGGGCTATCTGTTCTGGACCCACACGCGCGGAAGCTTCCATTACGACGTAATGGTTACGCTGATCCTGGCGTTTATCTTTATTGCGCCGCATTACATCAATTTCAAAGACAAACCGCCTAAGCAGCCGCAGCATCTCACTGACATCGTAGTTAGTGCAGATGGAAAGATGTACCAGGTGGATGCTTCCGCCGTGGATGCGCAGGACGAAGGCATGGTGCGCGCGAATTTTCAGCGTGTGCTCAGGCCAATTGCCGGGGCGGTGACCGTGGACCGCGTGGAACAAGTGCGCGATGCCAGCGGACACGTGGTGGCGTATCGCGGCTGGGTGCACAGATAGAACGCCCACAGGTAACGCGCAGACCATGATGTGACGACAATCAGGTTGTGACGACTTTGTTGCGACAACACAACCGTGGCGGCGCGTCGAGTGAAGCAGCCGAAGAGAGACGGAATCGTTCTGAACTTATCTCCTGACGAGAAGGAAGAATCGACATTCCATGAAGCCCAAGCACTGGTTTTCACGATTGCCGTTCCTACGCCTGAAGTATTCACGTTTCACTCTTTCCGCATTGTGCCTGTTGCTGCTGGCGGGTTTCGCATTTGCCCGCGAGGCGAAAAAGCCCGCGAAAGCCTTGCCGCCGTCGGAACAGCAAACAGCGCCTGCCGGCGATCTGGAAGCGGTGCTGGCGAAGATGAACCAGTCGGCGGCGCGGTTTAAGTCGGCGCAGGGAGATTTTGAGTTTCAGTCCTATCAGAAGCTGACCGACGATACAGATACGCAAAAGGGCCGCATTTATTTTCGCCGCAAGGATAAAGGCGTGGACGCAGCGTTTGAAATTGTGGGACCCGCGCCCAAGCAGGTGGTGTACAAAGACGGCAAGCTGCAAATCTTCGAAAAGAAGATCAATCAGGTGACGGAGCGGAACGTGGGCAAGAACAAGTCTGATGTAGAGGCTTTTTTGAGCCTGGGTTTTGGCGCGAGCGGCGATGAATTGCAGCGTGACTATGCCGTCAAAATGGATGGATGGGAGACGGTGGACGGAGTAAAGACCGCCAAGCTGGACCTGACCCCCAAGAAAGAGAAAGTCCTGCAGACGTACAACAAGATCATTCTGTGGATTGATCCGGAGCGGGACGTGCTGCTGAAACAGCAGTTTTTTGAGCATTCCGGCGACTACCGGCTGGCGCACTACACCAATCTGAAGCTTAACGACAAAATCCCGGACGACGCGTTCCGCCTGAAAACCAATGGCAACACTAAGACGATCAAGCCTCAATAAGAAAAAAGGTGATGGCGCAGGGCAGGCTGGAAGGGGTAAAATTGCTAGGAACGTGGGCCAGCCGTAGGGTTTTACATCGAATGTGGACCGCTCCGCTCGATTTTCCCCTCATAAAGCCGGTTTTTACAGCGCTCCTGGGCCGGAGGCGGGCATCTGAATAATCTGGATTGAGGTGTAGTAATGGCCAAAGTTCTTACCCTTCCGATCAAGCCGGAAATGCCAGATCCAGCACGTCGTAAAGCCAAGCCACGGAAGCCGGACCCACGCTATGTGGAAGGACAGCGGCTTTTAGTGGAAGCAATGAAGTATCTTATCCAGCAAGACCCCCAGCGGAACAAAGACGCTGTCTCATTGATTTCAGAGCACTTCCGGACGCGATTCCGGATGTCTGACCGGCCGGTGGATCTGCCCAGTTTTTCACCCGAACCCCGGTAAAATCTTGGTTTCTTCCAAATTTTGAATATCCGGCCGCTTGAAATCCACTATTGCGGATTCGGCTTGCGCATTTTTCTTCTAAACCATTGATAACAAATGGAAAACGGCGAGGAACCAGAGTTGCAATACAGTTCCCCAGGTAACACGTGTGTTCCGTGCGTGACGGACCATGTGTTGTGTGCTCTCAAAACTGAAAACTATGGAGATGCAAAGGATGAATCGTAAACTGCGCGACAAATTGATTCTGGTCGCCACATGCTTGGCGCTCCTGAGCGCTGCTTCTTTTGGACAGGTGCTGAAGGGTTCGATCTCCGGCACAGTAACTGATCCACAAGGCGCGGTTGTATCAGGTGCCCAAGTAAAGGCGACAAATACTTCGACTGGCTCCCCGTTGACGACTACCACGGACGGCTCCGGTCTTTTCCACTTTAACTTGATCCCGGTGGGCGATTACAAAGTCGAAGTTTCCGCCGCGGGCTTCAAGACTGCCGTACAAAACCAGGTTCTAGTGACGGCACGCGACACCAATGTTGGCGCGATCAAGTTGACGGTCGGTGAAACCAACACAACGGTTGAAGTCACCGCTGACGCCCCGCTCATTGAAACCAACAGCGCTCAGGTAACGAACACCTTCGCTGGCACCACGCTGACCACCTTCGCCGGCGTGCAGGAAAATGAAGGCCTTGACAACCTGGCCCTTTTCGTCCCGGGCGTGGTTTCCGTCCGCGACAACTCGTTTTCCAACACCAACGGCGGCGCCGGTTTCTCAGTAAACGGACTTCGCGGCCGCAACAACGACCAGCAGATTGACGGTCAGAACAACAACGACAACAGCGTCGCTGGCCCTGGTCTTTTCGTGAGCGATGCGGAATTCGTGCAGCAGTACGTTCTGGTTACCAACCAGTTTGGTCCAGAGTACGGACGCAACGCCGGTTCCGTGGTCAACATCATCACCAAGTCGGGTGGCAACGCCTGGCATGGAAGCATTTACGGAAACGAAAACAACTCGATTCTGAACTCCCTGAATAACTTCCAGAAACAGGGTTTTAGCAGGGACGCCAACAATAACGTGCTTACCAAGCAACC
>Ga0210400_10005814_pt1 | contig 10438 bp, 12 predicted proteins | sample IncBWH26MmetaG_FD_155456 | JGI IMG/M metagenome (GOLD analysis project Ga0210400, IMG submission 155456) | Forest soil microbial communities from Barre Woods Harvard Forest LTER site, Petersham, Massachusetts, United States - Inc-BW-H-26-M | ecosystem: Environmental > Terrestrial > Soil >... | reverse complement strand
CTGGTCTGCGATCAGGTCGAGTATCATCCCTATCTCGATCAGGCCAAGGTCAGGGAAGCCTGCGCGCGGCACGGCATGGCGTTGGTTGCCTATAGTCCGGTCGCAAAGGGCCGCATCAAGAACGATGCGACGCTGGCGCGGATCGGGCAGGGCCACGCCAAGACCGCAGCCCAGGTTTGCCTGCGCTGGCTGGTGCAGCAGAATGTTTCGGCGATACCGCGGACCTCGAAGATCGAACGGCTGTCTGAAAACATCGACATCTTCGACTTTGCGCTGTCGGACGACGAGATGCGCCAGATTTCCGAACTGGCAAGCGCCAAGGGCCGGCTCACCGATTTCGGTTTCGCGCCGAAATGGGATTGAGGCTCTCGCGCAGGCCGCTATGCTGGGGTTCGGGGCAGGGGGCGCCTTCGAAACGTTGATTGGGTACGGTGGAACCTCGGCGGTTCATACGTTCAGGAATCGCGGCATCGGCGCTGGCTCATCTGTCAATTCTGACGGTGATCCTGGTCTTCGCCGAAGTGCATCCGTTCGGTTCGGTCACGGCCGAGCCGATTACGGTGGATATCGTTTCGCCTGACGAGGCCGAGAAGAAGCCAGAACCGCTTCCCGAGGCGAAGCCTCAGCCTTCCGATACCTTCGACCTTTCCTCAAAATCCGCGCCCTCGACTTCATCCGCCCCGCAACAGGCCGCGATTGGCAGCAACAGCAGGCGGCGCTGTCGACGCCGCGGCCCGATCGGCAACAGGCCCAGCAGGCTACCGCTCCGCCGCAGTCACCACCGATGTCGCCGGTGCCCGCCTACGCCCCTCCGGAGCCCGATCTTTCGCTCAAGTACCACGTTATGCTTGGCCTGCCCCCTGATCTGCCCGCAGACCCAGCCAAGGGAAAACCCGGTGACGACTTCGACGCTCCGGCGTCAAAGAGGGCCGACATCGCGTCAAGCCTGATCGCGGAGTTTCGGCGTCATCTCAAGACATGCTCGAAGCTGCCGGGATCGATCACGCCCTCCGACAAGCTCAGGATCACGCTGCGGGTGCTGATGACGCTCGAGGGCAAGCTCGCCGCCGAGCCGATCCTGATCGAGGCCAGCGCGTCGGCCAAAGGACCGGCTCTGATGCAAGGCGCCATCGCAGCGCTGGAGGCCTGTCAGCCCTATCAAATGTTGCCGGCGGACAGATACGGCGAATGGAAGGTGCTCGACCTAAACTTCACGCCGCAGGATTTCGCGGGCGGCTGAGGATGATTTGGCGTAAAGCGCGATTCCGCCTGTCCCGAGCCGGGCGGCATCGTTCTTAAACCCGGCCAACCTGATGCAGGATGATGCATGTGCGGTTGAACAATTACACCGAATGGCTTCGCGGCCGAATTCGAGCTACCGCATTGCAGCGAGGATCAGGCGCAAAAAAAATCGCGGCGGGGACGGATTTGGATGTTGCTCCCGCAAAAAAGTCGGACTTAGAGTGCTGATCAAAGGTCGCTTGGACAGGAGGCCACCATGAACACAACGGGAGCGGTCTTTCAGCCTGAACTAATCCAACTGATGAAGAGAGTCCTTGACGATGCCGCGGCAACGCTTCCCGAAGCGAAGCGCACGTCGACGATGAAAGCCGAAATCGCGTCGCAGATTCTGGCCTGCGTGGCGAAAGGCGAGCGAGACCCGGTAGCGCTGAAAAACTTTGCTTTGTTGGCCATCGTGGAATGTACGCACTATTCCCATGATATCTCGCCCGAGCGCCGGGCAGTCTGAGCCGTCGCTCCGACGCTACATCGATCATCGAGCAATTTCTGCGCCAGGCGACGCCACCGGGACGAGTTGGCGTCGTAGTCGCCTGTTTGCCGGCCGATCGCCGGACGCGTGACGGAACTGGCGGCCAGCCTTACGGCGCGCTATGGCAGCATGACTGCCAAAAGGGATTTCTTCGACATGGCTTTGAAGCTCGTGATCGGCAACAAAAACTATTCATCGTGGTCGATGCGCCCGTGGCTGGCGCTGCGCGCCAACAACATCGCCTTCGACGAAGTCTTCATCCCGCTCTATACCGGCGAGGCCGACAAGCAGCGGATCCTGAGTTTCACCCATTCCGGCAAGGTGCCGGCGCTGATCGACGGCGACGTCACGATCTGGGATTCGCTTTCGATCATCGAATATGTCGCCGAGCGATTTCCGGAAACGCGGCTGTGGCCCGAGGATCGCGCCCGGCGCGCACATGCGCGTTCGATTTCGGCCGAGATGCATTCGGGCTTTGCGGCGCTGCGCAACGAATGCGGCATGAACCTGCACCGCCCGATCGGCGCGATCCCGCTGTCATCCGATGCGCGCGCCAATATCGCGCGCATTCAGGAGATCTGGATCGAGTGCCGCGAGCGCTACGGAAAGCTTGGGCCATATCTGTTCGGAGCCTTCGGTGCCGCGGATGCGATGTTCGCGCCGGTGGTGCATCGCTTTCGCACTTATGCGATCGCGGTCGCGCCCGAGGTGCGGGCCTACATGGAGACGATGATGTCATTGCCGGCCTTCCAGGAGTGGACCCGCGCCGGTCTTGCCGAAACCCTCGTGATTGACAGATTTGAGACGGCGTGAGCGCGAATTTGCGCAAACGTCATTGCAGTGGCGGCTTGACGGGGCTGTGCGAAAGCGGTCTGAATCCGGGACCGGCGTTGCGCATTCAGCGAAAAGGAGTCGGCCATGGGAATTCTCGATTCACTGGAAAATTCACCGGTCTTCAAAGCCGCGCTCGGCCAGCTTGAGGCGGCCGTGCTCCCGGTCGTGCTGAGCGAGGTGCTTGGGAATGGCAGCCAGGGCGGGCTGAACGCGATCGTCGCGAAGTTGCAACAGGCCGGCTTCGGCGATCAGGTCAAGTCCTGGATCGGTAACGGTCAGAACCTGCCGATCACCGCCGAGCAATTGCAGCAGGTGCTGGGCAGCGACACCGTCAGGCAATTGGCCGCGCGGTTCAACATCCCGGTCGATCAGCTCGCCAAGGTTTTGGCGCAGCAACTTCCCCTGGCCGTCGACCACGCCAGTCCCGATGGCCAGCTGCCGCATTCCGCCTGAACCCTTTCGGCGCGACAGTTCGCAACGGCCAACAGGTGGATTCGCAAAGTACCGCCGAAATCGGACCTATCGCGCTGAAAAACCTGCAAAATCCGCGTATTTGCTATGTCGCGATGTAACTGGCCAACGGGTCCGGCGCTGTGCTATACAGCGCCGACTTTTCAGTCAGCCGTTGCAGCGGGACCGTGGGCGCGGCCGACTTTTTTGCGTGATGGAGAGGGCGTTGAAGCACAAATTCACCGTTGGAGAGACCGTCTATTTTACTGCCAGCAATGTCGCCCGTCCGGCCGCCAGCGGCACCTATGAGGTGATCCGGCTGCTTCCGACCGACGGCGATGACTGCCAGTATCGGATCAAGAGCTCGACCGAGGCTTTTGAGCGCGTGGCCAAGGAAAGCCAGCTCGACATTTCCTAAAAAAGTCGTGCGCAGGGCCGGGTGAAGCGGATTCCGTTTCGCCCGCCGCGAAAACGCCCGGTTCGCAGAACCATGCTGCCGAAAGTTGAGTGCGAAAGATCAGGCATTCGCTTTCGCGGAATGCTCTTTATGCTGCGTTGAGGGACATCGCGCATGAACTGGGCCTGGGCTACATCGCTCGATCAACTCTGGCGTTCGCCGGCCTTTCCGATGTGGCTGACGCTGGCCGCGGCGGGATTTTTCGGGATCATTCTCCTGATCACGCTGTTGCGCGCCGAGAAATCGGTTGCCAACGGCGCGCTGACGGTGATCACGCTCGTGGCCATCGGGATCGCGGTTGCCGCTACCATTCGCGAGTTCGGTCCGGAGGGCCGCAACGCATCCACCGAGGCTCCATCCCCGCAGCCGATGATCGCCGCCCTGCCGGCTTTGTCTTGTATCGACGATCTGGCGGGCGAAGCCGTTCTGACGGCGTGCGAAAAATCGTTGTTCGGCTCCCCCGAATCCGCTGCCGCGGCGCTGTCCTATGCGGCGTTGCAGATCACGCGGCTGACCGCGTCTGGCGATCTCGCCACCGCCAACAGGAACGCAACGCCCGAATTGCAATCACTGCGCCGCGCCGTCGAGCGCGACCGCTATGGCCTGATGGCTTACGTGCTGGCGGTGCGGGACCATTGTACGCCGTCGAACTGCGCGGCTTTCCGGTCGCTGGCGGATAACCACCAGATCGTGTCCAACATGGACGAGCGTGTCTATGACGGCCTGGTCGCGCGTTATGCGCCGCTGTGGAACGCGCCCGCGGCGACCGCAGGTCCGGTCGCGGTACTTGCGCCATCGACACCCACCGGCAAACCCACCAATGCCGAGTTTCCCACCGCAGCCTCGACCCCGCCTGTCAGCATCATGACGCCGGAGCCGGGCCAGGCGACGACACCGGCCGCGCCGCGCTCCGGCGCATCGGCACCGGCGGCGAATGCGCCATTGCCGTCGCCGCGCCCGACGACGACACCGGCGGCGGCCAAGAAGCAGGCGGCGCCGAAATCAGCGCGTGCGGTCGCGCCGGTGCAGATCGCGCCCGCGGCACCTGGCGAGGGAGCGCCAGCTCCCGCGGCGGCGAACGATTGATCCTTTCAAAAACCCTCGCTGATCGCTAACCTCAGGCCATGCCGCTCCATCTCATCAAGCTTGCCGTCGGCTGCGATTCGGTAAAGGAGCTCAAGGGCTGGGTCGCTGAGCGCATGAAGACGGCAAAGAAGAAGGGCCTGCCGCTTCATCACATTCACATCACGCGGATGGTGCCGAAGCGCGTCGACGAATTGCTGGCAGGCGGCTCGTTGTACTGGGTGATCCGGGGGGAAATCGCGGCGCGGGAAAAAATCATCGGGATCGAGCCGTTCCGCGACCGCGACGGGATCGGACGCTGCCGGCTGGTGATGCAACCCAAGGTGATCGCGGTGCTGCCGCGACCGATGCGTCCGTTCCAGGGCTGGCGCTATTTTAGGGAGGATGCCGCACCGCCCGACCTTAAATCCGCGGGCGCCGGCGTCGCCGCGATGCCCGAGCCGCTGCGCCGCGAACTGCGCGAGCTTGGACTGCTTTAGTTTTAGAGCGTTTTCAAGCGAAGTGGAAACCGGTTCGCGTTAAGAAAACGCGTCAAATCTAGAAGCTAGAGCCCCGTTTCGATTCAATCGAAATGGAAAGGGCTCTAGAGCCGCGCTGCTTCAGACCGCGACATTGTCGATCAGGCGTGTCGTTCCGAGCTTTGCCGCAACCAGGATCCGCACCGGTCCGTCCTTCACCGAGGCAATCGGCGCCAGGGTGTCGGCGTGCCGCGCCTCGAAATAGTCCAGGACAAAGCCGCTATTCGCGATCAGCTCAGCGCCGCCGGCCATCGCGGCCCCGAGGTCATCGCCGGCACGCAAGCGCCCGGCGCTTTGCTTCATCGCACGGTATAGTTCGGGCGCCCTGCGCCGTTCTTCGGGCGATAGATAGAGGTTCCGCGAAGACATCGCGAGCCCGTCGCGTTCGCGCACGGTTTTCGAGCCGATCACCTTGACGCCGAGGTCGAGATCCCGGGCCATCCGCGTCACCACCCGCAATTGCTGGAAATCCTTTTCACCGAAGATGGCAAAATCCGGCCGGACCTGGGTGAACAGCTTGCCGACCACGGTGGCGACGCCGCTGAAGAAGTGCGGCCGGAAGCGATCCTCCAGCCCCGCGGTGGCCGGTCCTTCCGTCAGGATCCTGGTGGCAAAGCCGTCCGGATACATGGTTTTGACGTCGGGATTCCAGATCAGGTCGACATCCTCGGCGGCGAGCTTGGCGACGTCGGCCTTCCAGGTGCGCGGATAGGAGCTGAAATCCTCCGACGGCGCGAACTGGGTGGGGTTGACGAAGATCGAGACGATGACCTTTGCGGCGCGCCGTTTCGCCAGCCGAACCAGCGACACATGGCCGTCATGGAGCGCTCCCATGGTTGGCACCAGCGCGGTGGTGGCCTTTTTTGCACGGAGGCTGTCGAGGGCGCGGCGCAACGCAGGGACCGTGCGGACGATCATGGGGCTTCGCGACATCTGGGCTTGGTCTTTCGGGCAGGAGGCAGTCGGCGCTGAACCTTGCGGGCGGGGAAGCCGACCATATCAACACCGGTGCTTCGTCGCCAAGCGGGCGTCGACGATCGGCGTCGCTCAACCGCAGCGCGAATCGAAGCGGAGAAACTGAAGGCGCCGTGCATGCGATTCATCATAAAAGCACACGAGGATTGATTCTACGAAGCTGACACTCAATTCACTTGACCGCGGTCGCGCGTAATTTGAAGATGCCGATAAGGGTGGAACATGTTGCTGCAAGCTAGTCAGGGGCAATCGGGCTCGGCGCATGTCGTCGTGCTGGGCAACGAGAAGGGCGGGTCGGGGAAATCCACCACAGCCTTGCATATCGCCGTTGCCTTGATGAAAGCCGGCCAGCGCGTCGCCACCATCGATCTCGACTGCCGCCAGCAAAGCTTTACCCGCTACATCAACAACCGGAGCGCCTGGGCGCGCCGCACCGGGCTGGATCTCGAAATCCCGGTGCATTGCTGCACCAGGCTCGGCGAGACCATGCAGATCGCCGACAACGAGAATTCCGAATTCCAGCAATTCATCAACGCCGTCAGCACGGTGGAGCGAACGTTCGATTTCATCGTGATCGATACCCCGGGATCGGACAGCTACCTGATGCGTCTGGCGCATTCGATGGCCGATACGCTGGTGACGCCGATCAACGACAGTTTCCTCGATTTCGACGTCCTGGGCACGGTCGATCCCGCGACCTATTCGGTGACCGGCGAGAGCCACTATGCCGAGATGGTGCGGGATACCAGGCGCAAGCGCCGCCAGCTCGACGGCGCCTCCACCGACTGGATCGTGGTCCGCAACCGCCTGTCGATGATCGGGTCGCGCAACAAGCAGCTCGTCGCCGATAGCCTCAATGATTTGTCGTTCCGGCTCGGCTTCCGCTCGATCGATGGTTTTGCCGAACGCGTGGTTTACCGCGAGTTTTTTCCGCGCGGGCTGACCGCGCTCGACGACCTCGACGAGGCAACGCTCGGCACTCGCCCGAGCCTTGGCCATGTCACCGCGCGCGAGGAGGTTACGAGCTTGCTGCGCCAGTTGAAACTGCCGCTAGATGAGCGCGGCCGCCGCCGCGCGGCCAACCGCGCCGAGTGGTTCACCCAAATCGACAAGCCCCTCGAAGTCCACGACATCCTCGGGGCTTAACCCCCGGGGGTAATTGGTTACTGCTGCCGATACCGCCGATACCATGGTTCCCTTGGAACGAACCGCCTGGAGGGCCGTTTTTATCTAGCCTCTATGGAAGATATGAACCAAACCGGGAGTTCCAGCGTCCGAAAGTACTGATGATCCACGGCGTCTTCAGGGAGTATCTTGCACAATAAAGAGGTGCGCCGCACAATGATAAGGCGGTCACTTCACAACATTTAGCCTTCCTGTCACGTCGCCGTGACATATATTATGGACAACGAGGCCGCAGAGTCTCGAGCACTTGAAGTTCCAGGGATCGGCACCGAGGACGAATATGAAACGTGGAATTGCAGTTCTGCTTTCGCTTTCTGCGCTGGTGATTGTTGGTTATTTCACCGCCAGCAAATGGGCGATTAGCCATGTGACGCTGACGTTCAACGACCCGGCGCGCGACAACCGTCCGGTCGCGGTCGACATCGCGGTGCGGCGCGACAAGGAAATGCAGGCCAATGCCGGCATGATCACGCTGCCGGTCGCCGTCCTCAACCACGGCAATACCGTCAAAAACACCGAGTATTCTTTTCTCGCCAACGTGTTTGCCGCTCGTGGCTATATGGCGATCAGCATCCAGCATGACCTGCCGACCGATCCACCGATGGTGACGAAGGTCGGCGAACTCTATGTGGGCCGCCTGCCGCAAATTCAGCGCGGCGTAGCCAACATCCGGTTTGCCCTCGATGAAATGAAGCAGGTCCAGCCGAATGCGGACTATGATCGTGTGACCATGGTGGGACATTCCATGGGCGGCGACATCTCGATGTATTTCGCCAAGATGTACCCCGATCAGATCAAGAAAGTCGTGACGCTCGACAATCTGCGCGTGCCGTTCATGACCGACGGCAGGTTCAAGATCCTCTCGTTCCGCTCGAAGGACCCCGTCTTCAAGACCGACCCTGGCGTCATTCCGGCCGACGACGTGTGCGAGAAGTCCGGTATTACGGTGGTTCAAACCGGCTTCCAGCATAACGACATGCGGGATACCGGCCCGGACGAAGCCAAGTCATCGATCCAGGGCATGCTCGACAAATTCCTCGATGACGAAAGCCCGCTCAGGCCGGTCGATACGACGAAGACCCCACCGGTCATGACAGAGCCGGGCCCGGTTGCGCTTTACGCGCCGGTCAAGAACTGACCGCTGGCATCGCCCCATCGATCGAGGCTGGATCAATCGCGTCGCAACGAGGGTCGGCGTAGGGTTCGCGCATTGACCGTTGCCCGCTCCCAGCCCACATAAGGCTTGCTGCTGATTTGCGAGCGCTGATGTCCGGCGAACCGACCAAACCGAAATCTGCAACTGAGGTGTCCGCAGGCCGCAAGGCTACGTCCGGCAAGGCCGGTTCATTGCCGGAGGCGAGGCCGTCGGCTACCGAAGACATCGCTGCCTTCGTCGCCAAGGCGCGTGCGATGTCGCCGCATGCGGCCGGAGCGCGGGGCCGGCTGGTGTTCGCACTCGACGCCACCATGAGCCGGCAGCCGACGTGGGACATGGCCTGTGCGCTGCAGGCCGATATGTTTCGCGAGGCGGCCTCCCTCGGCAGTCTCGATATCCGCCTCGTCTATTATCGCGGCCTCAATGAGTGCCGCGCTACCGGGTGGATTTCCGACAGCGCGCAACTGGCGAAGCTGATGGGCAAGATCGATTGCCGCGGCGGCAACACCCAGATCGGCAAAGTGTTGTCGGAAGCGCGACGCGAGGCGGTGGCCTCCGCCGTGCGTGCGGTGGTGTTCGTCGGCGATGCCATGGAGGAAAAGGTCGACGACCTCTGCGCGAAGGCCGGCGAACTCGGGCTGCTCAAGGTGCCGGTATTCATGTTCCAGGAAGGCCACGACGCGATCGCCGAGCAGGCATTCCGGGAAATCGCGCGGCTGACCGGCGGCGCATGGTGCCGGTTCGATCCCGGCGCCGCGGCGCAATTGCGCGAGCTGCTGCGCGCTGCGGCGGCCTATGCCGCCGGCGGACGCGAGGCGTTGCTGAGGTTGTCGAAAGCCGGAGGCGGCGCCGCCAAATTGCTCGGCCAGATGAAATGATCCAGACGGCCGTTGTTGTCGTGGTTTGCCGATGACCTGTTGCCCCGCAAGCACTACCCCGTGGTGGCTGCTTTCGCGACCGCACTGAGCGCGGCGGTCATCAGGTCGACCGCTGCCTGGGTCTCGCCGCCCAGCCCGTGCCGTTGCGCAAGCCAGGCGGGATCATTGTACGAGAGCCAAGTGTCGCCCGACCCGTCCTGCCAAACCAGCGCTTTCAGCGGCAGGTCGATCCCGATCGTTTGAACCGATTGCATCAGCGGCGTGCCGGCTTTGGCATTGCCGAAGATCACGACCTCGGTCGGCCGCAGCGACAGCCCAGCCGCCTTTGCGCCTGCGGCATGATCGATCCGGGCAAACACCGTCATGCCCTTTGCCTTCACCGCGGTCTCGAGCCTGTTCAAGGTATCTTGCGGCCCGAAGTTGCTCCGTATCGTGGTCAATCCCTGTATCGCCATCGGGCGCTTTCCATGGCTGTCCGCTGCGGTCGGATGGAAGATAATGAGTCCACCCGGCCAACGCTAAGGAGCTTTGGCGTCGCCACCCCCTTTCGGGCCGGCAAGACCGTCATGCTTTTTGCGGCCGATGAGCCTATATTAGGCAGATGCCTACCCTGATCGCCGGCGTCGTCGCCGTTATAGTTCTCTACTCGCTGCTGCAGATGTTTCGTGCAGCCAATCCGGTCGTGCTCGCGCGCGCGATCAAGATTGGCGGCGGCGTTGTGGCGCTCGCGGTCGCCGCCTTTACCGGCATCAAGGGCGAACTGGCGGTCGCCGTGCCGCTAGGCATCTTCGGCGCGGGGCTGCTCGGCTGGTCGCCGTTCGGGGCATCGGGTTTCCCCAATATCGGCGCGATGTTCGGAGGCGCGCAGCGCTCGCCGGGACAGACCTCGCGGGTTCGCTCCGGGTTTCTCGACATGATCCTCGATCACGACAGCGGCGCACTCTCAGGCCAAATCGTGGCCGGACCATACGCCGGCCGTTCCCTTGATGAATTCGACCTGGCGCAGTTGACGGCGATGATTCCGGGCTTCGACGCCGAGAGCGTCTCGCTACTTGAAAGCTATCTGGACCGCAGGTTTCCCGCTTGGCGTCAGGACGCGCAGGGAAATGCGGCTGGGGGGCAGAGCCGCCC
>Ga0210400_10005813_pt1 | contig 10439 bp, 6 predicted proteins | sample IncBWH26MmetaG_FD_155456 | JGI IMG/M metagenome (GOLD analysis project Ga0210400, IMG submission 155456) | Forest soil microbial communities from Barre Woods Harvard Forest LTER site, Petersham, Massachusetts, United States - Inc-BW-H-26-M | ecosystem: Environmental > Terrestrial > Soil >... | reverse complement strand
GGGATGGGACTCGGCCAGCTCGGCAAAGAGCCGGCGGGTGGCGGGGAGGACGAACTCCTCGTAGTCGCGGGGGGTGAGGATGCCGGCCCAGCTGTCGAAGACCTGGGCGGCCGAGGCGCCGGCGTCGAGTTGGGAGCGCAACGAGGCCACGGCCAGGTCGGTCAGCCGGTCGACCAGGCGATGCCACAGCTTCGGCTCGGTGTGCATCAGGGCCTTGATCCGGGTGAAGTTCCTCGACGGACCCCCCTCCACCAGGTAGCTACCCACGGTGAAGGGGCCCCCGGCGAACCCGATCAGGGGGACGGTCAGCTCGCCGGCCAGGATGCCCACCGCATCGGCCACGTACGGGGTGTCGATCTCCGGCTCCAGGGGCCGGACCCGGTCCAGATCGGCCGCCGTCCGGAAGGGCTGTTCCACCACCGGCCCGATGCCGGGGGCAATGTCCACGCCGAAGCCGATGGCGGCCACCGGGACCACGATGTCGGAGAAGAAGATGGCGGCGTCGGTGCCGTAGCGCCTGACCGGCTGGAGGGTCAGCTCGGCCACCAGCTCCGGCTGGGCGATGGCCTCGAGGATGCTCCCCGGTCCCCGGGCGGCCAGGTACTCGGGAAGCGCTCGACCGGCCTGGCGCATGAACCACACCGGCACATGGGGCGTCGGCTGACGGCGACAGGCCCGGATGAACGGTGAGTCGGCCAGCTCGACTGGGACAGATGCGGGCACGCCCCGACGCTACAGCCGGGCCTGGCGGATGGCCGAGTCGGCCGAGTTCGGCCGTCGATCGGCACCCGGTGCCGGCCCGGCCCGGCACGCCCACCGCAGGCCGTGGGCATGCGACCGTCACGCGAACGACCTTGGACGGGATGCCCCGCCGGGGGCGTAGAATCGTAAGTTCCCCGAAGCAGGAACGGGGAGTCAAAAGGAGGTGCCGGTGGGGGTCGAGCGCGAGCTGCAGGAGGAGCAGGAGTTCGTGGATCTTGCCTACGCGCGCCTCGACGCCATGCGTTCGGACGCCAACCGGATGCTGGAGGGGGTCCTCGACCTGGGCAAAGGCGGGACATTCCAATCCCGTACCGAGCGCGATGTGATCGTTCGCACCAGCCTGGCCCGCTTGGAACAGCTCGACATCGGCGATCAGGCGCTGACCTTCGGGCGGATCGACCGGGTGGCGGGTGAGGGGAACGGCTCCGGCCCGACCGACGGGAACGGCTCCGGCCCGACCGACCAGGCCGAGTCCAACGGGGCCGGGTCCAACGGGCTGATGACCGAGACGTTCCACATCGGCCGACTGGCCGTGCACAGCGCCGATCACGAACCGTTGGTGGTCGACTGGCGGGCTCCCGTGGCCGAGCCCTTCTACCGGGCCACCGGGCGTGACCCCCAGGGCCTGGTCCTCCGCCGTCATCTGGCCCTCGACGGCCGATCGGTGGTGGGGGTGGAAGACGAGTGGTTCGCCACCGCCGGAGGTGCGGGCGCTGGGGCCAACGGCTCACCGAGCGGAACGGTCGGCGAGGGCACCGCCGACGGCGGGGGCTCGGGCGAGCTGATCCTGGGGGACGGGACCCTCGGTGGCCCCGGAGCCCTGCTGGCCGCCCTGGACCGGGCCCGGTCGGGCCAGATGCAGGACATCGTGTCCACCATCCAGCGGGAGCAGGACGAGATCATCCGCTCGCCCCTGCCCGGCGTCATGGTGGTCCAGGGAGGCCCGGGAACGGGCAAGACGGCCGTGGCCCTCCACCGGGCCGCCTACCTCCTCTACACCCATCGGTTCCCCCTGGAGCGCCAGGGTGGCCTGGTCGTCGGGCCCAACCCCTTGTTCCTCCGCTACATCGAGCAGGTGTTGCCCTCGCTGGGCGAGACCGGAGTGACCCTGTCGACCGTGTCCGGCCTGGTGCCCGAGGTCCGGGCCCGGGACTCCGAGCCCGAAGCGGTGGCCCGGCTGAAGGGCGACATCCGGATGGCCAAGTTGATCGGCCGCGCCGTGCGGACCCGCCAGCGCCCGCTGGCCGAGGACGTGACCATCCCCTACGGTGCCCTGCTCCTGCGGCTCACTGCGGCCGACACCAGAGACATCGTGGCCACGGCCCGCCGTCGTCCCGGGGCCCACAACGCCCGACGTCGGGTGGTGGAACAAGCAGTGGTCGGGGTGCTGGCCGACCGGGCCCGCCGGACCCAGCAGACCCTGAGCTCGGGCTCGGCGACCACCATTGCCGCCTTCCCCGGGTACGAGGACCCCTCGGAGCTGGACGAGGACGAGTTCGATCTGGAGGACTTCTCCCGCAAGGTCCGACGGGTCCCCGAGCTGGCCCAGGCTCTGGACCGGATGTGGCCCCGACTGTCGCCCCACGAGCTGTTGCACGATCTCTTCGGGGCCCCCGCCCTCATCCGGGCCGCCGGGCGACAGAACCTGTCGACCGAGGAGGAGGGCCTGTTGTTCCGGGGGCGCTCGGATTCCTTCGAGTCGGTGCCCTGGACCCCGGCCGACGCCGCCCTGATCGACGAGGCCCGACACCTCTTGGGCCCGCGCAACGGCAATGCCGACGATGCCATCCGCAACTACGGGCACATCGTGGTGGACGAGGTCCAGGACCTCTCGCCCATGCAGCTCCGCATGCTCACCCGCCGGTCGTTGTCGGGGTCGATGACCGTGGTGGGCGACATCGCCCAGGCCACCGCGCCATGGGCCCCCCGGCGCTGGAGCGACATCACCGACCACCTGCCCAAGCGGCGGCCGCCCAAGCAGGTGGAGCTGACCGTCAGCTACCGCACGCCGGCCGAGGTGGTCGAGGTGGCGGCCCGGGTCCTGGCTGTAGCCGCCCCCGAGCTGCAGCCACCGACACCCGTACGCAGAACGGGCGTCCCCCCGCGTGTGGTCTCCGTCGAGCCGCCGGCCGGCGGCAGCGCCGTGACTCCGGGCGCCGGGGAGGGCTCCGACGCCCAGGACTCGGCGCTGGCCCGAGCGGTGGCCCAGGCGGCCGCCGAGGAGGTGGCTGCGGTGGGCTCGGGTCGGGTGGCCGTGCTCGCCCCCGGCGCGATGCTGACCCCCATCGCCGCCGCGCTGGCCGAGGCTGGGACCCCCGTGGTCGATCCCCGGGACATGCGCCGGGGCGGCCTGTCCGACCCGTTGGTCCTCCTGGCCGCCGATGCGGCCAACGGCCTGGAGTTCGACGCGGTGGTGGTGGCCGAACCGAGCCTGATCGCCGGGACCACAGCCAGGGGCCTGCGCACCCTGTACGTGGCCCTGACCCGCCCGACCCAGCGCCTCACCTTGGTCCACGCCGCCCCCCTGCCCGCCCCCTTGGCCGATCTCACCTGACACCGGATCGTCACGCGACGGTCACCGGCTGCGGCCTGGGCCAGGCTTGAAACCGCCCCAGGCTCAGTGTTGGCCCTGAGTGCGCCGCATCGACTAAGAAATACGCCGTGACTGAGGCTCTGGCGGTCGAGCAACCTACGCATGCCCGGCATCGCCCGGACCGGCCACCCATGATCGCTGTCGGCGTCATGATCTGGCTCGGTTCAGAGGTGATGTTCTTCAGCGCCCTGTTCGCCGCCTTCTTCACCATTCGGGCCCACGCCACCGTGTGGCCGCCCAAGGGCACCGAGCTCGACACCATCCAGGCCGGCGTGTTCACCGTCATCCTCCTGGCCTCCAGCTTCACCATGCAAAAGGCCGTGTTCGACCAGGAGAAGGGAAACCGCAAGAGCGCAAAGCTCTGGGTGGTGATCACCTTGCTCATGGGTGGGGCCTTCGTGGGGAACCAGTTCTTCGAGTGGATCACCCTCACCACCCGCCCCGGCACCAACGCCTACGGCTCACTGTTCTTCATCATGACCGGCATCCACGGGCTCCACGTCTTCTTGGGCCTGGTGGCCATGATCTTTCTCCTGGGCCGCCTGAAGGGGCCCGGGGGCGACCCGGGTGAGACGGCGGTGTTCCAGGGGGTCAGTTACTACTGGCACTTCGTGGACATCGTGTGGGTCGGTCTGTTCAGCTGCCTCTTCCTCCTCAAATAGGTGCCAACACGGATGCGCAGTCTCTTTCGGGGTCGATACCTGGTACCAGCCCTCCTCTTGGTGAGCGTGGGTTTGTTCGGCCTTCTCGTGTTCTCGCCGGGATCGTCCAGCGCGGCGTCGGGCTCCAGCGCCCCCACCGCCGGATCGTCGGGGGCGGGATTGAAGACCTCGACGGGCCAGTTCCCCCAGACCCCCGGCGCCTCCTCGTCGCCGAGCCAGAGCCCCTCGGGTGACGGCATCTACAACGTGCCGTTGCCGCGGTCGTTCATCGCTCCCGGCCAGGCCCTGTTCGCCGCCAACTGCGCCAGCTGCCACGGTGGCGACGCCGCGGGCACCGAGCGTGCCCCCAACCTGTTGAGCCTGGGGGCGGGGACGGTCGACTTCTGGGTGTCCACCGGCCGTATGCCCCTGGCTGACTCGAGCATCCAGGCCACCACCAAGCCTCCCCGCTTCAACAAGCTGCAGAGCCTGGAGATCTCGGCCTACGTCCAGTCGCTCGCTCCGGGCGGGGTCAAGGTGCCGGTCGTCAACCTGAGCAACGCCAACGTGGGCAAAGGGGCCGAACTGTTCACCCTCAATTGCGCGGCGTGCCACACCATCACCGGTGCCGGTGACGCACTGGCCAACGGGGCCTACGCCCCCACCCTGCACTACGCCAGCAGCCGGCAGATCGTCGAAGCCATCCGCTCCGGTCCGGGCAACATGCCCCACTTCGGTCCGGGCAACATCTCCAACGCCGAGATGCGCGACATCACCGCCTACGTCCATTCCTACATCCAGCACCCGGTCAACCGGGGCGGCTTCGGCCTCGGCGGGATCGGGCCGGTGGGCGAGGGCTTCGTCGGCCTCTTGATCGGCGTCGGCGCCCTGATGCTCGTCTGCTTCTGGATCGGAGACCGCACGTGAGCGACGAGTCCGTCACCGCCGAGCCCGCCGGGCCCCTGCCCATCGGCTCGCTCGACGACCCCCATCAGCAGCCGTATGCCCGGCACCCGGGGCGGGCCCAGGCCGTCGCCGCCGTGTCGTTGATCATCGGCATCCTCGGCTGCATCGGTTTCGGTATCGCCTACTGGATCAGCGACCAGACCCAGTGGGAGGCGATCACCCTCGGCGTAGGCCTTTTGGGACTCGGCTTCGGTCTGACCGCCTGGGGCAAATACCTCATGGCCCAGGGCCCCTTCGTCGAGGACCGCCATCCGCACAACTCCTCGGAGGAAGAGGTCAAGGCCATGACCGCGGCCATCACCCAGCGGGGTGGCATCGTGGTGGGCCGGCGCAAGTTGTTGGGTGGGCTGTTCGCCTTCGGTTCGCTGGCCTTTGGCGTGGTGGCGGCCTTCCCGTTGATCCGTTCGCTCGGTCCCAAGCCGGGCAATGCGCTGTTCGTGACCACCTGGAAGAAGAACTCGCCGCTGGTCACCTCGGACGGCCGGCCGGTGCACCAGAACGACCTGGAGGTCGGCGGCGTGCTCACGGTGTTCCCCAAGGGGTTCGCCGGGTCGTCGCCCGACCAGACCATCCTCTTGCGCATCGAGGAACTGACCGCAGAGGATCCCCCCTTGACCCTGACCAGTCCGGGACGGAGCGACTGGACGGCACTCGGGTACGTGGCCTACTCGAAGATGTGCACCCACCTCGGCTGCCCGGTCGGCCTGTACCAGGAGCAGACGGTGGAGCTGGTGTGCCCCTGCCACCAATCCATCTTCAACGTGCTGGCCGGAGCGGTGCCCGAGTTCGGCCCGGCCCCCCGCCCGTTGCCCCAGCTGCCCATCAAGGTGGTCAATGGTTTCCTGTTCGCCCAGGGCGGCTATAACCAGGCCATCGGACCGGGATTCTGGGAGCGCCCATGATCGACGAATCGGTACGGTGGCTGGACGATCGCCTGGGCGTGGCCAAGGGCGGCCGCACCCTGTTGGACAAGATCTTCCCCGACCACTGGTCGTTCATGTTGGGCGAGATCGCGCTCTATTCATTCGTCGTGCTCATCGCCACCGGCGTCTTCTTGAGCTTGTACTACATCCCGTCGGCGCACGAGGTCGTCTATCACGGCTCCTACCTGCCCCTCCGGGGAACGCGGGTGTCCGAGGCCTACTCGTCGAGCGTCGGCCTCTCCTTCGACGTGAAGTCGGGGCTCCTCATGCGCCAGACCCACCACTGGGCCGCCGACGTCTTCCTCGGTTCGATCGCCGTCCACATGGCCCGCATCTTCTTCACCGGTGCCTTCCGCAAGCCGCGCGAGCTCAACTGGATCGTCGGCATCACCATGCTGATGCTGGGCATCGTCAACGGCTTCCTCGGCTACTCCCTGCCCGACGACCTGGTGTCGGGGACCGGTATCCGGATCGCGTACTCCATCATCGAGTCCATACCATTGGTGGGCTCCTACCTCGGGTTCTTCCTGTTCGGCGGCAACTACCCCGGGAACGGCATCATCATCCCCCGGTTCTACATCCTGCACGTCCTCATCCTGCCGGTGATCATCGGTGGCCTGATCGCCGTGCACCTCGGGCTGCTGGTCAAACAGAAGCACACCCAGTTCCCCGGCAAGGGGAAGACCGAGCACAACGTGGTCGGCACGCCCATGTTCCCCACGTTCGCGGCCAAGACCACCGGCTTCATGTTCATGACCAGCGCCGTGTTGTTGTTGTTGGGAGGGTTCGCCCAGATCAACCCGATCTGGCAGTTCGGCCAGTACGAGCCGTTCCAGATCTCCTATGCCGTGCAGCCCGACTGGTACATGGGCTGGCTCGACGGGGCATTGCGCATCATGCCCAGTTGGGAATGGGTGGGCTGGGGGCACACCATTCCCCTCGAGATATTCCTACCCGCCATTGTGTTCGCCGGGCTGACTTTCAACTTCTTCTACCTCTGGCCCCACATCGAGAAGCGGCACACCAAGGACCTGGCCTCCCACGAACTGCTCGATCGACCGCGGGACCGTCCCAAGCGGACGGCCTTCGGCGCCGCCATGCTGATGTTCTACTTCATGCTGTTCTGCGCCTCGTCGACCGACGTGATGGCCAACTTCTTCAACGTGTCGCTGAACACCGTGCTGTGGACGTTCCGGGTCATCGTCTTCGCCCTCCCGGTCATCACCTACTTCGTCACCTACCGGATCTGCAACGAGATGCGGGCGGCCGAGGGCATCGGCAAGCGGAAGCGGGCCATGGTCGTGAGCCGGTCGGAGACGGGCGAGTACAGCACGGTCTCGACCGAGCCCCGGCCCGGCGACGGCGCCCACGAGCTCGATGCCATCCCGGTGCCGACGTACATCAACCTCACCCCCGAAGAGCTGGAGACGGGTCCCGGCGTGCGCCGGGTCATGCGCTGAGGCCCCGGCCGAACCGGCCCCACCGGCCCGACGGTGAACCACTCGCCGCCGTGGGCCGACTTCGGGGCCCGGGCCGCCGCTCGACGCCGGTTTCCCCAGGTCAGCGACGGAAGAGTTCTTCTGTTGTAGCCTCAAGTCATCAACGACCGAGGGAGGGCCCGGCGATGGTGGATCTCCAACGTGAGGCTCGAGCACTGGGCGACCCGACACGCCATCGCCTCTTTCGCCACATCGCCGCCGCCTCCGAGCCGGTGGGCGTGGCCGAGCTGACCGACCTCGTGCAGCTCAACCACAATGCCATCCGTCAGCACCTGGCCGTGCTGAAGGGTGCCGGCCTGGTCCTGGAGGAAACCGAGGACCGCCACCGGCCCGGCCGGCCCCGCCTGTTCTACCGACTGGACCCCGAGATCGCGGGCCGATGGGGCACCGCCGGCCCCTACGCGTGGTTGGCCGGGATGCTGAGCGAGGCGCTGCGGACCGGACAGGACCCGCGCCAGATCGGGCGGACGGAGGGCATCCGGGAGGCCGTGGCCGTCTCCGGGGCCGGTGACCCGACGGACCTGCTCGAAGAGGAGATGGTTCGACGGGGCTTCCGGCCCACGCGGGTCGACAAGGGCAATCGTCTCGACTTCGTCGTGGGGCGCTGCCCCTTCGTCGACGTGGCCGCCGGCAACCCGGACACCGTCTGCCAGCTGCACCTCGGGCTGGCCGAGGGGCTGACCGAGGGATTGGGCGGCGTGGAGGTCGAGCGTCTGGTGGTTCATGACGCCCACCAGGCCGGGTGTCGGCTCTCGGTGCAACCGGTGTCGCTTCTGAAGACCTCCGCCTGATCGGACGGCCCGGCGGCCAGGAGGTCGGATGAGAACTGCCGTACACGGGATGCCCCGGATCGGGCCGGGCCGGGCGTTGAAGCGGGCCCTCGAGGGCTACTGGGCCGGCCGGGTGACCGCTGACCAGCTCGAGGAGACGGCGGCATCGATCCGGCGCCAGAACTGGCAGACCATGGTGGCCGCCGGTATCGACTTCGTGCCCTCCAACGACTTCTCCCTCTACGACCATGTCCTCGATGCCGCCGTCCTGGTCGGCGCGGTGCCACCGTGGTTCGGCGGCGGCGGCGGCGGCGACCGACCCGGCCTCGAGCCCTACTTCGCCCTGGCCCGGGGGGGCGAGGCGAACGGGCAACCCGTGGCCCCGCTCGAGCTGACCAAGTGGTTCGACACCAACTATCACCATCTGGTCCCCGAGCTGGGACCGGGTACCGACTTCCGGGCCGACGGGGCCAAGGTGGTCGGTGAGCTGACCGAGGCATCCGAGCAGGGCATTGCCACCATGCCCGCCCTACTGGGCCCGCTGACCCTGTTGCTGCGGAGCTCGGCGCGGCCAACGGGCTTCGATGTCCTCGGCCTCCTCGACCCGTTGGTCGACGCCTACGTCGACGTGCTGGCCGAGCTCCAGCGGCGGGGCGTGCGTTGGGTCCGGCTCGACGAGCCATCCCTGGTCGAGGAGCGCAGCGCCGAGGAGCTGGGTGCGCTGGAGCGGGCCTACCGACGGCTGACCGAGCGCGGGGACCGGCCCGCCATCGCCATCTCCACCTTCTGCGGTCCTGTGGGCGAGGCCATGCCCGTGGTGCGGGACCTGCCCGTCGAGGGAGTGGGCCTCGATTTCTGTCTGGGTCGGGAGAACCTCGACCTGCTCCGCGACGTCGGCGGCCTCCCCGACAAGGTGCTCTTCGCCGGCGTGGTCGACGGTCGCAACGTCTGGGCCAACGACCTCGAGGCCACTCTGGCGGAGCTCGACCGGCTCGAAGAGCTGGCCCGGGAGACGGTGGTGTCCACCTCCTGTTCGCTCCTCCACGTGCCCCTCGCCCTTTCGGCCGAGGAGTCACTGGACCCCGACGTCGCGCCCTGGCTGTCCTTTGCGCACGAGAAGCTGGAGGAGCTGGCCGTCCTGGCCCGCGCCAGCGGCGAGGGGCGGCCGAGCGTGGACCAGGCACTCGAGGCCAACCGGGCGGCCCTGCGGGCCCGACGGGAGTCGGCGCGGGTGGTCGACCCCGCCGTCCGCCAACGGGTAGCGGCGCTGGGCGAGGCCGATCCCCGGCGCTCTTCCCCCTACCCGGAGCGAGCCCGGGCCCAGCAGTCGGCCCTGGGGCTTCCCCGCTTGCCCACCACGACCATCGGGTCCTTCCCCCAGACGCCCGAGCTCCGGACGGCACGGGCGGCGTGGCGGGCCGGCCGGCTCGACGACGCCGAGTACCGCCGCTCCCTCCGGCATGAGATCGACCGGGTGGTGAGCCTCCAGGAGGAGGTGGGGTTGGACGTCCTCGTCCACGGCGAGCCCGAGCGGGACGACATGGTTCGCTACTTCGCCGACCAGCTCACCGGTTTCGTGTTGCCCGCCGAGGGCTGGGTCCAGTCCTACGGTTCGCGCTGCGTGCGACCACCGGTGCTCTACGGGGACGTGTCGCGGCCGGCCCCGATGACACTGGAGTGGACCGCATACGCCCAGTCCCGGACCACGCGGCCGGTCAAGGGCATGCTGACCGGGCCCGTCACCATGCTGCGCTGGTCGTTCGTGCGCGACGACCAGTCCCAGGCGGCCACGACCGTCCAGCTGGCCCTGGCCATCGGGGACGAGCTGGTCGACCTGCAGGCAGCCGGCACTGCGGTGATCCAGGTCGACGAGCCCGCCCTGCGAGAGGGGCTCCCGCTGCGCCGCGCCGACCGGCCGGGCTACCTGGCCTGGGCCACGCGAGCCTTCCGGCTGGTGACCTCGGCGGCGGGGCCGGCCACCCAGGTGCACACCCACATGTGTTACGCCCAGCTGGGGGACATCGTGGACGCCCTGGCCGACTTGGACATCGACGTGGTCTCCCTTGAGGCGGCCCGAGCGGGTATGGGCCTGCTGGGCGACCTGGTCGATGCCCGTTACCGGGGCGGCGTGGGGCCCGGCGTCTACGACGTGCACTCGCCGACGGTGCCCGAACTGGACCAGCTCGTCGCCCTGGTGGGCCAGGCGGTCGAGACGCTGGGGGTCGAACGGCTGTGGGTGAACCCCGACTGTGGGCTCAAGACACGGCGCTACCAGGAGGGAGGGG
>Ga0210400_10005811_pt1 | contig 10440 bp, 10 predicted proteins | sample IncBWH26MmetaG_FD_155456 | JGI IMG/M metagenome (GOLD analysis project Ga0210400, IMG submission 155456) | Forest soil microbial communities from Barre Woods Harvard Forest LTER site, Petersham, Massachusetts, United States - Inc-BW-H-26-M | ecosystem: Environmental > Terrestrial > Soil >... | reverse complement strand
CACCCGCAAGGTGAGCGAGACGCAAACTCTCGAGGTCATACGCCAGGATGGCGGCTTCGAAGCGAAGATGATCGACAACCCGGTCGAAGTCCGGGTGCGCACCGCACGCGCCACCATCGACTCCTCGCTGTTTCAGGCCGCCGGCGCGGCCGACATCTCTGACACAGTGGCGTTGAAGCTCGCCAATGTCTTCGGCTGGGACATCGATTTCGTGCTCGACATCCGTGAGGGCGACCGATTCACTGCGGTTTACGAACAGATTTTTCAAGACGGAAAGTATCTTCGCGACGGCGAAGTGCTGGCGGCCGAGTTCGCGAACAATGGCAAGGTGTTTCGTGCCGTGCGTTTTGTAGGGGACAACGGCAGTACGGGCTACTACACGCCCGACGGCCTCGCCATGCGCAAAGCGTTCCTGCGGGCGCCGGTGGAATTCACTCGCGTGAGTTCTGCCTTCAACCCGCATCGCCATCATCCGATCTTGAACCTGATCCGGGGACATATGGGCACGGACTACGCAGCGCCTACCGGCACACCGGTGCACGCGGCGGGCGATGGCCATGTCAGCTTCGAAGGTCGGCGCGGAGGATACGGCAACGCCATCGTCCTCACGCACGGCGCCAATGTCTCGACGCTCTACGGCCACATGTCGCGCTTCGCGCGCAACATTCACGTCGGCGCGCGGGTGCAGCAAGGCGAGGTCATCGGTTACGTGGGAATGACAGGGCTGGCTACGGGCCCCCATTTGCATTACGAGTACCTGACGAACGGCGTGCATCGAAATCCGCAGACCGTGCAGTTGCCCGGAGCGGAGCCGCTGCGCGCGCAGGACCTGCAACGATTCCGTGAATTGGCGGCGCCATTGCTGAGCAGTCTGTCGCCGCCGCAGCCGCCCGCCGCGGTGGCAGCAGTGACGCCCGCCGCCGGCACGACGCCGGCCATTGCCACGACGCCCAACCCTTCCAAAGCCAGCGTCAATTGAAATAGATCGCGACATGCGGATCTACCTGGGTTTGATTTCCGGAACCAGCATGGACGCCATCGATGCGGCCCTGGTCGATTTCGACGTCGCGCCGATGCGCATCATTGCCGCCAGCGCCACGCCGTTCGAGCCAGGTCTTAAGGGCCGGATCTCGGCGCTCATCGACCAAACCGACCGCGTAGCTCTCGATGAGGTAGGGCAAATCGACGTCGAGCTTGGGATGGCGTTTGCCCAGGCCGCACTCGCGCTCATGCGAAGCGCGGGAATCAGCGCCGATCGGATCAGTGCCATCGGCAGTCACGGACAAACGCTGCGTCATCGCCCGGACTTGCGCAAACCCTTCACGTGGCAGATCGGCGATCCCAATACGCTCACCGAGTTGACCGGCGTTCCCGTGGTCGCGGATTTTCGCAGGCGCGATGTGGCTGCGGGCGGCCAGGGCGCGCCGTTGTTGCCCGTGTTTCATGATCAAGTTTTTCGCAGCGACGCAGAGGACCGCGTCATCGCCAATTTAGGCGGCATCGCGAATGTCACCATACTGACGCGCGACAGTGCCGTCACCGGCTTTGATACCGGTCCGGCGAACCGCCTGCTCGATGCCTGGATAGCACAGCACCGGCGCGAGGACTTCGATGCCGGCGGCGCCTGGGCAGCGACGGGTCAAATCGACGAAACGCTGCTGCGCGAGCTGCTGGATGAACCGTACTTGCGGCTCGTGCCGCCCAAGAGCACCGGGCGTGAACTGTTCAATCTGCGTTGGCTCGAGAACAAGCTGGGTTTGTTCTCGCGCGCGCCGCACGATGTGCAGGCGACCCTGCAGCAATTCTCCGCGGCCACGATCGCCGCCGCGGTGCGCCAATATGCGCCGGGAGCGGCGCTCTACATTTGCGGAGGAGGCGCGCACAACTTAGGATTGCTCGGCGCCATCGCGGCGTTGATCGCGCCGAACCGCGTCGCCAGCACGGCAGCGCTGGGTCTGGATCCGGACTACGTCGAGGCCGTCGCTTTCGCCTGGTTTGCCAAGCGCACGATCGAGGGATTGACTTCGAGCGCCGGCAGCGTCACCGGCGCCAAAGGCGCGCGCATCTTGGGCGGCGTTTATCGCTACGCTTGATCGCACGACACATGCTTCATGAAACTATTGCACATCGACCAACCATGAACGACACCGACCTGCAAGTGCCTCAGCTGTATTTCAACCGCGAGCTGTCGTTTCTGGAATTCAATCAGCGCGTGCTCGAGCAAGCCAAGGACCCCAGCATCCCAATCCTCGAGCGGGTCCGATTCTTATGCATCTCCTGCGCAATTCTCGACGAGTTCTTCGAGATCCGCGTCGCCAGCCTCAAGGAGCTGCTGGAAGCCGGCGCTGTGCAGGCGGGCCCGGACGGACTGTCGGTGCCGGAGCAATTGAAGGCCATTCGATTGAACGCCGTGCGCCTGGTCGATGAGCAGTACGAGGTCTTGAACGATGTGCTCATGCCGGAGCTGGCGAAGCACGGCGTCATGTTCGTCGAGCCGGAGACCTGGACCCCGGCGCAGGCCGCCTGGATCAAGGACTATTTCACCCGCGAGGTGGAACCGGTCTTGAGCCCGCTGGCACTCGATCCCGCGCGGCCCTTTCCAAAAATTCTCAACAAGAGCTTGAATTTCGCGATCGTCGTGGAGGGCGAGGATGGATTCGGCCGCAACAGCGGTCTCGCCGTGGTGCAGGCGCCGCGCTCGTTGCCGCGCCTGATCCGGCTGCCCGATGAACTCGGCAGCCGCAATTTTGTATTCCTGGGCACCATCGTCGAGGCCTTTGTATCGACGCTGTTCGCGGGCATGCAAATGCGCGGCTGCTACCAATTCCGCGTCACGCGCAACAGCGACCTGTTCGTCGAGCAGGAAGAAGTCGACGATTTGCTGCGCGCCGTCGAGGGTGAATTGGCCTCGCGGCGCTACGGCGACGCGGTGCGCTTGGAAACCGCGCACGATTGCCCGGACGAGATCCTCGCCTACTTGCTCGAGCAGTTCGCCCTCACATCCGAGGATCTCTACAAGGTCTCCGGGCCGGTGAACATGAACCGGCTCATGGCGCTGTATGACCTGGTGGATCGGGCCGAATTGAAATACGCCGCTTTCACTCCCAGTATCCCCGACCGGCTGAAGGCAGGAGGCGATCCTTTCAGCACCATGCGCGCGGGCGATGTGCTGCTGCACCACCCGTTCCAAGGCTTTGGGCCGGTCACCGATTTCATCCGGCAGGCGGCCAACGATCCGCAGGTGCTGGCCATCAAGCAAACCCTGTATCGGGTCGGCGACGACTCCGCCATTGTCGCCGCGCTGGTCGAAGCGGCCGCGGCCGGCAAGGACGTCACGGTGATCATCGAGCTGCGTGCGCGGTTCGACGAAGAGGCGAATATTGAATTGGCCAACAAGCTGCAGGAAGCCGGTGCGCACGTCATGTACGGCGTGTTCGGCTTCAAGACGCATGCAAAATTGGTCATGGTGGTGCGCCGCGAGGAAAAGGGTCTGCGCCGCTACTGCCATTTGGGCACCGGCAACTACCACACTAAGACGGCACGGCTTTACACCGATTACGGCCTCCTGACGGCCGACGAATCGATCGGCGAAGACATTCACGAGATCTTCCTGCAGCTGACCGGCCTGACCCAGGTGCCGAAACTGCGCAAGTTGCTGCATGCGCCTTTCAGCCTGCACCAGGCGCTGCTGGCAAAAATCGACCGCGAGGCCGAACATGCGCGGGCCGGCAAGGCGGCACGCATCATTGCCAAGCTCAATGCCCTGACGGAGCCGACCATCATTCAAGCGCTGTACCGCGCCTCGCGCGCCGGCGTGGACATCGACCTCATCGTGCGCGGCGTGTGCTGTTTGCGACCGGGCGTTCGCGGCGTTTCCGATCGAATCAAGGTGCGTTCCATCGTGGGGCGCTTCCTCGAGCATTCACGCGTTTATTATTTCGAGAACGCGGGCGCGCGGGAAGTCTATTGCGGCAGCGCCGACTGGATGGACCGCAATTTATTCCGCCGCATCGAGATAGCCTTTCCGATCGAAGCCCCGGAACTGCGCTCGCGGGTCGCTGACGATCTAAAGTTGTATTTGGAAGACGATATGCAGACGTGGGTGCTGGATGCGGGCGGACGTTATACGCGCGCGTCCGGCGACAGGAAGTTCTCCGCGCAGATGCGTTTGATGAATGAATACGACGATCGAGTCGCCCTTACCGAAGGCTGAGCCGTGGCGCCCCTAGACGATTGTCAGGCGAAAGCCGGCCTCTTTCAGATACCCGCGCTCTTGCTCAAGGTCCTCCAGCGTGAGCGGATGTTCCTTGATCCAGCGCTGCGGCAATTCCAGCGTGATGTTGCGGCCCTTGACCGTCAAATGGACGTCCGGCAGCGGTTGCGGGCTGCGCCCACGGTGGAGCAGTACCGCCAGGCGCAGGATCACGATCAAAAATTCCGCGAGCCGGTCCCAGGGCGGCAGCAAGTCCTCGAACGATTCAGCCGGTAGTTGACGGCGGTGACCGCCGACCAGCGCCGACAGCAGCAACTGTTCCTCGCGCGGAAATCCCGGCATGTCGGCATGCTCGAGCAGGTACGCGCTGTGGCGGTGATACTTGGAGTGCGCGATATCGAGACCCGTTTCGTGCAGCCGCGCCGCCCAACGCAGCACGGATTCGGCCAGCGGATCCTCCAGACCCCAGTCGGACTCGACTTGTTCGAGCAAACCCACGGCGGTGGCCTCCACGCGGTCCGCCTGCAGCTCGTCTATGTGGTAGCGCTTTTCCATCGCGCGCACGCTGCGAACGCGCGCGTCTTCGTTGGTAAAGCGGCCCATGAGATCGTAGAGCAAGCCTTCGCGCATCGCGCCTTCGGCCACGCGAACGCGCTCGATGCCGAAGCTCTCGACCACTTCCAATAGAATCGCCAGTCCCGCCGGAAACACCGGCGCGCGTTCCGCATCGACGTCGGCCAAATCGAGCTCATCCACATGCCCCGCGGCGGCGACGCGCTCCGCCAGGCCGTTCAAGTTGTCGAGCGTGATGTGCGGAGAATCGGGATTCAGGCGGTGCAGCACATCGCTGATGACGCGCACCGTGCCGGAACTGCCGAATACCTGCAGCCATCCCATTTTTCGATAGGCCTCCTGCACGGGCTCGAGTTCCAGCCTGACGGCGGTGCGCGCCCGCTCCAGCCGCTTTGCCGAGATCCTGCCATCGTCGAAAAAGGTGGCGCTCAATCCGACGCAGCCCACCGACAGGCTCTCGAGCAAGAGCGGCTCGAATCCCTCGCCGATCACGACTTCGGTGGATCCGCCGCCGATGTCGATCACCAACCGCTTGTCGGGGCTCATCGGGCTCGTGTGCGCGACGCCGGAATAAATCAGCCGCGCCTCTTCCAGTCCGGAAATAATTTCGATGGGGTGACCGAGTGCCGCGCGCGCACGTTCGAGGAACCAGCGCTTGCGCTTCGCGCGCCGCAACGCGTTGGTCCCCACGACGCGCACGCTGTCGGCACGCACGGCGCGCAACCGCTGCCCGAATCTCTCGAGGCATCGCAATGCGCGCTCCGTCGCCGTATCGTCGAGACGCCCGCTGTCGCCCATGCCCGCGGCCAGGCGGACCATTTCACGCAATCGATCGAGGATGACGAGCTGGCCGTGCGAGTAGCGCGCGACGACCATATGAAAACTGTTGGAGCCCAAATCGACGGCGGCGAGCACGTCGGGCACGACCCTACCGCCGCTCATCTACACGTTCAACATTTGGGAGCCTGGCCCTAAGCCGCGAATGAAGACCCGCAGCCGCAGGTGGTTTTCGCGTTTGGATTGCGAATCACGAATTGGGCGCCCTGCAGATCTTCTTTGTAGTCGATTTCCGCGCCCATCAAATATTGTGCGCTCATGGGATCGACCAGCAGTTGGACGCCTTGTTTCTCGACGCAAAAATCGCCGTCTTCCATCTTCTCGTCGAAGGTGAATCCGTATTGAAAACCCGAACAGCCGCCGCCCGAGACGAACACGCGCAATTTCAGGTTTGGGTTCGCCTCTTCGCGGATGAGCTGCCCGACTTTCCCGGCCGCGGCGTCGGTGAAGATCAGCACTTGCGGCGCCGCAGGCTCGAGATCGGTGGACATCGTTGATTCGGTGCTGGTGCTCATGGCCCTATTCTACTCGGCGACGCTCGGTCAATCAAAGTTATGACCCGTCTTTGCGACTTGCGTTCGCCAAGGCAGCGGCCAAATCGCCCGACCCGGGCGCCGCTGCCGTTCGATGGATCAATTTCCCATTGATTTGGGCGCCCACGGCGGTTTCAATGGTCGTGTAGTGAACACTGCCGAGAACACGCGCTTTGGGCCCCATCTCGATGCGATCGCCGGCCTCGATATCGCCTTTCACGATGCCGTTCAGCACGATATTGGTGACGATCACCGAGCCCTCGATGCATCCCTGTTCGCTCACCGAGAGCGTTGTGCCGCTGCCGGTTTCGCCCTTTACATTGCCGTTGATGTAGCCATCGAGATGCAGTCCGCCGACGAATTCGACGTCGCCGTTGATCCGCGTCTTCGCGCCGATCAGCGTGTCGATTTCAGCTTTCTTACTCGGTTTCGGTTTGAACATCTGCTTCACCTTTGCCTGGAATGTCGCCGTTCGCTTCCGTTTCCACCGACATCCCTTGCGCCTTCCACACGAAAGCCTGGCGGAAACTATGATTGGCGTCCCTGCCGCTGTGAATCTCCACACCCACGCGCGTCGGCTCAAACCCCGCCGGCAATTCCACGGGCTCGTTGTATTCCTGAAAGTACTTGAACGAGTATGCCAGGCTGACGCGATGGTTAGGCGAGGCTTGCGCGTAGCTCAAGCTCAGCGGCTTGCCTCCCAGCAACCCATCCAGCGTGACGGCCGCATTGCCGACCACTTCTTTGTCCGGCTTGCCGGTCTGCATGAGCACGAATTTCAAATGGTACTGGCCGGCAGGTCCGTCGGGAACGATTTGCATCTGCTGCACTTTGACGTGGATGAGCGACTCAGGCTGAACCAGACCGCGGTAAAACGACAAGTCTTGATTGAGCCGGGCGATCTGGCTCTGCATGTCGCCGAGACTTCGCTCGACTTGCGCGTAACCCTCGCGATCCACGCGCCTGGCCGTTTCGGCGGCCTCGAGCTGGCGGCGCTGATTGTCGTTTTCCGACTCGAGCGAGCGTATGCGCCGGCTCGCCGACAACGCGCCGCGCACCGAATCGACCACCCGAAAACCCGCGTCGTACCGGCCCAGCTCGAAGGCCGCGTAAAGGATGCCCCCGGCCAACAGCGCGGCGGACGTCCACAGCACCGCGCGGCGCTTCGGTGCGTACGATCGAACGACCAACTTGCTCAACGAATCAGCCAATTTTGCTACACCGCTCCTGAAGGACGCCCAAAGGTCATTATACGAAGCCGCGACCCTTAAGACAGCGCTCCAGTTATCATCTATTCTGAGCATCCATGCTCTGGCTCAAAGCACTGCACGTGGTCGCGGTCGTCACCTGGTTCGCCGGGCTGTTCTACCTGCCGCGCCTCTTTGTCTATCACGCCGATGCGAAGGATCTGATCAGCACGCAACGCTTCGACACCATGGAGCGGCGTCTGTTCACCATCATGACCATCGGTGCCGCGGCCAGCATTTTTTTCGGCGGCCTGATGCTGATCGAATCTCCCGGATACCTGCAGATGACGTGGCTCAAGGTCAAACTGCTGTTGGTGGCATTGGTCGTTGCGTACCACGCTTACTGCTACAAATTGATGCGCGACTTCGCCGCGCAGCGCAACACCCGCAGCTCCAAGTGGTTTCGCGGCTTCAACGAGCTACCCTCGCTGCTGCTGCTCGCCATCGTCATTCTCGCGGTGGTCAAGCCTGGTTAAGCGCTTCGCGCAAACATTGATGGAATGGATGCGACCCGATCCTTTAGGCGTTGGAAGCCGCCTGGACTTCCGGCCACCAATCAGGATAAGGCGGCAATCCGGCCGGAAGCATGTACTTTCCGAGGGTCTGCAGCGCGCGCACGTAAACTCGCCGCTTGAAATACACCACCTCGCGCACCGGCGTCCAATAGTCGGTCCAACGCCAGCGATCGAATTCTGGCTGGCTGGTCAGGTCGAAGCGCAGCTTCGATTCCTCGCCGGTCAGCTTCAGCAGATACCAGCGCTGCTTCTGGCCGATGCAGCGGTCGCGCACATACTGGCGAGGCAGACGGTAGCGCAACCAGCCCTGCGTTGATCCCAGCATCTCGACGTCCTGGCGCTCCAGACCGATTTCTTCCTTGAGCTCGCGATACAGCGCGTCCTCCACCGCCTCGCCGCGATTGACGCCGCCTTGCGGAAACTGCCAACCACGACCGCCGACGCGCCCGCCCAGAAATACCTCTCCCGAGCCGCGGGTCAGCACGATGCCCACATTGGCGCGAAATCCGTCCTTGTCGATGTAGTCGGTGGGGGGCTGGATGGACATCCGGTCAATTGTTCCATATCCCCGGGCGCTTGTGGTTGTCCCCCACGGCCCTGGCCCGGCTACCCGGTTCGGGCACTCGCCAGGGCATTTTGACGGTCGAATCGCTGGGCCACGGCCGCATCCTGACGACCGACCAGCGCGATTTTCGCAGGTGGGGAGACGTGAAGAGCCGCCGCGTCTTTAGATCTCGTCCAAGAAGCGGAACAATCGCTCTCTTTGCGCCATTCCGAGGGCTGAGAACTTGAGGATGAGGTCGGCAAGTTCATCGTCCTCGCAATAGAAATAGGCGGCAGGAATATTCAGTGCCTCGCCTATGCGCTTCACCGTCTGCGGCTTCGGAGTGTGTTTGCCCTTCTCGTATTGATTCATTCGTGCGCTGGCATCCGACACATCGATTCCCGCCCGGATGCCGAGCGCCTCCTGGGATAACTTCCCCGCAAGCTTGCGCGCCTGCCCCAGGCGCTTCGCAATAATCGACTTGCCGGCCATCTCCGCCCCGTGTCCCGCAGGGCTAAGAGAGTCTTAGTTTCGGCGTTGACGCGATACTAAGAGTTCCTTAGTATCGATTTTGGGGGAAAGCCGACGAATAAGAGCTACAAGGACGTTGTTCCCGTGAAATGTCCGATCCGCCCCGGCTGTTTTGTCACCGTCAAAATGGGAACCGACTGCGGATGAACGCAAGGACGAAGGATCTGGGCGGCGGACTATTAGGGCACCTGGCGGCCTTGCGGCGCCGCCTGATTCAGCGCGGACGATCGCGCGGCGCGGACCTGGATGACTTGATTCAAGAAGGATGCCTGCGGCTCTGTCTCTACGAACAAGAGCAGAAAGCGCCGGTCCGCGACCCGGTCGCGTTTCTCGTGGACGTGGTGGAGAAAGTGCACATCGATCGTGTGCGTCGCGCCACCCTTACCCGGCGCATCTTCTCGGATAAACCCATCGAGGAGGTTGACTGCGTGGATACGGCCAGTTTGCCCGAGCAGGACGCCGTCGCGCACGAATTGATCGAGCGCGTCGAACGAAGTCTGGCCGCCGCCAATCCGCGCACGCGCGAAGCCTTTCTGCTGCACCGCTTCGATGGGATGAGCTACGCGGAAATCGCCCAACGGTTTAACATCTCCACCCGGGCGGTCACGAACCATATCGCGAAGGCCCTGATCCTCATCGACAATGAGTTGTTGCGCGAATGAGCCTGACGCGGCAGCAGAACGATCCTGTACTGTCCGGCGAGGTACGCGTCGAAGCGGCCGCCTGGATCGCCCGGCTGCGCGACGAGCGGCGCGGTCCGGATGTGGAAACGGAGTTCCAGGAGTGGCTTCGCGAGAGCGACGAACATCGGCGTGCGTTCAATCGCATGACGCAGGTGTGGGAACAGGCGGGCAAAATTCAGATGCGCGCGCGAGCCGATGTTTCGGCGACCCGCAGGGGACGCTCGCGATTCTCTCCTTGGGCGGCCGCTTTGGCCGCCACATTTGTTCTAGCGGTGATCACCGCGGTCTACTACTGGCGCGACAGCGCCCTTGTGACTGCGGTGGGGCAGCAGCAAGTCCGGGTGTTGCGGGACGGAACGCGTGTCGTGTTGAACACCGACACCCGTATCGAAGTGAACTACGACGAACATGCGCGCCAGGTGCGGCTAGTACGCGGGGAGGCGCGGTTCGATGTCGCCAAACGTCCGACCTGGCCCTTCCTCGTCAGCGTAGGCAACCAAGAGATCCGCGCATTGGGTACTTCTTTCATAGTGCGCCACGACAACGAGCAGGATGTCTCGGTCACGCTGGTCGACGGACGGATCAGTGTCACCCCCGTCGCCGCGGATGGCGGAGCACCGCCGCAAGTGCTGGTCCCCGGCCAACGGCTGGTCATTTCGCGCCATCGCGCGCCGGCAATGGATCGGCCGGAATTGAGTCGAGTCACAGCCTGGGAGCGCGGGCGCGTGGAGTTCGACGAGACACCGCTCAAGGATGCAACCACC
>Ga0210400_10005810_pt1 | contig 10441 bp, 8 predicted proteins | sample IncBWH26MmetaG_FD_155456 | JGI IMG/M metagenome (GOLD analysis project Ga0210400, IMG submission 155456) | Forest soil microbial communities from Barre Woods Harvard Forest LTER site, Petersham, Massachusetts, United States - Inc-BW-H-26-M | ecosystem: Environmental > Terrestrial > Soil >... | reverse complement strand
AATCTTACGAAGAAATCCGAGGGCTGTTCGAAAAAAGTTTACCCAACGACCCTCAACTCTTCAATGAATTTCACGCCCTGATCGTGCACACCGGCAAGAACCACTGCCGCACTCGCGCCCCGCTCTGCTCCCAATGCGCGCTTCAACCCTTTTTGCCGCACCCGGTCGAGAGTTCCCGATGAGTCCCATCAGCGACAAATCGCGCCTCAAGTTGGTCTTCGGGGGAATCTTTGTCACTCTGCTCCTCGGCGCTGTCTTTACCATGGGATCGCTGGACGTGCCCTTTGAACCGGGGTCCTGGCGTGAGCTCATTCCTCTGTTTGCCGTCAACAGCTTCATCACCGCAGCCCTGCTCATCTTTGGCCTCATCGTCCTGCGCAACATCGTGCGGCTGCTGGTTGAGCGCAGCAAAGAACAACTCGGCGCCAGATTCAAAACCAAAATGGTGGTGGGAGCCGTGGCCGTCTCTCTCCTCCCCGTCATTTTTATGTTCTTTATCAGCTATGCCCTTCTTAACCGCACCCTTGGTCGCTGGTTCCCAAGACCTCTTGAAATCGCCTCCGAAGAAACCCAAAAACTCCTGAATGACCTCGGCCGCGGCACGCTTCCCCGCCTCCACACCCTGGGCTATCTGGCCGCTCAGCACGTCGGTGAAACACCGGAAGCCTTCCTCCAGCACGCCTTCACCAATGGCCTCGACGCCGTCTGGGTGCTCGACTCCAACGGTAAATTCGTCAAAGGCGGCGTGGTTTGCGACGACCAGCAGGAAGACCGCACGCGCAACATCTGCAGCGTCAGCGGCGAACAAGGCTCCCTGCAAAATACATTGCCGAGCGGCGTCGAAATCTGGCAATCCAAAAACAAAAGTTTTTTCGCCGCCCATGTTCCAATCGCCCTCAACGGCACGGAACAAGGAACCCTCGTCGCCGCCTACCGCACCGGCCCCGATTTCCTGAAGCGATGGGCCGCCATTCAGCAGCAAACCAGCGATTACGAAAATTTGAAGCAGAATCTTCGCGCTTTGAAAAAGCAGATGCTCCTGATTCTCTTCTTCTTCACTCTTCTGGTGCTATCCGCCGCCATGTGGGTCGCCTTGTTTCTCGCCAAGCAGGTCACCGTCCCCATTCAGGCCCTTGCCGAAGGCACCCGCGAAGTCTCCTCAGGCAATTTTGACTATCAGGTTCCCGAACAGGTGCAGGACGAACTCGGCGTCCTCGTCCGCTCCTTCAACACCATGACCACGCAACTGCGCGACAGCCGCTCCCAGATTGACGAGTTCACCCGCAACCTCCAGCAAGCCGTCCAGGAACTCGAACGCCGCCGCCAGCTAATGGAAACCGTGCTTGAAAATATTCCCGCCGGCGTTATCTACCTCAACGCCGAAGGCATGATCCAGCGCACCAACGCCGCCCTCCTCCGCATGTTTAACATCGGCGAAAGCAGCATCGAGTCGCTCGAAAGCCTCCTCGGCCCCGACCCCCACCGCACCGTGCAATCCCTGATGCGCCGCGCTCTTCGCATGGGAGTCGTCTCGCGCGAAATCGAAGTCATCGTCAACGGCCGCGTCCGCCACCTCGCCGCCACCGTCAGCTCGCTCGGCCCGCGCCGCGCCAACATGGGCTACGTCCTCGTGTTCGACGACCTCACCGAAATGCTCCACGCTCAGAAATCCGCCGCCTGGCAGGAAGTTGCACGCCGCATCGCCCACGAAATCAAGAATCCCCTCACGCCCATCCAGCTCTCCGCCCAGCGCCTCACTCACCTGCTTCAGCGCCGCGAGGCCTCTCACGAAGCTCCGAAGGACCCCGAACTCACCCGCATCACCCAGGAATGCGCCGGCCTGATCGTCCGCGAAGTCTCCACCCTCTCCTCGCTCGTCAACGAATTCTCCCAGTTCGTCCGCTTCCCCACCGCCAAGCTTCAGCCCACCGACGCCAACGTCGCCGTCGGCGAAGCCCTGCAACTCTTCTCCGGCCGCCTCGATGGCATCCGCCTCAAAATCAATTTGGAGCCCAATCTCCCCGCCATCCGCGCCGATGGCCAGCTCCTCCGCAGCGTCATCGTCAACCTGATCGACAACGCCGCCGAAGCCCTCGAAGGCGAGCCCTTCCGCGAAATTTTTGTCACCACGCAATTGCGCCAGGAATCCGATACTATTGAAATCTCCGTTTCCGATACCGGCAAAGGCATTTCGCCGGAAGACAAGGACAAATTGTTTTTACCCCATTTTTCAACCAAGGATCGCGGCACAGGACTCGGCCTCGCCATCGCCGCCCGCATCATCGCCGAACACGGCGGCTCCCTGCGCATGGAAGACAACCAGCCCAAAGGCTCGCGCTTCCTAATTGAATTGCCCGTTGTGGAACTTCCCGCCACCGCTGCCGCCGAACGCACCGGAGCCGATACCGCCCCAGAAGACAAAATTCGATGAGCGCTAATCCCAAAATCCTCATCGTGGATGATGAAGCCGGCATCCGCGAGTCGCTCTCCTCCATCCTGCGCGACGAGCGCTACTCCGTCGACGCCGTCGAATCCGCCGAACTCGCCCTCGAGCGGCTCCACTCCAGCTCCGTCGAAGTCGTTCTCCTCGACGTCTGGCTCCCCGGCATGGACGGCATGGAAGCCCTCAGCCGCATCCAAAGCCTTCCGCAGCCACCCTCCGTCATCATCATCTCCGGCCACGGCACCATCGAAACCGCGGTCCGTGCCACCAAACTCGGCGCCTTCGATTTCATCGAAAAGCCGCTCTCCCTCGAACGCATCATCGTCCTCGTCCGCAACGCCATCGAGCAGCGCCGCCTGCAGGAAGAAAATCAACTCCTCCACACCGAACTCGGCCATCGCTACCGCATCGTCGGCGACAGTGTCCCCATGAAGGCCCTGCGCCAGCAGATCGCGGTCACCGCCCCAACCAACGGCCGCGTCTTGATCTTCGGCGAAAGCGGCACGGGTAAAGAGCTCGTCGCCCGCTCGCTGCACGCCGCCAGCCTCCGCAACAAAGCCTATTTTGTGGAAGTAAACTGCGCCGCCATCCCCGAGGAACTCATCGAATCCGAACTCTTCGGCCACGTGAAAGGCAGCTTCACCGGCGCCAGCGAAGACAAAATCGGCAAGTTCGCCAAAGCCGATGGCGGCACGCTCTTTCTCGACGAAGTCGGCGACATGAGCCTCCGCACGCAATCCAAAGTCCTGCGCGTCCTCGAAGAACAGCGCTTCGAGCGCGTCGGCTCCAATCAGACTCTCAACGTGGATGTCCGCGTCATCGCCGCCACCAATAAAAATCTCGAGCAGGAAATCGCCCGCGGCGCCTTCCGCCAGGATCTCTTCTACCGCCTGAACGTAATTCCCTTCTTCGTTCCGCCCCTGCGCGATCGCAAGGAAGATATCCCCGTCCTCGCGCGCTATTTCCTCGCGGAATTCAGCTCCGAATACGGCAAGAAAACGCGCGAGCTCACCGACGGCGCAATGGAAATCCTGCTCCGCTACCCCTGGCCCGGCAATGTCCGTGAATTAAGAAACCTGGTCGAACGCTTGGTAATCGTCTGCCCGCAAGCCCGCATCGAACCGCACCACTTGCCGCCCGAACTCTTCCGCGGCGTAGCCGAAAGCCCCCAGCAACCCTACTCCACCCTGCACGAAGCCCGCAGCGCCTACGAACGCGAATTCATCCTCCGCAAGCTCCAGGAGCACCGCTGGAACATGACCCAAACGGCCAGCGCCCTGGGCCTGGAACGCAGCCACCTCTACCGCAAAATGAAATCCCTAGGCATAGCCGCCCCCGAGTAGCGGCCACCTTCAGGTGGCCCAGCCCTCTGCCCGGTATCTCCCCTGTTTTAATTTCTTAGTATTTGGTTGTTAGTTCTCGGACAAATGAACTTAAGGGTTTACCCTGAGCCTCGAAGGGTGCCCCATCCTTTCCGCGCGGTTTGCGGAAAGGATGGGCTCTTACGATCTAACGCCACAACTTTCCGACTCTTCTCTTGGTTTCCTCTTCTCAGCGAACCTCTGCGCTCTCTGCGCCTCTGCGTTAGATTTTCTCTTCGTCTTTCTCCGTCTCTTCCTCTTCCCCGCCAAACTGTTTCCCCTGATCCTCCGCCAACGCCTCCAACTGCGTATGCCAATCCAACTCCCGCACCTTCCCCGGATTCTCCCGCCAATCCGCCACCACCTTCACAAACATCTCCAGATAAATCTTAGTCCCAAGCAGTTTCTCAAGCTCCTTCCGCGCCTCCGTCCCTACCCTCTTCAGCATGTCTCCCTTATGCCCAATCAAAATCTTCTTCTGCGAATCCCGCTCCACATGCAACGTAGCGTGAATCTTCAGCAGCGTCGCTCCCTCTTCATACTTGTCAATAATCACCGCCAAGGCGTGCGGCACCTCGTGATAAGTCAACTGAATCGCCTTCTCCCGGATCAACTCCCCCGCCAGAAACCGCTCCGGCTGATCCGTAATCTGATCCTCCGGGAAATAAGCCTCCGCCTCCGGCAGCGCCTTGAAAATCTCCTTCACCAGCGCGTCGCAACCGCTGCCCTTCAAAGCCGAAATCGGCACCAGCGCCGCAAACGGAAACGCCTTCCCAAACGCATCCAGCAGCGGCAGCAGCTTCGGCCTGGGCACGCGATCAATCTTGTTCAACGCGAGAATCGTCTTGTTCTGATAACGCTGCGCCCGGTCCAGCAGCAGCGAATCGGCATGCGGCATAGTCCTGCTCGCATCCACCATCAACAGCAGCACATCAATCCCTTCCAGCGCCGCCGCCACCTCCCGCATCATCTGCCGGTTCAGCGCCGTAGTCCCCTCATGCAATCCCGGCGTATCAATAAACACAATCTGCCCCTCCGGCTTCGTTACAATCCCCTGAATCCGGTTGCGCGTAGTCTGCGGCTTCGAAGTAACAATCGCCACCTTCTGCCCCACCAACCGGTTCACCAAAGTAGACTTCCCGGCATTCGGCCGCCCAATAATCGCCACAAACCCCGCCTTAAATCCCTTCTTCGCTTCCGCCTTATCCTTCGTCTCTGCTTTTTTCTGTCCCATACCCTCGCTCATTTTTTCTCCGCAAGCTCGCGCCCACACAGGCGCCCCTCGTCATGTCGAAACCGAAGCCGCCTCATTAATAGTATCGCGAGACTCTCTCCAACGCGCGCCGAAACTGGCTAGTGGGCTAGTTCTCGAGTTAATCATGACTTGTCGAACTGGGGTGAAACCACTTAATCTTGGCGATAAAATAGGCTGGCATTTAGTGCCGCAAGGGGAACCATTCCAGAATGGGATTTCATCTTCAATTGTATCCACCAAAGCTTTCGGCCTGGGTGATTGTGCTGCTGGTCTTATTCCTTCCGGCGACCCTGACGGCCTACTTTTTGCAGAACCTCGTTTGGCTGTTTGTCGTTCCTTTTGGAATCATTGTTCTCGTTCTTTTTATAGCCGCGTTGCCGATTAAGCGGAAAGTTACACCAGATCAGTTCGCCGACGAGCTTGAGAGCCATCTACTCGGGACAGGCGGTCCTTGGGATTGGGATGACACTACGTCAATCCGGATTGCCGACGAGCGCTTGGAGCGAATCCGCTGGGAGCTTCCGAAGTTCGATTCTCTGGCCCGAGAAGAAGACAAAGCCGAACTAAAAGCAATTATTGAGTCGCTTCGGCGCGGTGAGTTACGAGAGATAGTGCCTGTTGAACATCTGAAATACCGTTGATCGCTAATTCTGACCCGGTCGTCCGTGTGATCGGAAACTGAGCCACCACCTAAACCTCGGGGCACGAAAAAACTACCGAGGAGCCGTCTGCGCCGTCGCCGGCAAATGCCGAGCCCGCAGCCGCAACACCTTCCGCTGGTTCGCTTCCAGCACCTCAAACCGATATCCCTCAAGATCCACCTTGTCGCCCGGCGCCGGCACTTTTCCCGAAACATGGCTCAGCAATCCCGCAATCGTCATCACCGTTTCGTCGGAATTTTCCCCGAAGTGAATCCCCAGCAACTCTTCCACGTCTTCAATCGTCATGCTGCCGCGCAGCACCAGGCTGCCATCCGCCTCGCGCACCGCATCCGGCGCGGGCTTCATCTCCCCCGCGCCCTTTTCTCCCACAATCTCTTCCAGCAAATCCTCCACGGTAGCAATCCCCGCCACCGACCCATACTCGTCAATCACCACCGCCAGCGACTGCCCCTTCTGCCGCATCTCCTTCAGCATCTCCGAACCCAGCTTGGTCTCCGGCACAAACAGCACCGCGCGCATCAATTCGCGCACGTTGCGCTTCGGCAAATCCGTATCCGCAATCTGCAGCAGGTCCTGCGCGTGCACCACGCCCAGAATATCGTCCAGCGACTTCCCATACACCGGCATCTTCGCGTGTTTCGTCTCCACAAATCGCGTGTGCATCTCTTCCAGCGTCGCGTCCGCCTGCATGGCCACCACGTCCGGCCGCGGCGTCATCACTTCGCGCACCCGCTTGTCGCTGAACTCCACCACCTGCTCGATCAAGTCGGCCTGCGACGGCTCAATAATTCCCTCCTCTTCCGCCGCCTCCACCAGCGCCTCAATCCCCTCTTCCGCGCGCTGCCCCTGCGTTCGCTCCGCGTCCTGCTCTGAAATCCGCGCCAGCGATTCCGCGCCCTCCAGAAACACGCGGATCGGCCAAACCAACACCATCGCCAACCGCACCAGCGGCAGCAAAGGCTTCAGCCACCGCCCTTCCGTCCGGTACAGCAGCATGTCCGGCAGAAAGTGCATGGCAATCACCACTTCTAGCGACAGAAAAACCAAAAACTGCAACGCGGCTTCCCACCGGTTCGGCACCAGGTACACCACCGCCCGCGTAGTCTCCAACACCACAAACGCCAGCCAGAAATGCCCCAAAATGCGGAACGTCCGCCCGCCGCTCCTTCTATTGATTTTCAGCTTGGGTTCGATTTCGGCTTCGAAGATTTCCAGGTGCTCGTGCACCCGGCCCGTGCTCATCCGCCCCAATTCGCGATAGATCAGCGTCAGGTAAGAAAAAATGGGCAGCCCCAGCGCCAACACCAGGATGCTGCCGACAAATGCCCACGTTTCCCAAAGTTGTTGCATTACGCGATTCCCAGTTTCCGCCGCAATCGCATCTCGATGCGCTCCATCTCCCCGCGGTCGGTTTCATGATCGTATCCCAAAAGGTGCAGGACGCCATGCAGAATCAACACTTTCAGTTCCTCAGGAAGCCGCCGCCCCAGCGCCTTCGCATTCCGCCGCGCCACCATTGGCGAAATCGCAATGTCACCCAAAAATTTCCCGCGCGCTCTCCGCACCTGCTGCGCCAATGTGCCGGGCTTCGCCGAATCCTCGTCCACAGGAAACGACAGCACATCCGTCGGCCCCTTCTTCTTCCGGTACGTCTCGTTCAGCCGCGCCATCTCCGCATCGCCAATCAGACGCACCGCCACGCCATCCGGTCCCAGCCCGATCTCTTCCCTCACGTTTTGCAGAAATTCTTCCAGCCGACCCACCGCCACCCGCACCCCGCGCTGGTGGTTTTCAGTCACGCGAACGCCAAAGTTTTTCCGCCCACTCTTCCTGTGTGCCCTCGGTGTTAAATCCAATTCTTCTCTGCTCTTCTCTGCTCTTCTCTACGTACTCTGCGTTAGTCTTTATCTGTTAAGCCGTTATCAAAGGTGCTTGAGGGTGCCCCATCCTTCGCGGTTTTTGCGAAGGGTGGGTTCTTACCATCTAACGCCAAAGGGTTCCAATTCCTCGTTTCGTTTTCCTCTTCTCCGCGACCCATCCTCCTAGTCACCCGTGAGGTCTAACGATTTTCCATTTTCCAATTTCTATTTTCCAATCTACTCCGCCGTCTCCAGCTTCACAGCCTCTTTGGGCTGACCAACAGTCTTCCCTCCGCGCTGCGGATGCGCCATATCATGCTCCTCGTAAGCCCGGATAATCTGCTGCACCAGATTGTGCCGCACCACATCCTTCTCCCCAAACTGCACCGTACTAATCCCCGGAATCCGCCCGCAAATCTCCATCGACTCGATCAACCCGCTCTTCTTCCCGCTAGGCAAGTCAATCTGCGTGATGTCCCCGGTGATCACCGCCTTAGAATTAAATCCCAGCCGCGTCAAAAACATCTTCATCTGCTCGCTCGTAGTGTTCTGCGCCTCATCCAGAATCACAAACGAATCATTCAACGTTCGCCCGCGCATGAACGCCAGCGGCGCAACCTCGATAATCCCCTTCTCCAAAAACCGCTCCAGCTTGTCCGCATCCAGCATGTCGTACAAAGCGTCGTACAGCGGACGCATGTACGGATCGATCTTCTGCTGCAATGTCCCCGGCAAAAACCCCAGCCGCTCTCCCGCCTCCACCGCCGGCCGCGCCAGAATTATCCGGTTCATCTGTTTCGTCAGCAGCGCGCTCACCGCCATCGCCACCGCCAAATACGTCTTCCCCGTCCCGCCCGGCCCGATTCCAAACGTCATGTCGTGCGATTCAATCTCTTCCATGTACTTCCGCTGCGTAGCCGTCTTCGGCGTAACCACTTTCTTCCCGAACGAACGGGTCCGCCCGTGCTCGAACATCCCCCGCGGCGATTCGTGCGGCTCTTCCGTCGCCACGCGCAACAGCGACTTCACCTCCGCGCTAGAAAGCTCCCGCCCGTGCCGCGTCAGGTGGTTGTACTCCTCCACAATCCGCACCGCCTGGTCGACGCTTTCCTGCTCGCCTTCCACGGTCAGCCGCGTGTCGTGCAGGTGTGTTCGCACGCGCAGGTACTCCTCTAAGGAACGGATGTTCTCGTCCAAAGTGCCAAAGAAGGGTTCAATTTTTCCGGTAATGTGTATGGTGCGCTTCATCCACTTGGAAGGTATTTCTGCTGATCGAATCGGGTGGCCGATGGGATTCCTCCTGCGAACTTCCGGCTGCACTGCAACCTGAACACGGAGAAACTACAAACAACCTAGCGCAGCCCTTCGCTCCGGTCAAGTTACACCCCTGTAAAATTCCACTCCCCGCTTCCCACTCCCCCTTCTTCTCAGCGTATCTCTGCGTACTCAGCGCCTCTGCGTTATCCTGATCTCTCCTCTTCTCTTTTTTCAACGTTTAACTTTCGACTTTTGACTGTCGACTGTTGGCTGTCAGCTGTTAGCTTCCTCATTACCTGTCCTTTAGTACGAGCGTCCTATGGACGTAAACTTCCGCCTCCTCCAAACTTCCCTCACGCTCGAAAGAAAAGTTTTTGATTTGCTTCCTGAGGGAGGTTCGGCCATGTCTCTGTCCGCTAAGCATTTTCTCTTCGGTTCCGCCTTGCTGTTCGCTGGGTTTCCGTTGTTCGCAACCGAAACCCCAGGCAGTTCCGGCGTTTCCGCTCCACCCCGCGCCTACGTGAACTGCCCGGGCATCCCGAATGTTCCCATGACCTCCGACGCGGAGCAGGCCCTGCCGATGCGCCAGATCGCCACCCTTGCCTGCGGCCAACAGGTCGCGGTTCTCGCCGACAACGAAGGCTACACCGCCCACATCCGCACCTCCGACGGCAGAGAGGGCTTTGTCGCGCGCATGTATCTCACCACCGCCACGCCATCTCCCCTCCAACCTGCGATTGAGTTTGACTCGCCGGCCCCGGTCGGCAATGCCAAGCCCGTCAACGGCATCATCCGCTGGACCTCCGGCGTCCCCGGCTGCGACCAGTTCACCAGCAGCGGACGCCTGGTGGAATCCATCACCACGGACGGCCTCACCGTCCAGGTCTCCCTGCAGGACACCGGCTGGAAACTCCATGCCAGCGTCGCGGTTTCCAACGCGACCAACTCTCCCGTCTCCGTGCTTCCGTCGCGCATCACGCTCGACGAACTGGCGCCCAACCTGCGCAGTCTGCGCGAAGAAAATCCCGCGAAGCTGGCCCGCAGCGAGTCCAATCATCAGCTCATGCGCAGCGAAGCCAATGCCGTGCCTCCCCCAAGCGCCATTGTGCTTCGTTCGCGCTCTGCCGCGCCGGCTGCCAACGTGGTTTACCGCGGCTCCTCGGTGGACGACTACTTCGGCTATACCCCCGAATCCGTTTCCATCCGCGCCGTGGCTCTGAAGTCCGTCAATCTCGCTCCCGGCCAGAAAACCTCCGGTGAACTCTGGTTCGCCCGCGCCTCGAACGCCTACGAACTTTCCCTGCGTTTCGCCGTCGGCGACATCGTCCTCGACTTCCCGTTTTCCTTCGAAGGCCGCTAACCGTCCCTCCGAAAACCAAAGGCCCGGCGCATCCCCACGCCGGGCCTTATTCTTTTCCGACTCTCTTCCTTCCTAAGTGTAGCGCTGGTCTTTCAAGCCAGCCTCTTCCGTCGCGGGTGCCGCACCCTGCGGTTTTCAGGGTGCGGGTTTTTCTTCTCCGACTCTTCTCTGTGCCTTCTGACTGCCCTGAGCGAAGCCGAAGGGGGTTCGCCCTCTGTAACCTCTGTGTTAAAACTCTTGCTCT
>Ga0210400_10005809_pt1 | contig 10445 bp, 11 predicted proteins | sample IncBWH26MmetaG_FD_155456 | JGI IMG/M metagenome (GOLD analysis project Ga0210400, IMG submission 155456) | Forest soil microbial communities from Barre Woods Harvard Forest LTER site, Petersham, Massachusetts, United States - Inc-BW-H-26-M | ecosystem: Environmental > Terrestrial > Soil >... | reverse complement strand
GCGTCCGGCGATCGCATGGCATGAATCAGTGCTTCCATGTGATTCAGATACTTCTCCAGCGCCTTGCGGCCCGCGGCCGTCAGCGCATACTCGGTCTTGGGCATGCGGCCTTCGAACGATTTCGTGCAGGCGATATACCCCGCGTCCTCCAGCTTCCGGGCATGCACACTCAAGTTGCCATCGGTAGTTTTGAGCAGCCGCTTTAAATCGTTGAAACTGAGCGAGGAATTCGCCGCCAGGGCGCTGATGATGCCCAGGCGGATCCGCTCGTGGATCAACCGGTCTAGATCCGGCAACGCCTCCGGCGTTTTTAGCAGGCCCTCCGGCCCCTTTATGGGACGTGGGTTGTTTTCACGTGTGCGCGCGAGCGCGTTTTGCCTAGCCACCATACCTCCTTGCGATGATCGTCCCAAACAGAACGTGCAGGCCGCCAAAGCCTGCGCCCAGCCAGAAATCGGCCCATACCATGGACGTTCCGGGAAGCAGGAACAGCGCCAGCGCGCCTTCCGCCAGGAAGCAGGCGCCCATCACGGGAATCGCCGGCACGGAGAACGCACCCCCGGTGATCACGCCCGCGCCGTAGAGCATCAGCCAGAGACCGGGAATCGAGGTGACCGCTCCCGCCTGCCACAATGCCAGTGTCAGCACGGCCCCGGCGAACAGCGGAGGCACGAAGCTGAAGACGAACTTGCGGGCCGGCGCCGACCACAGCGGAAGGCCCGCTGCACGGGCTTTGCGCCACATCGCGAGCACTCCCACGCCGATCGCCAGCATCGCCTCGCCTAGCCAAATCGCCAGCCACAAGCGCCGCGACCCGGCGTGCGACGCGAAGCCGGCGGCGGCCAGCGCTGTAACGCCCATCAGCACTCCTCCCCAGCCCGGCACCGCCGTGAACGAGCCGGCCCGCTCCATGGTTTCGCGGATGTAGCGCAGGTTATCGAGCGCGTGCGTGTGCAGAGGGATCGGATCCGGGGGAACGTCGCGAATCGGGCGGATACTCGCCATGAAACACCAGAATAGGGCAATACCAGACGGTTGTCAAGTACTTTACAATGGAAAGTAGTACCAGCTCAGGGTTTGGGCTCGCGGTGGAAATACTTGCGCTTTATGTCCGGCCAGAATTCCTTCAGGACCTGCGAGAAAGCGTCCGTCGCCATCTGAGTATAGAAGCGTTGGAAGTTGTCCCCCAGGTTCCGCTCGCCGGGATAGTACACGTTCCCGATGGCTGCCGTGATTGCGTTTCCGCCCACTTCGGCGTAATTGAAGGTCCAGTTTCCACGATCCGTGCGCACGACGAACACCCGGCTGGCCGCGTAACCGGTGCGCGCCCACTTCCCGCCGCGGCCGCGCCGGAAATAGCGTGGGTCTTCGTGAAACAGCGCGGGCAACGCCGCTTCGGTGAGCATATTCCCGATAAGCTGATCGGCCACCGCAGTGCCCGCGCGCTTGCTGTAACCTTTGAGGCCTTGACCGAAAGTAGCGTGCTGGTCAGTTAGCTGGGCCAATCCCGCCATACCGCCAGCGAGTAAAAAAATCGGATAGTCGGTGGAATCCTTGTACCCGATGTAAAACTTGCGGCGTACCGTCAGCGGTTCAAAAGTGCCGTTGTCGTCGGTGGTTCGGTAATTCGGCAGGACGCCGAGCACTCGGCTGGTAGGGGAACTGGCCACCACCGGCGCCTCGGGAGCGGGCGAATCTGTGGTGTCTTGCTGCGCCCATACCGGCGAGGCGAGCGATACACTTGCGCAAAGGATTAAAACAGCTTTAGAAATCAACTAGGCTGAGTCCTCAGGTGGTTACTGGATCAGACGAACTTTCCCGCCGTCGCGTTACAAGTTTTGCATGGCCCTGACCCCACTGATACCATGGTCACTGAAAATGAAGGCCTTTCTGGAGGCACTCGCCCCGGGCTCGGAGGAACTTGCGCTGGCGCGAGCCCTTGACTCCAGGCGCATCCCCGCGCACATCGCCATCATCATGGACGGCAACGGCCGGTGGGCCCGGCAGCGCAACTTGCCTCGCGTGGCCGGTCATAAGGCAGGTGTTACGGCCGTTCGAGCCACAGTCGAAACCTGTGCCCGCCTGGGCGTCGGGGCGCTGACGCTGTACGCCTTTTCGGTGGAGAACTGGAAACGGCCGCGCACGGAAGTCGACACCCTGTGGAGGCTGCTGAGAATCTACCTGCGGGCGGAAGTCGCCCTGATGATGCGCCACGATATCCGCTTCGCGGCCATCGGACGGCTGGAGGTGTTGCCCCTGCCGGTGAGAGCAGAGCTGGATCACGTGACCCGCCGAACCTCCGGAAATCGCGGCCTGAGATTGAATCTCGCCATCAACTACGGAGGCCGCGCCGAGCTGGTGGACGCCGTGAAGGCTTTGGTGAATTCGGGAGCCGAGGTCACCGAAGAAGCTATTTCAGCGCGGCTCTACACTGCCGGGCAGCCCGATCCCGATTTGCTGATCCGTACCTCCGGCGAAATGCGCATCAGCAATTTTCTGCTGTGGCAGATCGCCTATGCCGAGCTCTACGTGACCGAAACGCTGTGGCCGGATTTCACCTGCGGCGAATTGTTGCGGGCGATCCTCGACTATCAGAAGCGCGACCGGCGCTACGGCGGCTTGGGCGCCGGCGTTCCTGGTTTGCCTAATGCTGCGTTGGAGCCTGTGGGCCTTCCCGCGCGATGACGCGCGTCCTCACCGCGCTGGTTCTGATTCCGCTAGTGGTGTACGTGGTTTTAGCAGGCCCGCAATGGGCGTTGCTGGCGGTGATGGCAGGCGTGGGCGTCATAGCCTTCTACGAATTCGACGGTATCGTCGGCGCCCACGGAATAGCCAAGTCCGGCTGGGTGGGAATGGCGGCGGGACTCTCCCTTCTTCTCGCACCGGAACCCGCGTGGCTCACCCTGGTGATCGCGGCGATCGTGTTTATGGCGCTGGGATTGCGGCAGGCCGATCTTACACAGTGCATTACCAGCGCGGCGGCCGCCCTGCTCGGCGTAGTCTACATTTTCGGCGCCTGGCGTTGTGCCCTCGCCTTGCGCGCGATAGACCCCCACTGGCTATTGATCGCGCTGCTGGTAAGCTGGGCCGGCGATACCGCGGCGTTATATGTCGGGCGCGCCTTCGGACGTCATAAGCTCGCTCCTCGCGTGAGCCCCTCGAAGACCTGGGAAGGATCTTTTGGGTCGGTCGCTGGCGGCGTTTTGGCCGCGGGCATTTACGCGCATTATCTGATTCCCTCAGCGCCGCTTTGGGCGGTGTTGGCCGTGGCCGCGGCGGGGAATATCGCGGGGCAGGTGGGAGACCTGTGCGAATCGGCGTTCAAGCGCGGAGCGGGCATGAAGGATAGCGGGACCACCTTGCCCGGCCACGGCGGCTGGCTCGATCGCATCGATTCGAGCCTGTTCAGTATTCCCGTGGTGTATGCTTTGCTCAGGGTTTTAGTATGAGAATCGCTCTGGCGATTTTGCTGATCCCGTTTTTGGCGCTGGCTGCCAGCATTTCGGGTACAGTCTTGGACCCGGCCGGCGCTTTTGTCGCGAATGCCGCTATGGAACTCGATTCAGGAGCCAATAATTATCAGGTTCATGCGGATTACTCCGGCGTCTACAAATTCTCAAGTCTGCCACTTGGCGAATACACTTTGAAGGTCAAAGTGCCCGGGTTCAAATCGCGAACAGTTAAGTCCATTCGTCTGTCGGAACGCGAGCCAAATCGGCGTCTCGATATTCCTTTGGATCTCGCGGAAATGGCGTGTGGTCAATCGCTCATTTTGGACCGGATTCTACTGCCACCTGAGGAAACCTTCGGGCGTTTGACCGGAAGTGTCAATCCCCCTGCGAGAGGTGTCGAGGTTACATTGATTTGCAGGACGTTCAGCGCTTGCAAGTCAGCCAAAACCGACTTCAGGGGACGTTTCTCTTTCGAAATGCTCTCTCCGGGCGTTTACGGGTTGAACTACCATCGCGCGGGCTTCTATCCTGACAATGCCACAGGATATGAATACTCCGTGATCGCCGGCTGGAATTCCGTGTACAGTTCCGTTCGATTGGAGCGTTGTCCGAACGGCAACTGCGACCCCAAGCTGCGTCCACAGCGGCCCGTCAGGATCTGCGAGTAAACTCAAATCATGCGAACCGTATCATTTCTACTTTTCGCAATCCCCACCCTCGCCGCCGAAATCCCGCAAGGCGCCCACGTCATGCTGCGAATGGAAAACTCCATCTCGACGCGCACCGCCCAGGACGGCGATTACGTCTACCTCCGAACCGGCACTCCGATCAGCGTCGCCGGCAACATCATCCTGCCCGTCGGCAGCTACGTCCAGGGAGTAGTCACCAACGCCAAGCGCAGCGGACGCGTCAAAGGCCGTGCCGAACTGGCGATTCGCCTGGAAACCATCACGCTCCCCAGTGGCTCGGTCTACAAGTTCTCGCCCAAACTGGCCTCGGTGGACTCGCCCGGTAATGAGGACCAGAAAGTCGTTGGCAAAGAGAACTCCGTCGAGGCCGGATCGACGCACGGTGAGGATGCCGCGCGCATCGCGATTCTCGCAGGCAGCGGCGGCGCGCTCGGAGCCATCGTCGACCGTGGCGCGCGGGGAGCCGGCATCGGAGCCGGAGCAGGCGCGGCCGTCGGCCTTGCGACTGTATTACTCACGCGCGGCCGGGAAGTCGAGCTGCGCCAGGGAACCTCGCTCGACGTCATCTTCGACCGTCCAGTCGCGCTGGAATAGCTGTTCAACGGCCCGTGGTTCATCTGCCGGCGTACGATTAATCTCACTCCTTCTTAGGCACGTCCTAGGCGTGTTTTTTCATTGAAGATTTGTCGATGTGCGTGGTACTTTCCAGTCTGTAGTTTTGTCGGGAAAGTAACGGGATCCAGCGACTTCTAAAACTTCAAGGAGGAAACGTGTATCCACAAGTGTGTCTAAGAGACCCGATACGAATTTCGTTGGCAATGCTGGCATTCGCCGCCGCTGGCTTCGCGCAGACCGATCCTGGCGTGCGGGGTGGCGCCGCTGGCGCGGGAGGGAAGATAGACGGCTTGACCGAAGATCAGATCAAGTTCTTCAATGCTGGCCAGGACCAGTTTCAACAAATTGCGTCGGTAGACGGATCGATCCCGAACACCGACCAAGGCCTTGGCCCGCGTTTCAATCTCAACAGTTGCGCGGGATGTCACAAGTTTCCCGCCGTGGGTGGATCCAGCCCGGCTCACAACCCGCAGGTCGATATCGGACCGTCGCCCCAGGTGGCCGTACTGGTGGGGCTGGGTTTGATCAGCCCCAATGGCCCGGTACGCGAGATCCGGTTCAACAAACCCGACGACGGCGGTGTGCACGACCTGTTTACGATCGTCGGCCTGCCGGGCACGCCGGGGACCTGCAGCGCTACGCTCCTCCCGCAACCAAACTTCGCGGGTAATCTCGCCAACATCATCTTTCGGATACCCACTCCGGTCTTCGGGGCAGGTTTGATTGAGGCGATTCCAGATTCTACGATTGCCGCCAACGAGTCGGCTGTAAAGCCCTACGGGATCACCGGACACGTCAACCGTAACGGTAACGACGGAACCATCACCCGGTTCGGCTGGAAGGCCCAGAACAAATCTCTGGTGATCTTTGCCGGGGAAGCCTATAACGTGGAGCAGGGCATCACGAATGAGCTATTTCCGGACGACCGGGGTGAAGGAGGCGTGCAGGATCCGCTGCCTTGCCGTATCGTTCCCTCCGCGCAGGATCATACGAACTTCGAAGAAAACCATCCGAAGAACGTACCCAGCGATGCAATCTCCTTTGCGAATTTCATGCGGTTTCTCGATACCCCGGACGCGGTGAGTCATTACGACGGCGTCAATGCCGGGTCCATTAACAACGGCCGGGGCAAATTCGCGGCCGTCGGTTGCGCCGCGTGCCACACGCCCATGATGCAGACGGGCAATCACGATATTGCCGCGCTTCGAACCAGGACTGCCAGCCTGTTCTCGGATCTGCTGGTTCACAACATGGGCGCGGGTCTGGCGGACGGAGTTTCACAGGGCAACGCGAACGGGAACGAATTCCGCACCGCGCCGCTGTGGGGACTCGGTCAGCGCGTGTTCTTCCTCCACGACGGGAGGACCGCCGACCTGTTGGCGGCCATCCTGGCGCATTCCTCGTCGGGCTCGGAAGCGAATACCGTCATCGGCAACTTCAACGCGCTCCCGGCCAGCGACCGGCAGGACATCCTGAACTTCCTGCGCTCGCTGTAGGTTACTGAATGCAGGCCGAGCCGCTGGCGGTGCGGGAGATCTCGGCCTCGGCCTGCTGCACGAAGCTGCTGTGGGCGTGCATTTGGGCAACAAAGGGCTGCAAAAACCGCCCGAACTTCTTGAGCGTTGCCAGGTCCCGCTTATCAACCGCGCCCTGGATGGTCTCGCGGCTCGAGGGCGAAAGGACTTCGACGCGGCCGACGAACACGCGCGCGATCGCATCCGGCGCGGGCGTGATCTTCAGCGGCAATAGTGCGTCGGCCTGCTTCCGTGGGACGATGTAAAACACCCGCGTTCCCTCTTCGAACCAGGAATCGTGCCAGGTTTCGACCATGGCGAGAGCTTCTTTCTGGTACAGGCCGAGTTCCATCAATTCACTCACCAGCGTTCGGCGGAGTTGTGCGAGGTCGCCAGTCATTTCGGGCTGATCTACGTCCACAGTCTCGCTGAGGTCGCGCACGAAGCGGTACCCGACCGGGCCCCCGCGATTTTCGAAAACAACCGCGAGCGGGATCGCGTCCGGAATAGTGGTGCGGAGACGCAGTTTGCCGTCCGGCATAAACTTGGGCTGCAGCGCCGGAATGAAGCTGCCGATGCCGCGATAGAAAATCATTCTCTCGTTCTGCTTTCCCACGCGAAGCGCCGCCGCATCGGTGTTGCGAGCTTCATAGTAGCGGCTGGGACCTTGGCTTGAGGGCAGCGTCGGATTCTCATCCGGCAGCACTTCGACCGAATCCCAGTCAGCGTGTCCGTTCTTGTAGTCGACGCCGGTATAGGCGGCCTGGCCGTATTCTTTGCTCACGTTGCTGGGTTGCGGATAGTATTCCGTAATCCAGCCTTTCGGAAAATCTACGTGAACCGAGGCTGTCACAGGCCGGTTGGAGTAGAAAAACAAGACCGGTGTTTCCATGCGCACCAGGCCTTCGAAGGACTTGTAGTTCTTAAGGTCCAGCCGCGACACGAAGCACGGCAGATCCTCGACGCCCGACAGCGGCGCCCAGGTCACAGGCAATCCGCGCTCGTCTGCGACCGAAGTGAAGGTGCCCCATTCATGAACCACCAGGCCGCCATTCTTGGCGGACGTCACGCTTAGGCCTAGCGCGGCGAATATAGCGATCCGGACTGCTTTCATTTTCCACCTCCCGTTAACGTTCTTAGAACCGCTTCGACCTCGGCTGCCGTGGCGGCGCGAGGAAAAAACTTCGACGATTCACGAAGGAATCCATTCGGCCCCATGGGAATCACGGCTGACGCAGTCGAGCTTCCGCAGCGTCCGGTCAGGCTGACCACCCACACGCCTTCTTGCGGCCAATCGTGCGAGACGGCGAACGCGCCGGCCGCCCCCGCGGGAACCAGCCTCAGGGGCACGGAACGCCGCGCGCCATTGACGACGCCCTCCGCAGTCCCGGTGATTTGTGCCTTGGCGGGTTCGGCGCAATTCTCGGCTCGAACCGCCATGCCGATGTCCTTCTTGACGAAGCCGCCGGGAACTGCCACCGCCACCGGGTTGCCGATGGCCAGCGAAAAATCCGCGCCCCAGGCGAATGAACTTGTTGCCCAGGCCAGCGCCAGGGCGATCGGGAACAGTTGCGGTTTCATGGAATCCTCCGGAGTTCGGTTTGCGAAGTTTCGCGCGAAACAATGTTGATCTGCGGAGCGACTCTCGCGTCTTCCGTCAGGGTGAGCTGTGTCGCTTGACTCTCAAAACGAGCCCGGAAGGGAGCATATTCAGGCAGCCCATTGTCGACGCCCTCCCACGCCAGAATGCGATAGTCGCCGGGAGGCAAGTTGCCGAAGCGAAACGCGCCGTGCTCATCCGCGGTAGCGGTCCGAACGCCATCTTTATCCCACAGCGCGATAGCGGAATCCGGTTTGACCGTTCCGCTGACACTCGCCGCGTGCGGCGAAAGCACGATCTCGAGCTTGCCCGCTGTCTCGCCAGTCAGATCCAGGGGAGCGTGCGTTACGTCGCGCCCGGCGAAGCTTATCGATTTCGCATACGCGCTTTCAGGGAGATCGCGAGTCTGAACATCGTAGAGCACCGGACCCAGGCGCGCAATTTCGAAGGATCCGTCTTCGCGCACCTGTCCACTTGGATTAGCGCCATTGAATGGAACATCGTGGGCCATCAACACCACGGTCAGACGCGGCGCCGGGCCGGTGCCGCCATCCAGCGTGATCGTCCCGGCAATCGACATGGCCGGCCGGATCGAAAGCAAGACATTTTCCACGTCACGGTCCGCAACGGCCACTTCAACCTGGCCTTTGTCGCTCCATTCGGTCACCACGCCGGCTGAACGCGCGGTCGCGTCCAGAGTCTGAATGAAATACTGGCCTGGCTCGACATTCTTGATTTCGAACGAGCCGTCGTCACGCACAACTCCGGCGGGACCTCCGCCGCCCTGGCCGTCACGGGTTTTGATCGTCAGGGTTTGATTGTGCGCCACCCTTCCCCCGCTGGTCATAAACGCTTTCCCGCGAATGGCGAAACCAGTCGGACCATCGCGCAGAACGCGGATGTCGATCCCGGAAAGCTCCGAGCCCGCGGTGGCTGTGATCGCCGATGCGCCGGAAATGCTGAGAAAGCCGGGATAGAACGTCTGGACGCCGTACTTTCGAGCCCCGGCGGTGAGGAAATAGCGGCCGGGCAGCAATGCGCTGATCCGGAAGTTGCCGAGCGAGTCGGTTCTGGCGGACCCCGCCGTCAGCCACTGCCTTCCGTTGCGGTTGTAGTTTTCCCGAAGCGCGCTGACACCGGCGTTCTGCAGCGGATCGCCATCGGAATCGATGACGCGGCCCATGATCACGGCTTGTGGTGTCAGGTTGAACCTGAAATCCGTTCGGGCCTGGCCGGGCTCCAGCGAGAACGTGCGGAAACGGCTGAGCGATGCAAATCCGCTTCGCTCGACGCGCAAGGTATACTGGCCCGGCGCCAGGTCCGCAAAGGAGAATTTCCCGTCACTGCTGGTCTCAACAGCTGTAGATTGCGAAATCGGGAAAAGGTTTCCTGATCCAGCAGTGGCACGTGTATGCGTCAAAGTTACCGTGGCCTTCGATACTGGATCGCCCGCGATGTTCTCCACACGGCCTTCGATCCGGCCGGGTTGCGAAGCGGCTTGTCCCAGCGCAATCGCGGCCGATAGAGCGAAGCATGCGGCTCTCACCATTTCCATGCCAGCTCCTCTCTCCAGGACTTCAGCGTGGCCGGATCGAGCTGCAGGGCCTTGTCGCGGGACAAGCTCGCCGGCAGCGGAACCAGCTCCACCATGCGGTCAAATATGCGGACACGCTCCGCGGGATCGACGCGCGAAAGCAGGTGCCATAAGGTCAATGTGTCGCGCACTCGCGCTTGCTTCAGGACGGTTTCCAACACGTCCGGTCCGCCGCCGGAATCGAACGTAGCCAGCGCCTGCTGCAAGATTTCCGATGCATCCGCGAAGTACGGCGTTCCCGGACCAGTGCGTGAATGTGTCCGGCAATCCGCTCCCGCGGGCACCAGGGACTCGCGCCCTTTCCATTCGAGCGATACCCAGCCCGAGGTCACCCGCAGCACTCCGTCGCCGGATTCATCGGTCTTGATCTTGTACGCGCACCCCAGATCCACAGCCGTGCTGGCGGGCGTATCCACCAGAAACAGGCGCGGCGGAGCGCTGACGGTCGCGCTGATCTCGCCCCGCGCCAATGTCAGCCGATGCTCGGTCGGACTGGCAGCGACCAAACGGAGGCGCGTGTTCGGTTCCACATCCACCGTTCCGATATCGCCCACCGTGATGCGCGCCCGGGAGATGGCATCGGTCTGCAACCACTCGCCGACCTTGATCCGGTCGACCGAAGCAGAACCTTCGAGCGTTGACACCTGCCATGCAGGAGCCGGGGGCCGCGTGGCAAACCAGAAAATCACACCGATCACCGCCAGCGATGCAGCAGCCCACTGCCAGCGGAACATACCGGTCCCTCGTGGTTCGGGCTTCGCGTCCAGCGCGGCTTCAATCGACATCCAGATGGAGTCAGGCGCCTTGACCAGCGGCAGATCTCCGGGCTTGATAGGCCCAAATGGGGGCTTGTCTTGAGGCTGGTTCATCGCCGTAGTCGCTCCAGCTTTTGAGCGAGCAACTTGTGTCCTGTATGCAGCCGGGACGCCACCGTTCCCGTCGAACACTCCAGGGCCTCCGCCATTTCGCTATACGACCGGT
>Ga0210400_10005808_pt1 | contig 10445 bp, 5 predicted proteins | sample IncBWH26MmetaG_FD_155456 | JGI IMG/M metagenome (GOLD analysis project Ga0210400, IMG submission 155456) | Forest soil microbial communities from Barre Woods Harvard Forest LTER site, Petersham, Massachusetts, United States - Inc-BW-H-26-M | ecosystem: Environmental > Terrestrial > Soil >... | reverse complement strand
CACCGACTAGCCGTCTTGCCTCCAACCACCACGCCCCCGAGAATTCGGGTGTGCGCACCCCGCGACGAGTGCTGGTGTTGACCGCGATGGCCGCCACGAGCGCCTGCCACCGGGGCGCGAGTCCAGGCGCCTCGCCCGCCACATCGCGCGACACGACGGCGTCGATCACGATCACCCGGCCGGTGTGCCCCTCGGGCGCTCCCGAGGCGGCGTGGGTCCGCTGGCCCGTCGACACCGTCGACACCGCGCGTCCCGTCGCGATCCGCCTACCACCACGATTCCGCCCCGTCACCGCCCGCCGGGCCGCGCGGCACCGCTGGGAAGCGCCCGACTCCTCGGCAATCGAGCTCTGGCTGAGCGACGCACCCGTCCTCTCGGTTGGCGGCTCGCGCGTCGCCCAGTTTGGCGGCGAGGTCGCCTGCACCCTAGCGATAGGCGGCCGCCCACCCGCAATCGTCGTCCGCTACTGGGTCATCTTCGCCGGCCGCCACGACACGCTCTACAACGCCGCCACCGCCACCACCGTCGCGCCGCGACACGCCGTCAACGTCGAGCTCAGTAGCCACACCCGCCCAGCGCGCGACGAGCTCCTGGGCGCCTTGGCCGACCTGCAACTCCCCGCCCTAGACACGCTCACCGCCCGCGCCAAGGCGGGCAAATGATGCGCGCGGTCCTCTTCTTCCCGATCCTGACCCTCGCGATCGCGCACACCCCCCTTTACGCCCAGGACTCCGTCCAACCCGCCGTCGCCGAATCGACGGCCCGCCGCATCGTCATCGAACGCATCCACGGCAGCACCGTCCGCGCCGAACACCTCGAGCAACACGACGGCCGGCTGACCTACACCTACGAGGTGGCCGTGACGGGTCAATCCAACGATGTCGTCGTCCACGTCGACGCCGCCGACGGCCGCGTCCTCGACATCACCCCGACCCACGGCCGCGGCGACTCGGCGGCGACGGCCGACGTCATCAGAAAAGAGAGCTCGCTCAAAGACACCGCCGCCATGCCGCCCAACACCCTCAAAGACACGACGGCGGGGCGCACTCGGGACTCGACCGCGCCCAAGAACCCCCCGCCGCCCCCGCCACACTGATCGGCTACTGCGTCTGCGCGCCGCCGCTCACCGTCGCCGTCACACTGTTCCCCTGCGGCGGGATGACCGTCCCGTTCGAGTCGATCTGTACAAAGAAGAACTTGGGCTCGGCGTCCGTCCGGAGCGACTTGATATAGTCGACGAGCAGATGGATCTGCGCCGGCGGGATGACCCCACCCCACTTGGGCATCCCCAGCGGCCGCCCCTGCGCGATCGACATGTAGATCGCCGAGTCGGAGCCGCCGTACTTCCAGATCGTGTCCCGCAGGCTTGGCCCCATCGCGCCGCCGGCCAACCCCCCGTGACAGCCATAGCAATTGTACCGCACGAACAACGCACGCCCGACACGCGCACTGTCCGGGTTCCCCGTGTAGTGCTTGAGCGCCACCGCCTGGGCGCCGCCGGCGCCAGTGTCAGCGCCGCCCGCGCTCGCCGGCGCCTGCTCGCCACTCTTGCCGCACGCCGCGGCTGCGGCAGCGACAGCCCCCGTCAACGCCGAGAGACATACGAGACGACGCATAGTGGATCGCATGATCACTGCTTCTCCTGGTCGCCCGGCCCGAGGACGGGGACTCCATAATCGTGAAGGATCCGTCGGATCGCGGGCCGCTCGTGGACGAGCAGCGAATCGAGCGTGTCGGCCAACACCTTGTCCCGGTGCCGCACGCCGATGGCGATATCGAACGCGAACTGCTGCCCCGATGCATCCGGCGCGTCTGGGAGCGGCACCACCACCAACCGCGTGGGCTCGCGCGTCGCGAAGTACCCGGCTAGCGGCCCCCACGCGATCGCGACATCCACGCTGTCGCGCGCCACCGCATCGATGAGGCGCGCCGCCGGCGCCGGCTTGTTATAGTCGCCCACGAGCGGAAACCCGACCACGTGGTCGATGATGCCGCGCGCCGCGAGCGCCGCCGCGCCCGGCGTATTCTGGTAATCGTCGCCGATGAGGTGCACCCCGATGCGCAGCGACGTCAACGCCGGGTCGTCCAGCGTCGTGATGTGATACCCGCGATCGGCGCGATACACGAGTGCGTACGTCGACCGGAAGTATGGGGCCGTCGTCAACACCGGGTCGTAATGTGCCGGCACACCGATGATCACATCGCAGACGTTGGTGTTCAGCGTCTTGCGCACGAACCCCCGCATCTGCGGAAACCACGTGTACTCGAGCGGCAACCCGAGATCGTGCGCGAGGAGCGTGGCGATCCGGTTCTCGTAGCCTTCCTGCGCGCGATCCGAGTACGGCATGTCGTTGGGATCCGCGCACACGCGGAACGCCCGCACGGGCGGCCCGGCGGCCATCAGCGCGAACCCCGCCATCACAGCGAGGGCTCTCACTGGAGTGCGAAAACGTGAATCGCCCCGCCTGGCTTGGTGTGCTGCGGCAGATCGGGCACCGCCCCGACCGCGCCGAGCGCGGCCCACGGATCATCCGCCGACAGCGCGCCGGGGACGATCGCCCCCATCCAGCCACCAACCCCCTCGTACACCGCGATGTACTGCTTCCCATCGGGCCCCGTGAACGACATCGGGTTCCCAACGATTCCCGACGCAAAGTGCACTTTCCAGAGCTCGGTGCCGGAGCTCGCGCTCACCGCCTTGAAGTTTCCATCGAGCGTCCCGTAGAACACCACGCCGCCGGCCGTGACCAACGCACCGGCCCGCACCGGAAACATTTCCTTGATCCCCCAGACCTTCTTCCCCGTCGCCGGATCCCACGCCAGAAACTCCCCACGCGCCGAGTCGCCACCCGGCCCCGCATACATCTTGACAGCGGCCCCGACGTACGGCGTGCCCGCGATGTACTTGGACTCGACGCCGCCGTAGTCCATGCACAGGTTGGTCGACGGCAAGTAGAGCAGGTGCGTGACCGGACTGTATGCCGAGGGCTCCTGATCCTTGGCGCCCGTCGATGACGGGCAGATGTTGCTCGTCAGCTTGCCCTGGTGCGTGGCCTTGGTCGAGTCCCGGATCGGACGACCCGTCTTCATGTCGTACCCGGTGGCCCAGTTCACCGTCTTGTACGGCTGGGCCACGAGCAGCTCACCCGTCGTCCGGTCCACCGTGATGCCAAACCCGGTGCGGCCCATGTTGACGACCACCTTGCGTGTCTGGCCGTTGATCGGGAGGTCGATGACGACATCCTCGTTCACGCCGTCGTAGTCCCACTCGTCATGCGGCGTCATGTCAAACGCCCAATGCGCCTCCCCAGTCTCGGGATCGCGCGCAAACATCGTCGTCGCCCAGAGATTGTCGCCGGGACGCAGGTCGGGGTTCCACGAACCGGGGTTCGCCGTCCCGTAGTAGATGAGATCGAGCTGCGGATCGTACGTGACCCAGCCCCACACCGTGGCGCCGCCGATCTTGTACTGATCCCCGCGCCAACTCGAGACGCCCAGATCCTTGCCCTGCAGATACGCATAAAATGGCTTGAACTTGGGCCCGATCTTGACGTCGCGATCAGGCCCCGTGTTGTCGGCCCGCCAGACCTCGCGCCCCGTCGTGAGATCGAGGGCCGCGATGTAGCCGCGGACACCCATCTCACCGCCCGAGTTGCCGACGATCACGCGGTTCTTGACGATGAGCGGCGCCATGGTCATCGTCTCGCCCTTATTGACGTCCCCCATCTTCGTGCGCCAGATCTGCTTGCCCGTCTTGGCATCGACCGCGACGGTATGATTGTCGAGCGTGTTATAGACGATCTTGCCGGCGGCGTACGACGCGCCGCGATTCACGTCATCGCAACACGCCTTCCCGAATGAGAACGGATCGACCTCGGGCGCGAATGTCCATTTGACGGCCGGGCCCGGCTTGGTCAGATCAAATGCGATCAGCTTGTCGGGATACGCCGTCACCATGTACAGCGTGTTGTTGACGACGAGCGGCTGCCCCTCATGCCCATCGAGGATACCGTCGTCGTACTTCCAGACCTCGGCCAGCTTCGACACGTTGCTCGTGTCGATCGTCGTGAGCGGACTGAAGCGGGTCCCGCCGTAGGTGCGTCCCGGCAACACCCAATCGCCGGCTTTGGTACCGGCGGGTGCGCTGTCAGCCGTCACCGATTGCGCATGCAGCGACGCGGCACCGATCGCTGTGGCGACGGTAACCGCGGTCCATCTAATGAAGTACACGGAAAAGCTCCAGGGTGCGATATAGCCGCACCCCGTTGCAATCATCACGCCGTGGACGTTCTCATGTTGGTGGTTATGTACTGGGCTGCGGCATCGGTGTTCCGCCCATCGGCTCCTCACCCCCAGCCTTCGCCCGCGCCCGACGCTCGGCGCGTTCCTCGAACCACGTCTGCAGCTCATCCAGATACGTGTAGAACACCGGCGTCACGTACAGCGTGACCAGCTGCGAGAACGCCAACCCGCCAACGACCGCCACGCCGAGCGGACGGCGCACCGACGCGCCGGCGCCAAGGCCGAGCGCAATCGGTAACGCACCCATGAGTGCGGCCATCGTCGTCATCATGATCGGCCGGAACCGCACACTGCATGCTTCGACGATCGCCTGCTCCGGCGTCTTGTTCCCAGCATGCTCCGTCTCTATCGCAAAATCGATCATCATGATCGCATTTTTCTTCACGATGCCGATGAGCATGATGATCCCCACCAACCCATAGACGTCCAGGTCGAGCCCGCAGACCAACAGGGTAAGCAGCGCGCCAAACGCCGCGAACGGCAGCCCCGACAGAATCGTGATCGGGTGAATGAAGCTCTCGTACAACACGCCGAGGATCAGGTAGATCACGAAGATCGCCAGCCCGACCAGCACCATCAGATTCTGCTGCGTCGACTCGTAGGCCGCGGCCGTGCCCGTGAACGCGGCACCGATGTTGGGCGGCAGGATCTCCTTGGACGCCTGCTGGATTGCGGAGATCGCCGATCCGAGCGAGACGCCGGGCGCCAGATCAAACGACAGCGTGACCGACGGCAACTGTCCCGAGTGATTCACGGTGACCGGTCCAACGTCGTTCCGGAACTTGGCCACCGCGCTGAGCGGTACGAGCGGCGTTCCACTGCTTGGCGCGACAAACGTCCCGACGTTGCTTCCCGGCGGCGCGACACCGCTCCCGGCGCCGGGCGTGCTGGTACGCACGTAGAGTGAGCCGAGCGACGCGATGTCCTGCTGATACTGCGGCAGCACTTCCAGGACGACCCAGTACTCATTGGTCGGCGTGTAGATCGTCGACACCTGCCGCTGCCCGAAGGCATCGTACAGCGTGTTCTCGATCTCGGCGGCGGTCACGCCGAGCTGGCCCGCGTGCTCGCGATCGATGTCGATCGTCACCTGCGGGTTCTCGATGAGCAGGTCGCTCGTCACGCCGGTCAGGATCGGCATCGCCTTGAGCCGGGCCTCGAGCTGCTGGGCGGAGCGATCGAGCACGTCCGTCTGCCCGCTCTGGAGCGTGTACTGATAGAGACTCTTGGACTGGAGTCCGCCAATGGTGATCGCCGGGGGGTTCGTGATGTAGGTCGTCACCCCGGGCACCGATTGCGCCGCGATCGAGAGATCGCGCGCGATCTGATCGGCGCTGCGCTTCCGGTTGTGCACCGACACGAGATCGATCGTCAGCTGTCCCTGGTTGGCTGCCGCCAGTGTGCCGACTGACGACGTCACGGCGCGCACGTCGGGGTCCTTGCGGATGATATCGACGACCTCGCGCTGATGCCGGATCAGCCCATCGTACGACGTGCCTTCCTTGGCCTCGGTCGTGCCGAGCAGCTGGCCCGTGTCATCGCTCGGAAACAGGCCTTTGGGGATCTGCACGAATAGGATGATCGTCAGGACCAGAATCACCGCCGAGAACACGAGCGTGCCCGGACGGTGCCGCATGACCCAGTCGAGGCTCCGCTCGTACGCGTGGAGCACGGCATCGAACCCGCGCTCGACGATGTTATACAGCCGGCCGTGGTGCCGCCCATGATCGCCGCGCAGGAACAGACTCGAGAGCATGGGCGTCAGCGTCAGCGACACGAACCCCGACACCAGGATCGACACGCCGATCGTGACGGCGAACTCGTGGAACAGCTTTCCGATGATCCCGCCCATGAACAGGATCGGGATGAACACCGCCGACAGCGACAGCGTCATCGACAGGATCGTAAACCCGACCTCGGCAGCGCCGTCGAGAGCCGCTTGGAGGGTGGGTTTCCCCATCTCCAGGTGGCGGACGATGTTCTCCAGCATCACGATGGCGTCGTCGACGACGAACCCCACCGCCAGCGTCAACGCCATCAACGACAGGTTGTCGAGACTGTAGTGCAGGAGGTACATGACCGAGAACGTCCCGATGATCGACATCGGGAGCGCGAGGCTCGGGATGATCGTCGCCGAGATGTTGCGCAGGAAGATGAAGATCACCATGACGACGAGGAACAGCGTCAGCATCAGGGTGAACTTGACGTCGTTCACGGATTCCTGGATCGTCACTGACCGATCGAACAGGATCTCGACGTGGATCGCCTCCGGGATCGTCCCCGACCCCTGAATGGTCGCCAGCGTGCTCTTGATGCGGTTGGCGACGGCGACGGTGTTGGTGCCGGGCTGGCGTTGGATCTCGAGGACGATCGCCCGCTGTGGCCCGAGCCAGCTGGCCGTCTTGTTGTTCTGCACGTCATTGCTGACCTGGCCGACGTCGCGGAGGTAGACCGGCGCGCCGTTCCGGTAGGCGACGATCATGTTCTGGAAGTCCGTGGCGTCGTTCAGCTGGCCGGTCGCCTGGACGGTGAGCGCTTCCTTGTTCCCCCACAGCACGCCGGTCGCGTAGTTCACGTTCTGGCTGCTGACCGCCTGATTCACGTCCTCCAGCCCGATGCCCCGGGAGGCCAGCTGGTGCGGGTCGAGCTGGATGCGCACGGCGTACTTCTGCGTGCCATCGACGATGACCTGCGCCACGCCGCCGACCATGGAGAGGCGCTGGGCGAGCGTCACCTCGCCGTACTCGTCGAGCGTCGACAACGGGACGACGTCCGACGTGAGTGCCAGCGTGATGATCGGCGCATCGGCCGGGTTGGTCTTCTGATACGACGGCGGCAGAATGCCTTGGGGTAACGTGCGCTGTGTCTGCGTGATGGCCGCCTGCACGTCCTGCGCGGCGCCATCGATGTTGCGGTCCAGGGCGAACTGCACGACGATCTGCGTCTGCCCGATACTCGACGTCGACGTCATATTGTCGATGCCGGCGATCGTCGAGAACTGCTTCTCGAGCGGCGTGGCCACGGTCGACGCCATGGTCTGGGCGCTGGCGCCGGGCAACAGGGCCGTGACGGTGATCGTAGGGAAATCGACGTTTGGCAGGTCGCTCACCGGCAGCGACTTGTAGGCGACGATCCCGAAGAAGAGAATGCCCACCATGACCAGCGTGGTCATGACCGGGCGCTTGATGAACAGCGTCGTGATATTCATGCCTGTAACGTCACCTTAATCGTCGCCGCCCGCGGGCGCGGGGATGGGGGCCGGGGCTGAGGCGCGGTTGAACACGCGCCCCAGCCAGTCCTGGAGCTCGTCGAGATACGTATAGAACACGGGCGTGACGTAGAGCGTCACGATCTGGGAGAATGCCAGGCCGCCGACGACCGCGACGCCGAGCGGGCGTCGCGACGCCGCCGTGGCGCCCACGCCGATGGCGATCGGCAGGCTGCCGACGATCGCCGCCACGGTGGTCATCATGATCGGCCGGAACCGGACGCTGGCCGCCTCGATGATCGCCTTCTCCGGCGGAATGTGTTCACTCCGCTCGCGCTCGATGGCAAAGTCGATCATCATGATCGCGTTTTTCTTGACGATGCCGATCAGCATGATGATGCCGACGAACCCGTACATGTCGAGCTCGACGCGTGTGATCGAGAGCGCCAGCAGCGCCCCAAACGCCGCGAACGGCAGCCCCGTGAGAATCGTGATGGGGTGGATGAAGCTCTCGTACAGAATCCCAAGCACGATGTAGATCACGAACACGGTGACCAGGAGCAGCACCCCCATCCCGGCGACCGAGCTTTGGAGCGCGGCGGCGTTCCCGGTGAACTGCCCGACGATCGATCCCGGGAGCACCTGGGCGGCGACGCGGTTGATGTCGGCCGTCGCCGTGGCGAGTGAGCCGCCGGGGGGCGTGTTGAACGAAATGGTTACCGAGGGCACTTGGCCCGAGTGATTGACCGTGACGGGGCCGACAGTCCGCTCAAAGTGCGCGAACGTCGAGAGCGGCACGCTGTTGCCGGCGCTCGTCTTGACGTAGAGCGACGCCAGATCGGAGATGTTGCGCTGCATGTTCGGCAGGACTTCCATCACGACCCAGTACTCGTTGCTCGTCGTGTAGATCGTCGACACCTGTTGTTCGTTGTAGGCGTCCGCGAGCGACTTTTCGATCTGGAGCGGCGTAATGCCGAGCGAGCCGGCTCGGTCGCGGTCGATGACGATCGACACCTGCGGGTTGGTGTTCAGCAGGTCCGACGTGACATCGGTGATCGACGAGACCTTCTGCAGCGCGTTGACCAGTTTCCCGGTACTGGCGTACAGCTGGGTGATGTCGCTCGACTGCATGGTGTACTGATAGAGCGCCTTGGAGTTGCGGCCGCCGATGCGGATACTCGGCGGGTTCTGGATATAGACCGCCAGGCCCGGGATCGCGTTCATCCGGCGGGTGATACTGGCCAGGCAGACGTCCGCCGAGGGACGCTGGCCGAGGGGCTTGAGCGTGATGAAGAGCTGGCCCTGGTTGGTGGCCCCCGCCGTCCCGCCGCCACCCAGCGCCGACATGAACTTGAGGACGCAGGAGTCCTGTTGTGCGAGCTTCGCGGCCCGATCCTGCAGGCGGAACATCTGGTCGAACGATGTCCCTTGGGCAGCTTCGGTCGTGGCGTTGAGCAGGCCGCTATCGTCGGGCGGGAACAGGTTGATCGTCACGCCATACTTGAACAGCACGCCGGTGAGCACCAGGATGGCGACGGAGAACAGCAGGGTCAGGGGCCGGTGGCGCATCACCCATGCGAGGCTCTGCTCGTAGGCGTGGAGGCTGACCTCGAACACGCGCTCACTCATCTTGAACAGCCGGCCGTGCGTTTCCTCGTGGCTCGGCTTGAGGAACCGGCTGCACAGCATGGGGGTCAGCGTCAGCGAGACGACGCCCGAGACGAGGATCGCCGCCGTGATGGTGATGGCGAACTCGTTGAACAGCTTGCCGACGATGCCACCCATGAACATGATCGGGATGAACACCGCCGCGAGCGACAGCGTCATCGACAGAATCGTGAACCCGACCTCGCCGGCCCCGGTGAACGCCGCCTGCATGGGCGGTTCGCCCATCTCGATGTGGCGGACGATGTTCTCGAGCATGACGATGGCATCGTCGACGACGAACCCCACTGCCAGCGTCAGCGCCATGAGCGACAGGTTGTCGAGACTGAAGTTCAGCACGTACATCACCGCGAACGTGCCCGCCACGGCCATTGGCAGGGTCAGGCTCGGGATGATCGTGGCCACGACGTTGCGCAGGAAGAGAAAGATCACCAGCACGACCAGCCCGAGCGCGAGGACCAGCGAGAACTTCACGTCCCGCACGGCCCCGTTGATCGACACCGTCCGGTCGTAGAGCGTGTTGACGGTGACCGTCTGCGGCAGTTCTTTCTCGATCTCCGCCATCTGGTCGCGCACGGCGCTGGCCACTTCGACCGTGTTGGTGTTGGGCTGCCGCGTCACGGCGAGGACGATCGAGCGGTCGTACCCGTGGCCGCGCTGCCAGAACCAGCTCGCGGCTTTGTTGTTCTGGACGTCGTCGAGGACGTTGCCGAGCTCACCCAGATGGATGGGCGCGCCATTTCGGTAGCCGACGACGAGACTCTTGAACGCGGTCGCGTTGGGCAGCTGGCCGGTCGCTTGGACGGTCAACGTCTGGTGCGGCCCGTAGATCGTGCCTGTCGGGATCGAGACGTTCTGGGTGTTGACGGCGTTCGAGACCTGGTCGACGCCAATCCCCCGCGACGCCAGCGCCGCCGGGTTGACCTGGATGCGGATGGCGTATTTCTGCGACCCGTAGACGGCCACCTGGGCGACGCCGTTGACCATCGACAGCCGCTGGGCGATCGTCGTCTCCCCGTACTCGTCGAGCGTCGACAGCGGCAGGTCGTGCGAGGTCAGGGCATAGAACAGGATTGGCGCCGCGGCCGGGTTCTGCTTCCGGTAGGACGGCGGGATCAGATTGGTTGGCAGCGTCGTTTGCGCAGCCGACATCGCCGCGCTGACATCCTGCGCCGCCGCGTCAATGTTGCGGTCGAGCCCGAACTGGATGGTGATCGACGTCTGCCCGAGCGAGCTGGTCGACGTGATGTTATCGATCCCGGCGATGGCC
>Ga0210400_10005807_pt1 | contig 10446 bp, 9 predicted proteins | sample IncBWH26MmetaG_FD_155456 | JGI IMG/M metagenome (GOLD analysis project Ga0210400, IMG submission 155456) | Forest soil microbial communities from Barre Woods Harvard Forest LTER site, Petersham, Massachusetts, United States - Inc-BW-H-26-M | ecosystem: Environmental > Terrestrial > Soil >... | reverse complement strand
CTCATAGGCATTTCCGCTCGTGTCGCCGAGAAAGGCATCCATCCGCTCCAGGGAAGGGGGAAGACCCGTGATATCGAGACAGACCCGTTTCAACAGGCGTTCCTTGTCCGCCTCCGCATTCGGCTGCAGCCCCATGTTCTCCAGGCGGTTCAGGATAAAATAATCGACTTCATTGCGTACCCACGGCTTGTCCTTTATTTGCGGCAGGGGCGCTTTTACCGGGGGGGTAAAGGCCCAATGTCTTTCATATTTTGCACCCTGCCGGATCCATTTTTCAAAAAGCCGCGTTTCCCGGGGGGTAAGCGCCCCCAAATGGGCATCCGGCGGAGGCATCTGGAAAGTGGCATCCGTAGACCCCACCCGCTTTAAAAGTTCGGACTCACCGGGTTTGCCGGGAACAATGGCATAGGCGCCGCGGGTGACCTTCAGTGGGGCGTAGGCGCTATCGGCGATATCCAGCCGTAAATGAGCTTCGCGGTGATTGGCATCGGGGCCGTGACATTTGAAGCATTTGTCGGAAAGGATGGGCCTGATATCAAAGTTAAAGCTTACGACTTCCGGCAGGTCGTCCCCGGCACTACTGCCGGAGCGGTGCAGGCAGGACATCCAGAGGAAAATGATACCTGCCATCAGGGTTAATATGGCGCCAGTTCTAAGAATTGTGTCTTGTTTGGCTAAACAATCGGGCTGCTTCTACCACTATCTAAGGTAACCTTTTTGATTGAAATGACGGCCAGAATTTTATGCCGCTGCAGAGTCCCGCAAAGATTCAACATTGGGAAGAATACGGACAGGAACAGGCCGTGCTGCATTTCCAGGGAAGATTCTGTCAGGCATAGCACCAACAGCATTGCAATCGTAAGGGCCGCCTCCGCCGTGCCTGCGGAACGGGCAAGGAAAACCATTGCCCCGACGGCCAGCATGAAAACAGCCCAGCCGGCGATCCCCGAATGCACCAGCACTTCCACATACTCATTGTGAAAGTTGTACCGCAGATACCCCTGACTCATACCGGCAGCCAGGTATTTCTGATCCAACAATTCCTGACTGTCTCCGCCGCTGACGCCAAAAACCCAGGCGTGATTCTCGCGCAGAATATCCAATGCGGCCCGCCACATGAATAGGCGCAGCGATATGCCATTGACATCGGAACCTGCCGCCCCCGGCAGGACACTCCGCGTGAGGGACTCCGGGCTAAGCTCCCTGTACCGGCGGCTGACAGGGTTGTCCGTAAAAGCCAACACCCCCAGCGAGAGGACGATCACCAAACCGAAGGAGAGAATCCGTGCCCACTTCATTTTTGGAAGGCCCCGGCCAAAGTAGACGGCGTAACCGGCGGCCAGCAAAAAGAGCATCAGCCGGGAAGAAAGTAGCACCATCATCCCCGCAAAAAAAGCGAGCAATAAGATTCGCAAGCGGTTTGTAAATCGGTAACGGTGTCCCCAAATAACCGACCCCGGTGCCAAACCGGAAAAAAGAAGGAAGAAGATAGCGACGAGCAGGTAGCCGGAAAAAAAAACTGCGTTGACGCCGATCGGGCTGGTTAGCTCGTGGTAGAAAAAAACATCGATCCGGTGCTGCCAGTGGTATTCGACAACTGCCATCGAAAGACAATAAAGACATCCGGCTACCAGCAGCAGACAATATCCGGTGAAAATCCTTCGGCACCCATCGTTGTCGGTAAAGGGGCCTGCACAGAAAATGAAAGGGATCGCAACCAGCGTAGCCTTGCTTTCCATCACGCGCCAACCGGTAAAAAGATGATGCGTATAGAAAAGTCCGGCGAATTCGACCAGAAAAATGGCGCTATATGCCAGAAAGAACATATTGGTAAAGGCCGATTTCAACGCAAGGCGGGGACTGCCGTCAACAAGACGGCAAAACAACAGCAGGATGATGATATAGCTGTTGATATTGAACCAGGAAAAAAGGGTGGTCGCTATAACGGCAAGGGTCAGGTAATAGTAAAGCTTCTTGCGTAAAAAAAAACGCTGTGGTACGTCGGTACAATTGCGCATAGGTATGGTTCTTCTATCCATCAGGACAAACGCAGCGAATGACCCGGGAGTTGCCCGGTATATAATTAGAAAAGATGAATTAGTTTTGCGGGATGGGTAAGAATTATTGGTTATCAGTCATCCTATCGGTTTTTTCTTGTCTCCTGTTACACGCCCAGAACAGTTACGAACTGAATGCCGGCTGGAAATGCCAGGCCATTGGCAAGGTAAAAGCCAGTGGTGCCACCTTATCCCGGCAAAATTTTAGCACCGCGGGCTGGCTCGACGCTACCGTGCCGGGGACGGTGCTGACTACGCTGATCGCAAATCACCTGGAACCCGATCCGTTTTATGGCTTGAACAACCAAAAGATACCGGATATCTATACGACCGGCCGGGAATATTATACCTATTGGTTTGTCCGGGATTTTAAAACACCGGGTGCCTCGGCGCCAACAGCAGACGCGAAGGCGTGGTGGCAGGCCCGGCAACAGACCTGGTTGAATTTTCGCGGGGTAAACTATAGCTGCGATATCTGGCTGAACGGCCATAAGCTGAATGCTAAAACGCATTTTGGCATGTACTTGCGGCAAACTTATAATATTACACGATGGCTGATCCCCGGCGGCATGAACCGGTTGGCAGTGCTGGTGTACCCGCCAGACCCCGTCGGCAATCCGAATGGCGGTCAGGGCGGAGACGGCGAGATCGCTCGCAACGTGACCCACCAATATGTTGCCGGCTGGGATTGGATCCAACCGATCGCGGATCGCAATACCGGGATCTGGGATAAAGTGACCATCAGCCAAAGCCGGTCGGTGCGGATCATCGATCCGCATATCGTGACGGAAGTGCCGGGTATCCGGTATCCCGATGATAGCAACCAGGCGCCGGCGATGCTAAAGGTCAGTGCGGAAGTGGAGAATGCCGATACGGTGGCAGTTGACGGCGAGCTGCGGTATAAATTGGATGGGAAGACGATATCCGCTCCGGTAAGCCTGGCGCCGGGCGAAAAGAAGCTGGTGAGTCTGCCGGATTTCATGATGCAACATCCGGGATTGTGGTGGCCCAACGGGTATGGAAAGCAGGAGCTGTATCATATCCTGTTGACTTTTATGGTAAAAGATGACAACCCTTTTATCGACATTGAAAGTACAAAACAAATATATGCCGACGCTGACACCGTCCCGCTCGACTTCGGCGTTCGCCAGCTCACCACCAGCTGGAACACGGTCACGCGTAGCCGCCAGCTGGAAGTCAACGGTCAAAAGATCTTTATCAAGGGCGGCAACTGGATCGTCTCCGACGAGCTGCTGCGATTTAGCCCGGAGCGATACGACGCCGAAATAAGATTTCACCGGGATATGAACCTCAACCTGATCCGCGTCTGGGGCGGAGCGCTGACGGAACGGCCGGAATTCTACGACGCCTGCGATCGATACGGATTGCTGGTCTTCCAGGACTTCTGGAATTCGGGGGACTGCAATGGCCGATGGGAAGACCCGAAGAAAAAAGGGGACCAGTGGACGCGAAGGAAATACCCGGACGATCACGCGCTCTTTATCGAATCGGCCGCAGACCAGGTGAAATTGCTGCGCAATCATCCGTCGCTGGCGTTCTGGTGCGGGGGTAACGAGATCACTCCGCCGGAAGATATTTTCAGGTCACTAAAAGACTCGCTGATGCCGATGCTGGATGGGACCCGGTATCTCATCGACTATTCCAATTCGGACAGTATGTCGTTTAATACGCTTGGCGGCAACGGCGACGGCCCTTATGGTATTCAGCCCATTGGCAGCTTTTGGGGGAAAAGGACTTTTCCGTTCAATTCAGAAGTGGGTTCCGTGGGGATGGGAGACTATGCTTCACTTGAACGCTTTCTTCCGGCTGCGGCTCTTGTGCCACCCCCCTATCCCGGCAAGCCGGACCCGGTGTGGGAGTATCACAAATATATCGGCTATGACTCCTCAATTTATGCTTATGGGCCGGTGAAAGATCTGCGTGATTTTGCTGAAAAGGCGCAGCTGGTGAATTATGATCAGTACCGGGCCCTGGCGGAAGGCTTCACTTCGCATATGTGGGACTGGTATACCGGCACCATTATCTGGAAGACGCAAAATCCCTGGACAGCGCTCCGCGGGCAGATGTACGATTATTATCTCGATGTGAATGCTTGTCTTTACGGTTTGCATAATGGCAGCGAGCCCCTGCATATTATGTATGACCCGGTAAGAGGGATGACAATGATTGCCAACAATGGCTTCCGGTCGCGCCGGGACCTGATGATGCAGGTGCGGGTCTTCGATATGCAAGGAAAAGGCAGGGTGCTGACCCAGCAATTCTATGAGGTCGGGCCAACCGTCGCCAAGAGCTATATCCCGATCGGCCGGGGGATCGACGCAATGCGGGCAAAAGAGGGAATCTTTCTTTCGCTGCGGCTGCTGGATACCAGTCAGCGGATCGTGAGCGATAATCTTTACTGGCTCCCGGATTCAGCGGGGATCTATTCAGGTTTGCAGCGGATGGGAAAAGCGGCGTTAACGGTGGAGGTTAAACGAAAAGACGCGCGAAGCATCCTTGTTACGCTGCGCAACCCGGAAGGCGGCCCGGTGGCGTTTTTCAACCGGCTGTCACTGGTCGATCCGGCGACGAAGAAGCGGATTCTGCCGGTCTTCTACAGCGACAACTATCTTTCCGTTCTACCCGGCGAGACCAGGACCGTCGAGCTGGATTATGTGCCGGCTGCAGAAGCAGCGGCGCCGCAGCTGTCGGTGCAAGGGTGGAATGTACCGGAGAAAACCTATCCGGTCAACTGACCGGATACCAGGTTCTAAGGCTATTGGCTCGCAGCCGGTTCTTCCAATACCGACAGAAAATTGCCGGCCGGGTCTTTGAACCAAGCTATCACCGGACCGCCGCCCCGGAAGATGCCGGACGGCTCTGTCTTAATCGGGCCGTCAGTATAAATTTCAAACCGGACGCCGCGGGCCGCCAACTCCTTTACGGCCTCTTCGATCCGGGAGACCGGAAAATTCAGCAGGGTGAATGTCGCCGGCACATGGTTGGGTTTGGGATAGATGATAATTTTGCCTCCTCCAGCGAGATGAAGGGTAATTATCCCATTGGATTCAGACAGGTCGAGGCCGAGAACCCCGCCATAAAATTCCTTCGCCTTTGGAATGTCATTGACAGAAAAACTGCTAAAGGGTGTTGTATTCTTAAACATAGTCCATCTTTATTATGTTTTATAAAGTTAGGTCATTCTTCCGGCCCGGGCAGCGGGGTAAAAGATCCGTTAAATTATCTTTAACAAACGCCATCGCTACCTTTGTCCGTTCTTTATCGTATAACAAAAAAACTACCAATGAAACTTTCGATATCCCGGCGTTCAGTACTTTTTATCCTGCTAGCGCTGTTTGCGCATTGCAGCTCATCGCGCCAAAGCGAAGGGGCCGAGGCTCCCGCCACGGCGCATTGGCAAAGTCAGGCCCTGACCATCGACGGCTCGGACCGGGATTGGTCAAAACCCCTACCCTACACTGTGCGGGCGGAGAATATCAGCTATGGGATCAGCAATGACCAGCAGAACCTGTACATTTTGGTCTCGACCAGGAACCCGCAGGAACAGCAGAAGATCGTCCAGGGCGGAATGTCGGTATGGGTCAATATAAAGGGGGAGAAAAGCAACGGGAACGCGGTCGGTATCGGTTATCCGCTGGATGAGCGCAACGATCCGGATCGCAACCTGATGGCGGAAGCGCAGCCGCAACGCTATCAGAATAACAAGCCGGTCACACTGGCAGATAAAAAATCCTATGCCCTTTATGGGTTTGGAAAGGATTCCGGCATCAGGAACTATACTTATGGTGACAGCAATTCGCTGGGGGTGGTGATGCGGATGGACTACAACAATAACGGGGATCTGATCTATGAAGCAGCGATCCCGCTGCAAACGCTTTATCCCGGGCACAATCCATCCACTCCTTATACGACGCAGAATCTGGCCGTCGGCATTTTTATCGAAGGATTGCCGCCTTCGGCGCATGTACCGCGGCAGGGTGGCGGTGGTCCGGGGATTGGAGTAGGCGGCGGCATCGGCATGGGCGGCTTTGGCAGCGGCATGGGGATGGGGCTCTCCATCGGCTCGGGAGCTTTTGGCGGCGGCAGGAGAAATAACAGACAATTGTTTGACGAGGCGCAGATCTGGCAGACTGTCCAGCTGGCCCGGAAATAAGCCCGGTGTGTTGGTGGCTTTGTGTTTGCAAGTCGGATAGTGGATGTCTATCTCAATCCAACTTAAAACACTACACATGAAAAAAGCTCTTTCAACAGCAGGCATATTCCTCGTAAGCATCTTATTTATAGCCAGTTGTGTACCAACTCGTCGATTGCGGGCTTCGGACGCGGCCTTGCAGTCCGTGCGAAGCGATAGTGCCCGGCAGGCCGGGCAAATAGCCGACATGCAGTCGATGATCGGGCAATTAAAGCAACAAATTGGGGATTTGAACAAGCAGGTGACTGATCTGAACAATCAGAACGGCAGCAACCAAAATCAGCTCAACATGAGCAAGGAGCAGCTGGCGGCGCAACAGCACAGGCTGGCCGAGATGCAAGCGCTGATGGACCGGCAGAAAAAAGCCATCCGGGAGATCAGGCAAAAAATGAGCGACGCGCTGGTGGGTTTCAATTCGAATGAACTGAGCGTGTCGGTCAAGAACGGTAAAGTATATGTGTCGCTGCAGGAAAACCTGTTGTTCCCTTCCGGAAGCGCAGTAGTGAATCCCAAAGGGAAGGAAGCGCTCGGCAAACTGGCGCAGGTCCTGAACAACAACGCCGATATTACGGTGGATATCGAAGGGCATACGGATTCAATACCCATTCACGGACGGTACCCCGACAATTGGGCGTTGAGCACGGCGCGGTCAACTGCCATCGTGCGGATACTCACAACGGATTATTTGGTAGATCCGGTACGGGTGATTGCTTCCGGACATAGTTCTTATGATCCGGTGCAGACCAATAGTACGGCGGATGGCAGAGCGTTGAACCGGCGGACAGAAATTATCCTGTCACCGAAGCTGGATGAATTATTCCAGCTGCTGGCTTCGAGCCCGGACAGCGAGAGCGCGGGTCAGTGAATCCGGAAAGACGTGATCGCCTGCTCGAACGACTGGCGGTTTCGCAGCAGCTGACCTTTGATCGCGGAACAGGTGATGATATAGGCAATACCCTTATCCGAAACGATATAGCAGATATCTTCCAAAGCGATGCCTCCGGGGCTCTGTGCATAGTGCAGCCAGCAGGCGGTGCGGCCGTCGATGCTGCGCTTACCTTGTCCCATAAATGAAAACTGCTGGACATAGGTAGCCAGGCTCGAAAGGGTCCCCCGGACATAATCGTCAGGAGTAAGGCCGCGCAGCGAGTCGCTGACCACGCTGATATTGGTGCGAAAACGGGGGTTGGGGGAAGAAGTGGTCATTAAGAGAGCCCTGATCTTACCCATCACGGTATCGCTCCGCTGCCAGCCGGCCGGGGTGTTGATGTCGAAGTTTCCGGAACCCGCATTGATCCCTGGCGCGCTTTCGGCTTTGTTGATGAGTTCCGAATCGGATCGACGCTGGGCGGCGGTAAGCGAATCCATCCGCCGGAGCTGTGCCGTGTCGACCGAAAATTGCGGACCGCTCTTGGCCCCAGATGTCCCACGTCCCGGTTTGCCCTGGCAAGCGCACAATAAAACCAGGCCCGAGACGAATACCATTGTACATCTCTTCATGTCCAAAATAAATCCATTCATTTCCAAAAATTACGTGTAAAATTAGTCAGATTGCCCTTGCTCAACAAATACAAAGCCTGTTTGTTGTAGCTACTAAACTTCAAACGCATGGACAATCATCAACAAGACCTTTTTACCACGACAGTGCTGAAAAATTGGGAGCTGACGCTAAAGCGGATATCGGCCGTCTTTGACCGTAACAGTGATGAAGAGTTGCTCCAACCGATAGCGCCGGGCAAAAATCGGGCTGTCTATCTGTTGGGGCACCTGGTGGCCATCCATGACGGGATGCTGCCTCTGCTGGGGTTCGGGGACCGGCAGCATCCGCATTTGGATGCGTTATTCGTCACCAACCCGGATAATACCCGTACGCCACTGCCGGCGATGCAGGAGTTGCGGAACAGCTGGACTTCTATCAATGCCCTGTTAACGGAACGACTTAGCCAGCTGCGGCCTGAGGAATGGTTGGAAAAGCATACGGCCGTATCGTCGGAAGATTTTGCCAGGGAGCCGCATCGCAATCGACTGAATATCGTGCTGAGCCGGACAGGGCATGTTTCGTATCATTATGGACAGCTGGCTTTGCTGAAAAAATAGCGAATTTTAGTCGGTCGAGAACGGCGGAAGTCCCCTATTTTTGCTGCCATAACAAAAATCTTCCATGTCATTCTTCCAGGATAAAGTAGTCGTCATCACCGGTGGCAGCGACGGGATCGGAAAAGCGTTGATCGAAACACTCATTCCCATGGGTGCAAAGGTAGCCACCTGCGGGCGCAGCCATGACAAGCTCTATAAGCTGCAAATGGAATATTCGCATGTCTTGCTGCATGCTGTTGCCTGTGATGTCAGCAAGGAGGAGGAATGCAGACGGTTTATAGAATCGACGATCGAGACCTTTGGCAGGATCGATGTGCTTATCAATAATGCCGGAATTTCCATGCGCGCGCTGTTCGTGGACTGCGATACGGAAGTGACACGTAAAATAATGGAAATCAATTTTTTAGGCGCGGTTTACTGTACTAAATATGCGCTGGCTTCACTTCTTGAAAATCACGGTACGGTTGTGGGGATCTCGTCTACCGCGGGCTACCGGGGACTGCCGGGCAGAACGGCTTATTCGGCCAGTAAGTTTGCATTGCAGGGCTGGTTGGAAGCCCTGCGAACCGAGATGCTGCATAGCGGTGTCAATGTGATGTGGGTATGCCCCGGATTTACGGCCTCGAACATTCGGATGGCTGCGCTTGACAGTCACGCCCGGGCCCGGGGCGAAAGCGTTCTAAACGAAGGAAGCCTTATGACCGCGGCGGCATGCGCCCTTCATATCACCCGTGCAATTTCCAGGCGCAGGAGGACCGTGGTACTAACCTTGCTGGGCAAAGTCACCGTACTGATCAACAAGGTCGCGCCCGCCATCGCGGACCGCCTGACCTACCGGCATTATTACAACAGGAAAGGGGAGTTCGTCAAATAATAGCAATGGCCCTAATCACCCTCACATCGGATATCGGTCATCGGGATTATCTTGTAGGGGCTGTCAAAGGCCAGTTGGCACAAATCAATCCCGGTTTCCAGCTTATGGACGTCTCTCATGATCTGTCTCCTTTCAACTATCCCCAGGCAGCCTATATCTGTCGCAATGCCATCCGTCATTTTCCACCCTTTACCTATCATCTCATCCTGGTCAATCTTTTTGAAAAAAAGCCCGAACAACTCCTGCTGGCTTTTCACAAGGAGCAATATCTTCTATGCGCGGACAACGGCCTGCTGACGATGATCCTGGAAGGCCGCCCCGAAATGGTGATCGGACTGCCGCTGGAGAAAAGCGCCGTTAAAAATACCCTCTATTGTGTGCGGGTGATGGCGAACGCCATCCAGGAACTGGTGAACGGCGGCAGCCTGCTGAACATCGGGATACCAGACGTGTCCTTTACGGAAAAAAATCACCTTCGGCCGGTATTCGGCGACAATTGGATCGAAGGGCAGATCATTTTTATCGATCATTTCGAGAATGTGATCGTCAATATCACGCGCGAGGAATTCGAGGAGCGGCGCAAGGGGCGAAGTTTCCGGATCGTTTTCAAACGCGACGAGGTAATCGAGCGGATCAGTGAGACCTATGCCGATGTGGGTGAAGGGGAAAAGCTGGCGCTGTTCAATTCCGCAGGTTACCTCGAGATCGCCATCCAGAAAGGAAATGCAGCGGGTTTATTCGGATTGCAGGACTTTACGGAACAGTCACAAAACCAATACTTGCAGAGCCGGTTATTCTACCAGACGATACGGGTTTATTTCGAATAGTGGCGGCCATAAAGCGGCCGTACAGTTAAAACCTCGTAAAATCCACCATGAATCGTGGAAATTAGCATTAATTGGTGTTAATTCGCGTCCAAAAAAAGCCATCCATCTATGAAGTTCAACCGGGTAAACAATATTGTAGGCTGGGTCGTAGGATTGATCGCCTGCACCGTTTTTGTTATGACTATGGAAGCCACCGGCAGCTTCTGGGATTGCGGCGAATTCATCTCCAGCTGCTATAAGATCCAGATCCCCCACCCACCGGGCGCGCCCCTGTTTGTGCTGCTGGGCCGGTTCTTTATCATCCTCTTTGGCGACAGCCCCCATACCGCCGCACGGGCGGTCAATTTTATGAGTGCTATCGCCAGCGGTTTGTCCATC
>Ga0210400_10005806_pt1 | contig 10446 bp, 11 predicted proteins | sample IncBWH26MmetaG_FD_155456 | JGI IMG/M metagenome (GOLD analysis project Ga0210400, IMG submission 155456) | Forest soil microbial communities from Barre Woods Harvard Forest LTER site, Petersham, Massachusetts, United States - Inc-BW-H-26-M | ecosystem: Environmental > Terrestrial > Soil >... | reverse complement strand
CGGCGCCGAGGCGGCCGATATCGCTGACCAGCATAAAGCCCGAGAAACGGGCGTTCGGGTAATCGGCCCTGACCGTTTCGACATCGTCGCGCGCCCGGCCGAACTCCGCTTCGCCGATGCGCTCGCCATCGACAAAGACCTCCACCGATTCGATCTGCACGAGACAGACGACCCAACCCTCGATGCGCAGTGTCCCGTTCCGGTCGACGGCGACCTCGTCGAGGTACAGCTCCATCGGCGGCCGGTCGAAGACAGCGGTTTCGGCGGGAGCCTGGGCGAGCGGATCGACCGCCGCGACTTCCACCTCCTGCGGCGGGATATCGACGCGCAACGGCCGCCGGCCAACCTCGCCGTCGGCGGTGCGCACCGTCAGCAGCGGTTCGATCGTGCCGCCGGCGGCGCGCGGCAGGTCGAAGGTCAGCAGGAAGCCGGAATTCCCGGCGTGATCGCGGCCCGGATAAAGCCGGCCGATATCCGGGCGGGCGAGACCGTAGGTCGCCTTGCCGACGAGTGTCCCATCGATCGCCGCGGAGATCTCGGTGATCGCGGCGGCCGCCAGGGCCCAGCCGTTGATCGACAGCCGCGATCCGCCATCAGCCGTCCCGGCGACACCGAGCGACTCGACCGCGACCAGGATTGGAACCTTTGCCGGGGCGTCCCCCGCATTCGATGGTGCGGCGGGTGTTTCGCCGTCGCGCTTGATCTTGAAGCCGCGCGCCGCGCCGATCAGCAGGTAATGCAAGAGCGGGTTGGCGGGCTCCTCGCCGCGCTGCTTGCATTGTTCGAGGTAAAAAGCGGTATCGAAATCCGGGTGCGGGTCGCGGCCCTCGCGTGCCCCTTCCTCGAGGTAATGGACGAGCGGATCGACATTGCGCTCCGCGACGTCCGGATAGGTCTCTACATAATGTTCGGGGTCGAAGAGGCCGGATTTTCTTATGGCTTCATAATCGCTGAACAGCGCTTCCATCCTGGCCCCTGTATACGAGCACGCGCAACGCGGACGGCACAGGCCGGTCCTGGTCAAATCGGGAGCGGGCGTTGCGGGTATCGCGCCCCTAGATACCCTTGCGGACCGCCCGATTCAAGCAATCCCCGAATTCTACGGCGCGGGCTTTAACAAATGCATGACAGCCGCCTGCGAGGCGGCGTGCCTTTAAACCGGGGCTGCCCATCGAAGGCCGAACTCCGCAAAGCGCTGTAAATCCGGTACGTTAGCCTGCCAATTCTGATGCGTTGGGAAGGGATATTGCGCGCGACGGTTGCGTATTCTCGTTTGCGATGCCCGAAAGTTCGGGTGACTTGTTAGAGCAGATGAGGTTCGCAATGTTCGCTGCTGCAAAAAGGCCCTGGATCAAATGGCTCGGGCTGGCCGCTGTCGCCGCTGTCGCAATGGGCGCCGTCGCGCTGTCCTCGGCGCCGGCGCAGGCACAGGCTTTTGATGCCCCATACGGGTGGGGATATTACGGAGCGCGATCATACTATCATCCGTACTATCACCCGCGGCCGGTGGCTTATCGAGGCTGCGGTTGGGGTTGGCACTGGGTGCCGCCGCACTGGAACCGTTGGGGTCGCTGGGTCCCCGGCGGCTGCCGCCCGAATTATTAAGACGGGCGTTCTTCGCCGGCGACCCAGGTTCCGAGTACGCGGATCCCGGCCGGATCGAGTGCTACCATGTCGGCGCGATAGCCAGCCGCGAGGTGGCCGAGCCGGTCGGCGATGCCGAGAAACGCCGCCGGCGCGGTGCTCGCGAGGCGCAGCGCCTCGGCGAGCGGCAGATCCAGCAGTTTGACGCAGTTGCGCAGCGCGCTCGCCATGTCGAGCGCGGCGCCGGCGAGGGTGCCGTCCGCCGTAACGCAGCGGCCGTCCTGGGCGACGATCCGCTTGCCGCCGAGCGTGAACTCCGTCCGGCTGCCGCCGACCGGCGGCATCGCATCGGTCACCAGCATCGCCTGGCCCAGGCCGCGCAACGCCAGGCGCAACATCGGCGGGGCGACATGCTCGCCATCGACGATCAGGCCGTAGAAGGCGTCCGGCGTTTCGAGCGCCGCCGCGATCGGGCCGGGCTCGCGACTCGCCAAAGGCCGCATCGCATTGAACAGATGAGTAAAGCCGGTCAGGCCTTCCGCCAGCGCGGCGCGGGTCTCGGCGTAACCCGCCATCGAGTGACCGAGCGCGATGCGAATGCCGGCCTTGGCGAGATCCGCGACAAAGCCGTGCGGCACCCGCTCCGGCGCCAGGGTTACCAAGGTCACACCGGCGCGCGGTCCACTCAGGAACTCCAGGTCCTGCGGCGTCGGCGCTCGGATCATCGCCGGGTCGTGCACCCCGGCTCGCTCGGGCGACAGGAACGGTCCCTCGAAATGAATGCCGAGCACGCCGGGCACGGACTGCACCGCAGCTTCGGCCGCGGCGCCGGCGGCGCGCATTTTTTCGGTGGTGTCGCTGATCAGGGTCGGCAACAGCCCGGTCGTGCCGAAACGGCGATGCGCCACGACGATGGCGGCGATGCCTTCGACGGTCGGTGTGTCGTTGAACAGGACATCGCCGCCGCCATTGACCTGGACATCGATAAAGCCGGGCGCCAGCCAGGCGCCGTCCGGCAATCGGTGCACCGGCAGTCCGCTGGGGAGATCGCGCGCCGGCACCAGGCCGCTGATCGCGCTGCCTTCGATGATAACGGCATGGTCGCGGTGCAGGACGGCGCCGTCGAACACCGTAGCGGCGGCGACCGCGTGCCGTTCGGCGCCGTTCATCGCGTGCGGGTGATTTTTTGCAGATGACGCGGCCGGTCGGGATCGATGTCGAGCCGCTCGGCGAGGCGCACCATCATCGCGTAGAAGCTCTGGATCAGGCACACCGCATCGGTCTCCGGATGGTCGGGAGCGAGGGTCGGGAGCCATCGCCCCGTTGTCTTATCGCTCGGCGGCCCGGCAATGAACAGCGCCGCGCCTTTGCCGGCGAGATCGGCGGCCAGCCGCAACAGCCCCTCGGCCGCGGCATCGCCGGGCACGAACATCAGGATCGGGAAGCGCGGCTCGACCAACGCCACCGGGCCATGCAGGAACTCGGCGCCGCTGAAGGCTTCGGCATGGCGGTTGGCGATCTCCTTCAGTTTGAGGGCCGCCTCGCGCGCGATGGCGAGGGTTGGGCCGCGGCCGATCGCGATCAGGCTGTCGGCCTCGGCCAGGCCGGCGAGGGCGGCATCCCAATCGAGCTCGCTCGCCATGGCGAGCCGGTCCGGCAGATGGTCGATCGCCTCGGGCAGCCGCGCGTCATCGGCCCATGATGCGACAAGCCGCAGCAGGGCGGCGAGGGTCGCGACAAAGGATTTGGTGGCGGCGACGCTGAGCTCCGGCCCGGCCCCGATCGGCAGCACGAATTCGCAGGCCGCCGCGAGCGGGCTGTCGGCGGCGTTGACGAGGGCGGCGGTCAGCGCCCCGGCACGGCGCGCCATCGCCGCCGCCTCGACCAGATCATCGCTGCGCCCGGATTGGGAGATCGCGAGAAAGAGCTGGCCTTCGAGACGCAACGGGCGGCGATAGACGGTGGCAATGCTGGGGGCTAGCGCCGCGACCGGGATGCCAAGATGCAGCTCGATCAGGTGCTTGGCGAAGGTCGCGCCGTGGGCCGAGCTGCCGCGCGCACAGGTCAAGACGAGCTGTGGCGGCGACGATTTGAGCCGCCGCACCAGCTCGCGGAGCGGCGCCGTCAACGCGTGCTGTTGCCGGCGGACGGCGTCCGGGGCCTCGCGCAATTCCTCGGCCATGCCCATCTCACGCCTCCAGGGCAAGGATCGCGGCTTCGGCGCGCGCCAATTGCAGCGCGCCCGCCAGCGCATCGCCTTCCGGCATGGCAAGGTGTCGTCGGGTCTCGGGCGCAAGCCAGGCTTCGAGGTGCGGCGCCAGACCGCCGACCAGCGCCACACGGTCGGCGCCGAGCGCGATCAGCCGCGCCGCCAAGGCGTCGATATGTTGCGCCGCGCCACGCAACAGCTCGACCGCGACCGCATCGCCGTGCGCCGCATGCTCGACCACCGCCGGCGCGAGCTGGCCGAACTCCGCCGGCGATGCGGTCGCCGCCCAGCGCACGACCGCGTAGGGGTCGGCGTCGAATTCATCGAACAGGCGGGCGAGCAGGGCGGTAGAGGGGATGCGTCCGTCATGGGCCCACAGCACCTGGCGCAGCGCTTCGCGTCCAAGCCAGGCGCCGCTCCCCTCGTCGGAAAGCGTGAGGCCCCAGCCGCCAACCCGGTGCTGTCGGCCATCGACGATCGCCCAGCCGACGCTGCCGGTGCCGGCGATGATGACGCCGCCGTCCCGCCCGCCATGCGCGCCGACGCAGGCGGCATGCGCGTCGCTGGTGATCACGGTGTGACGAAACGGCAGCCGGCGCGACCGTGCGGCCGCCAGTTCGGTGGGCTCCGTCGCGCCGGCAAGTGCCAGGCAGGCGATCGCGCGGCCCAGCGCCTCCTCGCCGAGGCCGGCTTCGGCAAGGCATTGCCCAGCGGCGGTCAATGCCGCCGCAAAACCGGAATCCACCCCGAGGCGGATATTGGCCGGCCCGCCGACCCCCTCGCCGAGAACCCGGCCCGACCGGTCGGCGAGCCGGGCCCGGCATTGCGTCCCACCGCCGTCGACGCCGAGGAAGAGATCGCTCTTTCGCACGTCTTGCTCCCGCAGGAATATTGCCTAACTGGTTGAACGCCCGAGAACCCTGAATAGGCCGCGCGCGTTTAACAACGATGGCGCGCATGGAGATGGCCCCTGGAAACTGAACGCCCAAGCCCCCGCTATTCCGGCATCGATACGTGGAGCCCGGCGGAAATCCTCGATTCGATGATCGAGGGACAATTCGCCGCCGTTGCCGCGGTGCATGCCGCGCGCCCGGCCTTGGAGCGGGCCGCGCTGGCGATCGAGGAGCGGCTGCGCGCCGGCGGCCGGCTGGTCTATGCCGGGGCCGGCACCTCGGGACGGCTGGCGGTGCAGGACGGCGCCGAGCTGATGCCGACCTTCAGCTGGCCATCGGAGCGGCTGTTGCTGTTGATGGCGGGCGGCGACGATGCGCTGCTCCGGGCCGTCGAAGGCGCCGAGGACACGCCGGACGAAGCCGCCGCGCTGATCTACCGGCACCGGATCGACGCCAAAGATGCCTTGATCGCCGTCGCGGCGAGCGGCTCGACCCCGTTCACCCTGGCCTGCCTGCGCGAGGCAGCGGCGCGCGGCGCCCTGACGGTCGGCATCGCCAACAATGCCGACACCCCGCTGCTCAACGAAGCCGATCACCCGGTCTGGCTCGACACCGGCGCCGAGCCGATCGCCGGCTCGACCCGCATGAAGGCCGGCACCGCGCAGCGCGTCGCGCTGACGCTGCTGTCGTCGCTGGTGATGATCCGGCTCGGCCGGGTTTACGAGGGGCTGATGGTCGATGTGCAGCCCTCGAACCGCAAGCTGGTGCGGCGCAGCGAGGCGATCCTCGCGCAACTGACCGGCCACAGCCGCGACCAGGTGCGGGACGCGCTGCGCCAGGCGAAGGGCAGCGTCAAGCTGGCGCTCTTATTGCTCGAAGGCCGCAGCCTCGACGCGGCGCGCGATGCCCTTGACGCCGCAGGCGGCGATCTCCGCGCCGCCAAGACGCAGATCGAAGAAGGCCGGACGCAGAAGAAGCGGGCCTAGCGCGGCTCAGCGGAACCGATCGATGGAAGACGGGGAGCGGGAGATCTTGCGCAGCCTCTTGCCCGAGGAACCGATGCCAGCGGGCAATCTTGCCAATCGGATTCGCCGGCGAGTCGAACCGCTGGGCGGCATCGAGCTTGAACTGCCGCCGTGCGGTCCGATCCGCGAGCCACCCGATTTTCGGTGATTGTGCCCGACACGAATGTGCTCTCGGAGGTTATGCGACCGTAGCCTTCGGCCAGGGTGCTCGAATGGATGCGGGCCGAGCCGCTCGCACCGCTGTTCACGACCGCGATCGCGGCTCACACGCCGGCTCAATCGGGCGCTCCGCGACCGGAAGCGAGCAGCACGACGCCGCGGACGATATCCCGGAAGGCGGCATCGTAGTTCACGCCGCTGATGCCCCAGGCGTGATCGACGCCATGCCAGCGGATCCGCCAGGAGCCGATCCAGCCCGGTGTCGTCTCGCTCCATTCGAGCGTACCGGCGACGATCGCCTCGCCCGGCTTCGGATCTGGCGGGGCAGCCTTCGGGAACCGAAAGCCCTCGACGGCAACACCCCAACCAGCCAGTTCGGCTTCGCTCGGCAGGCGGACATGCATGCCGAACTCGTCGGCGGCATTGGCGAACGACCCGCGCTGCTCCGCACCGGCGGGTATTTCGGCGCTGAGGAGATAGGCTGGCGGTTTCCGCCCCTGCACCAGCAGCAGCGGCACCACGACGGGCCGCTCGCCTCGCCAGGGTTGCCGACCGAGCGCGACCAGCGTGCCGTCGATCTTCGCCGGATCGAAATGTACGGTCAGCCGATGCGGCCGGTCGTAGCTCCCCTGGTCGTCCTTCTTCGGGATCCCGGCCATCATGTCGATGTAGTCGAAGGAAGCGATGAGGCGGTCGGCGTGCGCCGTTAGCTCGATGACACGCGGATCGTCCTTCAGTCGCGGATCGCCGGACACCTTGACGAGCACCTCTCGCAGGCATTGCGCCATGCCCCAGGGGCGCTGGCGCATGTCGGTGCCAGTGACGATCGCGTATGCCTGGTACAGTGCACCGATGTCCTCGGCTTTGGCGGGGTCAGCGACTGCCGCCAGCAGCCCGGCTCCCCAAACCAGGCAAAGAAGCCAGGGGCGCATGCAAGCGTCCGCTCGATTTATGCCGTCGGATAGTGCGTCGTCAGCTTCTGCCCGCCCGCCTCGACCGGGTCGGCATCGATCAGGATGAAGGCGAAGACGCAGGGCACCGAGCCGTTATTGACCCAGGCGTGCATCGTGCCGCGCTGCACGACGATGTCGCCCTGCTTCAGATGCACGGTCTTGCCGTCATCCATCTCCAGATCGCATTCGCCCGACAGCAGGATCGCGTAATCGACGGTTTCGGTGCGATGCATGAATTTCGGCGCGCCCGGGGCAAATTCGGTGACTCGGATCACGCTCCCTTGGCCCGAGCCGACATAATTGTGGCGCACGACGAAGCCCTTTTTCTGCGCCGCCGCGGCCGCCTCCGAATTGTCGACCGGCATCCTGTCGGTCGACCAGATCTCGCAGCGCGAGATGTAGGGGCGGGCAGGGGCGCTGACCCCTGTCATGCGCTCGTCGCTCGCGACGATCGCCTTGCCGTTCGCATCGTGCCCGGTGATGACGCGGCGTACTTCCAGGGTCATTGCCTTCTCCTCTCCGGATGACGACCAGGCTCGACGCCCGCCGAGCTTCCTTTAGCGTCAGCCCAATGCCATTTCGAGATCGGCGATCAGATCGTCGGGGTCCTCGATGCCGACCGACAGGCGCAAGAGATCCGGCGGCACCGGGCTGTTGGCGCCCTCGATCGAGGCGCGGTGCTCGAGCAGGCTTTCGACCCCGCCGAGCGAGGTCGCCCGCTTCCATATTTCGACCTTGGCCGCCGCCGCGATCGCCGCGGCCTCGCCGCCCTTGATCCGGATGCTCAGCATGCCGCCGAACCCGCCCTGCATCTGCCGTCTGGCGATCTTGTGCCCCGGCTGGTTCGGCAGACCGGGATAGAGCACGTCCGCCAACCGCGGATGCATGACCAGCCGGTCGGCGATGCGCTGCGCCGACCGGCAGGCGCGCTCGACCCGCGGGTACAGCGTGCGCATGCCGCGCAGCAGCAGATACGCTTCGAAGCTGCCGAGGATCGCGCCATAGCCGCTGCGCGCCGTGACGATGCGCTGCCAGAACTCGTCCTTCTTCGCTGTGGTCAGCGAGCCGGCGATCACGTCGCTGTGGCCGTTCAGGTATTTCGTCGCGGAGTGCATGACGATATCGGCGCCGAGCGAGAGTGGCCGGGTCAGCACCGGGGTTGCCGCGGTGCTGTCGACCGCCAGCAGCGCGCCCGCGGCATGGGCGATCTCGGCGGCGGCGGCGATGTCGGTGATCGACCACAGCGGGTTGGACGGCGTCTCGGCCCAGACCAACCTGGTATGGCCCGGCTTTACGGCGGCGCGCAGCGCATCGAGCGAAGTCATGTCGACAAAATCGGCGGCGAAGTGCTCGTCGGCGGCTCGCGCCGCGATCCAGCGGCGCAGGCTGTGGTACATGACGAGCGGCGCGACGATATGCGACCCCGGCGGCAGGCTGTGGAACACGGCAGCGGCGGCGGCCATGCCGGAGGCGAACACGAGCGAGGCGGCGCCGCCTTCGAGCGCGGTGATCAATGCCTCGGGCTGGTCGTAGCTGGCATTGTCGGCGCGGGCATAGTTGCGGCCGCGGCGGTACTCGTTGTCGGGGTCGCGCAGAAAGGTCGTCGCGGTATGGACCGGCAGGACGACGGCGCCGGTCTGCTCGTCGATCCAGCCGAGCGCCTGAGCCGCCAGGGTCGCGGGGTGGGGCATGTTGCGCGCCATGTCTCGATCCTCCCCGCTCCTCGCCGAAATCTCACCGAGGTGGGGTTATGGGCCGAATGCCGCGGTGCTGTCGAGTTTCGCGGCTTTGCGGGCAGGCGCCGAGGGAGGAGCCGAGAATAGAGAAACGCCCCCGTGCCTTGCGGCGCGGGGGCGTCGTGTCGCCGTGGTCCAGGAACGATCAGCGGACGATCGTGCGCTTCTCGACGATCGCGCCGCCGTTCAGCGAGCTGCCCGACATGTTGTCGTGCCGAATGATCTTCTTCTTGGTGACCAGCGCGCCGTAGCGGTCGTCGTGCCGCTTGATGACCACCTTCTTCGAGACGCCAAGGCCATCATCGTGGCGCTTGACGATCACTTTCTTCGAGGCCATCCCAGGTTCGGCCGAGTGGGTGATGACCTTGGTCGTCGTGCCGCCAACATCGCCCATTTCGGCATACGCGACATTGGAAATCATCGCGATCGCGCCGGCAACCGTAAGTACATATCGAAGCATTTTTTCCCTCCGCCATTCCGATGTCTTATCAACTACTGGCGGTTTCTTTCGGTTCCGCTAATCTTCCACAGCGTGCCCTTGTTTCGGCACGAGCACGGTACGTTCGTAGCTGATGAAAATAGTTCCGTCGGCCTTATGGCCGGTGGTGCGCACCGTGACGACGCCCTGGGTCGGCCGCGATTGCGACTCGCGCTTCGCCAGCACCTCGCTCTCGGCGTAGATCGTGTCGCCGACAAAGACCGGCGCGGTCAGCTTGATGGCATCCCAGCCGAGATTGGCGATCGCCTTCTGGCTGATATCGGCGACGCTCATCCCGGCGACGATCGACAGGGTCAGGCAGCTGTTGACGACCGGCCGGCCGAATTCCGATTTCGCGGCGTAGGCGGCATCGAAATGCAGCGGGTGCTGGTTCATCGTCAGCAGGGTGAACCAGGTGTTGTCGGCCTCGCCGATCGTCCGCCCGGGGCGGTGCTCGTAGACATCGCCGATCGTGAAATCCTCGAAATAGCGGCCGGCGCTGGCGCGCCAGCGCCCTGGCGCGACTTCCCTGGCGATTGCGACCATCATTCCCTCGTTCGAGTCTGGGCGCGGCTTCGTATCACCACAGAGACACAGAGAACACAGAGAAGCTAATCTCCCTCTGTGTCCTCTGTGCCTCTGTGGTGAGAGACTGATGACGAACTCGGATATCGAGCAGGAACAGCTGATCCTCGACAGCGTCGGGCGGTTTCTCGACCGCGAGGTCAAGCCGCACGTCCATGCGCTCGAGCATGACGACATCTACCCCGCGGACATCGTCGAGGGGATGAAGGCGCTTGGTCTGTTCGGCGCGACGATCGGCGCCGATTACGGCGGGCTCGGCCTGTCGGCGTCGACCTACGCGAAGATCGTCGAGACCGTCTCGACGATGTGGATGTCGTTGGCCGGCATCTTCAACTCGCATCTGATCATGGCGGCGGCGGTCGAGCGGTTCGGGACCCAGGCCCAGAAGGACAGCTTTCTGCCGCGCTTCGCGACCGGCGAATTGCGCGGCGGCCTGGCGCTGACCGAGCCCGATTGCGGCACCGATCTGCAGGCGATCCGCACCACAGCACGGCGCGAGGGCAACGAGGGCTATGTGATCAACGGCACCAAGACCTGGATCTCGAACGGCATCTACGGCCAGATCTTCGCATTGCTGGTCAAGACCGACCCCGCCGCCGAGCCGCGCCATCGCGGCATGAGCCTGTTTCTCGCCGAGAAGGGGCCGGGCTTCACGGTCAGCAAGAAGATGGAAAAGCTCGGCTACAAGGGGCTCGACTCGGCCGAGCTGATCTTCGCCGATTACGAGGTCCCGGCCGACCGGCTGATCGGCGGCGCCGAGGGCAGGGGGCTGCAGCAGGCGCTGGGCGGGCTTGAGCTGGGCCGCATCAACGTCGCGGCGCGCG
>Ga0210400_10005803_pt1 | contig 10449 bp, 10 predicted proteins | sample IncBWH26MmetaG_FD_155456 | JGI IMG/M metagenome (GOLD analysis project Ga0210400, IMG submission 155456) | Forest soil microbial communities from Barre Woods Harvard Forest LTER site, Petersham, Massachusetts, United States - Inc-BW-H-26-M | ecosystem: Environmental > Terrestrial > Soil >... | reverse complement strand
GCCGACAAGCCCGATCATCGCAAAGAGGAAATGGCGTTCCTCGACAACATGCGCGCGGTGCTCGGCGACAGAGCGGTCGCGGCCCTTCATGCGATCTGCAATGCGCTGGCGCTGGACTATGCCGGCGTCGATTTCGCCGTAAATGCGGAAGGCAACCTCCTGCTGTTCGAGGCCAACGCCACCATGGTGATCGCCTCGCCCGACAACGACCCGCGCTGGGCCTACCGGCGCGGCCCGATCACGGCCGCGATCGAGGCTGTGACCGCAATGATCAAGGAAAAGGCGGCTCCTCCCCGCCGCGCGGCCGGCTAGCGGCCGGTTAAAGGGTTTTCCGAACGCGCCCGATACCGCAGCGCAAAAACCTGTTGCGGAGCAATAACTTTCGCAAATTTAATCTGCACAATCCTTAACCTGAACTCACTGAAGCCACGTCCAAATCATTATCTAAGGTGGCGGGAGAGGGATAAGACAATGAAACGGGGCTTGGTCATTCTGGCCTGCATCTGCGCGGTCATCGGCGGGGTTTACGTCGCCGGCAGCAAATGGGCCATCCGGCATCAGACACTCGATCTGTTCGATGCGACACGGCAGCGGCCGGTGTCGGTCGACCTCGCCGTGCGCCGCGACTACGAGATGCAGGCGAGCGAAGGCACCCGGACGTTGCCGGTTGCGCTCATCAGTAACGGCAACACAGTGAAGAACACCGAATACTCCTTCCTGGAGAACGTGCTGGCGGCGCGCGGATATCTCGTGGCCAGCATTCAGCAGGACCTGCCGAGCGATCCGCCGCTGGTCACCAAAGTGGGCATGCCTTATGTCGGCCGCCTCGACGTCTACAAGCGCGGCGAGGCCAACATTCTCTTTGTCGTCGACGAGCTGAAAAAGATCGAGCCGAACGCCAACTACGATCACCTGACCCTGGTCGGCCATTCCAACGGCGGCGACATCGCGATGTACACCGCGAAAGAACACCCCGGGTTGGTGTCGAAGGTGATTACGCTGGACAACCTGCGCGTTCCCTTCGTGCACAGCGACAAGATGAAGATCCTGTCGTTCCGCTCGAACGACCCGAATTTCAAGACCGATCCCGGCGTGCTGCCGACGCCGGAACAGGCCAAGGCCGAGGGCATCGACATCGTCAAGACGCCGTTCCAGCACACCTGGATGAGCGACCGCGGCCCGGAAGACGCGCGGGAGCAAATTCAGTCGACGCTGGAGAAGTTTCTGGGCAGATCTTCAAGCAGCGATCTGTCGCCGGTGCAGACCGATAATCCGCTGATCGCCAAGATGGGACCGGGCCCCTATCCATAGGAGCTGAAGCCGGCGAAGCGATTTATGGATTGGTCGTTGCCACCTATAGCGGCGTGGAACCCGTATGGAACCCGGCCACCGGCCGCGTTCTTTCACTTGCGTCAAGAATCGTACATGATCTCGTCAATTGGATCCGCGTTGCGTGAGTTGCCACTAACAAGTTGAGGAACAGAGAGAAAAAACGAGGAAGCTGGAAACGAAGAGAAGGGTTGCAATGCTGGACCTTCCCCGACCCACGCCTACCTGTACGCGCTCTCAAACCACCATCGAGATGGCCTGCATCAAATGCAGCGATCAGATGAAGCTCGTATCGATCGAGCCGCAGGACGGAGCGTTCAATCTCGTCACCTATCACTGCAACGGGTGCTCGGCGGACGAGAGTTTCCTGAAGTCGATCTGACGAGAACCTAGAACTTCGGCTTCATGTCCTTGGCGGCCGACATCACCTCGCCGGTGATCTGCCGCATATGTTCACCGGCGTTGGTGAACTGGCTCCGCAAGAATTCCGACTGGATCTGCATGGCCTGCTGCAGGTCGGTTGCATGCACGAGCTTGCGGGCGTGTTCGAAAGCCGCCTTCACGTTCTGCTCGGTGAACGACAGCGCCTGTTTCGATATTTCCGTTCCGGGTGTCGGGATCGAGGCGACGGATTTGGTGGCGGCCTCGAAAAACATGCCGAACGCGCGCTCGGCCTGGTCGATGGTTTTTTCGGCCAAATCGCGCAGTTCGGCCGGCACTTCCAGTTTCGGTTCGGACATCGGCAACATCCCTCTCGTTTTCTTTGGCTTGCTCGAAAGGAGTTAGCACAGTTAGGCAGCCGAGGCGAACGGACGCTGCCGCATCCGCACCCCACAGCCGTCACATTAAGGTACGGCTCACGGTGCTATGCGGGCGCTGCCTCTGCCCGGCTTAAGGTTCAGATTGCGTTCACCTTTGGCAATCTAAGCCTTTGACGGGGGCGCGTATTGTTTCAACAGGAGAACCCATGACCTTTAGGCGATTGATGACTGCTTTTGTGATCGCAGCCGGCATCGGCGGATCGGCCGGAATGGCCGTGTCGCCGGCCCACGCGCAAGGCGCGGCGGTGGAGGCGGAAATTCTTGGCTTCCATCAGCTGTGCGAGAAGGGCGACCGGAAAGCCTGTGTTCGGTTCGGCATCCTGATCGGCCGCAACGAACAGCGCGGTGCCGACTGGCGGCGGGCGCACGCCGAGTGGTTCTGGTTCGAACGATAAATTCTAAAAACCGTCTGGAAAGAGGCCGCCCTCGAGGCGGCCTTTTTTATGAGCCGGCTTTTCGCGGCTCGTCGGCGAGCGGACTTTTATGTCGGGCGGGAAATAGAGCGGGCGGAAATGCGCAGTCCTGAAAGCTCGGCTTTCGGATCGGCGGTCCCGGCTCATCAATTACTTTAAGCTTAAAAGCTTGCCACTTGAAAGGTTGTCAGCGCGTCGAGAAGCGGCCGCTCACCCCGCCGGGAAGCGGCGCGGGATCGGTAGCGAGTTGCTCAACCAGAGCAAGCACCTCGGAACGCTGCGACGGCGAAAGCCTGACGAACGCCTTCCAAAGTCTCAAACCCTGCACGGTTTCACTGGAAGGAAACCCGAGCGTGGCACTGACTTCCGAAGCAGATGTGCGATTTTTCATTTCGCGCCTTTATAGCGGCAATTTCAAACGACAAAAAACCGAAGTCGCCGCGCGAGAAAGTATGCCAAGGAACATACAGGCGGGCAAGGCTGTGTCGGGTTGAGGCGCGAATGGAACTTTCGCAGAGGTAGTATTTACCCTCAAATACCCGTTTTTGCCGGAACCTCGTGCCGCTACCGCAGCGTGTTGCCTTAATCGCATCGATCGATCGCGTCCTTTGCGGCAGCTGCAAACCGCCGGCGTCACTCAAAAAACGACATTGTCTTGCAGCCTCGATTCGTGTCGCGCCGCTCGCCGCCGTCGGTTCTAGGTATGTCGCGAACATTGACGCTTCGCGAGTCACGATCGGCGCGCACCGAACAATCGCATCGCTCACGAGAGCCGAAGCAAGCGGAGGTAAAATCTCACTTTTAAGTGACCCTTTTTGGGGGACGTGAAGTGGGACGCGACCGAAATAAACCATCCTTGTCGCTGTTCCCATCATGACGGAAACAAATACGGAAGATCTGTTGATGCCCCCTGCTGCCCTTCTCTCTCTCGCAACCGCGGTCCCTCCCCACTCCTTCTTGCAGAAGGACGTGATGGACGTCGCCTGGGGCTTCTTCGGCAGCCGCTTTCCCGACTACGAACGCTTCGCCAGCATTTTCACCAACACCGGAATCATCAAACGCTATGGCGTCAAGCCGTTCGAATGGTATCTGACCCAGCGCGGCTGGCCGGAACGCACCGCCGCCTTCCTCGAAGGTGCCGAGGCGCTGTTCGTCGATGCCGCGACCAAGGCGCTGGCCGCAGCCGGCCTCAAAGCAAGCGAAGTCGACACAGTCGTTACGATCTGTTCGACGGGCATCGCGACACCGAGCCTGGACGCGCGCGTCGCCCGCCGCATCGGCTTTCGCTCCGACGTCTCGCGCGTGCCGGTGTTCGGGCTCGGCTGCGCCGGCGGCGCCTCGGGTCTGTCGATCGCCTCGCGCCTGGCGCAGGCGCGTCCCGGGGCCAACGTGTTGCTGGTGACGGTCGAACTCTGCACGCTCGCGCTTCGGCTCGACGAACTCACCAAGGCCAACATCATCGCTACCAGCCTGTTCGCGGACGGCGCGGCTGCGCTTGTCCTGCGCGCAGGCGACGGCGGCGAGACGCTGATCGAGGCGGTCGGCGAACATCTGTGGCCGGACACCCTCGACGTGATGGGATGGAACGTCGATCCCCTCGGCTTTGGCGTGATCCTTCGCCGCACCATCCCCGATTTCGTCACGACCGAACTCAAGCCCGCGCTGACGCAAATTCTCGACCGCATGGAGCTCGATGTCGGCGACATCGACAGGTTCATCTGCCATCCCGGCGGCGCCAAGGTGATCGACGCGATCGAGACCGCGCTGTCGCTCGACCAGGGCACGCTGGAGCATGAGCGCGGCGTGATCGCCGACTACGGCAACATGTCGGCGCCGACGGTGCTGTTCATCCTCGAACGCACGCTGGCGAAGGGATTGCCAAAGCGCTCGCTTCTCACCGCGCTCGGTCCCGGCTTCACCGCCAGTTGCGTCTCGCTGCGGCACGCGGCGTGACGGCGGCGGAGGTCATCCTCGCGCTTGTCACGGCCCAGCGCGGCGGCGAGTTGCTGCTGTCGCGCGCTCACACGAAAGCGCTGATGGCGCGTGGCGCGGTCGAGATCGCGCCCGGCCATTATCCCCTCATGGTCGCCGTTCACTCGGCGTGGCTGATGTCGCTGTGGGCGTTCGGGTATGACCAGCCGATCGATATCGTAGCGCTCGTCATCTATCTCGCACTTCAGGCCTTGCGCGTCTGGGTGATGGCGACGCTAGGCGCACGCTGGACGACCCGCATCATCGTGCTGCCGAACGCCCCGCTGGTGACATCAGGCCCGTATCGATATCTGCGTCACCCCAATTACGCCGTCGTGGTTGGCGAGATCGCGATGCTGCCATTGACGCTTCAGTTGCCGGCGGTGGCGGTGATCTTCACGCTCCTCAATGCAGTCGTGCTCTTCATCCGCATCCGTGCCGAAAATCAGGCGCTGGATGCAACCCAACAAACCAGATGAACCGCGCGGAGAGCATCACCGGCGAAACCGAATGCGCCATGAGCGCGCTTGTCGCTGACGCAACCTTCAAAACCTGGCTCGGCTTCCTCCTGATGTGCCTCGGCATGTTCATGGCGATCCTCGACATCCAGGTGGTCGCGACGTCCCTGCCGGCCATTCAGGAAGCACTCGGCATCTCGCGCGACGCGATGAGCTGGGTTCAAACCGCCTATCTGATCGCCGAGATCATCGCGATCCCGCTCACCGGCTGGCTGACGCGCGTGCTGACGCTGCGCTGGATGTTCGTCGCCGCGATCAGCCTGTTCACGGCGGCTTCGATCGGCTGCGCGCTGTCCGACAATTTTTCGACGTTGATTTCGTTTCGCATAATACAAGGCTTTGCCGGCGGCGCGCTGATCCCGGCGGTATTCTCCGCGGTGTTCCTGCTGTTTCCGCTGCGCCTGCATCCGCTCGCGACCACGCTTGCCGGCATCGTGGCGGTGCTCGCGCCGACGGTTGGGCCTGTCGTCGGCGGCTGGATCACCGAGACCTGGTCCTGGCACTGGCTATTCCTGATCAACGTCGCGCCGGGCCTGTTAGCGGCGACCGCCACGCCGTTCCTGCTGCCGCGAGACAAAGTCAACTTCGCCGAATTCAGGAATCTCGACCGGCTGTCGCTGCTGCTGATGGCGGTTGCGCTCGCGACACTCGAGATCGGCCTCAAACAGGCCCCACAGGATGGCTGGCTGTCGCCGCGACCGCTCGCGTTGTTCGCCGCGAGCTTGATCAGCGGCTGGATTTTCGTGAAGCGAAGCATCAAGGCCAGCCACCCCGTCGTCGAACTGACCACGCTGCGCGCGCGTGCGTTTACGGTCGGCTGCGCGTTGAGCTTCTGCCTCGGCGTCGGATTGTACGGGTCTGTCTATCTGATGCCGGTGTTTCTCGCTTACGTTCGCCGCCACGACGCCTTCGAGATCGGCAGCATCATGCTGGTCACGGGCATCGCGCAGCTCGTGAGCGCGCCGGTCGCAGGCTTTTTCGAAAGCCGGCTCGATCCCCGCAAGTTATCGGCGGCGGGCTTTGCGCTGTTTGCGGTTGGCTTGGGCCTGAGCTTCTTCCAGAGCCGCGTTGCCGACTTCGACGAGATGTTATGGCCGCAAATCTTGCGCGGCATCGCTATCATGTTCTGCCTGTTGCCGCCCACACAACTGGCACTCGGCGCGCTGAGCCCACCGCAGGTGCCGGATGCGAGCGGGCTTTTCAACCTGATGCGCAACCTCGGCGGCGCCATCGGCATCGCCGTGATCGACACCATTTTGTACGGCCGCACCATCGGCCATGGCGAAGCGCTGCGCGACCGCCTGATCGCGGGCGACGTGTCGGCCGCCAAGGCCGTTGGGCTCGACGTGCAGCTCTTCCTGCATCCGCCGCCGGACGTGACGCAGGCGACGATCGAGGCGTATGTGCGCCCGATGGTCGAACGCGCGGCATTTGCGATGTCGGTCAACGAAGCCTGGGCGTTGCTGTCGGCCGTGGCGATTGTCGCCTTGGCGTTAGTGTGGTTTGCGGGCAAGCCCATGAAGGAGCTATCTTGAGAGGCAACAAGCCTCCACGGTCATCCCCGCGCACGCGGCGACCCATACCGCGGACCTTGTCCGTTTTTTGATGTGGTAGCGTTCTTAAAAATAATACCGCCCGTGGTTATGGGTCCCTGCTTCCGCAGGGACGACATTGACAGGTCCAGCTCCGTTGGTGCTGGCCCAACGTCAACGTTCATTGCATTTGAGACATGCAGAAAGTTTCACTTGCCTTCCCGCTCCATTGTTGGAGGATCGCGGCCAAGCCCAATACTCAAACAAAAAACTTTAGGGAGGGCACGATGGAACGACGCGATGTGCTGCGGTTGACGGCGGGTGGCCTGGTGGGCCTTGCTGCGACTGAAGGAATGACGCCGGCGCGGGCCGCCGGGGACGAAAGACCCGATCTCTCCCTGATGATGTTTCCAGGCAACTACACCTGGTCGGCCGCGACCCGCATGGTCGTCGCCAGCGAGATGTGGGGCGGCGCCGACATGGGCGAGATCTACAAGGTGGTGGCCGCACTGAAGCCCGATGTCGGTAAAAACACCGCGTGGTTCGAGCAATGGACCGCGATGGCGCACAAAGTCGCGAAACTTGGCGACGAGGCCAAGGCCAAGGGTCACGAAAAGACCGCGGCCGGCGCTTACTTGCGCGCCGCTGTTTATTGTCAGGCCGGCGAGCGCCTGCTGCAACCGCGCAGCGAGGACAGCCAGAAGGCCTATGCGACCTCGGTCGAACTGTTCAAGAAAGGCATGACCGAGATGGCCGCCGTCTCGGTCGAGGCGGTCGAGGTGCCGTTCGAGGGCGGCAAGAGCCTTCCCGCCTACTTCGTGAAGAGCCGCGACGCCGGCAGCGCGCCGCTTCCCACCGTGGTGTTTTTCGACGGGCTCGACATCACCAAGGAGTTGCAATTTTTCCACGGCGTGCCTGAATTGGCCAAGCGCGGGCTTGCGGTCCTGATTGTGGACATTCCGGGCACCGGCGAGTCGATCCGCTTCCGCGGCATGCCGGCGCGCTACGACACCAATGTCGCTGGCACCGCGGCCGTCAATTATCTCGAGACCCGCGCCGACGTCGACAAGGAGCGCATCGGCATCATGGGCATCAGCCTGGGCGGCTATTATTCCGCGCGTTCAGCCGCCTTCGAGCCGCGCTTCAAGGCCTGCGTGTCCTGGGGCGCAATCTGGGACTATCACGCGGTCTGGCAGCGCCGCGTCGACAAGGCGTTCAAGGGTTCGCTCTCGGTGCCCGGCGATCACATCATGTGGGTGCTCGGCGTTTCCAGCCTCGATGCTGCGATCGAGAAGCTGAAAGATTGGCGGCTCGCCGGTGTCGCCGAGAAGATCAAATGTCCTTATCTGGTCACGCATGGCGAGCGCGACGCGCAAATTCCGATCGAAGATGCCAAGGCGCTGTTCGACGCGGTCGGCGCTACCGACAAGACGTTGAAGGTGTTCACGACCGAGGAAGGCGGCTACGAACACTGCCAGGGCGACAACGTGACGCTTGGCATCACCTATATCGCCGACTGGTTCTCGGACAGACTGGAGGCGCGCCGGCGCACGTGAGTGAGGCATCATCGGCAAGGGCGCTGGCGGGGAGTCTCCGCTGTCGGCGGCTAGAAGGGAGAACCAGGAATGCGCAACCCAAATTGCAAATTCACGTACTATCCGACGTCAACAGCTCTGTTGCTGAGTGCGGTGCTCGGCCTCTATCCGACGTTTGCCGAGGCGGGACCGTGTAGCGCCGATATCGCGCAGTTCGAATCGGCCATCCGTCAGTCAGCCGGCAATCCCTATGCGGGATTGACGGGGCGTCAATCGATAGCGGCCCAGGACGAACACCAGCCGACAGCCGCCTCGGTGAAAAACGCGCAACGCGCCCTGAAAGCCAAGTTCGCCGCGACGATGGCGCAAGCTAAGCGGCGGGACGCTCGCAATGACCAGGCAGGTTGCGAGCGCGCGCTTTCCGAAGCCAAGAAAATGTACTTGCTGTGAAAAGATCGGCGCTCGCGGCCTAGCGGGCGCCTCCGGGACTGACGACCTGGGCCGACAGCACCAGACGGCGGTGATGAACGAGATTGTCGAGCCGTTGCGCCAGCGCGATCAGCGCCAAGGCCTCGGTCCGGGCCTCCTCGTCATCGCCGGATTTCGCCAGATGCGCGCGAAGCATGACGTCGATGTCGTCCTCGATCTTGCGCAACTCGGCCTCATCCTCGAGATCCCGGATGCGTTCGCGTAACGCGCATAACTGTTCCAGCGTGCCTTGCGCCGCGTCGCGGCTGCGGATGCCGAGAAACCGCCAGGCGGCCGCGAACACCGAGGCCAGCGCGCCGAACACGATCGGCGTCAGATAGATGACGTTGCCCCAGCGGTCCATGAAGCTTTGCTCGGTGCCGTTGTAGAACGCGGCGGCGCCCGGATGCACGGCGATATACGCATCCGCGTCGAGCGTCGGCGTGGCGATCCCGGCGATTAGAGGCTGCTCCGACGCCAGATCCCGCCGCGCGGCCATCACGCGCTTGGTGAGTTCGGCCACCACCTGCTGGTCGAGATGGCGGTTGGCGACGAGAAGATACGGCACGCGAAGCGTGGTGACGTCGTCGGCCGGAACGGGCGGCGATCCCCGCAGCGTGCCCTTGGGAATATCGAAGCTCTCGTAGGGGCCCTTGGTGTCGGTGATCGCACCGGCCGAGTCGATCGGGATCAGCACGGGCGTGGAACTCGCGCCTTCGCGAAACAGGCCTTTTATCAGCGACAGATATTTATCGGTGAGCGGCACCACCGCGATCACCGCCGCGACTTCCTTGGCCTGTATCGCGCGCCGCAAATCCGTCGGCGCGATGTCCTTGAAGGTGACGTTGGCGTGCGCGAGGTCGTATTCCTTCTTCAGCGCCTCCACCACGCTGCGATTGATCTCGCCGCCGGCCACGCCCACGGTGTGATCGCGCAGCTTGGCGATGCTGGTGATGGTCGATCCCGGCGGCGCCACGATCATGACGACGCCCTCGGCCATCACGGCGACCGCACGCGCCTGCGAGAGATCGCCGACATCGGCCCGCACCACCGCCAGATCGGCTTTGCCTTCGGCAAAGGCCTTGGCGGCGTCGAGCACGTTCCCGGCATTTTCGATTTTGAACCGGATCGGGGAATTGGTGGTGGCGAGATGCCCGGCGACGAGTTGGGCCGCCTGCCGCGCCTCGCCGTCAAACGAACCCACAGCGACGGTAAGCGTCTTGGGCTGCTCGTAATACCGGTAGCCGACCAGGCCGGCGCCTGCGATCAGGCACATCAGGCCGACCAGGAGGACGGCGCGAACCCAGAATGGCAACGTTTTGTGAAATCGATCCATGAAAACCGGACGTGAGAGATTCGAGGCAATCGCCGTAGCGTAGGGGTATTGGGCGACCGGCTTCAAGTTCGAAATAGCCGGATGATGAATGCTGCATAACCGGACCATTTGACGGGCGGGCGCTCGGGCGCCTTCTTCGGCGGCTTCGCCGCGCGGCGGCGGTGTGACAACCGCACAACCGGCCAGACGCGGGAATGATAACGCGACCAGGACATCATCTTCATCGGAAGCTCCATCGCTCTCATCATTGGTGAGGCGATGCCGAGCTGCCGTTCGAGCAGAGCGCGTTACAAATCGGCAAGCTAGGTTAAGCTTGCGTAATGCGCCGAACCGGACGCGGCTCCCCCTTGCAGGGGCGGGCAAGGGGGAGGGATGTGCACCACCTCGACAGATGGGCCGTACAACACCGCCCCTACTTCGCCGCCGAATCCTTCGACAGCAGCGCGATCGCTTCCTGCACCGTCGTCATGAACTGTGCCGGGAAGATAATGGTGGAATTCTTCTCGACCGAAATTTCCGCCATCGT
>Ga0210400_10005802_pt1 | contig 10451 bp, 9 predicted proteins | sample IncBWH26MmetaG_FD_155456 | JGI IMG/M metagenome (GOLD analysis project Ga0210400, IMG submission 155456) | Forest soil microbial communities from Barre Woods Harvard Forest LTER site, Petersham, Massachusetts, United States - Inc-BW-H-26-M | ecosystem: Environmental > Terrestrial > Soil >... | reverse complement strand
AATCGGCTCGAACGGCTCGATGTCGGTAGAAGGAAAAGGAGAGCTGTGGTATATAACAAGATGTCATCTCTGGGTGCTCCGAAAGAGAATGCCGGGTTCTGCTAAAACCCAGTGTTCATCAATCTTTCAGAGCACCTTTTCCTTTTTCGCCAGCAAAATCGTGAATAATTCAGGCTAAGGTCCCTACTTGACTCTCTCCTGGGAGGCTCGATGAAAGTTATTCGCGGACTCTTCGGGCTCACGGTAGCTCTTTTCCTTACAGTTTCCGGGAATGCTGCTGTCAGGGATCGCGTTACAATCCTCTATGACGCGTTTTCCGATAACAAAGCGGTCACTAAAGACTGGGGCTTTTCGGCGCTCGTCGAACATGACAGCAAGCGCATACTCTTCGACACCGGAAACAATGCGGCGACGTTCGAGCACAACGTCAAAGCCCTCGGCGTGGATCTCTCCAAGCTGGATTTTGTCGTCATTTCTCACCGTCATACCGACCACACCACAGGACTGAAATATCTTCTTTCCATAAGCCCGAACGTTCCTATTTATGCCCCGCTGGAATCTTTCGGTATTTTTGGCGGCGCCGTTCCTCCTGCATTAATTAAGCCGGCTGCATCCCTTCCCGAGCGCATGCGCTATTACGACGGAAAATACCCGGACAAGATTCCGACGGGCTATCCCTGGAGTGGCGGCAACTTTGTGCTTGTTGACAAATTGACCGAGATTTCCCCAGGTATCTTTCTGGTTTTCACAATCTCGAAGACTCCGGGTACCCTCGAACTGCGCGAGCTGTCACTTGTTCTCCGAGGGCCCGATGGCTTGTCCGTCGTCGTCGGCTGTTCTCACCCGGGAATCGAGGAAATCTTGCAGGCTGCCTCTGCTATTGATCCGCACTTGCATTTTCTTGGCGGAGGTCTTCATCTAGTCAGCACACCTGAAACCGAGATTGACCGGCTGGTAGACAGCCTGAAGAACAAATGGAAACTCGAAAAGGTCGCCCCTGGCCACTGCACCGGCGAACCGGCGTTTCTACGTTTGCAAAAAGCCTTCGGCGACGATTATCTTTACGCGGGAGCAGGCACGCGGCTCGAAATACCGTAGAAGAGTCTACTCGTCCAAGTCGTACGCTGTTTTCAGCCACTTCTTCACTTCTCCCTCAATATACCCGGATACACGCCATACAGCGATTCGCTTTTCGCGAGGCTCGCTTTTGGCATTTCTTCACCTCCAATCAAGTTTTGCGAATCGGCACCCCATTCGACCTCTTAACCCTTTTCTTCTTTTTAAAGTACCCAACGCGTTCCAGCACGGCCCTGGCGATCAGAGGCAGCGCCACCGTGGCATCATCGAAAACTTCCGCGAAACGCCCGCCTTCTTCGGGAGGAACGAATTTCCCCCAGGACACCGCTTCGGTGTACGTGCTGCCGCTGAGTCCGCCCCAATGGACCGGCTCCGGGCAAATGCGCACGCCGTAGTTGTAGCGCTTCAGCGGAATCTTCTTGTACCCGCGCCGCGCCAGCAGTTCGGCGTACACCCCAAACTGCTGCGACCAATTGCGCGGCACTCCTCCGCCGATGGTCAGAATCCCCATGCGCCTGGTGGCCAGCATGGTGTCGGCAAATTTCTCGAAATCCAGGAAAGGATCGAAGCGCAGCAGCGGGCGCTTGTCCCTCTGCCGGGCGATCTTGTGCAGCGCAAAATCGATGCCCAACTCGGAATCGCTGAAGGCTGGTACAAAAATAGGAACGTTGTGCTCGAAAGCGGATTTCAAAATTCCCCGCCCCTGCGCCGTCTTGTGCAGGTACTCGCCTATCTTCTTGTGGATCTTCCAGCTGCATGCCGTGTCTTCCGAGTCCCATGCCGTGAAAATATGATCCATCACCTCTTCGACGTGATCGAGATTCGTTTCCGGCTCGAGCGAGTCGTACACGCGGTTGTACCCGGCGTGGAAAAGTTCCTTGTCGTCCATATTGGGGTTGTAGCGGAAATGCGAGTAACCCGTGGCTTCCACCAGGCCGTGCGCCATGAGTGCGCCTGTGGAGACGATGGCCTTGACGATACCCGATTCAATCAGGTCGCAAAAAACCAGTCCCATCTTGCCAACCGTCAAAGCGCCCGATAGTGTCATCACCACGAAACAATCCTTGTCGCGGGCCATTTGCTCAAAAACATCGGCGGCGTCGCCGATCTGCCGTCCGGTGAACGCGGTGTCGCCCATGGCGCGGACCAGTTCGTCAACGGTGCGGCATTTGGATAAATCCAGCGGAAACATCGGCCGGAGTTTGTCCTTCACTGGATCGTGGAGGACTCTCCCGGTCACAGTTTTCTCTCGCTGCTTCGCCATCGCGTCTCCTCGGCTAGAACGGAACCCGTATTACGAATGCTTTTGTGCATTGCAAATGATGCGTGATGATGCTTAAACGTTCTGCAGATTGATAGTACAAACTCGGCGCAGACGAAAGAACCTATCGCGCATGCAGAGACGATTCACGCTCATGTTAAACTAAAAAATATGGCAAACAAATTTACCATTGGTCTGGTTCAAATGAAATGCACAGCGAACGCGGAAGAGAATCTGGCGCGGGCCGCGGGGAAAATCCGCGAAGGGGCCGCGCGCGGCGCGCAAATCATTTCGCTCCACGAATTATTTCACGGGGAATATTTTTGCCGCACGGAAGACCCGGAGCTATTTAACATGGCGGAGCCCGTGCCCGGACCAACGACCGAAATCCTGGCGCAGATTGCGAAAGAAAAGAAAGTCGCGCTGGTCGTCTCTCTTTTCGAGCGGCGAGCTCCCGGCGTTTATCACAATTCCTGCGCGGTCCTGGATGCCGACGGCTCTTTCCTCGGCAAATACCGGAAGATGCATATCCCCGACGATCCGCTGTATTACGAAAAGTTTTATTTCACGCCCGGCGATCTCGGTTTTCCCAATTTCGATACCAGGTATGCGCGCATCGGCGTGCAAATCTGCTGGGACCAGTGGTATCCGGAGGGATCGCGGATCACCGCGCTCGGCGGAGCCCAGGTGATCTTTTATCCGACGAGTATCGGCTGGCACCCGCACGAAAAATCGCAATTCGGCGCCGCTCAGCTCGACGCGTGGCGAACCATCCAGCGCGGGCATGCCGTCGCGAATGGCGTGTACGCCGCGGTCGTGAACCGCGTCGGATTCGAAGGCAAACCGGAAAAGGGCGACCCGGGATTGGAGTTCTGGGGAAATTCCTTTGTCGCCGATCCCTTCGGCCAGGTTATTTCCGAAGCTTCCAACGACAAAGAAGAAATCCTCGTTGTCGAATGCGACCCTGCAAAGAGCGAAGAAACACGCCGCAACTGGCCCTTTCTCCGTGACCGCCGCATCGACGCCTATCAGCCCATCCTGAACCGCTGGCTGGACAAAGAATAATATTCCCTTGCTCTATCGATCCGGTCTTTTCTTCTCTGCGATCTCTGTGTCCTCGGTGATCTCTGTGTTAAATTCTTTTTCCCATGAAGACACCGCTGCAAACTAAAACACCGCACGCGCTCGGCTTCCGCATGCCCGCCGAATGGGAACGCCACGAAGCGACCTGGCTCGGCTGGCCGCATGAACTGACCGATTGGCCCGGAAAATTTGCGCCCATCCCGTGGGCGTTTGCAGAGATCGTCCGGCATTTGTCGAAGGTCGAGAGAGTTTTTCTGCTTGTGGAAAATCGCGACTCTGAATCGCGCGTCGGCACGATTTTGAAGAAGTCAGGCGCCAATCTCCATGCAGTCGATTTCTTCCGTGTGCCGACCGATCGCGGATGGATGCGCGACTCGGGCCCCATCTGCGTGCGAAACGAAACGGGAGAAGTTGCCTACAACCATTTCACTTTCAACGGCTGGGCAAAATACGCGAATCATAAAAGAGATGCGGTCGCCGTCACGAAAGTAAATCAGAAATCGAAGCGCCGTGTATGGCAACCGGAACACAAAGGCCGGCGGGTGGTGCTGGAAGGCGGGAGCATCGACGTGAACGGTCGCGGAACACTGCTGACTACGGAAGAATGCCTTCTAAGCAAAGTGCAGGAAAGAAATCCGGGGTTCACCAAAGAGGATTACGCGCAGGTCTTCCGCGAACATTTCGGAGTGACTAATGTTCTCTGGCTGAAGAATGGAATCGCCGGCGACGACACCCACGGCCATGTAGACGACCTGGCGCGGTTCGTGAATCCATCGACAGTCGTGACTATTGTGGAGAATGATCCGAAGGACGCGAACTATGCCCCGCTGCAAGAAAATCTAGCGTTGCTGAAAACGATGAGAGATCAGGACGGGCGGACGCTTCGCGTGGAAACGCTTCCGATGCCGGCGCCGGTCTATTTCGACGGCCAGCGGCTTCCCGCGAGTTACGCGAATTTTTACATTGCCAACAAAATTGTGATGGTGCCCACGTTTAACGATTCCAACGATCGAGTCGCGCTCAATACGCTTGCCGGTTTGTTTCCGGATCGTGAAGTGGTGGGAATCGCCTGCCGTGATCTCGTGCTGGGTTTGGGGACCTTGCACTGCATGACGCAGCAGCAACCGGCTTCCCAGTAGCACAGGCTCTCCTTTCCGCTCTAGATCGATTGCCTGAACCGAAAAGTCAGATACAATCCTTGTTCCCAAAGGAGGCCTCATGTTCGCCGCACAATTGCCTACACAAAGGACAATCGGAGTCTGGTTCGAATCGCACGGCTTCGTCTCCTGGCTTCTCCTCGGCCTGATCGCAGGATGGCTTGCGGGAAAAATTGCGCGCGGCCGCGGGTTCGGCTGCATCACGGACATTGTCCTGGGGCTGATTGGGTCCTACTTAGGCGGCTGGATTTTTGTCAAACTGGGAATTTTTGGCGGCGGCTTTTTGTACTCGCTGGCGGCCGCCACCCTAGGTGCCGTGATTCTCGTCTCCATCGCGCACCTTTTCAGCGGCTCGGACCGCTGAGCGGTCCGCATTCTGCAACCTCGAGCAACGGCGTTCTCGGGACGTGGCTCCGTGGCGTCCTGTGATACGATTCTCATTTGCGTCCCGGAGTTGACGCGTCATTGAGCAAGTCCTCGCAATCCCTCACAGCTATTCCTCTTGGTGGTCTCGGCGAATTCGGCATGAACATGATGGCGCTGCGGCTCGGTGACGAGATCATGGTCATCGACGCGGGCATGATGTTCCCGGAGTCGGAACTCCTGGGCGTCGATCTGGTCATTCCCGACATCACCTATCTGAAACAGAACCGTGCACACGTTCGCGCGATCGTGCTGACGCACGGCCATGAAGATCACATCGGCGCCCTGCCCTATATTTTGCGCGATTTGAATGTTCCCGTGTATGGAACGCGCTTTACTCTCGCGCTGGTGAAAAAACGCCTGGACGAAGCGGGGCTGCTTGAGTCGACAACGCTTCGCGAAGTAATTCCCGGGCGGCTGGTGGAGATCGGGCCGTTTGAAGTTGAGTTTATTTCCGTGACGCACAGCACCGTGGACTGCGTGGCGCTGGCGATTCGCACGCCACTGGGTGTGGTCATCCACACCGGCGATTTCAAAATCGATCAGACCCCCGTGGGCGGCGCACCGTTCGATTTGCACTCGTTCGCCAAGTACGGAAATGAGGGCGTGCTGGCGCTGTTCAGCGATTCGACGAACGTGGAACGCCCCGGATTTACGCCATCGGAGCGGGCCATCGTTCCGCGCATCGAAGAACTGTGCCGCTCGGCGCCGCGGCGGGTGATTTTGTCGTGCTTCGCTTCGTCCATTCATCGCATTCAGCAGGTCATCGACATTGCTTCGCGGGTGAACCGCAAAGTGGCGTTCGTCGGGCGCAGCATGGTCGACAACGTGGAGATTGCGCACTCGCTCGAACTTCTGCGCATTCCTGACGGAATGGTGGTGCGGCCGCAGGACATTCGCGGATTCGATCCCAAGCGCATCATTATTTTGGCCAGCGGAACCCAGGCCGAGCCGATGTCGTCACTCTCACGGATCGCGGTGGACAATCACCGCTTCGTCTCCGTGGATGAAAACGACAGCGTGATTCTCTCCGCGCGCATCATCCCAGGAAACGAAAAAGCCATTTTCCGGATGCTCGACCATATGTTCCGGCGGCGCGCGCTGGTTTATTACGACAATTCGGCGGGCATTATCCACGTCTCGGGCCACGCCAGCCAGGAAGAACAAAAGCTTTTGCTGCAACTCGTGAAACCAAAATATTTTATTCCGGTGCATGGCGAGTACCGGCATCTGTTCCGGCACGCTGCGCTGGCGCATCAACTGGGATGCGTATCCCAAGAAATTCTGCTCGTAGAAGACGGCCGGCCGATCGAATTTACGGAGGACGGCGCACACCGTCGAGATCCGGTGACGGCCGGGCGGGTGTGCGTGGATTCCGGCTCGCTGGAAGAAATTGAAGACGTGGTGATTCGCGACCGCAAGCACCTTTCCGAAGACGGTATCGTCGTTCCCATAATCGCGATCGACAAGCACACGGGCAAAATGGAATCGCATCCGGAAATCGTGACGCGTGGCCTGATGAGCGACAACGGCCAGGAATTGATCGTGGGCGCGCGACTGGTCATTATGAAGACCGTCGAGGAATCCAACGCCGAGGAAAAATCCGACTGGGGCGTCATCAAGGAAAAGATTCGCGTGGACCTGAAGCGCTACATCAACAAGCAAACTTCCAAACGGCCCTTGATTCTTCCCGTTATTCTCGAGGTCTAACAGGCTGCGCTCCCGATGGCTGAACCCAACACTACACCCGCGCCGAGCGCCGGCCGAGCCGCGTTCATCTTCATTCTCGTCATGGTGGCTTTTGATTTTCTGGCCTTCGGGATCATTGCGCCGGTTCTGCCCGATCTCGTCCGGCAATTCGAGAGCGGCGATTTTGCACGCGCTTCGAGCATCACCGGCTACTTCGGACTGGCATGGGCCACGATGCAATTTATTTTTTCGCCGATCCTTGGTGCGTGGTCGGATCGCTTCGGCCGCCGGCCCGTCATTCTCATTTCGTGCTTCGGATTGAGCGTTGACTACGTGTTTATGGCGCTAGCGCCTTCGCTGCGCTGGCTGCTCGTCGGGCGCCTCATTTCCGGCATTACCACTTCCAACGTGGCAACGGCTTTTGCCTACGTCACCGATGTCACGAAACCAGAAGAGCGCGCGAAGCCGTTTGGCCTGATCAGCGCGGCGTTTGGACTCGGATTCGTGATTGGCCCGGCCGTCGGCGGGTGGCTGGGCAACATGAACCTGCGTTTTCCCTTTTGGGCGGCGGCAGCGCTGAGCTTCGGCAATGCGCTGTATGGTTATTTTGTGCTGCCGGAATCGCTGCCGCCGGAGCGGCGAGCCAAGTCCGCGTGGCATATGGCAAATCCCCTGGGAGCTCTGCGGCTGCTGCGCTCGAATACGGAACTCGCCGGACTTGCCGTGGTGACCACGCTCTACTACCTCGCTCACAACTCGCTTCCATCCATGTGGGCGCTGTACACCGAATACCGCTACGCTTGGAGCCGGCGCGACGTTGGCCTTTCCCTCTCCGTTGTCGGAGTTTGTGCCGCGGTAGTTTCCGGGGCGCTCGTTGGTCCGTTTGTGAAACGATTTGGCGAACGGCGCAGCCTGCTGTCGGGCTTGTTATTTGGGACCATCGGATTCGCGGGTTTTGCGGTGGCAACTCGCGGCTGGATGCTGATGGCGGTGATTCCCTTCATTGCACTGTGGGGCATCGCGGCTCCTGCCATACAATCGCTGATGGCGCGGCACGTCGATCCCACTGCTCAAGGAAAATTGCAGGGTGCGATCAATTCGCTGCGCGCGGTCACGGGAATGGCGGGACCGGTTCTCTTCACGCAAGTTTTCGCAGTTGCTATTTCACCTCGCTACAGCCTGCATTTGCCGGGAGCACCGTACTATCTCGCGGCGCTGCTTTTGGGAGCCAGTCTTCTTCTGGCGGTCTATGTGACGCGGCCAGGAGAAGCGGCACAGCCTGCTTCCTCGGTGGCTTCCTCCAAAACTCCATAATCGCCGGGCCGCGCCGTTCGCCCTGCTTCGTGCTTGTATTACACACTGTAATACGCGAGAATGGTAGACGAGGTGACGTCATGGCTTCCCCACTGACACTTAGGCTCGACGAGAAAACACGGAAGCGCATCGTGCGCATCGCGCGGCGCAAGCAGTTGTCTACTTCGGAGGTGGTCCGCCGGGCGATCGAGGCGTGGGCAGAGCGGCAGGAGCCCGTCGCTTCTCCCTATGAGGCTGTGAGAGATCTGATCGGAGTAGTCCACGCGGGGAATCCGAAGGGGTCGGTGCGCACGGGCGGACGCTTTACCAAACTGCTTAAGGCGCGAAGGAGCCGCCGTTGATTCTTGTCGATGCCGGGCCGCTGGTGGCGGTGGTCAACGCCGATGACCAATACCACTCCCGGTGCGTGGCAGCGCTGGCGACCTTTCGCGAGCCCATGGCTACGGTATGGCCAGCAGTGACTGAAGCCATGTACTTTCTGGCCGAACAGCCGCGCGCGCAAGAGGCACTTTGGGAAATGCTGGAACGTGGAGCTCTGCAACTTCTGGCGCTGGATGTCGGTGACGCTCCACGGATGCGGGAGCTGATGCGAAAGTACGCGAACCGGCCGATGGACCTGGCAGACGCGGCCCTGGTGCGAGTGGCGGAACGCGAAGGGATCCGGAAGATTTTCACGGTGGATCGCCGCGATTTTTCGGTGTACCGACTTCACGGTCGGGTGCGCCCGACAATCTTGCCCTAAGCAGTGCTTGCCGCCGAGGAGAGATCCCTCGCTCCCGATGGTCGTTCAGGATGGACGTGCTTCGTCGCATGTCTAGTTAACAATAATTGGATACCCCTCCGCGGTCAGCGCGCGGCGCCCGCAAAGTCAAGCTCCCCTGTTTTCCGTTCTTGGTGATTTATCGAGAATTGTAAGGATCCGTCGTGATCTTGGCTGTGGCCCATGGCTATCGCCGGCCAGGCTACTGGAAAAGTAGATCTTAACCGCCGTGATCCATTGCCGAACGTTGGGCGACGCCGACGTTCACTGCTGATTTAACACTGCGCCGCTGCTAGGTCGCCCGCTTCATGATGAGTCTCTTGCGCTTCTTGGCGCAGTCGAGAAGATAAAGATCGAACAACTGTTGGTAAGGAAAGCCTGGTATAAGGTCGGCCGCCTCCGCGCCAGACGAACGGTTGTTCGGGGTAGGTGGGGTGAAGTCTTGGTCACGGAGGCGACCGCCCGTCCCGTATGTGCGAGCATGCTCTATCAACGTACGGGTCGTAGCAATCGGGCATTCACCCTAATTTGGGGTCAGGCATTTCCCTTAGTAGCCGGCGCCAGAGGCTCAAGTTCTGGTATGGCCATGAAGTTCCGCCACTGGATGGATGCGCGGGCGGCAATTTCTATTGGGGCTGATCGGGCTTTTTCCCCGGCTTCGGGTCAAGGCACGGCAGAACGCCGATTTGGCTGGCAGGAGTTTCGTACTTGCTTTCGCCGGAGGGATCTTGAATTCCGGTGAGCCGCCACGTTGGGGGTTAGGCGGTGGAGGCGGCGAAATCCAGCTCGACGGCCATGACGCAACAAGCTCTTGACCTGCTCCAGAAGGCCCTCTCACTTTCCGAAGAGGAGAGGGCGGCCTTGGCAGATTCCCTGCTCGCCAGCCTCGACGGCACTGTGGACGAAGGGGCCGAGAAGGCCTGGGAGCAAGAGATCTCCCGCCGCATTGCAGACATAGACTCGGGAAGAGCGAAAATGATTCCGTGGGAAGAGGTTCGGGAAAAGCTTTCGTCCAGACTCAGGCATGACAAGTAAGGCTGTCGAGTTCCACGAAGAGGCAAGCCTGGAGTCTGCGGCTGCCTTAGAGTGGTATCTCGAACGGAGCGAGATGGCCGCTTCGAGATTTGTGGCTGAACTCAACCGGGCATCGCTCTAATTGCCCAGGCACCCCCATGGTGGCCGACGGGGGTTCAAGCAACCCGAAGGTTCTTACTCCAGCGATTTCCTTTTTCAGTCGTCTATCGTGAATTCCCCTCCAGAATCCAAATGCTGGCAGTGGCCCATGGGCATCGACGTCCGGGCTATTGGAAAGTGCGGCTGTGAGGGATTGTAATCTCCGCAGTAATCTCCGCAGCTGCTTGCCTCCGGCGGTGCGCGGGTATAGGCTTCTGGGTCGCAGCATGCTCGCGCCTGGCGGGGCTTGACGAGTCTTGCTCCGCACCCACCTTCTGGCAGAGCACCATCTAAGGAGGAGTTCAAAATGGCAACAGCAACGACAGTGATGGAACGGAATGTCAAGATTGGTCCGACAAAACTGCTGATCAACGGGAAATGGGTTGACGGCGTATCTAGAAAAACTTTCCCCACCATAAATCCGTCGACGGGTGAAGTGATCACGCAAGTGGCGGAGGCCGATGCCGCGGATGTGGACAAGGCGGTGGCGGCGGCGCGCGCGGCGTTTGACAAG
>Ga0210400_10005800_pt1 | contig 10455 bp, 16 predicted proteins | sample IncBWH26MmetaG_FD_155456 | JGI IMG/M metagenome (GOLD analysis project Ga0210400, IMG submission 155456) | Forest soil microbial communities from Barre Woods Harvard Forest LTER site, Petersham, Massachusetts, United States - Inc-BW-H-26-M | ecosystem: Environmental > Terrestrial > Soil >... | reverse complement strand
TCGAACTTGCCGGACCTGGAAATGTTTTTGGCCTCTCGCGCCGTCATTCTCGCTGTGTCGGGAGCACCAGGCACCCCGCGCGGCCCTAGTTTTTCTCGAGCGATCTCGTCCTCGGTTAGTCTGTCCGCTTCCGGCGTCGCGGGCTTTGCTTTCAGCCCTGATTGCGCGGGCTCCGATCCCGTCATCGGCTGGGCACCTCGACCGTGGCATTCGTCCTGGCTGAAGAACGGCCCTGAAGACAGATTGCCGTCATTGTCTGACGTGTACCAGCCGGGCTTGATGCCGCGTATGTCGGATTGATTTTCATTGATGTAGTGGGGACCACTCATTGCGTTCACCATTGGACAGCATCGCCTTGCCCCAGAGATTTTCCAGGTCCGGGCTTTGAACAATGCTTAAAGTACAAGACCGCGGAGGTTAGCCGACGTGGCTGGCTGCTTTTGCGGCGCCTGATGTCAGTGGCTCGGCGGAGGCGACTGCAATCTTCTGAGCGAGCACCCTAAGCTGTTCGGTCTGCCCGCTGAGCGTCTCGGTTTGCGTGCGCGCATGTTTAGTTGAAAGCTCTATGAACTCGGATGGCGACTTTATGTCGTACAATTTCTGTACAAAGTCGAATGCTGCGATCGTATTTTCTCGCGTAAATTCAACGAGCGTTTTGTTGTAGGTCTGCACGCCTTCAAAAGCAGTCGTGCAACTGGATTGGATGAGATTGGCTGCTTCCGCCGTAGCGGAATTTATTTTCTCAAAGGTCTCTTTATTCTGCGCCGTCGTTTTATTCATATCCATTAGGGCACTCCTCCTCAGGGCGTTTTATGACGCGGGAGGCGACGCCCTGGGCGCAGCTCCAATGTCGTTGTTTTGCCAATGGCGTTCCGGTTTTTAGGAACGCATAGGCGCGCACGCTTCACATCGTCATTAATTCTCGTAATGCAATATGCTTTGTGAAAATCAATGCAAAAGTGATCGCGCTCTCAGGCACTGCTTTTGCTGTTATTTGGAACGATAGGGAACGGTAGACGTTGTCACTCCACACATCCACAAAATTAAACAGATTGCGGAGTGTCCAGAGGAGACATCCATGAGACAATTGCGACTGTTATCCACCACGGCGGCGATATTGCTGCTGGGTGTTTGTGCTGTCTCGGCACAAGGCATCAAGACGAATGAGACGACCGGCGCTCCGCCGGCGGCGCAGCAGAATGCCCCGCCGGAAAAGATGGCGCCGGCCTTGAAATCCGACCAGAGCAAAGCGCCAGACAAGATCGGACAAGCCGCGCCGGTAGCGCCGAAATCCGACAAGCTGCTGACGACGGATAAGGGCGCCGCCGCGGGTGCTGTGGCCAAGGGCACATCCGACGCCAATAGCGGTGTGGACACCAAGTCGGCGCGAACGGCGAATAACGGCCATCGACGTCATTTCGCGGGCCGATATGAGGGCCGCCGCAACGGACCGCTATACGACAGCTACGGAAGCCATCGCGGCTACCGCGGATGTCGAGATCATGGTCATCGCTGGACGCTCGGGCTGTGGTGCTAACTTAGTCCGGCAACAAACAGACCAGGATTAAGAACAATCTTCTTCTGACGACCCGGGACGGGCTTGTACGTATGCGTCGCGTCACCGCCCCGGGATAGAAGCCTCGGCCATCAAAGCCCCCAAGCCCCGGCCGGGGCTTTTTTTATCGGGACGGTGGCGGTTCATTGCCTGCCGGCGCGGGGCTGAACCCAGCTCACAATCTGCCGATAGGGATCTGGCCGGAATGCAATTCGCTCCATCGTTTTCCTGGCGAAGGCCTCGACTTGCGCCGCAGTCCGGCGCTTGTCTTGCGGCAGGGCCATCCACTCACGAATGATCTTGCGGCGCTCCTGGTGTTCCGGCTTCATGCTTGCTCCTATTGTATGTGTGACGAAGTTCTCAGCACCGCCCGCCGTCGCCGATGTGAGGCGGAATCGATGCCGACGCGTAAATCATCCGATGGCGCTTTTGCGGGTTCCGCTGCGTTCCGGTGTTACGGTGACGTCAACGGTCATGCCCAGATAGCTATCGGAAGTGCCGACAAAATTGCCGGCGACCGGAATTGCCTGACTGATATCGCGGGTGACCGCAACGCGAATCAAGTCGCTGCTGTCGATGGTGCCGTTGGTCGGGTCATACGCGACCCAACCGGAGCCCGGAACATAGATATCGGCCCACGCGTGGGTCGTTCCGGCGCCGCTTGCAGTGCTCAAGGGATTATACAGATAGCCGGAGACGACCCGGGCGCCAAAGCCGAGACAGCGGGCCGCCTCAATGAACAGCACCGCGAAATCGCGGCACGATCCCCAGTGGCGGTTTAAGGTCTCTACCGGGGTCTGTGTCCCCTCGGTTTCGCGGCTCTGATAGGAGATCCATGCGCCAACGCCGCTGTTCAGGTCTGCGAGCAGCGCCAGGGTATTGGTCGGGTTGCTGCGCACGAAGCCGCGCGCCCATGCGCCGACCCGGTCGGCGGGATCGGGATACTGACGGTCGAGCAGCCGTCCCAGGTCGATACGATCGTCCGCCGAATAGATGAATGGATAGGTCTCGGCTTCCGCGGTGATCTGAAACGCCGGACGTTTTTGCGCGAACGTCTCCAGACGCAGATGGCTTTCAATTCGCAGCTCGGTCGTTGGCTCCGTGAACGAAGCCACGGCTATGGAATTGCCGAATACATCGTGGCTCCAGCGTATCGTTGCCGCCGGCGAAAGCTTCAGATTGGTTTCAATGAGCCGAAGATCATGACTGTCGCGCGGGCGCAGCATCAGCCGGTGATCGCCGAGCCGAACCGGACGTCGATAACGGTATATGGTCGTGTGCCACACATCGAGAATGGTCAAATGAACGGGTCCTTGCGCTGTCGGATCACGATGCGGCGTCTCTATCCAGAGCGCCCCGAAGATCGAGCGGATCGATCGTGACCATCTCGATGGCCGACGCCCCCTGCGTCGCCGGCACGAAGATCATGGTCGAAACGCGCCGATAGACCGGAAAGGAAAGTCCCTCGATCAATTCTTCATCGGTGACCACCCGATAATCTCCGGCCGGCAGCATGCGATCGACGCCCTTTAACAGAAAGGGCTTGCTGAACATGACGGTTTCGCTGAGCGAGCGCGCGATCATGCAATCGGATCCTCTACTGCTCTTCGGGGCAGGGGATAGTGCGAGCTAGCATACAAGCGACGGATTTCGTCGCCCTGGTATCTTGATTCCTCCACCTGGAGATAAGCACCGACAAAGAACCGCGTCGGAAGGTCCTCGATGACAAAACGGAGCGCCTCTGCGACCGACGTAAAACGCTGGTAATTGAGCGGTTGCCGCCGGCCGCTACTGCCTCTCGACGAGAACAGCTCGGCGCTGGCGCCATAATCGAACGCTTCAGAATTTGTAGTGTCTGTGGAGTTCATTCTCCGCACGCCTCTGCGAATGCTCTCGATAATCCCGCCGGCTGGCCGGGCTCTCTTCGAACTCAGATTTTGTTTGCGTCCTGGCCAGGCTGCTGCGTCTGCTGCTGGCCCTTGGGCGGCGCCGGGCCGTCGTCCTTATGCTTATGCAAGAACCTGGCGATTTGTCCTCTCAGCCCCGCCGTTGCCAATAGCTCACCCATCGATCCGGCAGTGTCGAAGAGCTCGCGCTGGAGTTTGGCGGGAATCGTATTCCACTGCATGATGACCGAAGCGCCGAGGCATCGAAGAACATGCTCCTCTTCAGCGGCGAGAGCGGCGTGAATGGGTCGCTTCTCGTCCGACGGTTGAAGAGTCTTATTGAAGTTGTCAGCGAGCCATTCTTCATTTTCGGCAAGCGAGCCAAAGCTGTCACTCGACTCTTTGTATTCGCGAACTTGGCTCGGATCGGTGGCTTCCTTGCTGCGAGTTCCGTATTCGGCCGCCTTCGCGCGATATTGCTTTGGGTTGAACATGTGAAGCCTCTGTTTTGCGATGACGCGTTGGTCGATTGCCCGGAAAAGGCAGCTTGCTTACGTGAAAGCGTGAATTATAAAAATGAGCACCAGGACCAGCACCGCTTCCGCGATGTAAATCCAAAATGCTCTCTGCACGAATCTGAAAACTCCGTTTGGCATCCGATTACCCAACATACTTGTTTGATTATTCAGGATCGCTTTGGTGCAGCGGTTCTCACTTCAAATCTGTCCAAACAGCACCAGAGCGACAACGATGATCAAGATGGTGCCGATGACACCGACACCGCCATGCCCGTAGCCGTAACCGTAGCCGCCAAAGCGGCCTCTCAAACCGCCGAGCAGGAAAATAATGAGGACGGTAACGAGGATGAGTCCTATCGGCATGGTCTGCTCTCCGGTGGCATGACGGTGCGTAGCCTCATGGCTGTTGCGCGACGTGGACGATCGATACGACCATTCCCGGCGCTAGACGGGTTATCTCGACGGAAGCCTTGAGCTGACGCGCGAGCGCTTCGACGATGGTGGTGCCCAAACCGGTATGTCCTCGGGCACCCCCGTCCGTCTGCACGCCGATGCCGTTGTCAGACACCGATAAACGCCAGTTACATTCGTCGACATCGTATCTGACCAATATTTCGCAGCCCTCGGTGCCGATCGGGAATCCGTGCTTCAGCGCATTGATCACGAGTTCTGTCGTAATCAGCCCAATGCTGACCAACTCGCCGGATGCCGCCGTGCCGGGGCCGGCCTCCACTTTCAGAGAGATCGGCTTTCTGTCGCCAATCATGGAGGCCCCCAGGGTGTCGCATAGCCTGGACAGATAAGGTCCGACCTCGATCGGCTCACCATGCCCCGAGGCTTGGAGTTGCTGCTGCACGGTCGCCACCGACATGACGCGCTGATGCGCGTCGCGAAGATGCAGCCGCGTCTCCTCCGAGTGGACCGACTGCATCTTGAGCAGGAGCACGCTCGCGATGATCTGCAGGCTGTTGGCGACGCGATGCTGCATCTCCTGCAACAGCGTATCCTTCTGTCGCAGCAGTTCCGCCGCCAGCCGCTCGGCGTCACATCGCTCGGTGATGTCTTCGATCGCCAAGAGAATCAGCTTTTCGGCATTCCTGTGATTGAACACTTCGCGCGCATTCAAGAGCATCGTGCGCCGCCCGATATTGGGAAAATCCCGCTCGACTTCGTAAGCCTGCATCACAGCGTGCTGCGGTGCGACGTCGACCAGCAACAGTCGCAGCTCCGGGATATCCCACTGGCCATCGCCGAGACCGTAGAGCGGGCGACCGCGAACATCCTGATGGGTCATGCCGAACGTCTGATAGAAAGAGCGGTTCGCAGTCACAACATGCAGGTTCTTGTCGAGGACAAGCAGAGGATCGCGGATCGTGTCGACGATGGCTTGGGCAAGCGCACTCGCTTCGTCGACGTTCTTGATATGAAGCCTGTCGATCCACAGTGGATCGTGCGAATGTTGCGTATCTTGATTGATCGCCGATTCCATGTTTGGCCTCATCCATGTCCGCCCGCGAAGCGGATGACGAAAGTGCTGAGTACGGCCGCGAACAGAGGCGCGTGGCGTGTCCGTGCGGATGCACGGCGCATCCGCGACGCGAGCCACGATCGACTTGAGATCAGAAATTTGAGACTAAGGCTGTGTCCGCCGATAACAGAAGCGCTGCCCGTAAGTGAGTAGCGACCTCGGCATATCGCTGTTTTGTGGGCAACTGCCAGGCAAACCGTTTGCTTGCCGCTAGTGTGTATCTGTGGTGCCGCAACCAAAACACAAGTACGCGTCGAGACTTTATTTATGGGGGTTGAGATAAAAATCGCCGTATAGAAGTAAGTCAGCTGATGGCTTCATCCCAACTTCGAGGCGCGCCCGAAAGTCTGATGCGATTGGCTCTGACGGCACGTTCATATACCTCGATCATTTCGCGGCCGGCTTGAACGGGACCGCTGGTCAGCAGCGCGTAAGCGCCGGCGATCTGCGCGTTTGAATAGGCTGTCTGCTTCTCGACGACCATGCGCCGCATTTCGCGCTGACTTAGCTCGCCCTTCATCATGCCAATGACGCGGGTGGCAATGACCTGCTGAACGTCGAAACCAAATCGCCACAGATCGAACATGGTGAGCTTTCTTTTAGTTAGACCAGAAATAAAACGCTTGCCAGGTCGGTTTGTTCCGCTTTCGTTAAAGGCCGCGTGGCAGACAACTTGCTCACTAATCGATCTTCATCGCGTTGAGTACGGCAAACTGCAGTGAGCAATTTTGCTCAGATGCGGTTTTGCTCAGGTGGCGTTTGTAATTGGTTCGTTGAACACGAAATGCCGGTGTTGGAAGCTAAAAATCTGCGAACTAGCACGCTGCAGCGCCTCGGCTGCCTAACGTCACAGTGAGCAATTCTGGCCAGACTTCGTCGGTCCCCGGCTCCAAGCTCCGAGCCAAGGGGGGTTGCCTAAGCAAGAGGCTGCCATGTCAGACGCAAATATATTTCGGCAGTTTGCCGAGGAAGCCATGCGCGAATCCTCCGAAGCGACGGGCCAGGACGAGAAGCGAGTTCTGGAGGAACTTGCCTGCACTTGGGCAAAAGCTGCGCTGATGAGTGACCGGATATTCGGATTTGCGCCTGCGCGGCAGACGAGTCGCAAATAAGATTTCCAGAATACACGCTTTTGATCGCGAGACGTGATCGCAAGAGGAGTTTATCAAGTGATCAAGAAAAAGAAGCTGTTGAAAATCATGGCGAAGGCCGAGAAAAAGGCGGTCAAGAAAGCGGCGAAGAAGGGAAAACGATCCAATACAAAAGTCGACAGGTCGGACGTTTCTCTAATTTGATCTCTAATTTGACCGCCTTCTCGCGACGCGAAGAGCGACATAGCCGCTGCGAAAGCCCATGGCTATCCGAAAGCCTTTTCATGGGCTCGAGGGAAAGCCGGCGCTCGTGATGAAGAAGACACGGCCTCATATGCAAGAATAGCCGATGCCGGCTCACGCGCGATGCGGTTTTTCGCTTTTCGAATACCGACATCGTCGCATCGCGGAATCCACCAGAAAATCAATCCGAGTGGCATCAACATCACGACGATCAATGCAATGACCCATTCCATTTCTGACGTCCTCCGTGGCGATAAAATTCTCGTCTCTCGTTTATTGATCCGGGCTGTTTCTTTGGTCTCGATGCCGTGAGCGGGTCATCGACGGACCGGCGTCGGGGTCTTGCAATGCGTCGGTGCAGGCCGCCGCCGCGAGCTTTATTTGTCGTAAATCTTCCGACGCGGTTCGATAACGAACAGGAAAACCACAGCGGCGACGCCGACGATCACGCCGAGCGTTATCAGAAATGTCTCCATGATCTGTCCTCCTGGTCAGGCCACGATCCATCCCACATCACCAAGGTCTGGGCTGATCCAAAGCGACCACAATCGCAAAGACAGATCGACCTGAAGGGGTAGCGGCCGGTTTGTCGGAGCGCGCGCTCTCAGAAATCGGGACCGCGTCGTGCGATCGGATTCGCTGATAACTGCTGCAACGCTTTCTTTCCAAATTGACTCGCATCTTCCCAAGAGCGGAATTGATCGGTGGATTCTTCCACGGGCAGGGTTCTATCTCCGGAGAAAATTTCCCAGGAGTATCGGTTCGGCGCCGCGTTGCGATGTCTTACTTCCACGCGAAGGTGGCGTGCGACAGATGATCCATACATCCGGTTAAACTCCAGAAAAGCGCTTTGGCTTGGGTCTGAAGATAACATCGACGTCGATGAGTTAGTTCCCGTTAGCGGCGACGTGCGACTTCAAGTTATTCCTCGCGCCTTGAAACATGTCAGCGCGGCGACAGAAGAACTGGTCAAAATAGAACAGACTCTACCCCGCCCAGAACGGCAAAGTCGTAGCTCTCGATCCGGCGTCGCGCCGGAATCGAAGCGCCTCCGGTTGCCCGCTCCGCCCCCAAGCCCCTAGGCAACCGGAGTGCTTTTATTTGTTCAGGGGATTAGAGGGGTCACGATGAGAATCGCGCAGGTGGCTCCGCTCATTGAGAGCGTTCCTCCTCGTCTCTATGGCGGCACCGAGCGGATCGTTTCCTACTTGACCGAAGAGCTTGTGCGGGCTGGTCACGATGTGACGCTGTTTGCAAGCGGCGACTCTATCACCAGCGCCGAGTTGGATCCTTGTTGTAGCCGCGCGCTTCGGCTCGATCCAACCGTGAGCGACACCATTCCGCACTTTATGCTGATGATCGACAAGGTGCGTGAGCGTGCCGAGGAATTCGACGTCCTCCATTTTCATATTGATCTGTTTCATTTCCCGCTTTTCCGCGCTCTGGCGGCTCGGACCTTGACCACGCTTCACGGGCGGCAGGATTTGGGTGATCTCAAGCCCTTCTATTCCCGATTCGGGGATATGCCGTTGGTTTCGATCTCCAACGATCAGCGCAAACCGCTACCGCGCGCTAATTTTGTTGCGACCGTCCAACACGGCCTTCCGGCCGGCCTGCATCTCCCGTCGTTCGAGCAGGGAGGTTACCTTGCTTTCCTGGGACGGATTTCGCCCGAAAAACGCCCGGACCGAGCGATCAGAATAGCGCGCGCCGCTGGGCTTCCGCTGAAGATTGCCGCCAAGGTCGACAAGGTCGACGACGACTATTTCCGCAAAGATATATTCCCACTCATCGCCGGCGGGGACGTGGAGTTCGTCGGAGAGATCAACGAACATGAAAAGACAAAATTCCTCGGCGAAGCGGCCACTCTGCTGTTTCCGGTAGATTGGCCGGAGCCTTTTGGCCTGGTGATGATCGAAGCCATGGCGTGCGGCACACCGGTGCTGGCGTTCCGTCGCGGGTCGGTCCCCGAGGTCGTCGACGATGGTGTCACCGGCAGGGTGGTCGATAGCGAGGAAGAAGCCATCGCCGCGCTGCCGGCGATCCTGTCTTACGATCGCCGCGCCGTGCGGCGACGCTTTGAAGAAAGGTTTACCGCCGCCCGAATGGCGGAAGATTATCTGGGCATTTATCGTGGGTTACTGAGTATACGCAGATCCAACAGGAAAACGCAGGGCGCCCGGCCGCAGCAGCAACTCGATCGCAATGGCGGTAACGGCCTAAAGCCTGTGGCGAGAGCGGAACCGCTTTTGGTCTCACGCGAGCCCGGCCCAAATTTCAAAGTGCCGCTCTAATCAACGTCGTATTTGCAAAATCCCGCCTGACCCAAGCAGCGTGCTAAAAGGCATCAATGGGTCGTGACGATGCGGTGACATCCACGCTGTGGCAGATCGTCACCACCACGGCGCGGCGGACGAGGTGCCAATTCACGAAAAGTGAGCTATTTTATACAGGCGCGTCGCTGCGATTGTGCCTACGTCGCGCCGTCAAGGAACGGAAATGGACAAAAAGAGCATAAAAACCAAACGCAGCGTAAAAACCACGGCATCGAATGGCAACGCGCGGTTTGATCCTGTGGCGTTTTTAGAAACCGCCGCTGCCGGCCGTATCCTCGCGACACATCCAAAAAAAGAAATCGTCTTCTCGCAAGGCGACGTCGCGGACGCGGTTTTCTATATCAAAAAGGGCAAGGTCAAAGTCACCGTCGTATCCAGGGAGGGCAAGGAAGCGGTGGTTGCCATCCTCGGTATCGACGAATTCTTCGGTGAAGGATGCTTGATCGGACAGCCGAAGCGCCTGTCCACGGCAACCACGATGAGTGAATGCGTGACGATGCGCGTTGATAAGACAGAGATCCAGCGCGTTCTCCGCGACGAGCCGGCATTTTCCCAGATGTTTGTTTCGCATGTTCTGGCAAGAACCGCGCGGGTCGAGGAAGACCTGGTCGACCAGCTCTTCAATTCGACCGAGAAGCGGCTTGCGCGGCTGTTGCTGCTGCTGGCGAATTTCGGCAAGGAAGGCCGCCCGGAGCCGCTCATTGCAAAGATCAGTCAGGAAACGCTGGCGGAGATGGTCGGCACCACCCGCTCGCGCGTCAGCCATTTCATGAACAGATTCCGCAAAGCGGGATTTATTGATTACAACGGCCATCTCGAAGTCCATAGCTCGCTGTTGAGCGTCGTGCTGGCCGATCCGCCGCGCACAGTAAAGTCGCCGCAGTGACATCTTCGTGAGCGACCCGGCAGCGGCCGGAAAGCTCCGACGTTAAGCTGCTGGCCGCTCAAATTATACCGGCGACTGGTCGCGGTGGCAGAGTGTCTTCTGTAATCCCCTCGACTTAGGTCAAAGTGGCCGTGGAGTCGCAGGGGCGTGGTTACCGCTTCCTTGATTCTTTTCAATTGTGAGCAATTTTGAACAGTGCCGGCCCCGGCGCCGGTACAGTTTTACTGGAGAGGCGGCGGCTCGGTTTACGAGCCGGGTCAGCATCTCTGCCAAGGAGCGCTTTTTCGACCTCGTGAGAGCATGGAGGGACAACGATGAGCGACTCCGTGTTGGCGCGCGACTCCGCGCCGCTGTTTCCCTGGAGAAGCGTGGTTGGGCTCGATGCGCACAAAGAGGTGCTGCAGGAGTCTTT
>Ga0210400_10005799_pt1 | contig 10456 bp, 11 predicted proteins | sample IncBWH26MmetaG_FD_155456 | JGI IMG/M metagenome (GOLD analysis project Ga0210400, IMG submission 155456) | Forest soil microbial communities from Barre Woods Harvard Forest LTER site, Petersham, Massachusetts, United States - Inc-BW-H-26-M | ecosystem: Environmental > Terrestrial > Soil >... | reverse complement strand
CGTCCCAGACGGCATAAATGAGTGAGACGAATTGCGCTTCGATGCGACGCTCCGCCAAAGACAGATTCACTGCCCGCAGCATTTCCGCGGGACCGGGCTCTATCGGTGCGTGGGACCGCAGAATGCCACTTACCAGCGCGGCATAAATGGCGGCGGGCGCGCCTTTTCCGCTTACGTCGCCAATTGCGATCCCCATTCGCAAAAGGGAGTACGGAATGAAATCGTAAAGGTCCCCTCCAATGGCTCGTGCTGGGACAAACTTGGCGGCCAACTCAAGATGCGCCAGCCTGGGAAGAGTCTGTGGCAGCAAACGCATTTGCAGTTCCCGGGCCAGCGCCAAGTCGCGCTCCAGTCGCCGTTCCTGGCGCGCGATTTCTTCATACAGACGGGCGTTTTCGATTGCGATTGCCACTTGCGCCGCCAGTGTCATCATCGTGCGCTTGTGATCCTCGGTGAAAAAGCCGCGCCGCGTGTGCTCCAGGTCGAGCACTCCGATGACTTTATCTTTGTAGATCAAGGGGACGGCCAGTTCCGAGCGCGTCTCCGGGTTCGCCTCGATGTAGCGGGGATCTTTGCTTACATCGGGCGCGAGGATCGCCTGCTTGGTCTGGGCTGCGTGACCCACGATTCCGCGCCCTAGTGGGACCTCGCGCTTGAGGTGGGTGTTTTCGTTAAAGCGCAACGAAAACCGGTGCTGCAATTTCTCGCCGGAGGGATCCAGCAACAAAATGCTGAACATCTGATAGTCAATCAGACGTCGCAGCAGTTCAGCGACCCGGTTTAAGAGTTCATCCAGATTTAGGATCGATGATAATTCGCGGGCAATCTCATTGAGCAGTACCAGGATGCGGGCCTGTCGGGTGGTGCGGGTATAAAGCTGCGCATTCTCGATCCCGCCAGCGATTCGCGACGCCACCAGCGTCAGTAGACGGCTGTGCTCTTCATTGAAATAGCCGGGATCCCGGGCTTCCAGGTCAATCACGCCAATGACCCTATTCTTGGCGATGAGCGGAACGGCCAGCTCTGAGCGCACGTTGGGAACGGCGGCGATGTAGGTTGGATCCTGAGTGACATCATTCACCAGGACCGCCTTTCTCGACTGTGCGGCCTGTCCGGTGACGCCCTCGCCCACGTTTACTCGGGCTTTGTCCGCGAACTCCGGGGGATATCCCACTTGAAAGCGAAAGCGCAGTTCCTGAGTCTTCTCGTTCAGCAGGAGAATCGCGAAGATTTCGTAGTCAATGACCTTGCGCACCACCTCCGCGATGCGGCGTAAAGTCGTATCCAGGTCGAGCGATGTCGCCAATACGTCCGACACCTCCAGTAAGAGAGGCTCGACGTGCAACTGGCTGGCAGGATTATTCAGAACAGACTCCATCGTTTTCCCATGATAGCAGCCGTTCGGAGAGCAGTAACTAGCACCCAGTACCCAGAGGGGAGCGGGGGCACCGCTGCCAACATCCCAGTTTTTCCTGGAACTGGGTACTGTTTTACTCCCGCGGCACGATACAGATGTCCGCTAGATTGCGGTATCGTTCAGCGTAGTCGAGGCCGTAACCCACGACGAACTCGTCGGGAATTGTGAAGCCTACGTAGTCGCCTTGCAGAGGCAGCTTGCGGCGCGAGGGTTTGTCAAGCAGCGCTGCAATCTTCAAAGACCGAGGCTGATGCGCCATCAGCAATTTTTTCAGAACCGTCAGCGTCAGTCCCGTGTCCAGAATGTCCTCCACCACGATTACGTTCTTGTCCTTCATGGACTGATCCACATCCTTCGTCAGCTTTACTTCTCCGGTCGAGTCCCATCCGGTCTTAAGTTCCTGCGTCGGGCTCGGACGATTGCCGTAGCTGGAGACCCCGATGAAGTCGAAAGTGGCGTCTAGGTTTACTTGTCTCGCCAGGTCGGCAAGGAAAATCGCGGAACCTTTTAGCACTCCGACCAGTATCACCGGCTGTCCGGCGAAGTCGCGCGTGATGTCCGCGCCCAGTTCCGCGACCCGTTTCGTAATTTGCTCCCGCGAAATTAGCACCTTCAGCTCTGCCATGGCGTTTTCATATTAAACTAAAGTCCAGTCGCGGCCCATCTTCGGCTTTCGGTTCGATAATCCACCGCACGGGCAAGCGACCGGAGCGATCATTGATGAATTTGAAAGGCATTCAACTTACTTGGCTGGGCCATGCGACTTTTCGCATCGAGACGCCCAGCGGTCAGACCATCATCATCGACCCTTGGATCATGAACAACCCCGCGTGTCCGCCTTCGGAAAAGAAGGTGAAAACGGTAGATACCGTTCTGGTTACTCACGGCCACGGAGACCACATTGGCGATGCGGTGGAGATTATCAAAGAGCATAACCCGCAAGTTGTGGGTATCCCGGAAATGTGCGGGTGGCTGGAGAAGAAGGGCGCGAGGAGAACCGCCATGATGAACAAGGGCGGTACGCAGAAGATCGGCTCTATCAAACTCACCATGGTGCACGCGGATCACTCTTGCGGAATACAGGACGGTGATCAGCTTATTTATGGTGGTGAAGCTTGTGGGTACGTTGTCGAGTTCGAGAATGGCGTTAAGATTTACCACGCGGGCGACACCAACGTCTTCGGTGACATGGCGATCATCCGCGAACTCTATGCGCCGGAAATTGTCATGCTGCCCATCGGCGATCACTTCACCATGGGCCCGCGCGAGGCGGCATACGCTTGCAACCTGCTCAAGCCGAAAACCGTCATCCCCATGCATTTCGGCACGTTTCCTGTACTGACGGGAAGTCCCAGCGAATTAAAGAAGCTGGCGCCTGGAGTTGAAGTTCTCGCGATGAAGCCGGGTGTGACTGTGCGCGATTGAAAGGCGGCAACAAATAATACAACTACGAACGCCGAGGTTAGAAAGTGCCTGCAAACAAGCCGAAGAAAGAAAACAAACCAAGCTGGAGACACTTTAGCTTTGTCACGGCCGGGCCAGTCGACGACTATTTGTACTCGATGCTGCCGAAGCGCGATGAAGTGCTTGCGGAAATGGAAGAGTATGCCGGCCAGCACGATATCCCCATCGTAGGCCCGGCAGTGGCGCGTGTTCTGCAACAACTTGCCTTGATGATCAACGCCAAAACGGTTTTCGAGTTAGGCTCCGCAATTGGATACTCGACCATCTGGTGGGCGCAGGCAGTCGGGGAAAAAGGCCAGGTGATTTATACGGACGGCGATCCGAAAAATGCGGAGCGGGCTCGCAAGTATTTTGATCGGGCCGGCGTTTCCAATCGCATTGCGTTGCACACTGGCGATGCCCTGGAAGTGCTCTCCGAGCAGACGCAACAGTTCGACATTATTTTCAACGATGTCGACAAAGAGGACTATCCGCGGGTGCTGCGGCTGGTTTCGCCACGTCTGCGAAAGGGAGGATTGTTTATCACCGATAACGTTTTGTGGAGCGGCCGGGTTGCGGAAAAGAATCCCAAAGCCGCGAGCACGAAGGCGATTCTCGAGTTTAATCGCCGGCTCTACGAGTCCGATGATTTCTTTACTACGCTGCTTCCCATCCGCGATGGGTTGGCGGTGGCGTTGAAGAAGTGATGCGTCAGATCGACTTCACCGGAATCGCCAGCAGATCCTCGACCAATCCGACTTCCTTCTGCAAGAACGGCTCGGCGTAAGTCACGCCGCCGAGTGCGCCGTAATAGCGCGCCATTGATTCCACTCGCGTATGAATTTCGTGGTGAGCAGGGAAGAGGTCTTTGCCGGCTTCCTGATCGCTGAACTGTGATTTGTAAGCCAGGATCGAAGCGAACTTCTGATCGAACTGCTGAGTGATATCGACCACAAACGTGGGACGCACGTCGTAGTAGAGTGTGGCGTAGATGATCTTGAATGGTCGGTGGGGAGCGAGTTTTTCCAAATCAAGGTTGGCTGGGCTGCCAACTGACGGCTGAGATCTGAGAGCTAATTTCTCCAGTCCCGCCAGGAAACAGGCTTCATATCCAAGGACTGAACAAGTGTAGTGATCCGGATGCCGGCCCTTCCAGTAGGGAAGAATGACCACGCGCGGCCGAGTCTCGCGGATCACGCTGGCCACTTTCAGCCGATTCTCCCAGGTATTTTCCACGCGACCGTCGGGAATATCCAGCGCCCGCCGCCAGGTTGCACCCAGAATCCTGGCCGCGTCCGAGGCTTCCCGCGCACGGTCGTCGGCAGTGCCGCGGGTGCCCATTTCGCCTTGGGTCAGATCGAGAATGCCCGAGTGTTGGCCGCGCTGGGCCATTTTCAACAACGTGCCGCCGCAGGTTTGCTCAACGTCGTCGCGATGTGCGGCAATGGCTAGAATATCGAGGGTAGTCGCGGACATGTCAGTCAAGATTGCCTTGTTCGAGTACCACATTCTCGCGCACAATCAACCGGTGCGCAGCCATTTCCTTCAGCTTTGGCAGGACGCGGCTGACGTGTTCGTCGGTGTCGACGAAAACAATTACTACGGGGAGTTTGCCGCCCGCCTCAACCATGTGTGCGGTTTTCACGCGATGGCGGCCGAGAAAGCCGGCTACGGCATGAAAAGCGGTGGCGGCATAAACATTCTCTTCGCGCAGGTAGCGCAGAATTTCCATGTGCAACGGCCGATGATGCCACTGGTCGGCTTCATTCAAATAGATTGTGACTTGCACCGCCATCGCGTTCGCCATTCTAACTGATTCGCTAACTGATTCGCCCCAACGCCATGCCAGCGAGAGCTGCGCCCAGACAAAGTATGTTGTTGCTGAGAATGTTGACGGCCATCAGGCCCCACTGTCCCTGTTCAAAATACGCCATGGTTTCGAAAGCATAACTGGAGAACGTCGTAAACGAGCCGCAGAATCCGATCACCACCAGCAGCCGCCAGCGCGGATCGATCAGGACGCGCTCGGTGGTCCAGATGATGAAGAAGCCGACGATGAAGCTGCCGACGATGTTGATGAACAGAGTGCCGTAGGGAAAGACCGGGCCGAGTTGCCGGGCGGCGATCCGGCTGAGGAGGTAGCGCAGGTTGGCGCCGACGATGGCGGCTACAGAAATGGCAAGAAAGTTCTTCACGATGGAGTTCTCCCTACAAAACAGTCATGGATTTTGCAGGAGTTATCAGCCGAAACGTTTGGAGCGATTTCAGGCGGTTATGGCGAACCCCATCGCCGTTTTATTTTTTACCACAGAAGAGAGCGGATGGCACAGAGAATCGGCAGCGAATTGTCACGTACGTAACTCGTGCAATGAGCACCTGCTGCTACTTTTTCCGCTCCACCAGATACCGCGCCAACTCCTTCAACGTCTCCGCCCGTTCGCCGAAACTGTCCAACTCCGCAAACGCCGCGGTTACCAGCGAGTCCGCCTTGCGCTCGGATTCTTCAATTCCAAACAACGCGGGATAGGTTGCCTTTTGCGCGGCTGTGTCTTTACCGGCCGTTTTGCCGAGCTGGTCAGAGGTTTGAGTGACGTCAAGAACGTCATCCACGATTTGAAAAGCGAGGCCGATCGACTGGCCGAAGGCTCGCAGCTTCCTTACTTCGCTGTCCTTCGCTCCGGCATAAACGCCGCCGCTTACCAGGCTGGCGGTGATGAGCGCGGCAGTTTTTGCGCGATGGATATATTCCAGCATCTCCGCGGTGGGCTGGGTTTTTTCGGCTTCAAGATCGACGACCTGACCGCCGATCATGCCGTCGATCGTTCCGGTGCCGCGCGCGATTTCTTCGATCATTCGAACCCGCGATTCTGCCGGACATTCCAGCCCCGCCAAAACTTCGTAGGCCAGAGTTTGCAACGCGTCTCCGGCGAGGATGGCGATTGCGTCGCCGAAAACTTTGTGGCAGGTGGGACGTCCGCGGCGCAGATCGTCGTTGTCGAGCGCGGGTAGGTCGTCGTGAATCAGCGAATAGGTGTGCAGCATCTCCAGCGCTGCGCCCAGTTCTTCGATCTTCTCGGGCAACGATCCGGCGACCATGCGGCCGGCTTCCATGCACAGAACCGGCCGCAGGCGTTTGCCGCCGGCAAACACGCTGTGGCGCATGGCCTTGTGAATGGACTCGGGGTGCTGGGTTTCCAGCGGAATCAGACGGTCGAGTGCCGCGTCGGTGCGCGCTCGCCCTTGTTCGAGAGTTTCTTGCAGCATTGAGCAATGAGTATAGCAAGACAAAAACGAGGCTACATCCGCTACACGTCTTGTGGCATGATTGGTTTTTCGGACGAGAGAGTTGCCGTGAAGTATGGTTCGCTCAAGACGGTTGCTGCGCTGTCGTTCGTCTGGGTGATCTTGTCGGGTGCGCTCTCACATGCCTCGTGCCCGGTCGATCACGTCATCGTGAGCGGCCGGGTGGAGAACGCTCCCGCCAAGGGGAGCGTTCGTGTGCAAGTTGTTTAGTCGAACGGGAAGCCGGGCGACTCGGCTGAAGCGACATTGGAAACCGACTCGTTCCGCATCGAGATTTCATTCCTTTCTCAGAGCCGCGGCCCGGCGCTGATTGGCACCTTCCGGGAGAAGTGCGACCGCAAACCGAGAGCTGTCGTCGTAACCCTGGTCGAAGGTGAGCGGGAGTTTGATCGCGTCTCCCTGAACCTGGCCAAGGATTTCAGAATGATGGATTCCAGCGCTTACGCTTTGCGCTCCGAACTTCTGCTGCACGGCCCTCCGCCGATTTGACAGGTACAGTTCGGAACTCGACCAGACGTTGCTATGCGGAAAAAACTAGGGCGCCTTTCGGCGCCCTCGCTGTTGAATGGTTCGGGGACGGAACTTAGGCAGCCGCACTTCTTGCCACCGCCACGCTCCGCAAGACCGAAGTCAGAATATCCTGCGCGGCATCGGCCTGGCACACGTCGCTGGCGCCGGCTTCCAGCGCGGCAATCCAGAGTTCCTCATCCGGAACGCGATGCGTACACACGATGGGCAGGGCTGGAAAATCGTGGCGCAGGCCCTGCACATCCGACAAACGAGAGTTTTCCATATCGAGGATGACCGCTTCCGGACGGCTCTTGCGGACGCGCTCGCGAAGTTCGTCACCGGAGTGCGTTAGGTGGACTGCGTGGAAGTGGGGAGAAAGTTTACCGGCCAGAGACTGCGCGACCCTGGGATCGCTTTCCAGAACAACGATACTGAAGCCCATAGATCCTCCTGACTCAACACCGTCAACAACGGCGGACTAGGGCTGCGGGGAAGGGTTCGGAACCACAACTCCACAGACATTTGCTTTTGAAATTGAATTACCCCATTCGCAACGGCGCGAGCTGCTATCTCCGGGCAGTCGCTTTCTCCGTTGCGGACTCGAACGGTTCGGCCTGGAGCTTCCCGTTTTTCTTCAGCAGGATTTCTACCTTGCCTTCCGCCTGCTCAAGTTCTTTCCGGCATGAAGTAGATAAATTCATTCCCTCTTCAAAAAGTGTGAGGGAGGTGTCCAGTGGGACGTCTCCTTTTTCCAACTCCTGAACGATTTTCTCCAGTCGCTGAAGACACTCTTCGAACTTGGCCAACGGTTTCGCTCCTTACCTCTATTGTAATCCTCTTGGGCGAGGAAGATGTCCAGCCTTTTGTTCTAAAACTTTCGAGAAAACAAATTTCAATTTTCACAACGGGAATTCTACGCGGGAGTCGGAGTCTTCGTCCCCAGAGCCTCAAGAACATCGACCGCCGAACTGTAACGTCCCTGGGGCGCGCTGATCTGAGCTCCCTGGACCGTATGCCGGACCGCGATCAGCATTTCGCGCGCAATGGCCACGCCCTCGGCCCGCGCCGCTTCCGGTGATGCGGCCCGCGCCATCCGTTCGAGAATGGAATCGGGCACGGAGACGCGAAGCTCATTCTTCATGAACTCGGCGTTGCGCACGCTGACCAGCGGCCAAATTCCTGCGATGACGGGAATGCGGCAGTGTTCAATGCGCCGCAGAAAGTTTTCCAGCAGACGAATGTCGAAAACCGGCTGCGTGACCGCGTATTCCGCTCCGGCCTCGACTTTGTATTCGAAGCGCCGGATTTCTTCGTCCAGATCGGTGAGGCCAGGATTCGCGCCGACGCCGATGACAAAACCTGTACCAGCGCCGATCGGGTTGCCGCCGAGGTCTAGGCCGCGGTTCAGGTTGTGAACGATATTCACCAGGCCGATGGCGTCCACGTCAAACACAGCGGTGGCGTCGGGATAGTTGCCCATCTTTGGCGGATCACCCGTGATGCAAATCAGGTTCTTGATGCCGACCGCAGCCGCTCCCAGAAGATCGCTCTGAATGCACAACACATTGCGATCGCGGCACGTGTAGTGCAGGATGGCCTCAATCCCAGCCTCGCGTTGCACCAGCAATGAGAGTGCCTGATTGCTCATGCGCGCGGAGGCGCGCGGGCTGTCTGGAATATTGACTGCATCCACGCCCACGGATTTCAGGAAACGCGAACCTTCCAACTCTTTGCGGATGTCAGTTCCCTTGGGAGGAACGACCTCTACCATCGTGACGAATTCTCCCCGGGCTAGTTTCGCGCCGAGCAACGAGCGGTCCTCCAAGGATTGGGCCGGTGTCTCTGGCGGCGGCGCCGCGCCGCCTGTGACATGAGTTGACGCAGCTTTTCCTCGAGCCTCTCCAACTCGCAGGGCCGACTTCATCACGCGGATATGATCTGGCGTAGTTCCGCAGCACCCTCCGACGATTCGTACTCCGGCGGCGACGAACTTGCGAGCATAGCTCGCCATGTACTCCGGCGAGCAAAGATAAATGTTTCTGCCTTCTACTGACCGCGGAATACCGGCGTTCGGCTGAGCGGCCAGCGGCAAGGACGTGAGGCCGCGCACGCGTTCTATGGCGTCCAGCATGGCAACCGGGCCAACGCTGCAGTTGCAGCCAATGACGTCCGCGCCCCACTCTTCGAGGCGAGGAGTGAAAGTTTCCGGAGCGGAACCGTCCAGGCAGTTGCCGTCTTCATCAATTGTGACTTGGACGACCAAGGGCAATCTAGCGCCAACATCTTTCGCGGCGAGCATGGCCTGATGCAGTTCTTCGAGATATCCAAAAGTCTCCAGGATCAGCAGGTCGACGCCACCTTCCGCGAGCGCAGCGATCTGCTCACGAAATGCCTGACGAGCTTCTTCGAAAGAAGTCTTTCCTAACGGTTCGATTCTAGTTCCTAAGGGGCCAACTGATCCCGCCACCCATACATCGAAGCTCTTAACGGCGTCGCGAGCGAGCCGCGCCCCGGCCCGATTCATGTCGCGGACTTTATCGGCAAGGCTGTGGCGGGCGAGTCGAAAAGCATTTGCGCCGAACGTGTTGGTCTCAATAATCTCAGCCCCAGCCTGAAGATAGTCATGGTGAATCGCTCGAATCAGGTCAGGCTGAGACAGGTTCAACTCGTCGTAGCAGCGGTTGATGAAGACGCCCTTGGCGTAGAGCAACGTTCCCATGGCCCCGTCGCAAAGAACGGGGCTCTGCTTGATCCGCGAAAGAATGTCATCCGCCATAACAAAGAGAATACAAGATGGACGCAGATTCTTGCATCTAACGAGAAAGCACGTAGGGAGTCGCGGTCTTGCATGGCGCTAAGCAAGTGTTCTCCCTGGGGCTCTGTTATAATCCGCTATTTCGCACTTAAATCGCTGGTTTTCCTGTAGTTAGGAGCCTGACGTTTGAAGAAATCCGTTTTTTGGTCGGTTATGCTGGCGGTTGCCGGTTGCGTCCTCGTCGCCTGTGGCTATAGCTCGAAAACGTACAAGCCGCCCAGCGGGTTGCTCCAGCGAGTCCTCGCTTCGCAGAGCGTTTCAACCCCCACAGCTGCGGCCGGCTTGTACATCATCAACGGCTCAAACGATACGATCGGAAGAGGGGGGATTAGCGCGGGCACATCGCCCGGTCTGATGGTGACAGACCCGCAAAGGGCGGAACTGCTGGCGTTTGATTCCGGGACCAACAAGGTCGAGTTGATCAGTACGCAGAAAGAGAGTTTGGTGGCGAGCATCCAACTGCCCGGTGCTACCACGAGCATAGCGGTGCCGAGTTCGAGCGCTGGTTATGCAGCCGTTCCCACTGCCCCTCTAAACGGAGTTCCCGTGGGAGGGATCGTAGCGATGAACTTGACCAACGCGCAGGTCACGGCCACGATCACCGTACCCAATGCGCAAACGGTGGTATCAGATGCCAACGGTGCGCAACTCCTGGTCTTCAGCAACGATTCGGATTCGGTGACCGTGGTTTCGCCGCTTGCCCTGAACCTGGGGAGTCCGGTAACCGTTACGGTGCCGGGCTTTGACCGCCCTGTTTCTGGATTCTTTAGCGGCGGAAGTGCTTACATTTTGAATTGCGGCGCTGAATGCGGGGGCCACCAAGCCAGCGTGCAGATTCTGAACCTGGGCACCACACCACCGACAGCCGGAGCAGCAGTCCCCGTCGATGGAGCCACGATCGGATTTCTGAGTGGCTCAACCCTTTATGTCGCGGGGGCTTCACCCACCAATAATCTGTGCACCGGCGA
>Ga0210400_10005798_pt1 | contig 10456 bp, 15 predicted proteins | sample IncBWH26MmetaG_FD_155456 | JGI IMG/M metagenome (GOLD analysis project Ga0210400, IMG submission 155456) | Forest soil microbial communities from Barre Woods Harvard Forest LTER site, Petersham, Massachusetts, United States - Inc-BW-H-26-M | ecosystem: Environmental > Terrestrial > Soil >... | reverse complement strand
AAGCGGCTGCGGACGGCGCAGGATATGACGCGGTCTCAGGCAACGCGTTTGCCTCGAATCTGGATGGTACTCTCAACGTAATTCATCAAGACGGTCCCGACCAATATCACGCCATCGAGACCGTACGGACGCAAGAGGGATCGCGCAATATGGGTCTTGATCCAACCAACCATCGCGTGTTCGTCGTCTCCGCGAAGTTTGGGCCACCGCCTCCGGAGGCGGCTGGCAGGGGTAGGGGACCGGTGTTACCCGGGTCATTCTCATTGATGGTGATCGAGCGGGATTCCACAAAACGCTGACAGTTGTCTCGAAACCGTGCGGCGCGCCTATTTCGCGACAGGCCTGGAACAAGTAGCCTCTTTTGCCCGGGGCACCCGTTCCTAAGAGGACGGCGACGCTCAGTGCAGTAATTCGCGAATGGCGTGAACAGGTAGCGGGCACCTTGAAACCGAGCACACGGAAAACGGCGCAGTCGCACTTGCGGAGGCATATTGAACCGATGCTCGGCGATTGCGCTCTGCCGGAGCTGACGACCAAGCGGTTGCAGTCCTTCGTCACTACGCTTGCAACTACGCGCATGGCGAACGGAAAAGAGCGGACGCGGAAAACCATCGAGAACATTCTGCTGACTCTATCCTCGATTGTTTCTACGGCACGCGCTTGGGGCTATACGATTCCGACAGTTTCCCTGTCGGATTTGTCTTTGCCTCAAGACACACCAAGGCGGTCGCGGTTCTTTGTGCTGCGCGATATGCGGCGCATCGCTCAGGCTGCCGATGAACCGCTGGGTACCATCTGTTTTCTGCTTTCAGCAACCGGAATGCGGATCGGAGAAGTGCTCGCGCTCCGCGTGCAGGACTTGGACTTTCATCGCAAGCTGATAAAGGTTCGCTGTTCCACATACGCCGGTCAGATTGGGACGCCCAAGAGCAAGGCGAGCATCGGGGACTTACCGATGCCACCCGCTCTCGAATCGCGCCTCAAGAGATACCTATCATCGCGCCACTATCGTGAGAACGATCTCGGCCTGCTGTTCGCAAAATCGCCGAGGCCGTCCTTACTCCGCGAATAAATTACGCGAGAAAAAGCTGCGCCCGCTGCTCACCAGGTTGCGAATACCCCTGGCCGGATTTCATGCTTTTCGCCATGCGGTAGCCAGCGAACTGATTGACAGCGGCGCACCGATTACAGTTGTGCAGGCACAGTTGCGGCACAGTGATCTGCGCATCACGCTAGGGCTGTACGGGCATGTAATTCCGCAATCCCAGCGCGACGCTTTGGGAAGCTTGGCCGCACGCCTAGCGAATGCGGGGCGAAGAACTGGCCTTCAATTGCTGACTCGGTCTCGAATTGCTGATTCGGCAGCGTAGAAGGGCCGTTTTTATTGGGTTTTGGTAGGGGCGGTGGGGGTCGAAAACAATGCCGATCGGAATTTCAAGGACTTAGAAGGAATGCTGAGGCATCTAAAAGGAACAATAGGAAATGCAAAGGAATCCTTATTGGCCCCTCATTTTTCTCGGCGCTCAGATTCCGCCGTCGTGTTTTTTCTCACTGTACTAAGCGAAGGCACGTCAGCCCAGGTCAAATTTCGCGGTACGGATGGCAAGCTGACGCTACCTGTTACGTATTTAGATGGGGGAGGATTGTGGGTTCCGGAAATTCTGAGCCACCAATTCCGGAAATTCTGAGCCGTTTTGTATTTGCTGCGCTTAACAGAGCACAGGGACACTCCCCGCCAAACGGGCCACTTCGCTCTGGCTCAGAATTTCCGGAATGAGAAGGGGCAGAATTTTCGGAACCGACAAGGATCAGATTTGAACTGACAACCTTCGGGTTATGAGCACATGAACTGTGCTTTGCCTAAATGCTTCTAGCGCTTTTTGCGTGGGGACCCATGGGGCCCTTCAGATAGCAGCCCGCGAAATGGAGATCGTTCGTATCAGCACAGCCTTGAGACGCGCCGATGAACTCGACTACGATGTCGCTGCAGCGATCGAGGCCTCTGCCGATGGGCCTTCCAAAGCCAATGAGAGTCGCACCAGCGTTTCCTTAAACCACTAATGCCACCCTTTGGCTCCATCTCGTCAGTCCACTCCCGGCCACTCACCAATAGTAGAGGGGATCTTTGCAATTATTGCTCTGGCGGAACTCGCCGCTAGGGGAAAGATCATCGGCGTCGCGGGCCTGATCGCCCTCCTTGTCTCATGGGCGGCGATCTGGGCTGCAACATCTGTTGTGCCTCCACCGTGGGTGCCCCGCGTGTGGCTGATGACTATCGTGGTTGCGTTGCCGTGCGCTGTCGTGGCAGGTGTCGTCGCCGCTAGAATGACCGCAAAATGGTGGTATGTCCTCGCGGGCGCTGGCCTCTTAAGTGCAGCCTTTCTCTTGGCGGGTGCTGCCGTGTAATGTTGAAGTACTGCACACCAGTTGTGCTTCGCCACAATTCTAAGCGCACTCAAAATAGCGCGCTTCCCTGCCGCGACGGCTGTCCCATCTAGGTTATTCCTTCATCCTCGAGCGCCAAGAATCTCTCCCGGAAGAACACCCGCGCGGTATACCTGTATATATAAGGATGGAGGAACCCGGACGTTATCCGCCCGGTTCGGCTTGAATGGAGTTTTCCGGTAAAGCGCTAACGTTTATTGGGACTTGCGACTCGTGAGTAAGCCCGCGAGAGCGGGCGAATTATTCAGTGACGCGAAGGAATTCGCGCCAGGAAGTCTTGTCGTTGATGCGCAGATCAACCGCGGGGTCTGGTGGATCACTGGCTCCGTCCAACACCGGCTATAACGGATCCCTTTTTCACCGGCGTTGACAAGGGATCGTCTAGCTCGAAGGACTTATGCAATGGCACCCCCCCTGCGTGGGGCGAGTAGCCCAGTCACACCCCTCAACTTTTACCTCGACGGCCTTGCTGAGATTGCCGTCCAAGTCAAACTCTCTTAGCTTTACGCTGCTCGATTAACGACTCAAGGTGGCGGTAGAAGCAGCACGTTTTGTTCCCACGGAGGATGGCAGCTTCTTCGTGCGCAATGCAGCGCGTGTGGATCGGACCTCGAAGCGTACACCTTCTGCGTTCTGCAAATAGGCAACGACCTCAAACAGATTGCTGGCAGTCGGATTCCCGTTCGGGCCAAACATCTGGTGAAGAGTCTTTACGTGAATCTTGGTATGTGCGGCTAGCTTGGGAAAGCCGACTGTAGCATTGATGTAGTCACGCAATAGCTCTTTGCCGAGTGTCACCTCGCCAGAGAGCAGGCTTTCGATAGCTTCGCTAAGAAGCCCTTTTCGGAAGGCGGCGTCGCGCTTCACGCGTGCTTGAACTGTCTCTCTAAAATCTCGTGTCAAAGCCATGTTCATTCCCCTTCTTTTTCTTTCTGCTGCTTTTTCCTCTGCTTGTAGTCTTCCCATCGTTCGAGTGCAAGCTTGATGTCGTTTTGTTGACGCTGTTTCGTTCCGCCGCCAAGCAGGATGACTATCTGCTCGCCTTCTTTCCCAAAATACACTCGATAACCTGGGCCAAAATTGATCTTGCACTCGTAAACGCCAGCCCCAACGCTTTGGCATTGGAGAAATTTCCCAGCCCTACGCGGTATAGGGCTGTCGTCACCTTCCTCGTGGCCTCGGCGTTCAGCCTGTCGAACCACTCGCGAAAAGGACTGTGACCACCTCGGTCGTGATATTCGCGGATGTCCACCATCATTTGAATGGTAACATATATTCTACCATTGTCAACGAGCTATTAACATTGGTAAGGCAAGACAAACTATCTCGCGTGCGGTAACTTGGAGCTATGGAAACCGTGGACGTAAAGCTGCCCTCGGAGCTTCTGAGGGGCGCAAATCTGGAAGAGAGCAACCTCTCACAGGAGGCCGCTCGACTGCTGGCGCTTGAACTTTATCGCGAGGATAAGATCTCGCTGGGACGAGCGGCTGAGTTATGCCAGACGCCGTTGGCGGCTTTCATGGATTCGCGGCGAAACACGGCGTTCCCCCGCTACGGTACAGCTTTGAGGACCTGGAAAGGAACTTCATACTGCTGATCGTCTCAAAGCTTGACCGCTGCAGTTGACTCATCTCCGCCTGTCATTCTGACCAAGCTTGGCTATTTTGACATCCTCAATCAACTTTCCCCGCTCCTTTACATTTCCGCTCCGGTTTGGACGCATGAACGGAATCCTCCCATCGCGCTTCTCCAAGGTGCCCGCCCCAATTGGGGACAAATCTCATTTTGGGGACAAGCGGGATGAAAAACCCCGCTATTTGAAGGTATTTGGTAGGGGCGGTGGGGATCGAACTAAAAGCGACGTTGAAAACGCGTAAGTTATTGACTCTATTAAACGGGAAAAACGGCAAAAACACCGGATTCGCCCAATTGAGGTACACGCGGGGTACACGGATTGGAAGAATTGCGCACTTAATTCGGGCATCCAGCGCACGACGCCGGCCAGAGTTCGGTAGTTGAGTTGTCCCCATACAAAGACTCTATCCCCTGCTTATCCCTCGGCCACCAAAGAAGCAGCAGATGCCGAATAACAGTGAGAGTGCCAATGCATACGACTCCGGTTGTCGTACGCAGTGTGCAAGGAGATAGGAATTGAGAGATTCAATCTCGACAAGCGCCGGGAGAAGGGCCGTCACTCCCAGCCAAGTTCCCAGGATTGCGACGCGAGTCGCAACGCGTACCCCAGGCTCGGGATGCTGGCAAGCAGCCCTAAGGTCCGCCCACAAAGCACAACGCGGCTTGCTAATTGCCAGTTTCTGCCGCTCGCCCGATTTCCAACTGGTACCGAAGTCGCCTAATGCTTTGCGATACCAGTCGCTGATGACAATGACTTTGGACAGCGAGGTCAAGTCGTTAACCGGCTCACGCTGCGCCTCTTCCTTGGTTTTGAAGTACATGCATTTCGTGTTGTCACTACGATCGTACCGCTTCACGAAGTTGGCGTCGATACTTCGATACTCGCAATAAACCGAGCGTCCTGCGTGGGAGATCTTGATTGTCATTCGCGACGTAAAGCCCTCAGCTTTCTCCAGCCGAGTCCAAACCCATCCTTTGTCGGTTTCTTCGTGGAGCGCGCTGAACACGCTGTAGTCTTCGGAACTCACTGTTGATTCATCTCCAAGCAACTCGCTCGTGGGCGATTCACCTGGCCCCTGCAGATAAGGCGGCTACTTTGTCTTCGCTTAGAAATATTCACGGTTTACTGTACAAACCCAGACATCGACCTCTTATGACAAAAGCATTATGTCTGGCTTTGACTATCCTTTACAACTTTTCGACTGCCGCAGCAATGCCCGGATTGTTCGCTGCGGCGATCTCCTTTATCTTGGCAATATATTCATCAGAAATCTTGTGCTCACGGAGGCCGCAGACGATGAGACGGACATAGTCAATGCTCGTCCTCAAGCCAGCCCTAGGGCATTTGACAGTGTAGGTCAGGGCCGATACGACCTTATTGTTCGGACAGCACACCTTGATCGTTTCGCGTTTGTAGTTCGTGCCCTCACCTTCGATCTCGTCAAATGATTTGCGCCCACGCGCCTTGGCGGTCTTGCGGTCAATAAGATAATCGGGTACTTCGTAGAGCACGCCCCAGACCTTGCCCCCGGGCTTTCTCACGATATCCGAAGCGGCGCAACCCCGTCCGGCGCTCTGTACGTCGAACGCAAGCTCAAAATCTTCGACTGTTTCAGCTATGTCGACGAACCGCGCGTCGCCGCACAGCCGATTCTTGCTGTTGATCTCACTATCCCAGCAATTGGAACCGTATTGGAACACAAGCGCCATGGGGCTCATCCGTAGCAGAACCTTACCTCAGTATCTTCTTAGCCACCAATCGGGATGGCTGATTTGTTCAAACTGTGCTCTTCACGCAGCGACCTCGCACGCTGTTCTGGCCACTCGGAAGTTATCGTCGAGGGTGCGGGCTATTCGCGGCACCTAGCTTACACGGAATGTATCGTCGGAAAGTTAAACTTCAATCCGCGACTGTTGCCTTGACAGTGAGCGATTCATAAGTATTTGCAACGACTTACAAGAGCACGGACGGCATCCTAAGTCATTGTAAGACAGTCTTAGACATCGCCATCGTGTACTACGGTGTGTACCATGCGCTTGGACGCATTCAGCATCGTCAAGGGAACCACAACTTGCATACTTACATCGCAAAATAGCTTAAAGTCCTGCGGCTGCGACGACTCATTTTGGGGGTCCACTTGGCGGCCAATAAAAATACGCGAGGATTACTTGGGGCGGTCTTGGTTGCCATCCGAGCCTTCTAATTTCAATCAGTTACGATATGCTGCTGGCCTGGTCTGCCGGAGCGTTGCGACGATGAATTAGTTTTCTTTGCGGCATATTTGAGCGTCACGGTCCCCAAGTCAAAATTTGGTTTCCTTGAAATAGGACTTGCCGAACGAAATTCTTCGTGAGGCGTTTACCTTCAACCGTAAAGGTCAGTTCAATCTTAATCGGGATCACTTCACCGTCGGGGAACCTCGGCTTCGGGCTTTGCACCAAACTCTTCAACATCGAGATCGGTTCGTACTGCGGCCCCCAAAAGATCGCCCTGCCTTCACCGGGTTCGAACGTCCAATTTTCTGTTTTTCGCGGTTTGACGGCCTCCGTTAACGGAGCCTCGTGATTGGTGTCGCCGCGCAAGATGCGAATAGTCTCGATTGAGATCTTGTACCTGGAATCGTTCTGAAAATACCCACAGTAGTTGCCCGGCGATCCCTGATCGAATTTGAAGCTGGCAGGAAAATTATCGAATTCCGATCTTTCCTTTTCGCTTTGTTTCAAATCCGCAATATCTGCGCGTAGGCTGGAAATTTCTTTCCACAATTCCATGTTTGCGGGACCGACTTCTGTTCGGACGTTCTGCTCACAAAAGCGTATGAATTCGCGATTCAGTTCTTCGACTTCCATCGCGAGATCGTGCGGAAACAGAACAGTCTCGATTCCCGCTTGCCGCAGTTTTCGTACTCCTTTCCCGCTAATTCGGTCGTCCGGGTCTAGCATACCGATAACGACCCGAGCAACTTTACGGTCAATTAGTCTCTCCGCACATGGAATTTTCGGTTTATTCCGAGTCGTGCAGGGTTCTAGGGTTGTGTAAACCGTGGCCCCGGCAACGGCCTCGTCGGTTAGCTTCTTATCCAGTGCAACGAACTCAGCGTGATTGCCGGGCTGCTCGCCACGATGCGCTGTACTAAGTACGCGACCGTCTTTGACGACAACTGCGCCGACTTTCGGATGCACCCGATCATCCTTCTCGGACACACTTTTTCGTGCCTCATCAATCGCCATTCGAACAAACTTGCGGTCATCAAGTAGTGGCTGCATCGCTTTCGCTTGCTCTAATTGTTCGTCCAATTTCTGAAAACGGATTCTGCCAGGGGGTAATACCTTAATGTTGAAACTGCCATGTGTGAAGAAATCCTGCCAGTGCGGAGTGTTTCTAACCTGTTCGAATGAATTCGGGGATTGAACCCCTCCTCCAACGACCGCAGCGTATTTTCTCAATTCGGCATGCTCAGGGTTCAAGTTGTAAAGCGCATCCGATATTTCACCGTCGCAGTCGCCACACTTCTCGGTTGCAGCCACTTCAAGCTGCGCGATATTCGTCGGCCGGCCGAGACCGTTGTTCGGAACCGCGAGTCCATACCCTAATATAAAATGCTCAAGAATTTCGCTTCGGATCATGTAGCACAAAGGTAGGCATAGCAGACAAGCCTGTCAAGCGGAGGTCCAGCAAAGGAAGTTTCCGCGAGCTCATCTTGGAATCCTGGGGAATACGACAGATTATGGTGCACAGGTGCCTGTTTTACCGGCACGAAATGTGTGATTGCTTCCGGTGCGTTCTCCTGCCACAATTTTGAAGAGGTGAACGGCATGGATAAGAATCCCTCTGAGTTGGCGAGCCGATCAAAGCATTTGAAGAGAAGAAAGTGCGGATCGCCAAGAACATCAAGGGCGGAGGCTGAATAGGGTTCGGGGGGACGTGACCGACAAGGCTCTGAACTTTGGCCGGAAGTATTCCCTTAAAATGCCTTACATCGCCCGATCGATAACCGCTTCAAACCACCGGTCTCCAAACTGAGGGAACTGTCGCGAAGTGCTACCTCTAGCTTGGTGGAATGATCTGCCAACCCAGTCCTTGCATCACATGAACGATAGTGCCGGCCTGTCCCTCGAAGATCCACCTCACGTTTTCAAAATAGCAGGCGGAGGTTTCTGCGGGACCACCTGAGTAGATTATGTCGCAGTTCTTGAAAACGCAGTTTTCGGAGCGGATGTTATCCAGGGTCACCCTTGTCCCCGTAAATGTCTGCCCGCTGGTTACGGGCAGATGAAATGTCTTTGGTTGCTCCACCTAATTCCTCGGTGAGGCATAGTATCACCCAGTGCGCCTGTTAGGCGCCACGCGCGGAAAAGCAGGGTTTCGCTTCCGACCGATTCCTCGCCTATCGAGGCGGAGCTCTCTAATCCCCCTCGGTGGGTATACTGTGGTGTCATAAAGTCCTATTTACCGGGACTTCGTACGTGTGTAATATACCTAAATGCGTGAACATCAACAAATTCCGCGGGGCCGGGCGCAATTGAGCGAGGTTTTACAACGCGCGGGAGAACTCATTTCAATTGAGGATGTTACGTCCGCGATCCACGTTGATAGGCGGAAAGCAACCAGGCTACTGGCACGATGGGGTGCGCAGGGGTGGATCAAGCGATTACGACGAGGGCTATACACCCCGGTGCCTATGGCATCCCTCGGCCAAAACCAGGTACTCGACGATCCCTGGCTGATCGTGCCTTCACTGTTCGGACCCGCGTATATAGGTGGCTGGACGGCAGCCGAACATTGGGGGCTTACCGAGCAAATCTTCCGAAGCGTTTGTGTGCTAACGACGCGTCCGGTACGGGGAAAGGAGAAAAACTTTCAGGGCGTAGATTTCTCCGTCAAGCAGGTTTCCCGAAAAACCGTGTTCGGCACAAAAACACTTTGGCGCGGCAAGGTAAAGATCGAAATATCGAATCCTTCCAAAACCATCATCGATATGCTGGACGATCCCACCATCGGCGGCGGGATTCGCCATGTGAGCGATTGTCTCGATAAATACCTGAATGAGAAGAACGGCACGCCGGAAGAGCTGATGAGCGCTGCCGAACGCCTGGGCAACGGGGCTGTTTTCAAGCGCCTAGGGTTCCTGGCAGATCGTCGAGGTGGGCCAGAAAAACTAATTACAGGCTGTGCCAAGCGGCTTACGACAGGAAACGCGAAGCTTGATCCGGCTGTGCCAAGCCGAAGGCTGGTCAAACGTTGGCGGCTGTGGATACCGCTTAGTTGGATGGAGAAAAAACCGTCGTGATAGATCGTGCAGAAATCCTGCGGTTCGCCAATGAGTTCGGTCTTGAAGCGCGTATCGTCGAGAAGGACTACCTTCTTGGTTGGGTGCTCGCGGGTATCTACCGCGATCCTCTCTTAGCGGGCACGTGGATTTTTAAGGGCGGCACCTGTCTGAAGAAGTGTTTTTTTGAGACGTACCGCCCCGGCACCTTTCCTTCGGCGTGAGTTTGCGTTCCAACTCAGCCGAGAGGTCTCCAAAAGCTGCGAATTTTGCTGCAAACAGTTTTCGAATCTCGCGCTTCTCTCCTTGGCTGACCGCAAGAACATAGGCGATATAGGCCGCCGATTGTTCGTCGTGGAGAGAGAGCCGGACAGTGCCGGGAAATATGCAACGAATTGCGTGACGGCAAACCCTTCCCTGAAGCGCAACAACTGCTGGACGAACAGATCAAAGACGCGCTGGACTTGCCTGTGCGTCCGAAGGCGAAGCCAACGCGCCGAAGGGTCGCCGAGCGTCGAGATTGACGTTATGAATTGCGGCGCCGCTCGATAAAATCCGTCACCATTTGCCCTAGATCCCACTGGCCGCGGTCGAAAACACCCGAGAGGTGATCCCAGAATTCCGGTGAAATCTCCTGGCCGGCTCCAGTTTCTTTGCGCTTCCAGTGGTATAGCTGCCCGCCAGTCCCGATGTAATTGACAATGCGAAGGGCGCGAGAGTGCTTGTCTTCCATTTCGCCATACCAGAGGCGCATTCCGATAAGCACCGCAAGCGCGGCGGCCTGAGGCGCGTAAAGCTTGACCGGCGATGCGTAAACGTCGCGCAGCGTTTTCAGCGGTTCAAAGAGCGCACGGATGGCTCTGGATTTCCCAGCCTCGCACGCGGCGAGCACTACGAACTGCGGCTCGAATGGCCGCAGCCACTTTCCCACGATCCGCCAATCGCAGAAGAGATCGCTCGCCAGTTGGAGGCCCTCGTCGTTGCTGTGACCGACAATAAGGATGGCCTTCGAGCGGCCGTGCTCGTTAAACGCGCGCGCGAACTGCTCCGGCAATTTACTCGCGGTCGACGTTTTCACGAGCGTCACTGTTTTGCGCGGAAGAATC
>Ga0210400_10005797_pt1 | contig 10457 bp, 8 predicted proteins | sample IncBWH26MmetaG_FD_155456 | JGI IMG/M metagenome (GOLD analysis project Ga0210400, IMG submission 155456) | Forest soil microbial communities from Barre Woods Harvard Forest LTER site, Petersham, Massachusetts, United States - Inc-BW-H-26-M | ecosystem: Environmental > Terrestrial > Soil >... | reverse complement strand
ACCCGGCGCTGAATACGGCCGCCTTGGGTACCGGTGCTGCCACTCCCGGCATCGCAGGTTGCGGCTACACCAAAGCAGCCTACACCGTCGACACATACTCGAGTCCGAGCGCGGTCGACGCGAGTCAGGACCCGAACGTCGTCGGCCCGAGCGGCATCTTCAGTGCGGCGGAATTTCAATCTAATTCCGATTTTCAGGCAACCGCCGCCGTAATGAAATTGGTCATCGACGGCAACGCCGCCGCCGGCACCATCGAGATGGGTGGATTCGACTATCACTCGGGCAACCGAATGGATGGCGAGGCGCGCGACTTGAACCTCGGCAATTGCATCGGCGCCTGTCTGGAATATGCGGCCCGCGTCGGCAAACCCGTCATGATCTACGTCTTCAGCGACGGCTCCCTTGCCAGCAACGGCATGATCGACAACTCGGTGGGTGGCCGAGGCAAGGGCGTGTGGACCGCCGACAACCAAAGCGTCGCGGCGACCTATTTCCTGGTTTACAACCCGACGGGCAAGCCGGTGGCGGCGCAGAGCAACCCAGAGATGAGTCTGCAGCTCGGCAACTTCAATCCGGACGGCTCGATCAATACCACCGGCAGTCCGGCAGGCAACAATGTGCCGAACTTGGTACAGATGGTGGTGCTCAACTACATGGCGCTGCACGGCGACGCCATCAACGGCTTTAGCCTGAGCGATGGGACCGCCGTACCCAGTTTCCCGAACTTGTATGCGGCACCCAATCTGAACAACACGCTCGGTACTGGCACGGCGCTCGAGCCCTTGATCGCCTTCCACCCGATCGTGTCCGGCAAGGTTGGTTGACGAAACGCAATGCCGGCCGCGAGGCCGGCTCGCCTCGCACACGTTGTCTCAATCCAGAGACAATACACTCGGCGTTGCGTCGCTTGTAAATTGTGCGCACCGGTGCATCCGACCGCTGCGCTAGGTCGCGACAATTTTTCCCTGAATGTGCGCCAAGTCATACAGAAATCCAGCGCGGTCGCCGCCTGCTGCGTTGACACTACCGCTCGCATTGTGCGATTTTGCATAACATCTGATCAGGGCAAACTCGCTGCAAGGCGAGGGCGCAAAGCTTCCGGTACGGGGCCCTACTTTAAGAGTGAGGTCAAGGACAGCGGGGTTACCAGAGTGATTGACTCATTGCTGCGCGCCGAGCGCAGCTCGACGATGATTAGCTCAAGAATGCTGCGGTGAGCAACATTCGCATGCGCCAGCTATTGCTCGCCGGCAGCCTGATCCTCGCTGCCGCGTCGTTCGCTGCCGCCCCGACCATGGTGGGGAAGGATGCCCCCGACTTCGTCTTGAAGGCGCGGGACGGCAGAAATCTGCGCATGTCGGAGTTTCGCGGCCAGGTCGTTCTGGTGAATTTCTGGGCGCGCTGGGCCGGCGACTCGCGCCAGGAGATGCCGGCGCTCGATCGCATCAATACCACGTACAACCGGGCCGGGCTGGTGGTGCTCGGCATTTCGGTCGACGAGGATCTGAGCCGCGCGCAAGAGTTCGCGGACGCGATGAAAGTGTCGTACCCGATCATGTTCGACACCGGCTCAGGTATCGGCCGGGATTACCTGCTGGAGAAAATGCCGATGACCATCCTGGTGGACCGTTCGGGTGTCGTCCGCTATAGCAACATCGGCTTCAAGCGCGGCGATGAGCGCGCGTATCTTGATCACATTCGCGAATTGTTGCGCGAGTAAGCAAATAGGTTCAGTTATGAATTCCAAGCATCGAGTTGTGTCGATCATCCTGCGCGCAGCATTGCTGGCCTGTGCCTGGACCGCGGCAGCCGCGCAGACGGGGCCGGCCGATGCCGCCGCGGCGCCCGCCGCGCCGCCCGCTGCAACGGATGCCGCCCCAGCGGCCGCCGCTCCCGACGACTTCAAGACACTGGATCAAGAGGTGCAAGGCCTGAAGAAGGACGTGATCGATCTGAACAAAGATCTGTTCGTCCTGGAAGAGGAGTTGCTGTTTCCCGCCAATACCCAGGTCGCGTTGTACGTGTCGATGGATGTCGGCACGTTCTTCGCCCTGGATTCCGTCACCATCAGGATCGACAACAAGGAAGTAAAGAATTATCTGTATACCGCACGCGAGGCGGATGCCCTGCTCAAGGGCGGCGTGCAGCAGATCTATCTGGGCAATCTCAAAGTCGGCAAGCACGAGCTGGTCGCGTTCTTCACCGGCAAAGGACCGGTGGAGCGCGCTTACAAGCGCGGCGCGACCATCGTCTTCGACAAGGGTGTGGGCGCCAAGTACTTGGAGCTCAAGATCACCGACCGTTTGGCCAAGCATCAGCCAGAGTTCACGATCAAAGACTGGGAATGATGCGTGCAGAGTGTGATTAACAGACTTCGGCCGCTCATCTTGGGCGGGTTGCTGCTGGCATTGGCGCCGGCGGCTCAGCCCAAGAACGTCAAGCCGGATCCCAACGGTCTGCCCCCGCAGGACGTGAAGGACCTGCACTACGGCGACGTGCTGTTCTATTTCTACCAGGACGATTATTTCGATTCGATTACACGCCTGCTCGCGGCGCGCCAGCTCGGGCGCATTCCGCACACCGAAGGGGAGGCGGAACTGCTGCTCGGAGGCTTGTACCTGTCGCTCGGCGAGCATGTCGAAGCCGGCAGGATCTTCGAGGAGCTGCTGAACAAAAATACCTCGGAGGCGGTGCGCAACAAGGCCTGGTTCTATCTGGGCAAGGTCTGGTATCAGCGCGGCTACCTCGAGGAGGCCGAGCGCGCCTTGACCCAGGTTTCCGACAAGATCGACCCGCGGATCAGCGCCGAGCGCTACATGCTGCTCGCCCAGCTGATGATGCGCGAGCAGCGCTACGACGACGCCATTGCGGCCTTGAGCAAATGGCACGGCGCCGCCGATTGGACCGCCTACGCGCAGTTCAACCTCGGGGTGGCGCTGGTGCGCAAGGACCGCCTCGCCGACGCCATGCCGTACCTCGACCGGGTGGGCCGCATCGAGACGCGCAGCGAGGAGTTGCTGTCGCTCAAGGACAAGGCCAATCTCGCGCTCGGGTTCGCGCTGCTGCAGGCGCAGCGTGCGGCCGAGGCCAAACCCATCCTGCAGCGGGTCCGTCTCGAAGGACCGTATTCGAGCAAGGCTCTGCTCGGCGTCGGCTGGGCGGATGCCGGGATGGGTGAATTCAAGCGCGCGCTGGTGCCCTGGCTCACGCTGCGCAAGCGCAGCTTGCTCGACTCGGCGGTGCAGGAGTCGTTTCTCACGGTGCCCTATGCCTTCAATCAATTGTCGGCGACGGGCCAAGCCGCCGAATACTACAGCTCGGCAATCGATTCCTTCGATGCGGAGCTCAAGCGGATCGATGACTCGATCGAAAAGATCCGCAACGGAGATCTGCTCGATCGGCTGCTCAACGACGACAAGAAAGACACGCTGACTTGGTACTGGCAGCTGTCGACTCTGCCCGATGCACCGGAGTCTCGCTATTTGTACGCGTTGCTCGCGAGCAATGAATTTCAAGAAGGCCTGAAGAATTATCGCGAGCTCAATTACATGAGCCGCAATCTGGACAATTGGCGCGATAACGTAGCGGCCTATGACGACATGCTCGACACGCGCCAGGAGGCGTACAAGCGGCGTGTGCCGAAAGCGGACGCCGTCATGGCCGCGACCGATCTTGACGGCTTGACGCGTCAACGCGTGGATTTCGAATCGCGCATCAACGCCATCGAAAAATCGAGCGACGTCGCGGCCTTGGGTACGCCCGAGGAGCAGCAGATGTGGATGAGATTGAAGCGCATCGAGGACTATCTCGTCACCCATCCCGACGATCCGGATCTCGCCGAGATGCGCGAGAAACACCGCCTGATGAAGGGCGTCATGTACTGGCGGCTGTCGGGGAGCTTCAAGGCCCGCCTTTGGAACGAGCGCCGCTCGGTCAAGGAACTGGAAGCCGAGCTGAAGGAAACGCAGAAACGCGCGGTGCTGGTCAAGCAGGCGCGCGCCGGCATGCCGACCAACACCGGCGCTTACGCCGGGCGCGTCGCCGCGGTGCGGGACCGCATGGATCAGTTGCAGCAGCGACTCGCCGATGTGTCCGCGCAGCAGAACAGGTTCCTGCAGGCACTCGCCATCCGTGAGCTCGAAGGCCAGAAGCTGCGCATCTCGACCTATCAGATCCAGGCGCGCTACGAGTTGGCGGCGATTTACGACCGAGCGTCGAGCGACAAACCGAAGGCGCCGCAGCCATGAGGCATGCACTCGATGCAACCCAGGTGACGCGCGCGACCGCGCTGGCTGCCGCGGGCGTGGTCGCGGCGCTGCTCGCGGCACAGGGGTTGGCGGCCGAGAAGAATCCACCGACCATCAAGGATCTCGACGCACAACAAATCGACATCGATACGCAGCCGCCGAAGAACGTCGACGCCAACAAGACCATGGACAGCTATAAGCGGTTTCTCGACCTGAATGCCGGAGACGCCGCACTGCGCGCAGAAGCGCTGCGCCGCCTCGGCGATTTGAACCTCGAGAGCTCCGAATCCGAGCGCATCGAGCGCGAGCTCGTGACCAACGAAGGCCTGCGCGCCACGGAGGCGATCCACCTGTACTCAGCCTTGCTCAAGGCCTATCCGAAGTATGAGCGCAATGACGCGGTGCTCTATCAATTGGCGCGCGCCTACGAACTCAATGCGCAGCCCGACAAGGCGCAGGCGTCGCTGGATCAGCTGGTGGCAAGCTATCCGAACAGTCGCTACCTCGATGAGGCGCAGTTCCGGCGCGGTGAATTGCTGTTCTCGAACAAGGCGTACCCCAAGGCGCAAAGTGCCTACGAAGCGGTCATCAAAATCGGCTCATCCTCGCCGTTCTACAATCAGAGTCTCTACAAGCATGGCTGGTCGCTGTTCAAGCAGGGCGAAAACGAGCGCAGCCTGGAGTCTTTCGCCGGGGTGCTCGATTCGATGCTGGTGTCGAAGCGCGATTCCTCCCAACTGGTCGAGCTCGACTCTCTGACCCGGCCGAACCGCGAATTGGTGGAGGACACCTTTCGCGTCATGAGCATCACGTTTTCCTATCAAGACGGGCCCAAGACGATCGATGAGTTCGTCAAGCATCGTAAGCCGCGGCCCTACTCCTATCTGTTGTACGCGCGCTTGGGCGATCTTTACATGGAAAAGGAGCGCTATACCGACGCGGCCGACAGCTACCGCGCCTTCGTTTCGCAGGACCGCAACAACGAGAAGGCGCCGTTGCTCGAGATGCAGGCGATCGAGGCCTACCAGAAGGGCGGCTTTCCGCAGCTCGTGCTGCAGGGCAAGAAGGAATTCGTCGAGAACTACAGCTTCGGTACGGCGTTCTGGCAGGGCCGGGAAGCCAAGAACGAGCCCAAAGTGGTGGCCGTCCTCAAGACCAACCTCAAGGACGTGGCGCAGTACTACCACGCCCAGGCGCAGCGCAGTAAGAACGTCGCCGATTATCAGGAAGCGGCGAAATGGTACCGCAGCTACCTCACTTCGTTTCCCGACGATCCAGACTCGGCGGTCACCAATTTCCTGCTCGCCGACACCTTGTTCGAGAGCAAACAGTACCTGGACGCGGCGAAGGAATACGAAAGCACCGCCTATCACTATGGCGAGCATGAGAAGGCTTCGGCCGCAGGGTATGCCGCCATCGTCGCCTACGGTAAGCAAGAAGAGACCTTGAGTGGCGATGCCAAGAGCGCGGTGCACAACCGCGCCCTGGACAGTTCGCTCAAATTCGCGCAGACCTTTCCGTCTCACCCGGAGAGCGCGCAGGTGCTGACGCGTGCCGCGACCGACCTATATACGGCCAAGGACTATCCCCGCGCGATCGGCGCGGCCGAGGCTCTGTTGGCGCGCCAGCCCCCCGTGGACACCACCAAGCAGCGCGTGGCTTGGACGGTGATCGGCAATTCGAATTTCGAGCAGGGCGTGTTCGACAAGGCGGAGACCGCCTACGGCCACGCACAAACGCTGATGCCCGCCGGCGATCCCGAGCGTCCGGCGATCGTCGAGCGTCTCGCCGCCTCGATTTACAAGCAGGGCGAACAGCGTGCCCAAGCCGGCGACAGCGCGGCGGCCGTGGAAGACTACTTGCGCGTGGCGGCGCTGGCGCCGACTTCCAAGGTCCGCTCGAGCGCGGATTTCGATGCCGCGGCGCTGCTCATCAAAGACAAGCAATGGGATCGTGCGGTGGTCGTGCTGGAGAGTTTCCGCCGCAACTTTCCGCAAAGCCCGCTGCAGGCTGACGTGACGCGCAATCTCGCCGTGGCCTACAGCGAATCGAATCATCCCGCTGCGGCTGCAGCGGAGTTCGAGAGAATCGCACAGTCGCCGGGCGAGGCGCCGGATGTGCAGCGCGAAGCCACCTTGCAGGCGGCGGATTTGTACGACAAGGCGGGTAATTCCGCCAAATCGCGCGTCATGCTCGAAGCGTTCATCAAACACTTTCCGCAGCCGGTGAATCCGGCGATGGAGGCACGCAACCGTCTGAGTTCGATCGCTGCCAAGGCCGGCGATTACACGGCTCGCGACTATTGGCTGAGGGACATTATTGCGGCCGATCGCGCTGCCGGTGCTTCGCGCACCGATCGTAGCCGCGCCTTGGCGGCGAAGGCCACCTTGACGCTGGCCACCCCGGTGCGCGACGAGTTCGTGCGCATCAAGCTCGTCGTACCGCTCAAGAAATCGCTGGTCGAGAAACGCAAGGCGATGGAGGCGGCGCTCAAGGCTTACGAGCAAGCGGCGGATTACCAGGTCGCCGACGTCACCACCGCGGCGACCTTCGAGAGCGCCGAATTGTATCGGCAATTGGCCAAGGATTTGCTGGCCTCGGAGCGGCCGAAGAATCTATCCAAGGACGAGTTGGAACAGTACAACGTGCTGCTGGAGGAGCAGGCCTTCCCGTTCGAGGAGAAGGCGATCAAGTTGCACGAGGTCAACGTGGGGCGGGCCAAGGACGGCGCCGATGATGAATGGGTGCAGAAGAGCTTTGCCGCGCTGGCGCAACTCAATCCGGGCCGTTACGGCAAAGTGGAAATCGGTGAGCAGCAGGTCGAATCGATCGCCACCGCGGCCCCGGCCGCTGCAGTCCCTGTCCTGGTCGCGCCGGCCGCTGCAAACGGCGCTGCCGCTCCCGCAGCTGCGGCGGTTCCCGTTGCCGCTGTCGTTCCCGAGCGTGCGGCCCAGCAATACGCGCAGGCGCTGCAGCTCATGAAAGCCGGGCGCAACACGGACGCGGAACTGGAATTCAAAGAAATGATCGTCGAGTATCCGCAACTGTCGGGACCCCAGTTGAATTTAGGATTGCTGTATCTGCGCGATGCGCGCCTGCCCGAGGCCGAGGCGACCTTCAAGGCCGCGCTCGAACACGAACCGGCGAATGCGGTGGCGGGCAACGAGCTCGGCATCACCCTGCGCAAGCTGGGCAAATTTGCGGAAGCGGAAGCCGCGTATCAGCGTACGATAGCCGCGGAGCCGAACTACGCTCCGGCGCACCTGAATTTGGGCGTGCTCTACGATCTGTATCTTGCACAGCCGCAGAAGGCGCTCGATGAATTCGAGCGCTACCTCGAGATTGCCGGCGACAACAAGCAAGTCGCAGGCTGGGTGGTCGAATTGCGCAAACGCGTCGGCGCGCCGGCACCACCGGCGGCCAAGAAGGAGCCAGCTTGAGCACTACAACCAACGCTTTGAGTTTGCTGCTGCTGGTGGGCGTCGCGGCCGTTCCGGTCGCCGCGCAGCAGCCGCAATCAGCGACACCGACCGAAGGCGCACCGCCGGCTGAGGCGCGGCCGCCCGCGGCAGCGCCGCCGGCTGCAGTGCCGGCAGCAGCCAAACCCGCGGCGCCTTCCGCCAAAACGAACGCGCAATCCGAGGCCGGTGAGCCGCGGGCCGGCGCAGCACGCACGGCACCCGATGCCAAGGCGGGCGCCAAGTCGGGTAACAAGATCGACCGCTTGGATTTGGGCACGGCGACCGTGACCGGCGACCGCGAGCAGCCCAAGGTGATGTACATCGTCCCCTGGAAGCGGTCGGATATCGGCGATCTGACCGCCAGGCCGATGAATAGCCTGGTGGATGAGATTCTGGCGCCGGTCGACCGCGATGTATTCAAGCGGGAAGTGGTCTATTACCACGCCGTGCAGTCGGATACGTCCCAAAATGGTGCAGCGCCCAAACCGGCGCAGCAGGGTGAGAAGTAAGTCATAGCCGATTTTACGGAATCTGGTTGAATCTCATGTTCAGAGCGGGTGGGCATTTCTAGGAGCGCAATTTTATGAATTCGATCGTCAATTTCTTCAAGGACGGCGGGGTGTTCCTGTATCCGCTGGCCTTGATATTCGTGGTCGGGGTATCGATCGCCATCGAGCGATACGTGTACTTGACCCGCGAGACTATTCGCAATCGCAGCCTGTGGGACGACCTGGTGCCCGCCTTGAGCGCCGGCAATTTCAAACAGGTGGTGGGCCTGACGCAGAATTCCAAGGCGTCCATTGCCACCATCTTGAATTACGGCGTTGCCCGGGTCGCGAACGCGCGCCGCCGCGACGACATCGAAAAGGCGATGGACGAGAGCCTGCTCGAAGTCATTCCGCGCATCGAGAAGCGTACCCACTACCTGTCGTCGCTGGCCAATGTCGGCCTGTTGATCGGTTTGCTCGGCACCATCACCGGCCTGATCGGCGCCTTCAGCGCGGTTGCAACCGCGAACCCAGCCGAGAAGGCGAGTCTGCTCGCTGCGGCCATCTCGGTGGCGATGAACAACACCGCGTCCGGCCTGGCGGTGGCGATCACGCTGCTCACGGCGCACATGTTCCTCGAGTCGAAGACCACCTCGCTGATCGACAGCCTGGAGATTGCGTCGGTGAAATTCTTGAATTCCATCACCGAGCGGCAGGCGGAGCCGGCGCGCGAGCCCACCGCTCCGGCGGCGCCCGCCGCGCGAACTCCGGCCGCGGCCCGCGGCAGCATCTAGAGCCGAGGACTCGCCCAAGATGGTGCTCCAACCATGAAGTCAAAAGCCGCACGCCTCGTCCGCCGCAATCACGCCCGTTATCACCAGGGGCGTGACGACCTCAACATCGTGCCGATGATCGACATGATGGTGATCCTGGTGTTCTTCTTGATTTTCACCGCGGTGTTTTCCAAGACGAATATCCTGCAGATGAACTTGCCCAACAGCAGCAATGCCGCTCCGCTTGATCTGCCCAAGGGCTTGAAGCTCGAAGTCATCATTCGTCCCGACGACCTCGTGGTCAACGACCGCAATTCGGGCCCGCTCAAGGTGCTCGCCAATACGCCGGGCGGCTATGATTTGGAGCATCTGTCGGAATTCATGCGCACGGTCAAATCGCAGTTTCCCGAGATGAGCGATGCGACCATTCTGTCCGGCCCGAATACCACCTACGACACCTTGGTGCAGGTGATGGACACGGTACGCGTGTACCAGCTGCCCGTGGCGCCGTTTTCCAAGGCGGAGTTGTTCCCGGATATCTCCATCGGGGATGCGCCCATATGACGCCGTATCGAATCAAGCGCCACCGCCAGCGCCGGCACGGTGCGAATCATTTCGCGTTGATTCCCTTCATCGACATGATGACCATCCTGGTGGTGTTTCTGCTGGCGCACACCGCAGAAGTGGACATTTTGCCGAACACGAAAAACATCTCGATTCCCCAGTCGCTGTCCGACCGCAAGCCGAGCGCGGCGGTGGTCGTCATGGTGACCAAGGACTCGGTGTTCGTGGACGGTGAGTTGGTCGGCTCGGTGAGCGACGTCGTCGCCAATCAGGGGACCTCGTTCGCGCCCCTCAAGACCGCACTGCTGGCACAAAACGCGCGCAGCCTGCGCAGCGCCGATCAAACCGATCCGGCCAAACGCGAAGTGACCATCATGGGCGACAAAGGCACGCCCTACAGCGTACTGAAGAAGATCATGTTGTCGTGCAGCGAGGCCGACTACGGCAAGGTGTCGTTCGCGGTCGTCGAGCGCGAAAAGGCGGCGAGTTAAATGGCAGCCGCCAATCCCACCCAGCGCCCGCTCACCGCACTGGCACCCTACTATCGGCGCTACGATTTACCGTGGTCGCCGTTGGAGGAGATGGAACGGCGCTTTCGCGTCATTCTGCGCAACCTCGCGATCGTATTCGGCATTTTTGCCGTCCTGATGCCGTTTCTACCGCGGCATACGCAGGTGGTCAACACCGAATCGTTACCCGAGAGAGTGGTGCAATTGGTCATGGAGCCGCCGCCCCCGCCGCCGCCACCCCCGCCGCCGAAGCCGGAGAAGCCGGTCGAGAAAGCGCCGGTCACACCCAAGCCCGTGGTGCCCGTGGATCCGCGCGTGAAGGCCGCCAAGACCGCTCAGGTGTTCGACCAGCTCGCCGCGCTCCGCGATGTGGACCTGGACAAATTCGAGAAGAGTCAGCAGAAGACGACCGACC
>Ga0210400_10005796_pt1 | contig 10457 bp, 6 predicted proteins | sample IncBWH26MmetaG_FD_155456 | JGI IMG/M metagenome (GOLD analysis project Ga0210400, IMG submission 155456) | Forest soil microbial communities from Barre Woods Harvard Forest LTER site, Petersham, Massachusetts, United States - Inc-BW-H-26-M | ecosystem: Environmental > Terrestrial > Soil >... | reverse complement strand
ACCCACGGCTTGCGCCGGGGGCTGTATTCTTTCGCCGCTTCGCGGCTGGCTTTAGTGCACTCGGCCCCCGTACAGCTTTACCGCGGTGTCGTGCAGGTAGGCGTGGGCTAATTCCAGCGCCCGGGCTTCGGTGATTTCGTTTTCCGAGACCATCTCGGCCAGAGCCGCGGCCAGAGCGGTGCGCGACGACTGCACGCCCAGCCAGTAGGACTCTTCCGCCCCCAGCACTTGATTGTAAGGGAAACAGTCGGTGCCGAAAGTGATCTTGTCGGGAAAAGTTTCCAGCCACATTTTAAGCGTGTCTTTAAAGGCGGAGGGATATTGGGCGAGTTCGCCGAAAGACGAATCGAGATAAACGTTCTTCATGGCGGCGAGCCAGATGGCTTCGCGCTCCAGTGGGTAGCCGCCGTGGATCATCACAAAAGTGGTGGAAGCGTAGCGCGGATCTCGCAGGACGCTTTCCAGATTCATGATGTTGCTTTGCGACAGGTTGAAATAGTCTCCGATGCCGACGGCGGTGTGGATGTGTACGGGCAGGTGCAGGCGTCCACCTTCGAGGATGAGATAGCGAAAGATGTAGTCCTGAAACGTGCGGTAATCTTTTTCGCTGGGGATTCCGCCGGTTACGTAGCGCTGGTAAATGTCTTCGGCCTGGGAGCGCGATGGGTCGCTGAAAGTTGTGGGGCGGAAATAGGCGACTTCAAACTTCATGGCGATGCCGCCGCGCTTGGAATTGTCTTCGAGCACCTGGGTGATGAACTTTAGATAGTCGGCGAAACTGGCGGGAAGTTTTGTGACGTTCACCTGCTGCATCCAGCGGTGCAGCATCTTTTCCTGCAGCGGGATGAAGACGCCCTGGTCGGGATTGCGGGCGGTTTCGCGATCGTTGTTGAACGGCCACATGAAAGAATCGGCGAAGAAGACCCAGACGAAACGCTTGGGGTCGAGGTAGTCGGGCATCATGGCGCGGTTGGCCACGGAAGTTTCGATATTGAGTTTGTCGAGAATTGAGTTGAAATAGGCGGGACCGACGAGCTGCTTTTTCAGCGCGGTCTTTTTGTCGAGCAGCCATTTGGCGTGGCCGGGAGAGAGATCGGTGTAGGGATATCCGAACAGAGCCTTGGCAGCGACGGCGAGTTCCGTATTGTCGTCGCGGGTGCGCAGGGGTTCGCTGGCGTTAGGCGGGGCGGCCATGGCGTCGACGTCGGGATCGTCGGCGTAACCGGGGTGGGCGTGGTGATCGAAGGCGGGGATTTTTTCGATTTGGGGGAGCAGACGCTGGTAGATCTGCTGGACGTCGGGACCGGGGAAGGGGCGGGCCTGGGCGCGCGCGAGGGCCGGCAGACAAGCAACGATGATGGTTAACCAGAGTCCGTGGGCGAGTTTCATTCGTGTCCTCCAGTTGCCGACGTTCATGCGAATTTCCCCCCGTATCGATTCGCCCCCTGAGTGCGCCTTGGGAGTGCTTCAGGCGTTGGAGGATGCGCCAGTCTTGTAGGGGTCCTTCGACTGCGAATGCGCTGCGCTTTGCGCGGCGCATTCTCCGCTCAGGATGACAGGGTGTTTGGTGCATCGTCATATTTTTGCGAGTGTGCCTTGCCAGGCTGGGGAAACTTTCATGATTCGCTCGACTGCTTCATGCAGAGTTGCCGTTGACGACGCAAACGAGAAGCGGATGAAATCTTTGCCGGAGGGGCCGAAGGCGGCGCCGGGGATGGCGGCGACGCCGGCGTCCGGATCTTCCAGAAGAATACGGCACAGGTCTTCGGCGGTCATTCCGGTGCCGGTGATGTCGACCCAGGCGTAGAACGCGCCCTCGGGAGCGAGGCAGCGGAAACCGGGGACGCGATTCAGGTCGCGCACGAATTGTTCGCGGCGGCGGGTGAATTCTCCGACCATGTGCGCAGTGTTGCCTTCGCGGTCGCGGAGGGCGTCGATGGCGGCGTACTGCGTGAATTCGGCGACGCAGGTGTAGGTGTTTACCGCCATCATCGCGAGCGCGGGCACGACTTCGGGCGGAGCGACGGTGTAGCCCAGGCGCCATCCGGTCATGGCGAAACTCTTGGAGAAGCCATCGATGATTAGGGTGCGCTCGGGCATGCCGGGGTAGCGCAGCATGGAAAGATATTCGCCACCGTAGATGATGCGGGCGTAGATTTCGTCGGAGAGCACCCAGAGGTCGTGCCGGACGGCGAGTTCGGCGAGGGCGCGCTGCACGGAGTGGGTGTAGACGGTTCCGGTGGGATTGCCGGGGGAGTTGGTGAGCAGCATGCGGGTGCGTGGCGTGATTTTGGACGCGACTTCGGCGGGGTCGGGCTGAAAATTGTTGCGCGCGGAAAGGGTGAACGGAACCGGCACCGCGCCGAGGCCGAGAGCGATTGAAGGGTAGCCGGGGAAGCCGGGATCGGGATAGAGAACTTCGTCGCCGGGTTCGAGCAGGGCCATCATCGCGAGGAAGAGGGCGAGTTTGCAGCCGGGGGCGAGAACGATGTTCGCGGGCGAAACTTGAATGTTGCGGGTGCGGGCCAGATACGCGGCCAGTTCTTCGCGCAGAGCGGGGATGCCAGCGACGGCGCAGTAGCGGTCTTTGCCTTCGGCCAAGGCTTTGGCTGCGGAGTCAATTACCGATTTGCCGGGATGGAAGTCGGGTTCGCCGAGTTCGAGGTGGATGATGGAGCGTCCCTGGGCTTCGAGTTCTTTGGCGCGGGCGAAGACGGAGAGCGCGCCCTCGCCACTCATTACCGATATTCTTGAGGCTATGGATCGCATGGGTCTCCGTTTGTCAGCGGCTAAAGCCGTCCCTCATTTTGTATCTGTGGCGGCACGGCTGAAGCCGATGCCCTGATACGAAACTTTTCTCACAGTCCTTTATACATGCCGCCGTCGACTAACACGGTTTGGCCGGTGACGTAGGAGGCGCGGTCTGACGCCAGCCAAACGACGGTGTCGGCTAATTCGCGAGGCTCGCCTAAACGTTTCAGTGGAGCGTCGGCGGCCCAGGCGTCGAAGATTTCTTCTTCGCTTTTTCCTGAAGCGGACGAGCGCGCCTTGGCCAATTCTTTCAGGCGGTCGGTGGCGGTGAATCCGGGGCCGACGTTGTTCACCAGGATTCCGTCTTTGCCAAACTCGTTGGCCAGACTCTTTACCAGGCCGACGACCGCGGCGCGGACCGCGTTGGAGAGCACGAGGTCGGTGACCGGCTGCTTGGTGGTGATTGATGTAATTGTGATGATGCGTCCCCAGTGTTGGCGCTGCATGTGGGGGATGACTTCGCGGGCGAAGTAGACGGTGCTGAGGAAATTCAGTTCGATGGCACGCTGCCAGTCGTCGAGGGTGGCGGCGAGGAAACCTTTGGCAGGCGGGCCTCCGGCGTTGGTGACGCAGATATCGACGCTGCCGAATTTGGCGGCGACCGCGGCGACGAAATTCGCGACCGCGGTCGCATCGGCTACGTCGAAGGCTTGGGCGAAGACTTCCGCGTTGTACCGCTTCCTGATTTTTTCGGCGGCGGCTTGCAGAGTTTGCTCGTTGCGGGCGCACATGGCGACGCGGCAGCCTTCGGCGGCAAAGGCTTCGGCGGTGGCCAAGCCGAGTCCCTGACTGGATGCGGCTACCAGGGCTAAGCGGGTTTTCAAGCCGAGGTCCATGGAAGTGGAATTATAAATGGAGGTTGAGGGCGTTAACCACGAAGGACACGAAGGTTCACGAAGGAAATCGCGACTGAGAGCTGCTTTTGCTTGCTCGTGTCGGAGGAACGCAATTAGTCTGTAGAACGTGAGGCAATTATGAAGCGGAAATCGCGTCGTCCCGAAACCGCGGCTGTTCGTGGCGCAGCTGATCTTGAAAAGAAAAATGGGCCGGTGGGCACGCCGATCTATCAGACGTCTACGTTTGAGGTCACGGACAATGACGAGCAGCAGCGCGTGACCACGACGGACCGGTATTACACACGGTGGGGGAATCCGACGAATACCGCCGCCGAGCAGGCGGTGGCGGCGATCGAAGGGGTGGAGGCGGCGCTGACTTTTGCTTCCGGCATGGGCGCGATCACGACGACAATTCTGGCTCTGCTGAAGGCCGGGGATCACATTGTTGCGCAGCGCGATATTTATGGCGGGGTGACGAAGTTTTTTTCGCAGTGGCTGCCGCGGATGGGGATTCAGACGACGTTGGTCGACACCAATGACTTTGAGCAGGCTGCGCGGGCGATCCGACCCAATACGAAAATGTTGTATCTCGAGTCGCCGACCAATCCGGCGTTATGCGTGGTCGATTTCAGGAAGGCCGCCGATCTGGCGCGGCAGCATAAGCTGATCAGCATGATCGACAGCACGTTCGGAACGCCCATCAACCAGCATCCGGCGGAGTATGGGATTGATCTGGTGATGCATTCGGGGACGAAATATTTGAGCGGGCATGCGGATTTGACTTGTGGCGTGGTGTGCGGGCGGCAGGAATTGATGGATCGGATTTGGGAGACGCGGACGTCGCTGGGCAACTGCATGGACCCGCATGCCTCGTGGTTGCTGATCCGGGGGCTGAAAACGCTGGCGGTGCGGGTGGCACGGCAGAACGAAAATGCGCTGCGCGTGGCGGAGTTTCTAGAACAACATGGAAAAGTCCGGCGGGTACATTATCCGTTTCTGAAGAGTCATTCGCAGCACGAGGTGGCGCGGGCGCAGATGAGCGGGGGCGGCGGGATGGTGACGTTTGAGGTCGAGGGCACGGGCGAGGACGCGCGGCGGGTGAGCGAGGCGATGCGGCTGTTCACGCTGGCAACCAGCCTGGGAGGAGTGGAGTCGCTGGTGTCGATCCCGGTGCTGACCTCGCATGCCATGATCTCGGCCGAGCAGCGCGAACAGATGGGCGTGACCGAGCAGATGGTGCGGCTCTCGGTGGGGATCGAGAGTTCTGACGATTTGCTTGAGGATCTGGAGCGGGCGCTTCAAGCGGTGGGGGCGAGACAGTCGGTATCGGTCGGATAGGAAGCGTAGAATACGTCCCAGAATCGCCCTTCGATCCGGAGGCATGCCGTGATTAAAGTTGCTTTTCTCTCCATTATCGTGCTCGTCTGCCTGCTTCCCGCCCACGCTCAGATTAAGGACGCGTACATTCCTGGAGTACCCCCGCCTCCGCCGCCCATGGACCGCGATCAAGGAAAGACGGCAGCGGACGAATCGAAGGCGCCGCAGCATCATATCGATCTCCTGAAACTGCAGCAGGAAGCCGACGACCTGGCCCGCACCGCGCAAACCATCCCTGGCGATGTGGCGGGTGTCCGTCAAGGCACACTGCCCAAGGACATCATTGAAAAACTGAGGCGGATCGAGAAGCTGTCGAAGCGGCTGAGAAGCGAACTCAATCCCTGACGCTCCGTTTCCGGTGTGGAAAGCATTCACTCCTCAGTCTCCAAAGAAAAAACCCGACCCCTTACGAGGCCGGGTTTTTCGTTTTCTGACTCGCCCCGAGTTAGAAGATGAACTTCCCGGCCACCTGCAGGATGCGGGGGTTGTGCACGCCGTTGATGTAGAGGAAATTCGAGCCATTTACCGTGGTGCTGGCAAAACCGTTCCACTCGGTGTGATTCAAGATATTGAAAGCTTCTCCGCGCAATTCGATGCGCAAGCTCTCCCTGATCGGGAAGGTCTTATACAGAGCCATGTCGACGTTGGTGTGTCGCGGGTTGCGCAAGGAATCGCGTCCGGAATCGCCGAAGGTGAGGCCGGTCGGTACCGCATACGCGGCTGGGTTATACCAGAGTGGACCGACGCCGGTGTTAGCCACTCGGGAGAAGCCGGTATTCGGGTTGCCGATGATGTCGGCGCGGGACCCTGTGCCCACTCCCGCTGCAACGCCTGCTGTGTCCGTCGAGTTCAGCACGCTGAACGGGGTCCCGGTTGAGACGGCTAGAATTCCGGTGGTTTCCCATCCACCCAGGAGCGCATGGCGGAGACCCGCGCCGCGGAAGAGGGGCAAATCCCAAACATAGCTGAAGTTGAAAATATGCCGTTGATCGAAGGTGGAGCTGGCGCGATTGGCGGCGAAATCGTACGCGTTCACGAGGCTGCCGTCGCCGCGGTCCGAAGAGTCGTCAATCGAGTGGCTCCAGGTATAGGCTGTGCTGAGCGTGAGTTGGCCCACGCTTCGCCGCAAAGAAGCCTGCAGGGCGTGGTAGACGGAGGATGAGTGCAACTCGAGATGAGTGATGGTTCCGTATCCGAGATAGGGCCGGAGCGGCACGGGGCTATCGACTCCGTTAGAGACACACACGTTGGTTAGCGCTTGCCCGGTGATCGGAACGCCCATGCCGGTCTTCTGGTTGGTGCAGTCATTGGGGCCGATGGTCTCGTGGTTCACGAGATAGGGATTGTCGCTTGCCGGAACCGGCAGGAGCTGGTTCAGATCGCTCTGCCTGGTCAAGCGCGTGCCCTTGCTGCCCACGTAGGAAACCGTTGCAATCGTGTTGCGAGCCACGTCATGTTGGATATCGAGGTGCCACTGCTGCATGTACGGCCAAGTCGCCTTATCGGGGATGGAAACAATGCCCAGCGGAAGCTGCGCCCCGGCGCTCAGGTTCTGTCCAATGTTGGGGTAGCCAACAATTTGGAGCTGCTGCACCGTGATGGCCAGGGGAGGCGAGTTTTCAAGAGATTCGGTGTTGGCTTCGTTGCCGTTGGTGTGCTCGAAGAAGATTCCATAACCGCCGCGGATCGCCCACTTGCCATTGCCCCACGGATCCCAGGCAAAGCCGACGCGAGGAGCGGGATTGAAAAAGTGTCCCTGCATACAGCCCGCAGGAACGCCCGAGGTTACTCCGCACTGCACCACGCCGTTGGGCAGATTGGAAACCGACATGGGCAGGCCGTTTGCCGTTAGGTCGTTGACACTCCCATCAGGGTTGATCGTGGTTTGCCCCTTGACGTAACGTGCTGGATCGAAATTGAACGCCTGGTGTTCCTTCTCGCGATAAGTTTCGAATCCGCTGACGCGCAATCCCAGGTTCAAAGTGACGCGGTCGGTAATGCGCCAGTCATCCTGGAAGTAAGGCTCGGCCAGTTTGTAACGGTTGTAGTACTTCAGGAGATGGTCTTGCTCGCCAAAGCTGTAGATGTTTCCCAGCAACAGATCCGCAACGGGGTTACCGGTTGTTGCGTTATCGACGGACGGATCGTAGTTAATGTAACCGGGATAGGAACCGTTGGCCAGTTCCCCACCGAACTCGTTTTTCTGCCCGGTGGCGATGTAGGCGCCAAACTGCAGATTGTGCCGGCCCACGATCTTGGTTACGTTGTCGCGATAAGTGTAGGTGGGGTTCGAGTTGTAGATGCCGTTGGGGATGTAGCCCGGGTCTTCGCCGAAGCCCCCATAGGCACCGTAGGGATCGTTGAGGTTGATTCCGGGCAAAACGCCGTGGCCATTGCCCCCGAACAGGTCCCCGAATGTCGCGGTACTGGGACGCTGCCAGGCGCCCACGTCGTTGAGAATGATGTGATCCGCGGTATAGCTGAACACGAATTCGTTTAGAAGGGTCGGAGATGCCGTGGCGGTGAGACGGAAGACCAAGCCCACTCCAGGACCCTGGAACGCGGTCTGGATCGTCGGGAAGGACCCAACGTTCGTCCACAGGGGAGTCGCAGTCGTAGTCTGCCAGGAGTCGTGGATAAAACGGAACGTGGCTCGAATTTTATCGCTGAAATTGTGATCCACGCGCACCAACTCTTCGCGCCAGTTGGTTCCCTGGGCCGGTGAGGCGTTAAAGAGACATTGGGGTAGGGTGCCCGTAGAGCCCGAGGCAACGGATTGGCAGCCTGAACCCGAGGCATTGGTTGGGGACGGGATCATGGTCAGCAACGAAGGCACGTTGGGATCGGTCGAGCTGAGGGGAAGTTGGTTCCCAGGGTAGGTATTGAATACCGTGTTGTTGTTGCCGTCGACGGTCCCGGTCGATATTCCGGGACAGTCCGCATAAGGAGTTTGTGTCGTGTCTGCTGCATCGGAATAACGGGTGAAGGTGGTTGTGCCCCCTCCCGTCACCGCCGGACACAGGTCGTTAAAGAGGCCAGTACGGTTGTTGGTACTGGGAACGGGCAGGTTGAAGGACTGTCCGGGTACGAGGTCCTTGCGCCATTCTTCTGACCAGAAGAAGAACGACTTGCTCTTGTCCTTGTTGTAGACGCCGGGGATGTAAATTGGCCCGCCGACGGTGTAGCCGTAGTCTTTCTTTTTGTACTCAGGAGCCACGCCACCCTGAAAATAGGCGGGAGAATTGAAATCGGTGTTGCGGTAAAAGTCGTAGCCGTCGCCGTGAAATCCTTTGGTCCCCGATTTGGTTTCGACTTCCACCGTGCCCGAGCCGTTGCGGCCGTACTGCGCGCCGTAGTTTGACGTGAGAACCTTGAACTCGGCAATGGCGTCGATGCTGGGATACACGTTCAACGTGTCGTTGCTGCCGTTGTCCATGTTGTCGCCGCCGTCGAGTTCCCAGTTGTTGTACTCGACGCGGCCGCCGTTCATGCTGAAACTGACGTTGCCGTAGACGCCGACCGTGCCTTCGTCCTGGCCGGTCTGGTTGCTGACGCCGGGCGTCAGCGTGACCAACTGCGTGAAGTTGCGGCCGTTCAGTTCGAGCTGCGAAATTTCTTTTCCGTTGACGGTACCGGAGAGATCGGAGGACTGAGTCTCGACCTGCGCCACATTCTCGCCTTGCACAATGACCTCAGTGGTGGTGGCACCGACTTCGAGGGGGACGTCGACACGCGCCTTCTCCGCAACGTCCAGCTTCACACCCTTGACTTGGGATTTCTTGAATCCGGTGGCAGTGACAATCACGTCATAGGTGCCGCCCGGCAGACCGGACTCATTGTAGTCGCCGGCGGAGTTGGTGACCGTTTGGCGGTTGATGCCGTGGTCGGAACTGGAGACCGCAACCGCGGCCCCGGCCACTGCGGCACCGGAGGAGTCCTTCACCGTGCCGGTGATGGAGCCGGTATCCTGGGCCCAGGCAGCCGCGCAAAACGTTACCACCAGCAACGCGATCCGCAACAACACTCGATGCGATTTCATGGTCACGCTCTCCCCGTTGGCGCGGGCGTGGGCCCGGCGCAAGTTCAGTCGGCCTTGCCGTACTTGTCCGAGCCTTGCGGCTCGGGGCTTCATTTTTCGTGCGAACCGTTCACCCAGTGGATTGAGACCCGGGATGGGTGTATTAAAACGTATGAATAGTGCGTTTGTATGGCACCGTCTGTCAAGAAAAAAGCGCGATCCCCGGGCGCAGGGCGGATCATTTTACAAAACACGCCGGTGCTGGAGGGTTCGACAAAATCTCAGGCGCGCCGGCGGAGCGCGAGGCGTAAACGTTTACAGAGGGCTGCGGGTCGACTCCCGCACCACCAACTCGGGCGCCACTTTGCGATGAGTGGCGCTGATTTCGCGCTTCTCGAGCACGCCATTGATGCCGTCAACCACAATGCCCACGGCCGACGCTCCCATGGCTTCCATGGGCTGGCGGACAGTGGTGAGCGAGGGTGTGTAAAGAGCCGAGGTGGCTACGTCATCGAATCCGATCACCGAACATTGCTCAGGGACGCGCACGCCCGCGCGGGTCAGTGCACGGATCGCGCCGAAGGCGCTCATGTCATCGAAGGCCAGCAAGGCGGTGAAGGGGCGCTTCTGCCGGATCAGTTCGTCGGTGAGCTTGTGGCCTGATTCGAAGCTCGACATGGGATCGCGCGATTCGGGGAGTTCCATGATCAGACGGGAATCGAGTTCCAGGCCACATTCCTTGGCGCATTTGCTGATGCCGCGCCAGCGCGGGGCGCTGTCGGTGAGCGCCTTGGGGCCGCGGATGAATGCAATCTTACGGTGGCCGAGCGAGTGCAGATGTTCGAGCGCCATGTGGCCGCCGAGCTCGTTGTCGACGATGACCGAACTGATCGAGTCGGTTTTCAATTCACAGCCGATCATTGCCGTGGGGATGCTGCTTTTTTCCAGATCGCCGAGCAGATTGATATCGAGGAAGAGCCAGTTGGCGAGGACGATCAGGGCTTCGATGCGGCGGTCGAGCAGCATTTCCAGATAGCGTTCGAAGCGGCTGCGCTCGTTGTGCACGTCGGTGAGAATGGGAAGATAGGACGATTGATACAGCGTATTTTCGATGCCGCGCAGCACCAGCGTGCAGTACGGATCGGTCATGTCGAAAACCATGACGCCGACGGTGTGGCTGCGCTTGCTGCGCAGGGAGCGGGCAAACTGGTTGGGGCGGTATCCGAGTTTCTGCGCGGCGCGTTCGATGCGCTTCTTGGTGACCGCAGGGATGTAGCGGGCTAAGGGTGCGTTGTTGAGTACGATCGATACCGTGGTCGAAGAGAATCCGCTTTCCTTCGCCACGTCACGAATGGTCACCATCGCAGCCTTTGTGCCGGACGACTTGAATTGAAAGCGTACACTGGCGGACACTA
>Ga0210400_10005795_pt1 | contig 10459 bp, 20 predicted proteins | sample IncBWH26MmetaG_FD_155456 | JGI IMG/M metagenome (GOLD analysis project Ga0210400, IMG submission 155456) | Forest soil microbial communities from Barre Woods Harvard Forest LTER site, Petersham, Massachusetts, United States - Inc-BW-H-26-M | ecosystem: Environmental > Terrestrial > Soil >... | reverse complement strand
ATTGCCGAAGAACTGCGCGATCGTCGCCGGAAATACCAACAGGCTGGACGCAAAAATCGGTGGAATCACGCCCGCCATGTTGAGCTTGAACGGCAAATGCGTGCTCTGCCCCTGCATCATGCGGCGCCCGACCTGGCGCTTGGCATAGTTCACCTGGATCTTGCGCTGCGCCCGCTCGACGAACACGCAGAACAAGGTCACCAAGATCACCACGACCAGGATCAACAGCACGACCAGCGGGTTCATCTCGCCCGAGCGCACCATTTCCAGGGTATTGCCGATCGCCCGCGGCAGGCCGGCGATGATGCCGGCGACGATGATCATGGTGATGCCGTTGCCGATGGCGCGCTCGGTCATCTGCTCGCCCAGCCACATCACGAACAAGCAACCGGTGGTGATCGAGATGGTGGCGACGAACAGGAACTGCGGACCCGGATTCGGCACCAGATTGCCGCCCGAATTCTGAATCGCCAGGGCCGCGCCAAAACCTTGGAACGCGGCAAGTCCCACCGTGCCGTAGCGCGTGTACTGCATCAGCTTGCGCCGACCCGATTCACCGTCCTTGCGGATCTGATTCCACGGCGGATACACCATGGAGGCCATCTGCACGATGATGGACGAGGTGATGTACGGCATCACGTTCAGCGCGAAGATGCTGAAGCGCTGCAAGGCGCCGCCCGAGAACATGTTGAACATGCCGAGCAGCGTGCCGTTTTGAGTGGAGAAGAACGCGGCAAACCGGGCGGCGTCGATGCCGGGCACCGGAATGAATGTCCCGACCCGATAGACCACGAGAGCGCCCAGCAGGAACCACAGACGCTTGCGCATCTCGGCGAAGCGGGTCAAGTCTCCCAGGGCAGCGGTTGGATTGCTGGTGGCCACGGCTCTCTTAAACCTCGAAACGTCCGCCGGCCGATTCGACCGCGCTCTTGGCGCCCTTGGTCGCCGTAATCACCTTATCCTTGACGACGTAGGCCTTGGTGATCTTGCCCGACAAGATGATCTTCACGATCTTGGTGCTCTCGGGGACCAGATTCGCCTCGATCAGGCCGGCCAATGTCACTTCCTCGCCCGCGACGCGCATCAGATCGGAGAGCGTCAGCTCGGCGCGCGAGGCCTTCATCGCGGAGCGAAAGCCGATCTTCGGCAATCGCCGCTGCAAAGGCATTTGGCCGCCTTCGAATCCGACCTTGTGGTAGCCGCCCTTGCGCGCGCGCTGTCCCTTGACGCCGCGGCCGCAGGTCTTGCCTTGGCCGGCGGAAGCACCGCGGCCGACGCGCAAGCGCGTTCGCTTGGAACCCGCGCCCGGCTTGATGGTATTTAATTTCATCATTTAAACCTTTCCCGAACCCAATGCGGTCTCGACTTTCAGCATGTGGCTCGCCGCATTGATCATGCCGCGATTCGACGGGGTGTCGGCCACCACGACGCTATGGCCGATGCGCCGCAATCCCAAGCCCCGCGCCGAGTTGCGGATGCTCGCCAGCTGGCCGTACATGCTCTTGACGAGAGTGACTTTGATGGATTTGTCGCTCATGACATCAGCCCGTGATTTCCGCGACGCTCTTGCCGCGCTTGGCCGCGATGTCGTCGGGCGTACGCAGCTTGGCGAGCGCATCCATGGTGGCGCGCACGACATTGATCGGATTGCGCGAGCCATAGCTCTTCGCGAGCACGTTGCGCACACCGGCACACTCGAACACCGCGCGCATGCCGCCGCCGGCGATCACACCCGTACCGTCCGCGGCAGGCTGCATGTAGACCCGCGTCGTTCCATGCTTGCCCTTGACCGCGTAGAACAGGGTGTCGTTCTTCAGGGAAACCGACACCAGGCTCTTGCGTGCCTGCATCATGGCCTTTGAAATCGCGACCGGCACTTCACGCGCCTTGCCGTAGCCGAAGCCGACGCGGCCGGCGCCGTCGCCGACGACGGTGAGCGCCGTGAAGCCGAACTGCTTGCCGCCCTTGACCACCTTGGCGACACGATTCACCGCGACCAGCTTTTCGAGCAGGTCGTCGCCGGACATTGGTTTTTCTACTCTCGCCATAGTGCCTCTCTAGACCTCTTCGGTTAGAACTCGAGGCCCGCTTCGCGGGCGGCCTCGGCCAGCGCCTTGACGCGCCCGTGATACATGAAACCGGAACGATCGAACGCGACCTTGGCGATTCCGGCGGCCTTGGCGCGCTCGGCGATCGCACGGCCGACGGCCTTGGCTGCCTCGATGTTGCCGGTGGTTTTCAATGCTCCGCGCACGTCCTTCTGCAAAGTCGATGCGGCAACCAGCACCTTGTCGCCCTCGGCGGCGAAGATCTGCGCATAGATGTGCTGCGGCGTGCGGTGCACCGACAGCCGCAGCGCGGCGAGTTCCTTGATCTTCACGCGGCCGCGCCGCGCCCGGCGCAGCCGGGTGTCTTGTTTGGTCAATTTCATGTGCTTACTTCTTCTTCGCCTCTTTCAGCGAAATCTTTTCATCCGAATACTTCACGCCCTTGCCCTTGTAGGGTTCCGGCGGCCTGAAGCCGCGAATCTCCGCCGCAGTCTGTCCGACCCGCTGAATATCGATGCCCTTGACGATGATTTCTGTCTGGCTCGGCGTTTCGATGGTGACGCCCTCCGGAATCGCGTAATTGATCAGATGCGAATAACCCAGGGTCAACGTCAGGTTCTTGGCCTGTACCGCCGCACGGTAGCCGACGCCGACCAGCTCGAGTTTCCTCTCATAGCCCTTGGTGACGCCCGTGACCATGTTGGCGAGGTGCGCGCGCGTGGCGCCCGCGATCGCGTTCAGGCCTTCGGCGGGCGTGCTCGCCTCGACCGCCAGGTGCTTGTCCTGCTGCACGACCTTGATGCCGCTCTTGATCGCCAGCGTCAGGGAGCCCTTGGCGCCCTTCACCGTGACGCTATCGGCACCGATCGTGGCGCTGACGCCTTGCGGAAGATCTACCGGCATTTTTCCGACTCGAGACATGGCTGTAACCCCTTATTGCACGACGAAGAGCACTTCGCCGCCGGTACCGGCGGCGCGCGCCTGCGCGTCGGACATGATGCCCTGGGGGGTGGAAATGACCGCCACACCCAAGCCGCCCAGCACTTTCGGCAGCTCATCCTTGCCGCGATAGATACGCAGGCCCGGCCGGCTGATGCGCTCGATGCGGTCGATGACGGGACGGCCGTCGTGATACTTGAGCTCGATGGACAAGGTGCTCTTGGCGCCGGCCGTATCGACCCCGAAGCCCGCGATGTAGCCCTCGTCCTTCAGCACCTTGAGTATGGCGAGCTTCAGCTTCGAAGCGCCCATGCCCACCGTGGGTTTGCCCGCGGATTGCGCATTGCGGATACGCGTCAGAAGATCGGCAATCGGATCAGTCATGCTCATTGTGCGCGCCTCACCAACTCGCCTTCGACAGGCCTGGAATCTCGCCGCGGTTGGCGGCTTCGCGCAGCTTGGTACGCGCCAGTCCGAACTTGCGGTACACGCCGCGTGAACGCCCGGTGATCGAGCAGCGATTGCGCTGCCGAGTCGCCCCGGCGTCGCGCGGCTGCTGCTGCAGCTCCACCTGCGCCGCCTCGCGCCCTTCCGCGCCGGTCTTCGGGTCGCGGATCAGCTCCTTGAGCTCAGCGCGTCGCTTAGCGAATTTCTTCGCTATCTTGAGGCGTTTCTTCTCGCGCATGAGCATATTCGTCTTGGCCATGAGCTATTACCCTACTTACGGAACGGAAAATTGAAGGCTTCCAACAGCGCGCGCCCGTGCTTGTCGTCCGCGGCCGACGTGGAAATAGTGATGTCCATGCCGCGAATTTGATCGATCTGGTCGTACTGAATCTCGGGGAAAATGATCTGCTCCTTCACGCCCAAGCTGTAATTGCCGCGTCCGTCGAAGGAACGCGTGCTGATGCCGCGGAAGTCTCTGATGCGCGGAATCGCGATGCTCACGAGACGATCCAGGAACTCGTACATGCGGTCGCCGCGCAGCGTCACCTTGCAGCCGATGGCCTGGCCGTCGCGCACCTTGAACGTGGCCACCGATTTCTTGGCCTTGGTGACCGCGGGCTTCTGCCCGGTGATCTTGGCCATGTCGGCGGTCGCGGCATCCATGACCTTCTTGTCGGCCACGGCTTCGCCCACGCCCATGTTGACCGTGATCTTGAGGATGCGCGGCACCTGCATGGTGTTCTTGAGCCCAAGTTTTTCCTTGAGCTCCGGCACGAGCTTCTCGCGGTAAATCTGTTTGAGTCTTGCTGCCATGTCATTTCACTCGCTGACTGGTCGCCGTCACTTGGCGTCGACCATTTCTTTGTTCGACTTGAACACGCGCACTTTGCGGCCGTTCTCGAGGGCCTTGAAGCCGACGCGGTCGCCTTTCTGCGTCGCCGGATTGAAGACCAGCACGTTGGAGACGTGCAGCGGCGCCTCGCGCTCGATGATTCCGCCCTGCACGCCGGATTGCGGGTTCGGCCGCTGATGCTTCTTGGACATGTTCAGTCCCTCGACGCGCACGCGGTCATCCGCCAGCACTTCGATGACGGCGCCCTTGCGCCCCTTGTCCCGGCCGGTGATCAGCACCACCATGTCGCCTTTGCGAATCTTCTTCATCACAGCACCTCGGGTGCGAGCGAGATGATCTTCATGAACTGCACGTTGCGCAGCTCGCGCGTCACCGGTCCGAAAATGCGGGTGCCGATCGGCTCGAGCTTGTTGGTGAGGAGCACCGCGGCATTGGTGTCGAAACGGATCAGCGATCCGTCGGCACGGCGAACGCCGGCGCGGGTGCGCACGACGACCGCGTCATACACCTCGCCCTTCTTCACTTTGCCGCGCGGAATCGCGTCCTTGACGCTCACCTTGATGACATCGCCCACGGCGGCATAGCGGCGCTTCGAGCCGCCGAGCACCTTGATGCACATGAGCCGCTTGGCGCCGCTGTTGTCGGCCACGTTCAAAATGGTTCGCATCTGGATCATGTCGGCCCCTTATTCGGCGCGGGCGCGGTCGACGACGCGCACCAGCACCCACGATTTGCGGCGCGACATCGGCCGGCACGGCTTGATGGAGACCGTGTCGCCTTCCTTGCACTCATTGCTCTCGTCATGCGCGAGCAGCTTGGTGGTGCGGCGGATGTACTTGCCGTAGACCGGATGCTTCACCAGGCGTTCGACGGAGACCGCGATGGTCTTATCCATCTTGTTGCTGACGACCTTGCCCGTGAGCAGCCGTTGCCCGGGTATCGGCGCCGGGCCCGGTGCGCGCTGCGCATGCTCGGGCTGTGCCTGCTCGGGTTGCGCCGTGCCTGCCTCAATCGGTTGAACTTCGCTCGACATCACGCCTTACCTCCGCTCGCCCGAACTTGGGCCAGCACCGTCTTCACACGCGCAATGTTCTTACGCACCTTGGCAAATTGATCCGGTTTCGCGGGCTGGCCCGTGGCTCGCGCCATGCGCAGATTGAACTGCTCGCGGCGCAGCTTGAGGAGATCCTCGCCGAGATCCTTGGCCGCTTTTGCGCGCAAATCTTTCGCCTTCATGTACGCACCTTCATGTCCGGACCTGGCGCTTGACGAACGCCGTCGACACGGACAGCTTCGCGGAGGCCAAGCGGAATGCCTCGCGCGCGATTTCCTCGCTCATGCCCTCGATCTCGAACAGCACCTTGCCGGGCAGCACTCGCGCCACCCAATACTCCACGTTGCCCTTGCCCGAACCCATGCGCACCTCGAGCGGCTTCTGCGTGATGGGCACGTCCGGGAACACGCGAATCCAAATGCGGCCGCCGCGCTTGACGTGGCGTGAAATGGCGCGCCGCGCCGCTTCGATCTCGCGTGCCGTCATGCGGCACCGATCCGTCGCCTTCAGGCCGAATTCGCCGAACGCGACCGAGTTGCCGCGCTGCGCACTGCCCGAAATCTTGCCCTTGAACTGTTTGCGGAACTTGGTCCGCTTCGGCTGCATCATGCTCTGTTACCTGGTTCAGCTTAAGGAAGGCGCCGCGGCTTCGGGGGCAGCCTTGGCCGCAGCTTCGGCGTCGCCCTCGACGGCCTCGGCCGGCGGCTGATCGAACACTTCGCCCTTGAATATCCAAACCTTGATGCCGATGACGCCGTAGGTAGTCTGCGCTTCGGCAATGCCGTAATCGATATCGGCGCGAAACGTGTGCAGAGGAACGCGTCCCTCGCGATTGGTCTCCGTACGGGCGATTTCCGAACCGTTGAGGCGCCCGGAAATGCGCACCTTGATGCCGAGCGCTCCCGAACGCATGGTATTGGTCACCGCGCGCTTCATGGCGCGGCGGAACATCACGCGCTTCTCCAGCTGCTGCGAGATGCCCTCGGCCACCAGTTTGGCGTCGAGCTCGGGCTTGCGGATTTCAGCGATGTTGAGCCGCACGTCATTCATCGTCATGCCGAGGATCTTGGCCACCGCAGTGCGGAGCTTCTCGATGTCCTCGCCCTTCTTGCCGATCACGATCCCGGGACGCGCCGTGTGAATGGTGATGTTGGCCCGGCGCGCCGCGCGCTCGATGTGGATGCGGCTCACGGACGCATCGGCGAGTTTCTTGTTCAGGTACTGCCGCACCAAGTGGTCGGTGTGGATGTTCGACGCGAACGTCTTCGATCCGGCATACCACTTCGACGTCCAGTCGCGCGTGATGCCGAGACGAATACCAATCGGATTGACTTTCTGACCCATTAGGCCTCTCGCTTGCCGTCGGAAACTTGAACCAGGATGTGACTGTTGCGCTTGGCGATCCGCACTCCGCGCCCCTTGGCACGCGCGTGGAAGCGCTTGAGCATCGGCGCCGGGTCGACCTCCACCCGCGTCACCTTCAGATCGTCGACATCGGCATTGAAATTGTTGTAGGCATTGGCGATCGCCGAGTCGAGCACCTTGAGAACGATCTTCGCGCCCTTCTTCGGCATGAACTTCAAGGTGTTGACGGCGAGCGTCGCGGACTTGCCGCGGATCGTGTCCACCACCAGACGGCACTTCTGCGGTGAAATGCGCGCATACCGTAATATCGCTTTGGTTTGCATGCCTTACTCCGCCGCCGACACTTTCTTGTCGCCGGAATGCGCCTTGAACGTGCGCGTCGGCGCGAATTCGCCCAGCTTGTGACCGACCATGTTCTCGGACACCAGCACCGGCACGTGCAGACGGCCGTTGTGCACGGCAATGGTCAAGCCGACCATGTCGGGAATGACCATGGAGCGCCGCGACCAGGTCTTGATGGGACGGCGATCATTCTTTTGACTGGCGGTCTGCACCTTCTTGGCCAGGTGCAAATCCACGAAGGGACCTTTCTTGAGCGAACGAGGCACAGGTATATCTCCAGTCTCTTACAGTCGTTTGTTCTTGCGGCGCTGAACGATCATGCCGTCAGTTCGCTTGTTGCGGCGCGTCTTCTTGCCCTTCGTCTGCAGGCCCCATGGGCTCACCGGGTGCGGGTTGCCTTGACCAGACTTGCCCTCGCCGCCGCCGTGCGGGTGATCGACCGGGTTCATCACGACGCCGCGCACGGTCGGACGCACGCCGAGCCAGCGCACGGCACCGGCCTTGCCGAACACGCGCAGGTTGTGTTCGTCATTGCCGACCTCGCCGATGGTGGCACGGCAATCCACGTGGATCTTGCGCATTTCGCCCGATTTCAGGCGCACGCTGGCGTATACGCCTTCGCGCGCGGCGAATTGAGCGGAGGCGCCGGCACTGCGCGCCAGCTGGCCGCCCTTGCCGACTTTCAATTCGATGTTGTGCACGGTGCTGCCCACCGGAATGTGCCGCAGCGGCAACGTATTGCCCGGCTTGATCGGCGCATCGGCGCCGGAGCGAATCTCATCGCCGGCCTGCACGCCCTTCGGTGCGAGAATGTAGCGGCGCTCGCCGTCCTTGTAGAGCACCAGCGCCAGATGCGAGGTGCGGTTCGGATCGTACTCGAGCCGCTCGACCGTGCCGGGAATGCCGTCCTTGTCGCGCTTGAAGTCGACCAAGCGGTAGCGCTGCTTGTGTCCGCCGCCGATGTGGCGCGTGGTTTGCCGGCCGGAATGGTTGCGCGCCCCGGTGCGGTTCTTCTTCGTCGTCAATGACTCGAGCGGGCCGCCCTTGTGCAGGTGCGAGCGGTCGATCTTGACGACGAAGCGCGTACCCGGGGAGGTCGGCTTCATTTTGATGAGTGCCATGGCCGTTGGTCCTTACTTCGCAGCGCTGCCGGTGAAGTCGATCGACTGCCCGGCTTCCAAACGTACGTACGCCTTCTTGTAGCCGTTGCGCTTGCCCGCCACATTCTTGAAGCGCCGCGTCTTGCCCGGCTTGTTGAGCAAATTGACGCCTTCGACTTTGACTTCGAACATCAATTCGATCGCGCCCTTGACCTCGGCCTTCGAGGCATCATCGCGCACCCGAAACACATATTGATTCGCCTTCTCCGTGACGTTCGCGGCCTTCTCCGAGACATGCGGCTGGATCAGCACGGTCATCAATCGTTCTTTATTCATGGGCGCCTCCCAGACGCTGCTCGAGCAATTTCAAGGCGCCGACGGTGGCGATCACCCTGTCGTGCTTGATCAAGCTCAACGGATCGAGCGAGGCCACCGGCATCACGTCCACATAGGGCACGTTGCGCGCCGCCAGGAACAATTTCTCCTCGTAGGCCTCGACCAGGATGAGCGCCCGAGTGAGGCCGAATTCGGCCAACTTGCTGATGAGCAGCTTGGTTCTCGGGGCGGTCAGTTCCAGGGATTCGACGGCTACCAGGCGATCTTGACGAATCAGTTCGGACACCATCGATTGCATCGCGGCGCGATACATCTTGCGGTTGACCTTCTGCGAGAAATCCCGCGGGCGCGCCGCGAACGCTCGTCCGCCGCCAACCCAGATGGGGCTGCGAATCGAACCGACGCGCGCCTGACCGGTGCCCTTTTGGCTCCAGGGCTTCTTGCCGCCGCCGCGCACCTCCGCACGGGTTTTTTGCGCCTTGGTCCCGGATCGGCCGGCCGCCATGTAAGCGGTGACGACTTGGTGAACCAGCGCTTCGTTGTAGGCGCGGCCGAAAGCCACATCCGACAATTGGATGTCGCTCGCGGGAGTTGCGTTCTGGAGCTTCAGCTTCATGAGGGTTTACTTCTTATCTGCTTTGGCTGCGCCCTTCGCAGCCGGGGCAGCCTTGGGCTGCGCGGCGCCCTTGGCGGCAACCGGGGCCTTGTTCGGCGCCAATTTCTTGCGGCGGGCCTGACCTGCGGCCTTGACCGACGGCCGGACGATGACGCGGCCGCCTTCGGATCCGGGAATCGCGCCGAAGATCAGCAGCAGGTTGCGCGGCACGTCGACCTCGACGATGCGTAGATTCTCGATGGTGCGATTCTTGACGCCCATGTGGCCCGACATGCGCTTGCCCTTGAAGACGCGGCCGGGCGTCTGGCGCTGGCCGATGGAACCGGGCGCGCGATGCGATACCGAGTTGCCGTGGGTCTTCATGCCGCCGGCGAAATTGTGGCGCTTCATGGTGCCGGCGAAGCCCTTACCCACCGTCGTCCCGGTGACGTCCACGCTCTGACCGGCCGTGAACATGTCGACTTTCAGTTCCGAGCCGGCGGTCAGCGCTTCGCCTTCGCCCTTGTTCAATCGGAATTCCTTCGAGGCATAGCCGGCGGCAACATTGGCCTTGGCAAAGTGACCGGCCAGTGCCTTGGGCACCCGCGACGGACGGCGGGCGCCAATGGTGACCTGCACCGCACGATAGCCGTCGGTTTTGTCAGTTTTGACTTGCGAGATGCGGTTCGGCAACGCCTCGACGACCGTCACGGGGACGGTCACACCGGCGTCGGTGAATACTCGGGTCATGCCGCACTTGCGGCCAACCAGACCAATGGTCATTGTCAATCCTCATGCGGCGGGAAGCCGTGGGCTCCCGCATTCGTTGCGATCAGTCGGCGGTTTAGGCAAATGACCCCGGTTACCCGTAGGTAGCCAGCGTCCGCGCCCACGCGCTCCGACCTCTAAAAATGGACGCGGGAGTATATGTGCACCGCGGCTGCGGTGCAAGTTTTAACCCCTCAGTTCAACTTGATCTGGACGTCGACTCCGGCCGGCAATTCCAGCTTCATCAGGGCGTCCACGGTCTTGTCCGTGGGGTTCAATATGTCCATCAGGCGCTTGTGGGTGCGAATTTCAAACTGGTCACGGGCGTCCTTGTCGCCATGCGGCGCGGTCAACACCGTGAAGCGTTCCATTTTGATGGGCAGCGGCACGGGACCTTTGACGGTCGCTCCGGTGCGTTTCGCGGTATCGACGATTTCGCGCGCCGACTTGTCGATCAGACGATGATCGAAAGCCTTCAAGCGAATCCTTATGTTTTGATTAGCCATAATTAAAATTCCATAAAGGACGGGGTCGCTTCGACCCCGTTGAGAGTTGCGCGCAGCGCATGAAAAGGGTGCGGGATGTTACGCTAAATACCCGGCACCCGCCATC
>Ga0210400_10005794_pt1 | contig 10460 bp, 8 predicted proteins | sample IncBWH26MmetaG_FD_155456 | JGI IMG/M metagenome (GOLD analysis project Ga0210400, IMG submission 155456) | Forest soil microbial communities from Barre Woods Harvard Forest LTER site, Petersham, Massachusetts, United States - Inc-BW-H-26-M | ecosystem: Environmental > Terrestrial > Soil >... | reverse complement strand
TTCGCCGGCGGTTTCATCGTTGCCGGCGGGAAGGGAGCTGAAGACCGTCAACAGTTCAGCGCCATTGGCGACGGGTCGGCGCTCCACCCGGAAGTCCGGTGGCCCGAACTCCGGTGTTGCGGCCATGGCAACCACGGGGAAAATGAGCGCGGCCCAGCGCATGCGAACTCCCTGTCTGCAGGTATGATACCAGTCGCAGCCACAAGGGTTTTCCCGAGGTGATACCCCCAAAGGCGGCATCCGAAACCCGCTTCAAACCGCTTTGTGGAAAGACCTTACTACGGCATACTAGGACCTCAATATGCCGGCCTACGAAGAATCCTACCCGAATATTTGTGTAGAAGTCGGACTGACCTGCGAAGCGTGCACTTCCCACACGGCGGGTGAAGTAGCGCGCCTCTGTAAGGGGTTGCGGGGCACGATGGTGGGGCAGATGTTCGTGCAGCTCTATCCGCATCCGGCGTGTTCTCCGATGCGCCGCCACTTCGCGCAAGCCTATCGGGATGCATCACCTAAAGAGGTCCAACGGGAGACGTCTCCTACCAGGATCGCCGCTGTGGCCTAAACGGCCGCGGCTCTGTCCGTTTCTGCGGCCCGCATCTGAAAGAAGTTAGACTAGTCGGAAAACCGTGCCATTTTCCGCTGGCGACAAGCTCGGTCCCTACGAAATTCTGGCCAAGATCGGTGCGGGCGGCATGGGCGAGGTGTACCGGGCACATGACCCGCGCCTGCGGCGCGATGTCGCCATCAAAGTTTCGGCTGAGCGGTTCAGCGAACGATTCGACCGCGAGGCGCACGCAGTTGCGGCGCTGAATCATCCCAACATTTGCGCGATCTACGACGTAGGCCCGAATTACTTGGTCATGGAGTACATCGAGGGCGAGGCCCCCAAGGGCCCCCTGCCGCTCGAGGAAGCCCTGGGGATCGCCCGCCAGATCGGCGACGCACTGGAGGAAGCTCACAGCAAAGACGTCGTCCACCGCGACCTGAAGCCCGCTAACATCAAGATCAAACCCGACGGCACGGTCAAGGTTCTCGATTTTGGGCTCGCGAAGATGGGCGCGGCGCCGGCAGTGCAGTCCGAGAACTCTCCGACCATTAGCATGGCCGCGACCCAGGCCGGAATGATTCTCGGGACGGCGGCTTATATGAGTCCGGAGCAGGCTCGCGGTAAGGTGGTCGACAAGCGCGCCGATATCTGGGCGTTTGGCGTGGTGCTGTACGAGTCGCTCACGGGCCGGAAGCTGTTCGGGGGCGAGGATATTTCGGATACGCTCGCGGCGGTGATCAAGGAAGAGCCGAAGCTGGACCAGGTCCCTCGGCAGGTCCGGCGTTTGCTGAAAAGCTGCCTGGAAAAAGACCCGAAGAACCGGTTGCGCGACATCGCGGATGCGTGGAAGTTGCTGGACGACGCGCCGTCTAGCCCCGTCCGTCCGGACCAGGGAAAGTGGCTGTGGCCAGGCATCGCGGCCGCGCTCGCCATCCTTGCAGGAGTCGCGTTGTGGGCGCAGTGGCGCTCTACGCGACTTATTGATCGGCCGCTGGTTCGCCTGGATGTCGACCTGGGTCCGGATATTTCGCTGGCGGCCGGTCGAGGATCGAGCGATCTGATTATTTCACCCGATGGAACGCGGCTGGTGTATGTGGCCAGCGTTTCAGGCAGCCAACCTAAGCTCCTCACAAGAAGATTGGATCAGCCCGAGGCCACTGAGCTTCCACGAACGGAGGGAGCCAGCTCACCGTTCTTCTCGCCGGACGGACAGTGGGTTGGATTCGCCGCCGGCACCAGGGTAAGTAAGATCTCAGTCGAAGGCGGCGCGGTGGTCCCGCTGGCGGACAGTCTCGATTCCACGTTTTTCGGCGGCGCGAGTTGGGGCGAGGACGGCAACATCATCGCCGGGCAGTTCAGTAAGGGCCTGGTGCGGATTCCCGCGAGCGGAGGCGTGCTCACTCCCGTCACCGAACTGGAGGCGGGAGAAGTCGGCCACGTGTTGCCGCAAATCCTGCCCGGAGGCAAAGCCGTGTTATTCGTTGACTACACTGCACCAGGCTCCGATAGCGCCAGCATCCAGGTCGTCACCCTGGCCGATGGCCGCCGAAAGACCCTGGGCCTGACGGGATCTTCTCCCCGTTATCTGGCTACGTCAAACGGGAGCGGCCATGTGGTCTACAGCAATAATGGAACGCTATTTGCGATCCCGTTTGACCTGGACCGGCTGGAGACACGTGGAATGCCCGTTCCAGTTCTGGAGGCCGCATACTCGACACAATCCGGCGCCGCCCAGTTCGGCTCGTCCAGCAGCGGCACACTAGTCTACCGTACGGGTAGCGGCGGCGGAACGGGGATGATGACCGTTCAATGGCTTGACCGCACCGGCAAGCAGGAACCGCTGTGGGCTAAGCCAGGAATTTACGCGACGCCGCGCTTTTCGCCGGACGGCAAGCGGCTGGCATTGTCGGTCAATGAGGGAGGGCGCGAGGAGATCTGGATCTACGACCAGCAGCGGGCCGAGATGCGGCCCTTGACGTCGGGCGGAGGACGTAACCCAGTTTGGAGTCCGAACGGCCGGCACCTCGTTTTCAGTTCCGTGGGCGGTGGCATGTCCTGGACCCGCGCCGACGGAGGTGGCGGGCAGCAGCAGTTGACGCAAAGCAAAAATGTCCAGATTCCGTATTCCTTCTCACCTGATGGTAAGCGGGTGGCGTATACGGAACTCAATGCCAACGGCCAGGAGATCTTTGCGCTGCCGGTCGAGGACAACGGAGGCCAGTTACTGCCGGGAAAGCCGGAGTCTTTTCGCCCAACCCACTTCAACGCCAGCTTCCCGGCGTTCTCACCCGACGGGCGCTGGGTGGCGTATCGATCAATTGATTCGGGGAGACCCGAGGTGGTCGTGCGGGCGTTTCATGCTCCGGCGGCGGGGCAGGACAACTTGTCGCATATTTCCAATAGCGGCGGAAACATCCCGGTCGTTTGGTCGCTGACTAGCCCGGAGTTGATGTACCAGTCCGGGGACCAGCTGATGGCCGTGAAGTACTCGGTGAAGGGCGATTCATTCGAGGTGGAAAAGCCCACGCTGTGGGTGGCCAAGCTCGGAGCGATCGGCGGAATACGGCCGGCCTGGGATCTGGCGCCGGACGGCAAGCGCTTGGCTGTCGTGATGCCGGCGGAGGCTACCGAAGCGTCCAAGGCCGAGCACGAAGTGGTTTTCTTACTCAACTTCTTCGACGAACTTCAGCGGCGCGTGCCGCTGACAAAGTAAGTTAGGACTCCTGTTTAGCCTGGCCCGCCCATTCGCGCTCGAGCATCCTCGAGTATTCACCGGAAGCGAAAATCTCGAACTCGAATCCCAGGTGCGCCGGATCGGCGAAAGGCGTCTGGCCGAGGTGGCAGTGGAACATCTCCTCGGCGTAGCGGTGGTAGTGGCGCAGAAACTCGGCTGAAAACATTTCCTGGGAAGGAATGTCGGCCAGAATGATGTTCAGCCCCAGCGCGCGCGAAAAAATCGCTTTGTGATCGGTCACGCCCCACTTTTTCAGCTTGGTGACTACCTCCGCGGGAGGATTCTGGACAAGGTAGGCGGCGAAACTCTGGGGCCGGAGGGCGGATGCTTGCAGCTCGGGGTAGCGACTGACGTGTTCCACGCATTGCCCGATCCAGCGTATGACATCTCTGCCCACGTAGAAGAGCATCCGGACTTCCTGATAGCGGCCCTCGAGCAGCGTCCGTTCCAGGTCTTCGATAGTTTGCTGCCCGGCCGGCAGTAAGCCTTGCAGCATCAAGCTGGCCCGAGAGCTTTCCACAACTTTATGCGGGCCGGAGGCGTCGGCAAAGGGATGCAGAATCAGGGGTGGAAGCTTATGGGAGGCTTGTGAGTTTTGCATGGCTACCGTCTTGGGTAGCTCTAGTATGCTGGACTAACGCCGCTCTGTGAGCAGTACTTTGGCCTCAATTGTCTGGGACCCGCGGAGAACCTTAACCAGTACTTCGTCTCCAGGCTTGTGGGCCTGCAGGGCATAGGTGAAGTCGTATAGGTTGCCTATATCCTTGCCATCGAACTCGATGAGGATATCGCCCGCCTTAAGACCGGCTTTCGCCGCCGGGGTTCCATCGCGGACGTCGGCGAAGCGGACGCCTTTCGGCGGCTCGTCGAAATCGGGGATGCTGCCGAAGTTGGGGCCATATCCGCTACCACTACCCGAGCTGACCGAGGTCGCGCTTTTCTCCACCACGCGTTGAAACGCGGGGCGCTCCGGGTCGTTAGCCAACCGTGTCGCGATCTGCGCCACGTAGCCCAGAAGCTTGGCCGCGTCCGGAGCGTCGATCTTGTCCCAGGTATCGCTCGGCTTGTGATAATCGCCGTGCAAGCCGCTGAAGAAGAACAGCACCGGCACCTGCTTCACGGTAAAGGACATATGATCGCTGCCGCCGTAGCCGGTGGCTTCCGAAAGATCGAGCTTGAACGCTTCGGGCGGATTGATGGATTCGACCAGTTTGTCGAGCGTCGAACCGGTTCCCGTGCCGTTGACGTAGACTTTGCCGCCACGGATCCGGCCGATCATGTCCATGTTGATCATTGTGACGGCATTGTTAAGCGGCAGCAAAGGATGTCCCGTATAGTAATTGCTGCCCAGCAGTCCTAGTTCCTCGCCCGCGAAGGTCACAAACAGAATCCCGCGCTGCTGCTGCGGCTGCTTCGAAAACCAGCGAGCCAGCTCGATCACGCCGGCCGTGCCGGACGCATTGTCGTCCGCGCCAGGATGCACAGTCCCGATCTGCGACGGCGCGAGCGAGTGCTCGTCGCCCAGGCCCAGATGATCGTAGTGCGCCCCGATGACCACATACTCTGATGTCTTGCCAGGGATATAGGCCGCGACGTTGTGAACCGTCTTCATATCGTGCTGGATGTCGAGCGACACATTTACGGTGAGTTTAGTCAAGGGGAACGATCGCGGCTTGAGATCTTTATCGATGCCATCCAAGATTTCGTGCAGGTCGCGGCCTTCGTTTTTGAACCACGCCTCGGCGGTGGATTCTTTCACTTGGACGAAAAGGACGCCCGAGTCGGTGGGTCCGGTGGCTTGGCCGAAGGGAGTGAGCTGGTCTTCCGCGGCGGTGTGATGCGGATAGGCGTCGTTGACCATAATCACAGCGCGCGCACCGTGCGATTTGGCGTTCGCAGCTTTGATGGCGAAGTTCGAGTGCTGAGTGAGCTCCTTACCCTGGAAGACGCTCTTATCGTCGTTTTCCTGCGGCTCGTGGCGGACCAGGAGGACGATCTTGTCCTTGACGTCGACGCCGGCGTAGTCGTCGTAATGATACTCATTGGCCGTGATCCCGTATCCCACGAAGACCACCGGAGCAGACACCGTTCCGGAGGAAGAAAAACTGAACGGCACAAATCCGTCGCGCAACTGCAGCGAGGTAGTGTTGGCCTCGAAACGATTATTCGCGCCCAAGTGCGCACCCACCGTGGTGGTGAACGCCTGCTGATAGGTGCTGCCCGGCACAGGCTTCACCCCGAACGATCCGAACTGTTTAGAGATGTAATCCGCCGCGACCTCCAGTTCGGGCGATCCGGTCGCGCGGCCTTTCAACTCGGGCGAAGCCAGGAATTTTATGTGCGCCAGGTACGCGTCCGGACTAATCGTGGCCGGGGCTTGCGCCCAAGCGGCAAACCCAGCCAGTGCGGCAATCGATAGTCGGCGCACGCGCTGCTCCTATTTGCCGGCGATGGTTGGAATGTTGACCACGCAAGTCTCTGCGCACTTGGCGGTTTTCGCAGCCGTTGCCTGGTGCTCGATTTCAAGCGCGACCAGTTGTTGCATGATGGGCCATTCCAGCGCGCCTACAAACTTGCGGCCGTTGATGAAAACGGTGGGGGTGGCATCCAGACCCAGCGCGCGGCCTTCGGCCATATTCTGAGCGACTTCCTTGTCGGCGACCTTGCCCTCCACGCAGCGTCCCAGTTGGATCGAATCGACGCCGCCGGTCCCGGCCCAGGTCATCACCTTGGAATTCAGAGTATCGGGCGTGACGCCCTCCTGATTCTCGTAGATCCAATCGTGGAACTTCCAGAAGGCTTGCGGGTCCTGTTTGTAGATGCAGCGGCCGGCGTTAGAGGCTGCGCGAGCCCAGGGATGGATCGATTCCAGCGGGAAATCCTTGAAGTACACCTGGACCTTATCCGGGAAGGTTTGAACCAGATTCTTGCGCATCACGTCAGCTTCGACCTTGCACACGGGACATTGGAAATCGCCATAGACTACTATGGTCACCGGCGCGCCGGGCTTCCCGTAGCTGGGTTGCGAATCGAGCTTGATGTGGTCAATCGTCGACTGGAAGGGGCTCTTGGTGAGGTCGTAGACTTCGCCCTTAACGATGTTCTTGCCATTTTGCGAAACGTAGTAGCGCTCGTCCTTAGATTGCCCGTTATAAGAAAGGTGCACCGCTACTTCGTAGAATCCGGGCAGATACGCCGAGGGCTGCGGATCGTCAATGTTGACGCTGACCTGAGCGATCCATAATTCAGCGTTGCGCAGGTAGGCTTCGAGCGCTGCCTTGTCGATGGCGGACTTGGGCGCGGCGGTCTGCGCAAACATGGGCACGGCGGCAAGCAGGAAGGTGGCAAGTTTCATGATTTGGACCTAGTTTTTATTGTCGCACCTCTTGGACGTGCCTCTATACTGAAGGTTTGTCCAAATACTGGCTGTTGGTTCCGCTGGCGGTTGTGTATTTGAGCAGCCTGGGCCGGGTGGGATTCCTGGGACCGGACGAGCCGCGATACGCCTCCATCGGACGCGAAATGGCGCATTCCGGCGATTGGGTCACGCCGCGCCTGGACGGCTCTCCGTGGTTCGAGAAACCACCGCTGCTGTACTGGATGACCGGGGCAGGGCACAAGCTGCATCTCGCTTTTCCAGGTATGGATGAATGGGCGGCGCGGCTGCCTCTCGCAATCATAAGCCTCGCATTCCTGTGGTTCTTCCATCGAACGCTCGCGCGCGAATTCTCGCCGCGCGTCGCGCTGGCGGCCACCGGGATCCTGGCGACTTCGGCCGGCTGGGTAGCGTTCAGTTTCGCATCGGTCACCGATCTGCCGATGTCGGCGGCGCTGGGAGCCGCGATGCTGATTGGAGTCTTCGGCCCCAGCGCGATCCCCAGCCGGGCGCGACAGACAAAAGTGTTGGGAATCTGGGCGGGCGTATTTCTCGGACTAGCCGTTCTGGCCAAGGGATTCGTGCCGCTGGTGCTGATCGTGCCGGTGCTGCTGATCGCCCGCCGCATGCGACTGGCGATGATCGCGAGCTGCGTCGTGATCGCCGCACCCTGGTACCTCCTCTGTGAATGGCGCAACGGCCCCGCTTTCTGGAACGAGTTCTTCTGGAAGCATCATGTGGACCGATTCCTGCATCCAACGCTCGATCACCCGCAGCCGTTCTGGTATTACCTGCCGATACTGCTGGCGGGGTTGTTTCCGTGGACGCCGCTGGCTGGTCTGTTGTTCAGTCCGAAGGCATATCGGGATGAGCGAATCCGGTTCCTGGTGTTCTGGCTGTTGCTTGCGCTAGTGTTCTTCTCCACCGCGGAGAATAAGCTGCCGGGATATGTCCTGCCGCTGCTGCCTGCTCTGGCGATCGCGCTGGCGGCGGCATTGGACAAAACCCCCGCAGCCGGCTGGTGGGTCGGCGCATGCGTGGTCCTATTGATCGCGGCTCCGGCCATCGCCGCGTTGTTGCCGGATGCTTTGCTGTCCGGACTGACCTCGGCGCCTTTCTCCTTCGCTCGCGTCTTGGCAGGTCTCGCCCGCGGGTGGCCGTTCGCCCTGGCTGCAGCCGGCGTCCTTTGGCTCGCTTGGCAGGCGGCGAATGAGCCGGGAAAACGAGACCGCGCGATGGTAGCCGCGACTCTAGCCGCTCTGGTGGCGATCGCGTATTTCAAGATCGCTGTGCTGCCAGTGCTCGATCAACGGTATTCGGTGCGCGGATTCTGGCGCGAGAATGTGGGTCGCATTGAAGCGGGCGCCGGCGGGGTCTGCCTGAAGGATGTTCGAAGAGACTGGGTGTACGGGTTAAATTATTATGCCGGGCATCCCCTGCCGGAGTGCACTGGAGCGGAGCCTCAGACCTTCGTGCAAATCGGCACCCGCGACGGCCGGCTCCAGGTTATCCAGCCCTAGGGCCCTTCGGCCATAACTGTAAGAAATATCGAGCCTACTCCCCTAGGGTCTATACCTATCCCACCTGTCCGCCGATGGATTAGCGAGTTCGGAGGTTGTTATGATCCTGTCTCGATACTCTACGTCTGGATTTCCAGCAATGTTGCTGGCTCTCTGTGTGATTCCGTCGTTTGGATGGGCCGCGAAGCTGCCGTCGATCGACCCCAACACGGCCGAAGGAAGGCTCTTCCAAAAGACCCAAACCGAAGCCGACCTTTCCAAACGGCTAATCCTGCTGGAGGTGTTTCCGGAAGTGTTCCCATCGTCTCCCGCGGTGGAATACGTCTGGAGCGAGCTGCAAGCGCGCTATCTTCAAGTCGGAAAGCTGGACAAAGCTTTAGCTGCCGGGTCAAACGCCCTGATCAGCAACCCGAACAGCCTGGAAGCAGCTTGCTTAAATTGGCGCATCGCAGCGGATATGAAGGATGCAGCGCTGACCGCGGTATGGATGTCGCAGGCGGGGTACGTCGCGGAACGTGTCTTGAAGAATCCAGATCCGGAAATGAGCAAGGCGACGCTCGAGTGCGGCACCAGCGCCCGCCAGGCGAACGAATTTGAAGCGTACAAGGCGGCGGTTACCGCCAAGAATGCCGGGGAGCGCGTTAAACTGCTCGAAGAGTTTCTCAAGAGTCATCCCCAGACCCAGCACGCGGGCGATATTGAGATCACCCTGTTTCTGGCGTACCGCGAGCTGGGCGACGCGGCCAAGACCCTGGCAGCGGCCGAAAAGTTGGTCGCGCACAACGAGACGCGCGAAGACGCCATGCTGCTGGTGGCCGAATCCTACTTCAAGGCCGGCAAAGATCCGGAACGCGTAGTGAGCTTGTCGAAGAAGGCCATCGACCGGCTGAACAACGGTGAAAAGCCGGAAGGCATCAGCGCCGCGGACTGGGCGCGCAATAAGACCGCCGAGATCACCCAGGCCAACTACATGATCGGTTCCGTCAGCTTCCAGTCTGAAAGATGGGAAGCGGCTGACCAAGCTTTTCGCGCGGCGCTTCCTGGTCTTACGGATCCTCGCTTCCGCGCCGAGGCGCTGAACTCGCTGGGTTGGGCCAATTACAAGATGAAGAACGTCTCCGATGCGATCAAGTTTTATATCGATTGCACCAACATTCCGGGTCCGCTCCAGCAAGCGGCCTCTAAGACGCTGAACACCATCACGGCCGAATACCGGATTAAGTAAAGGGCAATCTAAAAAAAGAGGGGTGCCGCTCCTCCGATCAGCACCCCCGCCAAAACGAGCTTGCGCATCGCAGTTTGCGTCTGTTTTTCGAACGTTTTGGTAGCTTGGGCACGCGGACAGTCTTCACGTCTTCTGATCTCGTTTAATAACCGATCAGTTGGACGATGATACTGTGACGCCTTGTCAACCGGATGAATTGCTTCGAACAACACGGTTACAGAAGGTGGCGCGAATACATGCTATTCTGAGCGCGGAATGCGCCTGCGGACAGTCATACTGATCGTCGCGGCCGCGCTCTGCGGCTGCTGGGGCCTGCTTCACGCGCAGAAGCCTTTCAAGGAGTATCCCACCATTGAGGGACATGCGGAATCCGATATTCCGCCAGACTACAACGTTCCCCACGAGTGGACCCGCGCGCGTCTGATGTACCCGGACTATACCGGCTATGCGAACGGATATCGCCGCCGGGGAAGCTGGACCATCGACTATCCGCGCTCGGACCGGCACCTGCTCTACGGCGTCAAGCGCCTCACGCGCATCGACACGCGCTCGGTGGAACAGTCCGTGGCGCTCGATAATAGCGACGACATCTACAACTGGCCCATGATGTACGCGGTGGAAGTCGGGCACTGGGAACTCAATGAAGAGGAAGCGGCGCAACTGCGCGATTTCCTCAACCGCGGGGGCTTCCTGATGGTGGACGATTTCCACGCCGACACCGAGTGGCAGGTATTCGTCGAGGGAATCAAGAAGGTCTTTCCCGACCGCGAAATCGTCGATTTTGCCGAAAGCCGAACCCATTTTTCATACCTTGTATGATTTGGACGACAAGTATCAGATTCCGGGTGCGCAGTATCTCCGCAGCGGACGAACCTACGAAAAGGACGAAAGCGGCAGGCCGGAACATTGGCGCGGCATCTACGACGAAAAGGGACGGATCGTGGTCGCCATCTGCCACAACATGGATCTGGGCGACGCGTGGGAGTGGTCCGATGAGCCGGTTTATCCGGCTGAGTGGGCCAACATGGCTTACCGCATCGCGATGAACTACTTCG
>Ga0210400_10005792_pt1 | contig 10461 bp, 12 predicted proteins | sample IncBWH26MmetaG_FD_155456 | JGI IMG/M metagenome (GOLD analysis project Ga0210400, IMG submission 155456) | Forest soil microbial communities from Barre Woods Harvard Forest LTER site, Petersham, Massachusetts, United States - Inc-BW-H-26-M | ecosystem: Environmental > Terrestrial > Soil >... | reverse complement strand
ATCGAGAAGGGATTTATTCGCGCGGAAGTGGTGCGATGGAATGACTTGCTGGCGGCGGGGAGTGTGGCGGCGGCGCGGGAGAAGGCGCAGGTGCGGTTGGAGGGGAAAGAGTATGTGGTGCAGGAAGGCGATGTGATTCTTTTTCGGCATTCGGGATAACGGCGAAGAAAAGGACTTAACACAGAGGGCACTGAGGTCGGACACAGAGGACACGGAGAAGAAGAAAGCGCGTCGGAAAGAACACGGATCAAGCAGAAGTTGAGAGAAAAGCCGCAGGGCTACGCGGACTCCGCCCTGCGCTACAGGGGAGGCCCTGCGCTACATACTTCATGACACACGAACTGGCAGCGCGGGTGGGGTTGGCGGCGGGGCTTGGGGTGGTGGCCGCGGCGGGGAATTTACTTGGCGGGTTGTTTCTGGTGCAGCGGGACTGGCCGCGGCGCTTTCTGCACTACTTCATGGCGCTGGGCGCCGGGTACATGCTGGCGGTGGCGTTTACGGATGTGATTCCGGAGTCGGTGCGGATCGGCGGGCAGAACGCGTATGTGCTCGTGCTGGTCGGATATTTCCTGGTGCATTTGTTCGAGCACATTCTTGCGCCGCATTTCCATTTTGGGGAAGAGACACACACGGAGATGATGGGGCATCACCGGGCGCGCACGGTGCTGTTCGGGTTGGGAATTCACACGTTTTTCGATGGCGTGGCGATCGCGGCGGGATTTTTGGTTTCGACCTGGCTCGGTACCGTAATTTTCATTGCGATATTTCTGCACAAGCTACCGGAAGGGTTTACGATAGCTTCGGTGGTGCTCGCGAGCGGGCAAAGCCGCACGAATGCAGTGGCAGCCGCGGGCGCGCTGGGAGTCGCTACATTGTTGGGAGTGCTGCTGACGAGCGTGCTGCAGGCGCAGTTAAAGTACGCGCTGCCGCTGTCGGCAGGGGTGACCGTGTACGTGGCAGCTACGGACCTGCTACCGGAGGTTAACCGGGAGCCGGGCTGGCGGACGGCATTGCTTGTGTTTGGTGGAGTTGCTATATTGTTGATACTACAGCGGTTTGTGCGAGTGTAAATTCGCCTCAGATTCGCTTCCTTTTTTCCTAGCCTCGCAACTTTCTGACAACGCAAGTGTTTGGTACAGTGTGGCGGCTATGGCCAGGTCCGACGTCCAACTGATGCTGGACGTGAAGGCGGGCGATGAACAGTCGTTCGCGCTTCTACTCCAACGCTACAGAAGTCCCCTGGTCAATTTCCTGTACCGGATGGTGAGGAACCGGGAACAGGCGGAGGACTTGGCGCAAGAAGTATTTATTCGGGTGTACCGGGCACGGGCAGATTACGTGCCGAGTGCGAAGTTCACGACGTGGTTGTTTCGGATTGCGACGAACCTGGCGCTGAACTCGTTGCGAGATACGCGGCATCAGCGCATGGAGCTTTCTCTGGATGCGCCAGTGACCGCGGATGCGGAAGACGGAGACGAGCGGACGCTGGATGTGGCGGACAAGCATCCGGATATCGAGCAGCACCTGGTGGAGGAAGCGCGGAAGGCGATGATCAAGCACGCGATCGACAAGCTGCCGGAGAAACAAAGGGCGGCCGTGCTGCTGCACAAATATCAGGAGCTGGATTACGGAGAGATCGCGAAGATTTTGTCTTGTTCGGAGAGCGCGCTGAAGTCGCTGTTATTTCGGGCGTACGAGACGCTGCGAGTGGAGTTGGCGCCGTTGGTCGCGAGAGCGAAGTAGAAGGGTTCAAGAGTTTAAGAGTAGAAGGATGGAATCATGAGTTGTGGACGAATGGAAAAGCAGATGTTGCCGTATGTGGATGGGCGGCTGAAGGTTAGCGAGCAGCGCGCAATAGAGGCGCATCTTGCGGACTGCGCGGCGTGCCGTGTGCGCGTAAATGAATTTCGCGCGGTTTCTGGATTGCTGGACGAGCTGCCGGAGATCGAGCCTTCAGGCGCGTTTGACGCGCGGGTGCGGGCACGTGTAGCTGCGGAGCCGGTGAAGCAGAGCTGGTGGGCAGCGTTCGCGCCGTCACCGCGAGCGGCGCTGGCAGCTTCGATGTTGCTGCTGGCGACGATCTGGATTGGATCGCGGCCAACGGCAACAACCCCTGGGAACTCTCAGAATGTCGCGGTGAATCCGGCGAACATTGATCCCAACGATTTGCCGGTGCTGGAGAATTACGACATTTTGGCGAATTTCGAGCCGTTGACGGACCTGCCGCAGCCGGTGGAGGGCGACGATTCGGATGAGGTGGACGGCAATCAGGCGATGTAAGCAATCGATGTAACTGCGGAATCGATTTTGCGAAAAACTTAAGATGAAAGCTGGGCTCCAATTCGGTGCGTGGTTGTGCGGGCTGGGACTCAGCGCGGCTATGGTTGTGCCTTGCGCGGAGGCACAGTCGAACCGGCCGCCGGCAAGACAACAGCAGCCTCAGCCGAGCCGGCCGCCGCAGAACAACAACAGGCCTGCAGGGTCGTATCATCCGCAGAACGCTCCACCGAACCGAAATGCTAATCGGCAACCGGCGCCTGAGGGTGGGCAGCGGTCGGGGCAAGATCGGTCTCGATCGAATCAAAATCCACGAAATGATGCGCGTAATAATGCGCAGCGCGATGAGCGGGCGCAAAATCAGAACCGGCGGCAAACCGCTGTTCCGCCGCCGAACGTACAGGATCGGCTGCGCAATATGTCGCCGCAAGATCGCCAGCGCATGGCGCAGAATGAACAACGATTGCGCAGTCTTCCTCCGCAGCAGCAACAGGAGCTTCGCAACCGCGCGCGCGTTTGGGAGCAAATGACGCCGGGGCAGCGGGATCACATTCGGAACGATGTGCTGCCGAAATGGAAGCAGTTGCCTTCGGACCGGCAGCGGGCGATTCAGCAACGGTTGGGCGTGCTGCAGAATATGCCGGAGTCTGCGCGCAACCGGCATCTGAAGGATCCGATGTTTACGCGCGGGATGAATGAAGAGGACCGGCAGATGTTGCGGGATTTGAGTCACGAGCACGTGGGAGCGCCGGAGCAGCCGCAAGAGCAATAGTTTTTTCTTTCCCACCAGGATACTTCGTCTTTGAAAATCTTACGTTTTGCTTGAGTGGGGCGCAGCCGTGCTGCGCCCCTACGGTAATGCGAGTCAAATTGGTTTTGGCTGCTTGCGCGGGTGGATTGACAACGGCTGGTTCGGGGCCTCATCGTGAATGATTGCGCCCGTCGCGATGGCGGCGTGCTGCGTCCAATTCACGGAGGAATTTCGCGCTCGTGTCCACGCGCTTTCGCGCTCTGCAGCATCGCAACTTCCAACTTTTCTTCGCGGGACAACTTGTTTCGCTCATTGGCACGTGGATGCAATCCACGGCGCAGCTTTGGCTGGTCTATAAGCTGACGAAATCCGCGGCGCTGCTGGGCGTTTTCGGCTTCGCCAATCAAATTCCGATTTTACTGCTGGCCTCGATCGGCGGGTATGTCGGGGACCGCTACAACCGGCACCGCGGCGTGATCGCCACGCAGACGGCGGCGATGATTCTGGCGTTTGTGCTGGCGGGGCTGACGCTCAGTGGAGTGATTCACGACGCGCGCGGGGCGTGGGTGGTTATTTTCATCGCGTTTCTCGTAGGCATTGTTAACGCGTTTGACGTGCCGATCCGGCAATCGTTTTTGGTGCAGATGGTCGGCAAGGAGGATTTGCCGAACGCGATTGCGCTGAATTCGTCGATCTTCAATGGCGCGCGGGTGGTGGGCCCGGCGATAGCGGGTTTTGCGATTTCGTGGATTGGCGAGGGCTGGTGCTTCTTTCTGAATGGTGTGAGTTTTCTTGCGGTGATCGTCGCTCTGTTGGCGATGCGGCTAAAGCCGGTTGAGCGGAAGCCGAGCACGGAATCGCCATGGCGCAGCTTGTTGCAGGGATTTCGCTTTGCGATGGGTGACCTGCCGATTCGGTCGGCGCTGCTGCTGCTGAGCTGGCTGAGCTTGCTGGGTTTGCAGTATTCGGTTTTTCTGCCGATTTTCGCGGATCATCTTTTGCACGGTGGGGCGCGCGGGCTGGGTTTGCTGATGAGCGCGGCGGGCGTTGGCGCCGTTTTGGGTGCACTGCACTTTGCGGCGCGGACAGAGTTCACTGGACTGGCACGATGGATTGCGGCGACGTCGACAACGTGCGGGATTGGATTGATTGTTTTCTCACAATCGCGCGTCTTCTGGTTATCGATGGTGGTGCTGTTCGTGGTCGGGTTTTGTGCGACGGTGCAAATGGCGGCGACGAATACGATTATTCAGAGCCGCGTGCCGGATGAATTGCGCGGGCGAGTGATGGCGGTGTACGCGACGATGTTTATGGGCGTGCAGCCGATTGGGTCGTTGCTGGCAGGGGGAATAGCAAAACGGATTGGAGCGCCTTATACGTTGGGATTTTTTGGTTTTTTGGTGCTGGCGGGGAGCTTGGTGTTTCTGTTTCGGGTAGTGATGCGGTTGCGGCGGCCGGTTGAGGCGGCGGCTACGCATACGGATTAGCGTGCGTCTGCGTTGGCTGCGCCGACGGGCCAAGGCATGACGGATGTTGGATTAGACCCGGCGGGGGCAGAGTCTGAGGGGAGGCGCACAAAAATGTTTAAGACAATTGTTCTTGCTGTGCTTGTGGTCGCGATGGTGGTTAGTGTGGCGGGCGGTTTAGGGCGTCGGGCGCAGACCACCGGCCAGGAATACTTGGTGCCGTTTCCCGCGCACCGCGTTATGGGGAACATCTATTTTGTGGGCAGCGAGTCGCTGGGCATCTACCTGATCACAACGCCGCAAGGGCACATTCTGGTGAACGCCGGTCTGCAAGACTCGGTGCCTGGAATTCAGGAGAGCGTGGCGAAATTGGGATTCAAGTTTAGCGACATCAAGATTTTGCTGATCAGCCATGCTCATTTCGACCACGACGCGGGCGCCGCGCGGATCAAGGAATTGACGAACGCCAAATATATGGTGATGGACGCGGACGTGCGAGTGGTCGAGTCCGGAGGTAAAGAGGATTTTTTCTATGGGCCGAGGGAGGAGATGCGGTATCCGTCCGCAAAAGTGGACCGCGTGCTGCATGACGGTGACACGGTAAAGCTGGGGGACACGGTGTTAACGGCGCATCTCACCGCGGGACACACGAAGGGTTGTACGACGTGGACGATGAAGGTGCAGGACGGTGGGAAAAGCTACGACGTCGTCATTGTGGGTAGTCCCAATGTGAATGAGGGCTACAAGCTGGTGAACAACGCGGTTTATCCGCAGATCGCCGGCGATTACGAGCACATGTTTCAGGTGTTGCGATCTTTGAGCTGCGACGTGTTTCTGGGCGCGCACGGAGGTTATTACGAAATGGAAGCGAAGTATGCGCGAATAAAGGATGGCGACGCGAATCCGTTTATCGATCCCGACGGATACAAAAATTATGTGAATGAACGCGAAGCAGCGTTCCGCGCGGAATTAACGAAGCAGCGAGCTGCGGCGCAATAGGCTAGCGCTCTTCGCGTTCGTCCAGTTGCGACGGAGGGTTGGCTGAGGACTTCTATGTAGGATTGGGGCGGTACAGCCAGTCGGGCGTGGTGAGAGTTTGCTCGACATGCGCGCCATTATTTACAGCGGCGATTATTGCGTCAACCTTCGCGCGAGTTGGAGTTAGGGAGCAGACGGGATCCGTGGCGGAGGCGTCGCCAGCGAGTAGCAGGGCTTGGCAGCGGCAGCCGCCGAAATCTTGTTCGCGGCGGTCGCATGTTTTGCACGGAGCTTGCATCCAGTCTTCGCCGCGAAATTTTTGGAAGGCTGGGGAAGTTTCCCAGATTTCGCGCAGGGTGTTCTCTTTCACATTTTCAAAGCGAAATCCGGGAATGATTTGTGCGGCGTGGCAGGGGAGAGCTTCGCCGGTCGGCGTGATCAGCATTAGCTTGCGTCCCCAGCCGCCCATGCAGGGCTTCGGGAATTTCGCGTAGTAATCCGGAACGACATATTCGATGCGGATTTTGCCGCGCAGGCGGGCTTGCGCGGATTTTAGCGTTTCGACGGAGCGATCGAGCTGAGCGCGCGTGGGCAGGAGGCGTTCGCGATTGGCGAAGGCCCAGCCGTAATACTGCACGTTGGCGAATTCCACGCGCGTGGCGCTGGAGGATTCGGCCAGCGCGAGCATTTGTTCGATTTGGTCGATGTTGTTGCGGTGAATCACGAAATTCAGCGTTACGGCGACGCGAACTTGTTTCAGCCAGTCGAGGACGCGGAGCTTTTGCGCGTGGGCTTTGGTGCCGGAAATTTCGTTGGCGGTTTCTTCGCGGGCGCCTTGAAAGCTGAGCTGCAGGTGGTCGAGGCCGGCGTCGAGCAATTTTGCGAGGCGAGCTTCGTCGAGCGGCAGGCCAGAGGTGATCAGATTTACGTACAGGCCGGAGGTGCGTGCAGTGCGGACTAGATCCAAGATGTCGGTGCGGGCGAGGGGCTCTCCGCCGGTGAGGTCGGCTTGCATTACGCCCAGTTCGGCAGCTTCTTTGAAGACGCGTATCCAGGTTTCGGTCGGCAGCTCGTTGGCATGGTTTTGCAGTTCAATGGGGTTCGAGCAATAGACGCAGTGCAACGGACACCGGTGGGTTAGCTCGGCGATTAAGGCTAGCGGGTTGGAGACTGCGGTGCTCATTTGGCTATGAAGAGCCCGCTTCAGAAAGCGGGGCTACAAAATCAGGCGAAGTCGATGGCGCGTTGGTCGTTTAAACGCGCGAGATAATCCAGGATATCGGTTTCTACTTTTTTTGGCTCGGCTTTCGAGTAAATCTGCTGTAACTCAGTGATGATTTGCTGCACGGAGCGCTGACCGTCGCAGCGCTCGACTATTTCGAGGCTGGGGCCGTTGAGGCGCAGGGCGCGTTCGGGCATTAGTAGGACGCGCTGCTGATTGTTTTCGCTGAGGCGGCACCCGGGAGCGAGCCGCGGATGTGACTGCAAATCAGGTGTCACGCGTTTTTCTCGCTGGGAGTGAAGGCGCCGGGTGGGGGCCAGCCGGGATTTACGTAGGCGAAATAGAGGGCGTCGAGTTGGGCCCAGAGGATGTCGCACTTGGCTCGGAGCGCGGCGTGAGTTTGGTCTTGCTGTTCGCGGGTGAGTGCGTGTTTGACGACCCAGGCCAGCGCGAAATCGGAGTCTTCAGGGGCTTGCGTCAGCCGGCCGGTGAAATAATCGAGGCCATTCGAGAGCCACGGGTAGTGCTGTCGGAGTCGATCCATCCGCAAAACAATCAATTTTTTCGAGAAAAGTTCCGTTAGGGAAGAGGCTACGGCTTCGAGATGCGAGCGCGTGGAAACGAAATCGACGTAGGCTTGGACGGCGTAGCGCGTGGCGGGGAGGATGCCTTCACCGTTCAGCGCTTGCTCGCGAGGAAGGCCGGTGGCTTCCACGAGGCGCAGCCATTTTTCGATGCCGCCGGGTTTGGTGCCGTCGCCATCGTGATCGAGAATGCGCTTGCGCCAGGCGAGGCGAAAAGCGGGATCTTCGCTGCGCGCGAGAATCGCAGCGTCTTTGATGGGAATGCGGCTCTGGTAGTAGTAGCGGTTGAGCGCCCAGGCTTGCAACTGGCCGCGCGTGAGTTTTCCATCATGCATCAGCAGGTGAAATGGATGCTTGTGGTGGTAGCGCTCTTCGCCGATGGCGTGAAAGCCGGCGATGAATTCGGATTCCGAGAGCGGCGGCCGGTCGGATTTGGCGGCGGCGATGGTCATAACTCGAATTCCATTCCATCGTAGGCGATTTCAAAGCCGGCATCCAGTGCGGCGCGATGTTCGGGGCTGTCTTCGTCGAGGATGGGATTGGTGTTGTTGATGTGGATCAGAACTTTACGGCCTTTTGCATTCGTGGGGAATTGCTCGAGCAAGCCATTAGAGCCGGACAGAGGCAAATGACCTATTTCTCGGGCGGTTTTCTTGCTGCGACCTGTTTTGATCAGCTCGTCGTCGCTCCAGAAAGTGCCGTCGATCAAGACCAGATCGCTGGATGCGGCTGCTTTGGTCCATTCGGGATTTCGCCCGGAGAGGGAAGGGGCGATGAAGACGTTCTTTCCTTTCCGCTCAAACACGAAACCTATTGTTGCTTCGTCTGGAGAGAGATTGCGCTGAAGATCTTCGCCTACGTAGTCGGGATATGAGCCGCCGAGTGGCATTGTGACGCAGACGAATGCCGGCGCTTCACCGGGACTTTCCGAAAGGTGACAACCAAGGCGCCCCTTGCTGGAAAGCGCTTGCCACTGGACCGGAGGATCGGCGCGATCGAGCACGCCGAACATCTTGTTTTCTCTTTTCAGGATGCGCTGCACCGCGGCTGCGGAAAACACAAAAAAGGATTGAAATTCGCGCAGGTGGAGGAGGCCCATGACGGAGTCAACGTCCGGGGAAGGGAGAAAGACCCCAGCAATTGGCGAGTGAGTCTCTACGTTAGGCTGCGGATTCAATTCTGGAGTGGCGAGAATTTGCGCGCGCAAATCAGGGCTTGCGGACACCAGGAACCAGACTCTCGCGTCCGGATCCGGAGCGAATGCGATTTGCGTTTGCGTGCGGGCGCGACCGCGCAAGTTGCCGTCGCGGAGGCGGCTGCAATTGGCACACGCGCAATTCCATTGGGGAAAACCGCCCCCGGCAGCGGAGCCGAGGATCTTAATGCGCATGCTGACACAAATAACACGGGAGGGAAAAACCCGAAAAGAAAAGGTAAAGAGCCCGCTTCAGAAAGCGGGCGCTACAAAGGCTTGCTCTAGAAAGGCGTGCTTGTCGAACTAGAGTTCGGCGTTGGCGTACGAGCTGATTTCGCAGTTCAGGTCGATCTCTTCGTGTTGAGGGGTAACCCATTCCATGAGCAGTGCTCCTTTAGGGAGTTGAACCAACGAAACGAGAATATCACGGTTGCGGCTAAACGGAATACGGAAAACTCCCTACGAGCGGGCAGCCGACAAGGACCGGATCGAGTCCTTCCGTTTGGACCGGGCCGGCGAAATGGGAGAGGTTCGAGCAGCCAGCGCGTGGCTTGCGGCCTCGGTAGAACCGGGACACTAGGAATAGACTTTTCGCGGCCAGCAAAGCACAATCTGTCGCGGCGATTTTGTTCATATTTCCGCACATCCCGCCACTCAGATTTTTTCAACAAGCACGCGTTTTCCCCTTGACAACATAGAAAAGCGGCCTATCATGTGGACAAAAGTGGGGCAAAGTGGGTGGCAGTAGGCAATCGTAGAAATAAGTAGGCAGTCCTAGAGGGCTGTGGTGCAACCGGACTTCCGATACCACTTCTTCTTACTGACGGGCCCTTCCCTTATCCAAGGGACGGTCCAAGACGGGGCACATGACGCTGCGGGGCAACTGTGCGGCGAAAGTCGACGAGAAGGGTCGTCTGAAGATACCCGCGGTGTTTCTGGACGCCTTGAAGGAGTACGGAAACCAGTTCTACATCACCAGTCCCACGGGCGAATCAGCGCGGATTTATCCGATGAAAGTTTGGACGGAAATCGAAGACAAGCTGGCGAAGGTGTCTTCGCAGAATCGCGCCAAGCGCAAATTTTTGATGCGGACGAGCTATTACGGACAAACGGTGGAGCTGGATGGGCAGGGCAGAGTTTTGGTTCCCGCGGTGCTGCGCGAATCGGCGCAGATGAAGGGCGAAGTGGATGTGTTCGGGAGCCTGGATCACCTTGAGGTGATGAACCATACGCGCATCGTCGACAGCTTGAAAAACGAGCCGTACACAAGCGAAGACGATAAGGCGCTGGAAGATTTGGGGATCTAGAAGGAAGTGGCGAGTGCCGAGTGGCGAGTGGCGAGAGCAGAACAAGAAGCCACATACGCCGGTGATGTTGGCAGAGGTGCTGGAATGGTTGCGCGTAAAGCCAAACGGAATCTACGTGGACGCAACGCTCGGAGCGGGCGGCCACTCGGAGGCCATCGCGCAGAAGTTGACCTCTGGGAAGGTGCTCAGTCTGGACCGGGACGCACAGGCGCTGGAACTGGCCCGGGAGCGGCTGAAGACCTTTGGGGAGAAGGTGACGCTGGTACAGGCGCCGTTCTCGAGGATTGCGGAGGTCGTGCACGAGTTGGGGATTCCCGGGGTGGACGGGGTCTTGGCCGACTTGGGAGTTTCGAGCATGCAGCTTGATCAAGCGGCGCGAGGATTTTCGTTTCGCGAGGCGGGTCCGCTGGACATGCGCATGGATGCAGGTGACGAAGTGACGGCAGACGAAATTGTGAATCGGTGGTCGGAGAAGGAAATGGCCGACCTGCTCTATCGGGAAGCCGAGGAGCACGATTCCAGAAGGATCGCCAAGGCGATTGTACGCGCGCGGCCGATACGCGACACCGCGCACTTGGCAACGGTTGTAGCTGGGGCCCGAAAGCAATGGGGAAGGCAGAGACTGCATCCCGCCACAAAAACGTTTCTGGCGCTGCGGATAGCGGTGAATCGAGAGATGGA
>Ga0210400_10005791_pt1 | contig 10461 bp, 6 predicted proteins | sample IncBWH26MmetaG_FD_155456 | JGI IMG/M metagenome (GOLD analysis project Ga0210400, IMG submission 155456) | Forest soil microbial communities from Barre Woods Harvard Forest LTER site, Petersham, Massachusetts, United States - Inc-BW-H-26-M | ecosystem: Environmental > Terrestrial > Soil >... | reverse complement strand
TCTCTGTTTTCCTCGTATACCTCGTGCTTGCTGCTCAGTACGAGAGCTGGTCGCTACCTCTCGTAATCATCCTGATTGTTCCGATGACTCTGTTTTCGGCGATCGCCGGGGTGTGGCTGCTGAATGGCGACAATAACGTCTTCACGCAGATCAGCTTGATTGTTCTCGTCGGGCTGGCGTGCAAGAACGCCATCCTCATCGTGGAGTTCGCGAGGGAGAAACAGCTTCAGGAGGGGATGAACAGAGTCGATGCGGTGCTGGAAGCCTGCCGCTTGCGTTTGCGGCCGATCTTAATGACTTCGCTCGCGTTCACGATGGGCGTCATTCCTCTGGTACTGTCGACGGGAGCCGGGTCAGAAATGCGCCGCGCGATTGGAGTTGCCGTATTTTTCGGGATGCTTGGCGTGACGGCATTTGGGTTGGTGCTAACTCCGGTCTTCTACGTGGTGGTTCAGCGGTTCGTCGAAGGGCGGGAGATCAAGAAACCGGCTGTCAGCGCGGGACTTTCGTCCAGTGCTTCGGCGGAGGCGTAAGCCTGTGCCGACACGCTTTCAGAAGACCTCTCCCCTGGGTATCGCGGTGCTGCTGGCAAGCGGGTGCGCGGTTGGTCCACATTACAAATCGCCCCAGCCTGCGGCGGTGAAATACCACGCAGCAGATGCGAACCTCGAAACCGAACAGCCGTTTGACGCCCGCTGGTGGAAGGAGTTTGAAGATCCGGTTCTTGACTCGCTCGTCGGTCGAGCCTTGGGATCGAACAACAGCATTCGGATCGCACGCGCGAGGCTGGCCGAGTCTCGCGGTTTCTACGATGAACGGAAGCTCGACCGATTCCCCACAGTGCCTGCCGTCGTTTCCTACCAGCACAGCAAGGAGAATATTCCTGGCTTCGGTGACCAGCGCCGCACGATCAATAACTTTACCGCCGGGTTTGATGCTTTCTGGGAAGCGGACCTGTTCGGTAGAGTCGGCCATGGAATCGCCGCGGCTCGGGCCGAGAACCAAGCGTTCGAGGCCGACCTTCATGACGCACAAGTCAGCGTAGTCTCTGAACTGGCGCGCAACTACTTCGAGCTGCGAGGCGCTCAATGGCGCCTGGCAGTGGCCGAGCGCAGTCTTACGAACCAGCGCGAAACGCTGCGGCTGACGCAACTGCGCCGCGACGCGGGCGTCGGCGAAGAACAAGACGTTGCGAGTGCCGCTGCCCGTGTAGCGGCCATTGAGGCGTCGATTCCATCCCTGAACTTGGATGTATCTCGCGCTGAATACAGATTGGCCGTACTCACCGGGACTCGGCCCGGCGAACTCAACGCCAATCTAACACCGCGTGCATACCCCGCGATCGCAAAGTCTCTGCCGATCGGTAATCCGAACGAACTGCTGCAGCGGCGGCCCGATGTGCGTGCCGCGGAACGAAGATTGGCCGCGGCAACGGAGCACCAAGGGGTTGCGGTCGCAAGTCTCTTTCCCCAAGTCAGTTTTTCCGGATTTGTTGGCTTCATAGCGGGGCGAGGAAGCCTTTTTTTCACGGGGGACTCGCGAGCGTGGTCTGTATCACCTGCGTTGTCATGGTCTGCGTTCGACCTAGGCCGGGCGCGCGCTCGCGTGCGTGGCTCGACCGCGGCCACGGAAGAGACGCTGGCTTTCTATGAAGAAACAGTGCTCAGAGCGCTTGAAGAAACGGAAAACGCATTGGCGAATTACAATGCACAACAGGCGCGGCTCATCACGTTGAACGAGCAGGCTCGCGAGAGCAAGCGCGCCGCCGATATCGCGCGCTTGCGGTATCGCGAAGGAGTTGTTGACTTTCTCCAGTTACTCGATGCCGAGCGGACGCAGTTGCAGGCCGAAGATGCGGTCGCCCAAAGCGAGCAAGATGTCTACGTGGCAGTGATCGCGCTTTACAAGGCTCTTGGAGGGGTACCGAGCTAGCTGAAGGTTAAATGCACAATCGGGGTTGATAACCGAGACTATGCGCCAGGGCCAGATCCTGTTTTCAGAAGGATGCGACTTGCGCTCACGCGGTTTTCGTGGTGAAAATCGGGCGAACCGTTCCGCGGATCACCAATTCGGTGGGCAGAATTCGCCGGCTAAAACCCATTTGCGGATGATGCAGCCGCTCGAGCAGCATCTTCATGCACGTCTTGCCGATCTCCTCTTTCTGAACGCGGACCGTTGAGAGCTGCGGGTCCATCAGAAGCGCTTCTTCTCGATCGTCAAAGCCCACCAAACTGATCCGCTCCGGAACGTTCCATCCATGCCGGGACAATGCTCGCCAGAGCCCGTATGCGATTTCGTCGTTGCCGGCCACCACTGCAGTCGGCCGCGGCTGCCGGGACAGGATTCGCCGTAAGCTCTTCTGTCCGAAATCGACGAAAGTCTGTGAATTTCGCAACGTGATTAGAACCGGTCTCAGCTTGTTCTCGCGCATTCCCTGCTGGTAACCCTTGAATCGCCTGTGCAGCCAGGGGTAAGAGATATCCCCGGCGAAAACAATCCGGCGGTGCCCCTTGCTGATCAGGTGGCGCGTGGCTTGAAGCGTCCCATGAACATCGTCGAAGCCTACTTCGTCAAACTGTTGCTGCTCGTCTATTCCGACCACGTTGTTGCTGAACGCAACAAACGGCACATCAATAGACTCCATTCTCGCCAGCAGATTTGGATAAATGGTGCCCGCCAAAATGACTCCATCGATCAACCCGCGCTCCTGGAGCACAGGAGGCAGATCGATCTTGCCTGCGGGCGTACGGGGGGAATAACGGAGCGCAGCAAACAGCACGTGCTGTTTTAACGCGCTGGCATAGGATTCGACCCCCTGGAGGATGCGTGCATGAAAGGGATGAAGAAAATCGCGGTTGCTCAGCAGAAAGCAAACCATCTCCGAGCGTCGCTTGAGAATCCGGCGGGCCTGCGCATTGGGACGAAATCCCAGACGGCGGATGACATCAAGAACTCGCGCACGCGTCTTGCCGCTCACATGCGAGCTGGAATTCAGCACGCGGGAGATGGTCCCGATACCAACGCCAGCGGCTCGCGCTACGTCGCGAATCGTAGTCTTGCTTGGAACTGCTTCCATGGCACCACGCGTAAGTCGCTGCTTGGACCGGTCAAGGAATGGCCGCCCCGTTTTGCTTTCCTTCGAAGCAAGTCTAGCACATCACGATGAGGGTGCTCGGGAATCAGGCCGTCTGAAGCCGCCAACCCTAGCTTGGGCGAGCATCCAAAAACTGGTTTTTAACGAATTGGTCTCTCGGCATTTTCGGACTTGACACGCCATTCCCGCTCAATTAGCGTGTGGAACCAGTTCCAGGCTCCGTGCCCAATCTATAGTTTTTTCCGAAGCGAGTGGGGGGTGTGATGACAAACCTGTCTGGTTCCTCTTTCTTTCGGATTTCAAGGCGCTGTACTTCTCACGCGGCGCGTCGCGGAAGTTTTGCGATGACCGCCAAGGCGGACTTGGTCAAGCTTTGCTGCCTCGGCGTTGTCGTAGTGTTCGGAACGATACTCCTGGCCCTTCCTCCGCGAGTTGCAGGTCAAGCCGTTAACGGGGCTTTACTTGGCGCGATAACGGATTCCAGCGGTGCGGTCGTCGCTGGAGCGCACCTGACGCTCACCGAGCAAGACCAGAACGTCAGTCGCTCTACCGCGAGTAACGATAGCGGTTTCTACTCCTTCCCTGACGTGCCGCCAGGCACTTACAAAATCACCGTCGAAAAACAGGGCTTTCGGACCGTAATCCGCCGCGACATATCCCTGCAAGTGAGCACGACATTCCGCATCGATTTGACGCTAGAACCTGGCTCAATTTCTGAGACCGTTAACGTTGAGGCTGAGCTTCCGCCCCTTCAGACCGATAGCGCGCAAACAGGCGGGTACCTCTCTTCCGCTCAGGCGGAGGACTTGCCGGTGAACAACGGCCGCAACTTCCAGAATCTCGTCAACCTGGTTCCGGGGGCGACGCGCGCAGAGTTTAATCATTCCGTATTCTTCAACCCTCAGGGAAGCCGGAACAGCGAGGTGAATGGCACCTCGAGTCTGAGCAACAATTTTCAAATTGAAGGAGTAAATGATAACGAGCGAACGGGACTCTTGCAGGTGTACGTCCCGCCCATCGAGGCCGTCCAAGAAGTGCAGGTTCTCACTAGCAACTATGACGCAGAACAGGGTGCCGCGCTCGGTGCCGTGGTCAACGTGATTTACAAGTCGGGGACCAACAGCTTTCATGGGGCGCTCTACGACTTCTATAACGGCAGCGCCTTAAACGCTAAAGGGTTCTTTGATCGCGGCCCCAACGGGACACCGTTCCAGAAGCCCCATGCGGTGTACAACTACTGGGGAGGGAATTTTGGCGGCCCAATTCGCAAAGGAAAAACCTTCTTCTTCGTCGATTACCTGAGAACCACGAACCATGCCGCGCAATTTCAGAGGTTTAGCGTGCCGACCGCTGCGGAGCGCAACGGAGATTTCAGCGATCCGGCGCTGCCCAAAATCTTTGATCCAGCCACGGGAGATACGGCGGACTGCCTTCCCGGAGGCAATTCCAAGCTCTGCGCGACGGGCCGCACGCAATTCGTGGCATCATCGAATCCCGCGAGTCCCAATTACAACCCAGCTTGCGCTTCCGCTGTTGGCTGCCCGAATATAATCCCCATCAACCGAATTGACCCCGTTGCCGCGAAAATCCTGGCTTTGGTCCCGTTGCCCAATAACAACCTGAACGCACCGGGCACGCAAAAGTACGCTCAGAACTACTTGGAGAGCGCCGCGTTCGGCCAGGATAACAACTCGTTCGACGTCAAAATTGACCACTATCAAGGCAAGAACGATCATCTCTCGGGTCATCTGGGTTATATGAACCCGATTACTTTCCAGGCGCCCGCCTATGGTCTAGCCGGCGGCCCTATCGGGGGAGGGTTCCAAGGAACGGGAACCGACAAGACGTATTCCGCAGCCGTTAACTGGGATCACACTTTCTCATCGACCTTCATCGTGCAGAATCGCATCGGCTTGAATCGCTACCGGAACACCGCCCAGCAGAATGATTACCGCTCGAACGCTTCCGACGCGATCGGAATTCCTGGTGTGAACGTAGGTGCGTTCGAGAGCGGACTGACAGGCGTTTTTATCGATCAAGGAACCTCCGGATCTTCCGCAGCCACGATTTCAAATCCCATGGTCGGTTACTCGGCAAGTCTTCCCTGGGTCCGGGCCGAAACCGATGTGGACCTCGTCAGCAACTGGAATAAAGTCATCGGTAATCACACCATCAAGTGGGGCGGAAACTTCATCCGCATCCGCGACGACCTACTGCAAGAACAGACTTTCAGCCCGCGCGGTGCCTGGCATTTCGGCCCGAGCCAGACAGGATTGAACGGTACGGGGGCGCCCAAAGTCGGCTTTGCCAACAGTTTTGCGAGCTTCGTGCTGGGCGTCCCCGGCCAGGTAGGTCGCGACCTTGCCATTATCTTCCCTGCTTATCGTGAATGGCAGATGTTCGGCTACGTGAACGACAAATGGCAAATCAAGCCGAAGCTGACGCTCAATCTTGGATTGCGCTGGGAATTCTATCCGCCCGGCACCCCGCACTTCCCTGTCGGCTTCTCGAACTACGATCCAGCAACCAATAATCTAGTTGTCGCTGGGGTTGGCAGCAATTCGCTGGATATAGGAATGCAAAGAAATTACAAGGATTTTGCTCCTCGTATCGGTCTGGCCTATCAACTCACAAGCAAAGATGTTGTGCGGGCGGGCTACGGAATTAGCTATGAGCCCTTCGTTGACAACACGTATGCGTATGACTTTCCTGTCAAGCAAAACAACGCGTTTAGTTCTCTCTCCGGTTTTGGACCGGCACTGCTGCCCGACGGAACACCCTCTACATTTGCGAAGGGATTTCCCGCTCCTTTACCAGCAAACGTCCCTTCAAGCGGCATCATTCCCGCCAACACGCCGCTGTTGATCAACCAGACGTATGATGTGATCAATTTGCATTACGTTGACCCATACATTCAGTCCTGGAATCTCAGTTACGAACGTGTCCTGCCCGCAAAGTTCACCTTGGATCTTAGCTACGTGGGCAACCGCGGAGTGCATGCTCCTATCACCTACAATCTGAACGCCGTCTCGAATCCAGCGTTTTTTGGCGCGGGAAGCGTTGGACAGCCCCTAATCGGCTTCTGCGTTCCTGGAACGACAACTTGCCGCACCGCTGACACGAACTTGCGGTTTGCCGGCGCGAGCTCCGACTACAACGCCCTCCAAGTGAAGTTTGATCGCCGCATCTCGACCGGGTTTCTTCTGACTACCTCCTACACCTACGGCAAGGCGCTTGGCTATATTGAAGAGAACGGAGAAAATTCCAACGGAATCGATTATTACATTAATTTCCGCAGGAATTATGCGCGGGCAGACTTCGACCGCACCCACATGTTCGTACAAAGCTTCATTTGGGATCTGCCGTTCGGCAAAGGACAACGCTGGGTTCATAGTCGTCCGCTAGATGCTGTTATTGGTGGGTGGCGCCTCAGCAGTGTCGTGACCTTCATGACCGGAACTCCTTTCAACTTCAATTGCACCTGCGCCAGCATTAACACTCCGGGAAACCATCAATCTCCGTGGCTGACGGGCCCGATTGCCGAGCCCAAGGGGGTAGACACTCAGCCCTGGTTTGACACTTCTGTGTTCCAGGATCCGACTAAACTCTTTGGTAAGCCTACATTTGGCAATGTGGGACGCTACATTCTTTCTGGTCCGAACTTCTTCAATCTGGATTCTTCCTTGGCCAAGAATTTCCGGCTCACGGAGCGGTTCAATTTCCAGTTCCGGACGGACTGGTTTAGCGCCACCAACACCGCTCAATTTGCCAATCCGGACGTAACCTTGGGTGACGCGAACTTTGGGCACGTTACATCGACGACCACTTCCAGCTCTTCTGGTGGTGCGCGCAACATCTATTTTGGAGGGAGGCTCACCTTCTGAGAAAAGACGACAGCACGAAACGCGCCAGGAGGCATCCTCAACGCAATGGAGCATTGGAGGCCACAGCTTTCCTCGCCACTGTGGCGCTTGGCCGCGCGGTGTGCCTGGGGCCCAAGCGACAATTCCTATGCGCTGGCTAAGCGGGGCTGAAGGAGTGCGACTTTTCCGTGAAGATGAAACCTGATCTAGGTCACACAAGAGAAGGAGGCCGCAATGCAAACTCGAATGCCGCGCCGTGAGCTTCTCACGGGGATCGGCGCGCTCGCTGCTGCTGCCTGCTTGCCGCTAGAAGCCATCACGGCTCGCGAACTCTTATACCCGCACAGGGATCTCTCCTGCTTCGACACGCCCATCTCTCCGGCCCCCTCCGAAATTCATTGGGGCTATGCCGCCATCACATGGGGTGGCGACGATCGCCAGGCCATCGACGACATTTCATCTCTGGGCTTTCCGGGCATTCAGTTGCGGTCGAATTGTATTCAGGAATTTGGCGGTCCTGCGGCCTTGCTCGACCTGCTCGACAAACATAAATTGAAGTTCGTGGCGCTCTCTAGCGGCGATCTGCGCCTCGATCCTTCGGTCGAATCCGAAGAGCTTGCGAAACACACCGCAAACGCAAGATTCGTCCGGGAAGCCGGCGGTCGTTATCTTCAAGTGATCGATCAGCGTCCCAAAGATAGAGCCATCACTTCGGCGGATTACAAACGTCTCGGTCAATTACTGACCGAGCTTGGCAAACGTACCGCCGATGTTGGTGTGTCGCTCGGATATCACAACCACATGGGTTCGCTTGGCGAGCGCCCCGAGGAAATCGATCAAATCATGGCCGCAGTCGATCCGCGGTACGCCAAATTGGAATTGGATGTTGCTCATTACTTCCAAGGCGGTGGCGACCCGGCGAAAGCGATTGATAAATTTAGTGACCGCCTCCTGTTTCTCCATATCAAGGACGTCGAGCGCCTGCCCGCCGATGCGAATCCGCGTCACCCTTATCGTTTCGTCGAGCTCGGACGCGGGCTGGTGAATCTGCCTGCCGTCTTTGATGCGCTCCACAAAGTGAACTTCCGCGGCTGGGCCATTGTCGAGTTGGATGGCGAACTGGATAAATCGCGCACTCCTAAGGAATCAGCAGTCATCAGCAAGAAATATCTCCAGGAAAAGCTCGGAGTGACGGTATGAAATCGCCTTTTCGGATCGCGGTCATCAACGACGAAATCGGCCAGGACTTCGGTCGCTCCTGCGAAGTGGCCTCCCGCGAGTTCGGAATGGAGTGGATCGAACTCCGGGGCATGTGGAGCAAAAATATCCTGAAACTCGATGCCAATGAAGTCGCGGAAGCACGCCGCATTTTGGAAAAATACAGACTTCGCGTCACCGATATCGGCAGTCCGCTGTTCAAAGTGGATTGGCCGGGCGCCCCGAAATCGTCATTCAGTCCGAAGCGCGACCAGGTCCATGCGGATTTTACCTACGAACAACAAGGCGAGGTACTGGACCGCAGCATCGAACTCGCAAAAGCTTTTCAGACTGACCGAGTGCGCTGCTTTGATTTCTGGCGCCTGGATGATCAGGGGCCGTATCGCGCCGCCATCAATGCGAAGCTGCAGGAAGCGGCAAACACCGCCGCCAAAAAAGGAATCACGCTAATTCTCGAAAACGAGTTTGCGTGCAACACCGCAACGGCTGCGGAAGCCGCAACGGTCCTCGCCGCGATCTCTTCGCCTTCTTTAATGCTGAACTGGGATCCAGGAAACGCTGCCGCTCGCGGCGAAATCCCTTATCCGGACGGCTACAATCTGCTGCCAAAGAATCGAATAGGCCACTGTCATTGCAAGGACGCGGTCAAGAAAACGGAGGGTAAAGGCTACGATTGGGCCGCCATGGGCCGCGGCATGATCGATTGGACCGCGCAATTTGCCGCGCTCAAACGCGATGGTTACCGATTGGCTGTCAGTTTGGAGACGCATTGGCATGGCGCCGGCACGCCAGAGGAATCCACGCGACAAAGCTGGGCGGGAATGAAAGAAGAGTTAGAGAAAGCTGGTGCGCTCTGAGGAGCACAGGATTCTTGTCTGTGCCTCGATGCGATGCGGTGTGCGAAAAGTGCAATGCGCCCACAACTGAGCCGCATGGATCAAGGAGATCCGCAATAGATTGCGCATGTATTACTGTCCGATGAGAGGAGCCAGGATGTCGAATAACACACGCCGAGACTTTCTGAAAAAAGCTGCCGCAGGGGCCGCTCTCGTTGCGACCTATCCCACGGCAGGCGTGCTCGGCGCCAACGACCGCATTCGGGTCGGCATCATCGGACCCGGCGCTCGCGGCCAGGAACTCCTCGGACAGCTTGTCAAACTTCCGAACGCGCAACTCGTGGCCGCCGCCGACATTTACACCCGCCGTCTCGACGAAGCCAAACAGAAGGTGCCTGGAGTGGACACCCTGAACGATCATCGGCGTTTGCTCGACAGAAAAGACATCGACGCCGTGATCGTCGCCAGTCCCCTGCATATTCACGCTCGCCATTTTCTGGACACGCTCGCGGCCGGCAAAGATCTCTATTCCGAGAAGACCATGACTTGGTCCATCGCCGAGGCCGACGAATGCTTGGCTGCCGCGAAGAGATCCGATCGCGTCATCCAAATTGGTTTACAACACGAAAGCTCCGGCCAGCTGGCCGACACGCGCAAATGGATCAAGGACGGCATCGTCGGGAAGATCACGCAAGTCGAGGCGTGGATGAGCCGCAACACCCCGCGTGGTAAAGGACAATGGGTCCGCCCGGTTCCCTCCGACTGCACGCCGGAAAATGTGAATTGGAAGCCTTTCTTGAACGGCCGGCCGGATCGTCCGTTCGATGCCTACAAATTTGTCAACTGGCGCTTGTTTTGGGAATTTTCCGGAGGAAACATTACCGAAAACATGGTCCATCAAATTTCCTGGATCATGTCCGCGCTTGAGTTGCCGCTGCCCACCGCGGCGTCCATGTCCGGCGGAGTCTTTTCCGAGAAAGACGGCCGGCAAGTCCCCGACACGATCGCGGTCACGCTCGAATTTCCAGTCGACACCGTGGTCACTTGGCAATCCACCTTCAGCAACAGCCGTTACGGGCTTGGCGAGCACTTGCTCGGCAGCGACGGCACTGTCGAGCACGTTGCCGGAGCCAGCGACATGGTTCGAGAGAGCTCGAGAGATGTGGTGCACTTCTACCCTGAAAAAACAAATCGCCAGGATGGCGTGGCGCTTACCGGCTCAACTCCCAACCAAAACCACATGGGTAATTGGCTCGACTGCATCCGCTCGCGCAAAACTCCCAACGCGCCGCCTGAGACCGGCTACCGTTCAGCCATCGCCTGCCATATGGCAAACATCGCTTACCGCCAGAAACAGCGCGTCACCCTTGAGGCAGCTAAATCAGCCCCTCCCCAATAACTTGAATTGGGCAGCTGCGGAAAGATGCTCGCTCTTAGTAGAAGTTGCGGC
>Ga0210400_10005790_pt1 | contig 10462 bp, 20 predicted proteins | sample IncBWH26MmetaG_FD_155456 | JGI IMG/M metagenome (GOLD analysis project Ga0210400, IMG submission 155456) | Forest soil microbial communities from Barre Woods Harvard Forest LTER site, Petersham, Massachusetts, United States - Inc-BW-H-26-M | ecosystem: Environmental > Terrestrial > Soil >... | reverse complement strand
GGGAGACGCCGCTGCCGTTCTAGCATTCCAGGTCGAAACCACAGAGCATCGCGGTCTGCCGTTCCCACAAGCTCCAACCGTCTCGGGTTTTCCATCCTTAACCGAGATGGCGGTTCCACGGGGAAGGCCAGCGTGGGGAGAATACTGGCCTATCACATTTCTGCCGTTCAGGACGGCACTGAGGAGACCAACATGGAAGCAAAGCACACGCCGGGACCGTGGGCCGAAGAAGTCCGGATATCGCGAAAGAACCCACTTCGCACCCTCTATGAATTCGTCGGCGCGAACGGGATCAAACCCGAGCTGGTTAAGTTCTTGCTCGAAGCGTGGGTCTTCTATGACGCTTCGTAACCTAGGTGTTGCCTCTGGCGGCATGTTCGGCTAGGCATCCTTCCGCAGTGGCTTGCAATACGACGCCGCGCTGAATCTCATCGTGCGTTGGAAACCTGTTCCCAACGAGGGCAACCGTATATGGAATCGTCTCTCTCTCTTTTGCTAAGGACCATCCAGCGAACTTGTGACTCTTCTCGCTCAGGTCTGTGCCAGAGCTTGCGCGATACTCTTGGAGGACCTGCGTGACGAGGGCAATTTCCTCGGAAGAAAAGTTCTTCAAATTTGGTTTGCGCAGTGCAACCGTGCGAATCTGAGGACCGGCCTCGGTCTCCCTGTTTTGGATTGCGATTTCGCGAGCGGCCTCCATTTCCTGACGAATGCGCGTGCCATATCTGGGGGCCGGACCTTGCTTCAATGCAAAATATTCCTGCCCCGTGATCGGCCTGCCGAGTCTCTGGTACGCGACGAAATCACAATAGAAAAGCAGTTTGTTGAGCTTGATCGCTCCGAAGCGCGGATCATTTTCGGATCGTGAAGCAATGAAAATGACCAACTCCTTAAACTTCGCATCGTTCGGCTCAAACCGCTTTACTGACGCTCGTTTTGGACCACGCCGAGTTTTCGATTTTCCTTGTTTCATGGCAGATCACCGAAGGTACACCTACTCATTGGATCATAACCTTACCACAAAGTTTCAGCCCCGTCTGTGGGAAAACATCGGGCGATATTGGGACAAAAGTCCACATTACTTACCGGTAACAGGTTACGCGAAGTCTGCCAGAAATCCAAAGCCGGAGACACAGAGTACTTCCGACGGGTCAAAGTCATGTGGCAGAGGCAGGAGAAACGTTGCTGCCTCTGTAATCGCCCCCTATCGCTCGGAAATGCTACATTTGAGCACCAACGGCGCCGGGGAATGGGCGCAGCGTGGCGAGACGACCGAATCGTTAAAGACGGGGAGGATTGGAACGGGGCAGCACATTGGGTGTGCAACTCAAGAAAGGGGTGAGACAATGCCACAAGCGATTCGATTGCGAGAGGGCGAGTTAGCGAAATTAATCCGCGAGTCTGAATCTCAGCGGAAACCTATATCAGCTTCCTTCGGACCCAACTGGGTTGATCTGGAGTGGTGGAAGTGCGAGTGGATGCTGCCGATTCTCGCCAAAATGCGAGGCATTAAAATTTAAGCTTCTTTTCCTCCACCCGGTACGGCGTGTAGTTGGGATTGCCCGCGTTCAGGCGGTCCAATTCTCTTGCAACTTTCCCCATGATTCCAGTGCCGGGAAATAAATCATCGATCGTGTCACCGGCTCTCGCGTTCAGCAGTTCGAGAATCCAGCGACATACTTTCTCCGGTTTTGCTCCAACCAGGCCCTTCTTTAACGTTATTGGCTCGACGATGAAGTCTTTCGGAGTCACCTGTTTTCCGTTGCGCGGCGGAATTTCGGCGCGATGACCATTCACTGGATTCCTGCCTCCGCGATAGATCAGTGGTTCCCACGCATACGCAGGACGCACGCCGCGCTTAAACGCGCAAAACGACTTACACCATGCCGCAACTCGAACGTCTGCGGGGCAGAGATTTAGAATCTCACACAAGGTTGGCGAACTTAGCGAAAGTGCCCAGCCATCGGGATAATCGCGCACGAGTCTAGCAATCAATTCCGCATGGTCCACTTCAGCGCATTGATAGTGGCGCTTCGCCTGTCCGATGTACGGAGGATCGGCGTACGCAAACTTCATCGTTCCTCCCGGCTCAGGGTGAGGATCACCTGCCCGTCCTTCTCTTCATAACTCATCGTGGCTTCCTTTTTTCGCGGTCGTCCCGATCGAGTATCAGTTCCACGATGCCATCACGCTCCATTGGCCCATGGATGATCGTGCGAGGCTTCATGCTGCCGTAAATCCGCGCCCGCACTATCGCACCCGGCGGCATCGTCTTGAAGTCACGAATCAATTGCTCGACTAACATGAGATCACCTGTCCGTCCTTCTCCTGATAGCTCATTGCATCGCATCTCCGCGCGTTATCCAATCATTCTCAACTTGCACGATCCCGCGAATTTGTTCCGCAAGACGGCAGTCGCACTCCGGCCATCCCGAGCAATCCCTTGTTCCCTCGCCCTGCTGGTGCAACCGCTCCAATTCCCGGCGAAAAGATTTGCAGGCCATCACTATTTCTTCGACGCGCTGCGGGCTGATCTTCATGCGGATCACCTGCCCGTCCTGCTCCTGATAGCTCATATATCTGACCCCGAATTTTTAGCTTTCCCGTCGCGTGCATTTTTGCGAACAGAACGCCATTCTTCAGCAGAACATCCGGGTGCCTTGACGCGCATTTTTTCCAGGAGATGCGATGGACATTTAGGCGATTTCTTCTCGTGAGAAGCCCGAATCAACTGAATACCACTGTAGACATCGTTGCCAGATGGAATCGTGCAACTTCCCTCGATACAGCATATTTCGCAAAACCAAAGCTGTTTCATGGGATCACCTGCCCGTCCTTCTCGGAGTAGCTCATCGCTTCCTCTCCGCCAGTTTCCTGAATTCCCGCAACTGCTCGGCGCGCTTACACTCACACAGCATGTAGCCACTTGGACAATCACTCCAGTGCAAGTTCGCTAGCGCTTCCAACAATTCACTAATATCCTTCTTCCGCAGTCGCGTCTCAATCGTCCGCAGTGGTCTTTGCGAAAGTTTAACCCTCACCGCTTCCTCCGCGAACACTCCCCTTTGCCGCTCATTGGAATTCCTTTCTTAGCGAACCGATGAAGCGATCCCATGAATCCGTTTTCTCGCGGAGCATCCGCAGTTCTTCGAGAATCATCAAGTGCAAATCTTTCAATTCGCCAACTTCGCCGGCATAAGCTGCGGTATCGATCAACTTGGCGATTCTGTCGAGGCGATCTTCCATCACGCAACCGCCCGCTGCCCATCGAGCCGCACCACCAGCTTGGCCTGCATTCCCTTGCCAGCTACTTCAATGGATTCGTACTCGACAATCTCCCCTTCGCCCAAAGAGCGGAAGCCGTTCATGTCAATCACCGAATGATGCACAAAGATATCCGGCGCTTTCGCTTCGCCGTTTTCAAGCCGGTTGAGAAAGCCGTAGCCTTTGGCGTCGTTGAACCACTTCACTCTGCCTTGTTGCATGAGAGAACCTCCGTTTCTAAAGTGAATCGCTCCACAATTTTTCAAGTGCTTCATCACTCAGTCCAGCCGAGAATTGATCCGCATCCTTATGGCCTTCGGCGTAGCCCAATTGAAAGCCTTCCGCTTTGCCACACTCCCGAGCTTTCCGGTATTCCTGTTGCGCGTAGAAGAACAGACATGCGAGAGATCCAACCAGTAGAGCGATCACACAGACAAGCAGGGTAAGGAGAGTTTTCATGCCCTCCTCCGCATCCATCGCGCCAGTGGAGATTTATTGCCCGCATCCAGTTGCGCCTTCGCTTCCGGACTAATTTCGACGCGCTCCAACTGATCCCGCGCTTCCACTATCTGCATGTAGAGAAGTCCGCAGTCGTTACAAATCAGCTTCGACTCCGGATAGCGACGAAATGTTTCCAACCCGCCCGTCGTAACCGCCATCGGCTCCGCACAAATCGAGCACACGAAACCCATCCGCGATCCCGGCGTAATTCCAGTTTTCACGGCGCGACAAATAATCACCCGAACTTCTTCCCCGCTCATGCCCGCCTCCGTAAATCTTTCCCGCGCAGAACGCCGGATGCAGACTGCGCGGGATGCCCCGCCGATGGGGGGATGTGCGAGTGCTCGGAGACGGCGGGGAAACTCGGGATCACGTAGTCGCGAGGAAGCGGGCCAGCCGCCCAACAGGGTACGGCACAATGAAATGGATCGTGCGCGGCGAAACCAGATTTCAGAGATTCGCGGTCGGAATAGAAATAACTCTTCATGACAGACGCTCCCGAATCTCCCGCTTCACCGCATCGCTTGGCTCATACTGCGAGTACTTGGCCCGCATGACCAGCAACACATCGCGCAAAATCGGATAATTATCCTCATCGGCAACTAACGCCGCCCGCGCCAGGCTGGAAATAAATCCTCCGCCACGTTGCACCGCATTCGCCAGCCATTCCAATAACTCGGGATCGTCGTTTTGCGCAATCAAATCGTGCATCACTCCAGTCTTCTCAGTCATGACGCCTCCGAAAATAAGTTCATCTGCGGCGCGGGATGCCGATTTTGCCATGCGGACCACGCCCGGTCATGCTCGGGACACAGGTGCTTGTTGCGGGCTACGGCCTTGGCATGATCGGCGCACAGCGGAGCGTCGCAGGTTCCCGAATGATTGCCCGGAACTTTCCAATCGCAGAGTGCAACCGCGCTTCGTCCGCAGCGGCAATGCGCCGAATGCGTCCCCGAGGCGCAGATCATCGCCGTACCGCCGCCGGGGAGTTGAATGCGTTCACACACTAGCTTTCCCTCGCGATTACAAGCCCTCGCTTTTTCAGCCACGCGCGAAAGGACAAAATCTCCCCCGCCATCGACCAAGCCGTACGCAGGCCGAAACGCATATATTGCTCGCGCCACGGAATTCCGAACACAATCCAAACATGCAGCGCAATCCAGACCCGTCGCATCTCAACCTTCCTCCGTCAGACTTCTGGCGAACCCCGCCACTTTCTTGGCCCCACAGCCGAAACACTCTTCCGCCAATCCATCCGATTCCGTGCCGTACACTCCGTGGGTGCAGGTACGGTTGCAGTTGGTGCAGAATTGCGACCACTGGTGGGCCAGCAGGACGGCCAGAGGCGAGATGGATTGCGCGCTCACGCAACCGTTCTCACTTCCTTGACGTTCACCTTCATGCCGGGAATCGATTGGTACGTGTTCGTCCCCACCATCCGCAAAAATCCCATCTCCGTCAGTTTTGCCAGCGGCAAATTCAGCGGCGTCGGAGCACCTGTTTGCTTCATCCATGCGCGCGCGCGAAACTCCGGATAAAAATCCTGAATACGCTTCGGACTGTCGATAAAACCTTCGGAAAGTAAAATCGCGATGCGACCCTGTGTGTTTTCATCGTCAAGTTCGATCACGTATTTACGAACGGTCACGTCGATCACCGGGCGCTTCACGTCGAGCGACATGGCAACTTCATCACCGTTGGAAGATGACGCAGAAGCGGCAACAAAAGGCGACTTAGACGGAACATCTTTCGTCTCCAATTCCCCGATTCGCTTTTCGAGTTTCTGAATAGTTTGCATCGCCTCTTCGTAGGCCAATTTATAATCCACGTTTTCTTCCTCCAATTTCGGTTTAGGCGCCGCAAAATCTTCAACCCGCAAATCCCCCATCGCAATCTGTGTCGCCGCCGATCCGCTCATCCACACCGGACGCACATACACCTTTTCCACGTGCGGCCCCCAGCAGGCAAAGAACTGGCCGATCCGCAGATTTGGAATATCGCCCTGCTTCGGACGCTTAATTCCCTTTGGAATCGACGATAGTGCCCGCTCGATTTCGTTCGCTTCCCGCTGCACACCCAACAGCCAGACTGAAGCTGCGCGCAGAATTTCTTTCTCCACACCCGCGATGTCCTGCGAATCCACCCAGATGTAGTTCTTCAGCCCAGCGCCTTCGCGGGCGATCTTGCGGACTTCCAGCTTCACCGGAGTGTTGCGCCCCTGCGGAGCAAACTTCCACGCCTCAGGCAGAACCGTGATGACTTCGTTTTCTTCTTCGTGGACCCAACGCATCGAGGAAGAAATAATCAGCATCTGCAACTCATCCGGATAGCCGCGTAGATCCATCACGTTTAAGCCGGGTTCGAGGTTAATCTCATCACTCTTGCGAAGCCGCGCCAGCAGCGGCAGAACGCGATCCAGATATTCTCCGAGCAGCATATAAATATCCGCGTCCATGCTGCGCTTCGATTTGTTCATCAAACCCGTGAGATTGCGACGCACCGCAGCTAAAGAATCTGCACCCTTGCAGGCCCGAACAATCCATGCCCGCTCGAACTTCATCTTCTGCCGCATGATCGCTTCGATCACCGACTCGATAAATTCCCAGTCCGCGCGCTCTTTGAAGTAGGGAAGAATTTTCCGGCCACTTTCAAAACTACGCTCCCCACGCTTCGTCACGAACGCAATCGCCCTCCGTCCGCTCCGCGCAACCAACGCCTCCAACGTCGTCGTCTTACCGCTCTCCTGCGTCTGCCCCGTGACACACATGTGCCGGACAGGAATATTTACTTCCACTCCAGATGGAATCGCATAGCCCAGCAAAACGTCCTGAAGTTTTTGTGTCATTCGCTCCTTTCTGGCATTCCGGGCCGGAAGCCCCTTCCCTGATTCAGAACTTCCCCCGGCCCGGTATCCCCCGCACGGCCTTAACTCGTTTCAGCCTTCCTTCGGATAAACCACAGCGCGTCCGGCTTTCGCCAACTGCGCCGCCGCTAACCGCAGCACCGTCGATTCCGTGGCCAGGTTCGGAGCCACCACATTCAATTCGCTGCCGTCCTTCAACCTCACCCGCCAGTGCGACGATCCCGCCCGGTAGAACTTGAACTCCGTGCTCACCACTCCGAGCGCCGCCGCCGTACGTTTATTTTTAGCAAAGACATTCATCGGAACTATAGCTTTCAGGTCAACTTGCTCAAGGTGCTCATCTTGCTCCTACATGATTATCTTGAGCACCTTGAGCACCTTGACTATAAAAAGCCGGGAAAAAGGGGACACGAGTTCCTAGGCTCGGCAATGCGAGAGCCTTCGGCAGCAGTTCAGCGAGTTTGCGCCTTAGCTGGGGGGGGTCTGGCCATCTTCCCAGCCCTCCATGTACCACTCAAACTGTCCATACTTCACTCCGGCCTTCTTTCTCGTCTTGACGCCGATCCGCAACTTGGCTCGCCGGATCGTGGCGTTTGAGAAGCCCATGTCTTTCGCTTCGGCGAAGATTTCGCCCGCCGTCTTCGCTCCGCCCTTCAGCGTGTCGTCGAGGTATTGCGCTGCTTCGCTGATGGCGTCACGGTCCTCTTCCGCCATCCCGCTCGATGCGAGGTCGTTGGCGGTGATCGAAGTCGGTCCTGTCCAGCGGAAGATGTCGTTCCTGATTTCATAGCCAATGGATTCGCCCATCGGCCCTATGTTGGTTTTGGCGTGAACCACGGCCCACTGCTGGTCCCGCTTTCCGGCGTGCAGCTCCGTGCGCGCGGCTCCCGTGAGATCAATCGATCCCAGACCGCGGTTGATGGCGCTCCCGGTCGTCGATTTCGCGAAGTGGCGCAGGATCAACATGCAGGTGCGATACTTGCGCGCCAGCGCCGCCAGCCCGTCGAGGATCGGACGGGTTTCATTCGAGCGGTGCATGTCCACTTCGCCGCCGAGATACGATTGAATCGGATCGACAACTAAGAACCGTGCATTGGTCTGCTTGAGGGCCGAATCGAGCAGCGGAATATCGCTCAACCGGACGCCCTCGCGCCTGGCCTTCGGACCTTCGCCAGTAACCGCCCCTTGCAGCAGATGCAGTCGATTCACGTCCCCTTCCAATCTGTCAAAGCGCGGGCGCACCACATATTCCGGATCGTTTTCAATCGACAGGTACACCACATCATGCGGGCGGCAAGGTTCGCCCAGGTAAGGGATTCTGCCGGTGGTGAGAGCCGCCGCGAAAGCCAGCGCCAAAAATGTTTTTCCGCATCCTGGTTCGCCGGAGAGCATGTTGATCATCCCGTAGGCGAGGTAGGGACGCCAGAGCCAGGGCACGGGCTGCGCCTCGACGGAGGACAAGGTCACCAGATCGGGCCGCCGCGTAAGGTTGCGCGGTGCGTATGGGAGCATTTCGCCGGTGATGTCGTAGCCAGAGCGCAGAGCGCCGATTCCAATTTCCACTTTTTCCATCAGCGCGTGCGGATCAGTCTGTACATCTTCGGCTTGGCGCTGCAAAATTTCCCCTAAAAATCGCAGACGCCGAAGATGGGAAAGCCGGTGCAACTTTTCGACGCGGAGACGCAGTTTGGGCGCTGGATAATCGGTCTCATGCATGGAAAGAAGGTCAGAGATGAAGGCGATGGCATCTCCAACTTCTTTCTCTCCCTTCCATGCCTCGCAAAGGGTGCCGATATCGAATTTTTCGTCGCCGTCCTCGGACAGCTTCAGCATCGTGCGAAACAGCGACTGATGAACACTGCCCCCAAAATCGGAAATAGCAAGATCGCCAAAAGATTCCGTTAGCAGCCTCGGCTCCATAAGCAGCCGGCTGAGTACCTCGCTTTGTGTACGAATGTCGTAAAGAGAGGAAGTTGGCGGCTGCTCATAGCGCCAAGCCGAGGGTAGCAGCGAAGGCTGGAAAATCTCAGGGCCTTTATGCGGCGGATCGAAACTGTCGAGTTTCTTCTCGGTATTGCTCAACTCGCCTCGCTTTCGGGAAATACACTGATTACTCCGGCGGGTACTGGAATTCCCGCCGGTCCTCCATTCGCGCCCAACTCCGATGTGAACGTTGGCCGTGCCTCGTGCTTGGTCGCCGCGCTCCAGCTCGCGGTCGGGTCGCTCCACTTCTGGCCAGCCAGCTTTGCTTCCCGAGGCCCACATGCGCACGTCTTTTGGGCAGCATCACCTTCCAAACGTTCAGCCAAGGCGCATTCGCTTTGTGTGGTAGGTCGTCGTCGCCAATACCGGTAGAACCTCTCAAACAATTCTTCCCGGTCCATCCTGCCGACATGCTCTTCGGCCAGGGCCAGCGGGATGTTATGCACGCGGACCATCTGACGGGCCACGGCGGAGCGCAGGGTCATGCGGTTTTCTCCATCTCCCGATTCTCGGAAAACAGGAGAATCAATTCCTGATAGGTGGTCTCATGCGGCGGATCGAGCGAGCAGTTGATGAAGCTCGCCGTCGCATGCGGGCAGCGCATGTGCTCCAGCAGCGCATCGAGTAAGGCCATGCGTTGCGAGTTGGTGAGGCGGTAGACGATTTTGAAGTCGGCGCTCACCGATCCCCTCCCGCCGCATCCATCTTGCGATCCCGCCCGCTAATTAAATTCGGCTGCTTTCTGGCGCCACGGCAGATACATCGGGTCACCGGCGAACGTTGGCCTTCGATGAGCGGTCTCCACCCCGTACCGGAGCACAGGGAACAGTTGGGATCGAAGGAAGTGGTGAGAAGGAAAGGCCGGCTGAAATTTTTTGCTTTACTTCCGCCCGGCGAGTTGCGGTATGATCTTCGCGTCGAGGGCATTCTCAGTGCTCCTGATGAATTTAAAGTTTGTACCCTTGCAAGTTCGATACAGCGGCTCCTGACCGGGGAGCCGTTTAGTTTTTGGGGATTATGCGAACAGCTCCTCTTCCCTGCCCTGCTCAGCGATAGGCCCGCGCGCCTTCGCTCTCCGATCCGCGCGGGCCACGGGTTGAAACTCTAACGCGCGCTGATTCTTGCGCTTTTTCTTTTTGTCTCGCGCATACTTCCGGCGCTGGCGCACACGATCACCACACGCTACGGTCGCGTGCTTCTGCTTCGATCCACCGTGATACACCGGCTCAAATCGAATGCCGCATCCGCAAGGACAAAGAATCTCAGCCATGTGAGGTACTATCACGGGCGTGATCGGCAATGTCAACAACTATTTTTCGATGGGGTGTGGAAAACAAGTGGACAACCGGGCAGGATCAGGCAGGAAGGACGCGGGGAAAGCCGGGTGGGGTGACGGGTTTGGTGCCCCACTAAAGATCGACGTGGACTGAATACGAGTAGCTCACCGGAGTTTCGGCTTTTACCCTGTCTGATGCGGCCTCACCGTGCTCGCCGATAAACAGATCGAGCCATGAGGGATAGCGGCCTTCGTGCGTCTTCGTGAAGCAGAAACTTGGGGCGTTGCGCTCGGCTTTCCATTCCCCGGCGTCGCGGCGATCCGCGTAGAGCTTGTCCACCTTGCGCGGCGGCATGGCTTTCAATTCCTCGGAGGATTTCACGCCCAACACTTTTTCCGCCAGCGCAATTCGACGCGAGGCCACTTCTTTTTCCGCCTGGCTCGCCAGCCGCTTGCGCTCGGCGTACTTTTTCTCCCAGTCGGCGAGCTCGGTGAGTTCGGCGGCGGTCACGATTTCGACTTTGATGTCAGTGGGCATTGTGGGCGATGGAGCGTTCGCGTTGGGTGAGAGGGGG
>Ga0210400_10005789_pt1 | contig 10462 bp, 7 predicted proteins | sample IncBWH26MmetaG_FD_155456 | JGI IMG/M metagenome (GOLD analysis project Ga0210400, IMG submission 155456) | Forest soil microbial communities from Barre Woods Harvard Forest LTER site, Petersham, Massachusetts, United States - Inc-BW-H-26-M | ecosystem: Environmental > Terrestrial > Soil >... | reverse complement strand
TCCAGTCTTATGAGCAGAGCGTCTGCCTCATCCATGTTGATCTTGCGTTCCGTGACCACGCTACCGGAGCGAGATTGCGCTACGCGAAATTGACGAGCAGCGGCGAGCCGGAGACCGATGACCACAACAACCCGCTCGTAAGCCTCACCGGAGATGGTCCAGAAGTTCACGTCGACGTTTTTGGAACTGGTTTTCTCGCCGCCACGAGCGGGCAAATCCTTACCAATCATCACGTGGTCGAACCCTGGTGGCAGAATGATGAACTGAAGGAAATGCTTGACCAGGGTCTTGAGCCGGTAATTACCGAGATGACGGCATATTTCCCCGGCATTTCCCATGGCATCGCCATCACGACCGAAAAGATCTCCTCTGCTGCGGACGTTGCAGTCGTGAAAGGAAACCTCTCAGAACTGGGCATCAAGCAGATTGCCCTTGCCGATGGTCGCGGTTCAGCCGTCAGCGGGAGCCCCGTCGTGCTTCTTGGATATCCCACTGCCCTTGATGCAATTATGGCCCGGGCAGGCGCAGAAACGATCGAGTCGGTCGCCACCGCATCCAAGGGTGATTCAAAGCAGATGATGGAAGAGCTCGCGCGCCGCCACTTGATCAGGCCGACCGCTACCCAGGGGCATATCGGCGACGTATTGCGTGACAAGATTGTCTATGATGCCCAAACCACCTCGGGTGGCTCCGGCGGCCCGCTTTTCAACAATGAGGGAAAGGTCATAGGGATTAACTTTGCCATTCTGCGTGAGTTCGGCGGATCGAATTTCGCCATTCCTGTTGGCTTCGGGAAGCTCCTCCTGAAACCTTGAGCCGGAGAGCAGAATCGACGCCGCAACGCCGCTTCGTGAGGGGTAAAGCCGCGAAATCTAACTAAAATTGTGCAGTTCCGGGTGCAAATTATGACTGGAAAAGTTACGAAAGGGCTTATCTTGCTGTTGCATACGAAACTCAAGCCATCTAAGATGCGTCAATTGAACGAAAATGCCGCACACCCTTGCCATACCGCCCCCCCTACCCCCACCTCCTGCAGCCCCGCGTCTGCGCGTCGGAAAGCTCTGTGTGGCCATCGAGGGCAGCTCGCCAGCGGAATTGATGGACCGCGCGGAATCAATCACAAAGGTATTTAAATTCATTGAATTAAGACTCGATTCCCTGTCCAAACCAGCCAATGCGCTTTCCTATTTGAAGCAGTTCCTCGGTGAGCACAAGGACGTGACCGTGATTGCCACCTGCCGTCGCAAGGCCCACGGTGGCGGATTCGACGGGCCCCTTACGGCAGAGCTGGAAATTCTCACTAAAGCGGCCCAGGCAGGATGCCAGATTATAGATTTGGAAGTGGATTCCGCTGAAGAGGCCAAAACAGGACAGCTGAGCAGGCTGCGGACCGCCGGTGCGGCGTTACTAATTAGTTTTCATGATTTTAGCCGGACCAAGGCCCTTGAACAGGCAGCCGATCGCATCGAGGCATTCAAGCCGGATTTCGTCAAAGTCGTCTCTACCGCCCGGAATCTCGCTGACAATCTAGCCGTTCTCCGGTTGATTGAGGACCGATCGCTGGCCACGCATTTCGTGGGGATTGCTATGGGCGAAGAAGGCCTCGTAAGCCGCGTCCTTGGACCGAGGGCCGGTGCTGCGTTCACCTTTGCCTCATATGCCGACGGAGCCGAGACTGCACCGGGACAGTTGAACGCGGAGACGCTGCGAGATGTGTACCGCCTGGAGCACCTTGACCAGGCCACTCGCATCTTTGGTGTTGCGGGAAATCCAATCAGCCATTCGCTTTCGCCATTGCTGCACAACGCTGCCTTTCGGCGGGAGATCGTGAATGCCGTCCTGCTCCCCCTGAAGACGAAAACTGTCCAGGATCTTCTGACGCTTGCGCTGGAACTCCCGCTAGCCGGCTGCGCAATCACCATGCCACTCAAGACCGAGGTCCTGCCGCATCTTGCCAATATGGACCACCTTACAGCGCGCATCGGCGCCTGCAATACGCTCCGGATGGGAGCCGACGGAAAGCTCTATGGCTTCAATACCGATGTGGCAGGGGTTGTCCGGCCCCTGGAACGGCGCCTGAGGCTGAAAGGTGCACGCGTCGTCGTCCTCGGAGCCGGAGGTGCGGCACGGGCAGCCGTGTTCGGCCTGGTGGAGCAGGGCGCGGAAGTGCTGGTGGTCAATCGGACCCATGAACACGCCGTAACGCTGGCGCGCCAGGCAAAAGCCAAATCCTTGAAGCACGAGTTACTGGCCAAGCAGCATTTCGACGTCATGATCAACGCCACTCCTTGTGGTATGGCGGGATCAAAGCAGGCGCTTCCCATAGCTGAAAACGAGTTGAATGCGAGTCTGGTCTTCGACATGGTGTACAACCCGCTCGAGACGCCGCTTCTCAAGCTCGCGCGGTCGCGCGACATCCATGTGATCAGCGGGCTGGAGATGTTTGTACAGCAGGGTGCGCGCCAATTCGAAATCTGGACCGGCAAACCCGCTCCGGAATCGGAGATGATGCGCGTTGTCGAGCATGAATTGCGCAAGCGTAAGTGAACTGAATCCCAACTCAACGACCAATTCTGGCCGTCCTGTCAAAAAGAGCCAGCATCCTCAAGCACCCTTCTTCCATCCATACCCGTCAATAGCTTCAACGCTGGTTTCCGCTGTAGTTGCTAAGATTCCCTGCCTGCTCAGTTGAGGTTGGCTGATGAATACTCCCCCTGAGGTCGACCCCGGTCTCCAGTGCATGCGGATCGCGCTCTTCCGCCGCAACGTACGACGCTTCGAGATTTTGTGCGCGGACCTTATCCTCTTTGGTCTTGCAGTCTTCGTTTCCGGCTGCGGCTACTTCATCAACCCGAATGCAGTTTTGCCCAGCGGGCCCGGCACTCCCTCACAGAGCGGGTCGGTAACCATTTCACCGACATATGTCGCACTCTCCCCCGGACAGAAATTCCAGTTCACCGCGAAGTCAGTCGACGGGGGCCAGATTGAGTGGCTGGTAAATGGTGTTGTTGGCGGAGTACCGGTGACCGGCCAGGTGAACACTGCCGGCAACTACACCGCACCCTCCGTGGCCACCACCCAAAGCGAGAACATCTCAGTCACTGCCGCGCTTGCCTCGTCACCGCAACAGAACTATGCAACAGCCGTAGCCGCCATCGTTCCCGGCGCCCAGGTCTCGTGCCCCAACGCCACTGGAAGTCCACTCGTGGCCGCGTACTCGCTAAGTCTCCCTTCCGCAGGCAAGATGTCGGTCGAATTTGGAAAAACCACCGATTACGGCCTGAACACGTGGGAGGTTCCGAGCAGCACGAACGGCGGCCCCGTAAAGGTGCTGGTTGCAGGCATGATGGGCAAGACGCTCTATCACATGCGCGCAAAGGTCACGCTCGACAACGGCGCCACCTATACGGATACTGACCACACCTGCACTACGGGAACCCCGCCGCCAACGCCAACGGTGCAGATCTCCTCGCCGGGCGGAGGAACGCCTCAACCGGGAATTGAGATTTGGAACACAGTTGTTCCGTCAAATGTGATCCAGGCTTATGCCACAGATTTGCAGGGGAACATCATTTGGTCATATCTCTACCAGGGCTCAGCCGTCGATTTGATCCAGGGAATTCAGCTTTTGCCGAACGGCGACATTCTGATGCTGATTTCGTACCTTTCCTCGACCACGGTAAACGGGACTCTGGGGCTGGTGAACGACGTTCGCGAAGTTGATCTCGCTGGAAACATGGTCCGAGAGATCACGATGGACACGCTGAATCAGAAGCTGGCGGCATCAAACCTGCGTGATGCAAACGGAAATGCATACAAGTTCAAGAGCTTTCATCACGGTGTGATTGCGCTGCCCAATGGCCATTGGGTAATGCTGGCCGCCTATAACAAGAGCTATAACAATCTGCCGGGTTATCCGGGGACGACGTCTGTGATTGGCGACGCCATTATCGATGTGGACGCGAACGGCAATCCGGACTGGGTTTGGAACACCTTCGATCATCTCGACATCAACCGTCATCCCATGAATTTCCCAGACTGGACGCACTCGAACGACATGGTGTATTCGAGCGACGACCACAATCTGCTGCTTTCGATTCGGCACCAGAACTGGATTATCAAGATCAATTTTCTCGACGGCACGGGCTCAGGCAACGTGATGTGGCGATTGGGCGAAGGCGGCGACTTCAAGCTGATCGGCGGTATTGATCCCACAGACTGGTTCTATGCGCAGCACGGTCTGAGCTTCTTTTCGCCGAATACCGCCGGCGTGTTTCGGCTGGGACTGATGGACAACGGCAACGACCGGATGTTTCCTGGTGGTCCGGTGCTTTGCCAGCCCCTCTCGCCCACGACTCCAACCTGTTATTCAACGGTTCCCGTGCTTGAGTTGAACGAAGGGAACATGACCGCCTCGCTTGTGACTCACTATGAGCCGCCTCCAAGCTATTTTTCCTTCTTTGGCGGCAACGCAGATCTCCTGCCGAACGGCAATATTCACGCAAACTTCAGCGCAGCCGTAACCGGTGCGATCGTGCAGGAACTGAATCCGCAGGCAACCCAGGTAATCTGGCAGGGAACGACCCCCAATGCCTACCAGTTCCATGCATACCGGTGGCCGAGCCTATATCCCGGTGTGCAGTGGTAAGTTGAATGAACAATTCGTGTTCACCGGCTGAACACTCGTCCGATTGCAAAACGATTTGCTGAAATTGGCTTTACATTTGGATGACACTTCGGAGGCCTGCTGAATCTAAGAATGTTTAAAGTACTTATTTTGCGCACCGAGGTAAACCGTGACAACTGCCTACATCAATCGGATTGCGACATCGGTGCCAGCGCACGATGTGCACCGGCCCTTCATCGACTTCGCGGAAGGCATGTTGCCCGAGGGGACTACGCGATCCCTGTTTCGCCGCATGGTGCGGATGTCGGCAATTGAGCATCGCTACTCCTTCCTGCAGCCGATCGCGAGCGAGAACGGAATTTGGAGGGATGCCGAAGACCTGTATGCCACCGGAAACTTTCCGGGGACCGCTCGGCGCATGCAGGCATTTGAGAAGTTCGCGCCCCAACTGTCTGTGTGCGCACTGAAAAAGCTGGGATTGACGGCAAAGGAGCGCGAGCGCGTCACCCACGTAATTGTGACTTCGTGCACGGGGCTTTATGCGCCGGGCCTGGACTACGACATCGTGGATCATCTCGGGTTGAGTCCATCGGTGGAGCGGACCATGATCGGGTTCATGGGGTGCTACGCTGCGATCAATGCGCTGAAGTCCGCCCATCACATCGTGCGATCCGTGCCGGAGTCTGTGGTGCTGATCCTGAACCTTGAGCTTTGTACGCTACACCTGCAGGAGACGCAGGAACTGGAACAGATGTTGTCGTATCTCCTGTTTGCCGATGGCTGCGCGGCCTGCCTGGTGAGCGGCAAGCCCGTGGGTCTCGGCATTGACAGCTTCCTTGCCTTGCGCATTCCCGAAACCAGTCACCTGATTACATGGAAAATTCGCGAAATGGGCTTCGACATGCATCTCTCAGGGCAGGTCCCTACAGAGATATCAAAGGCCATGCGAGAGGTGGGAGGCCAGATCACGCCGGGCAAAGATCCGCTGGAAATCGATCTCTGGGCCGTGCATCCGGGAGGAAGAACGGTGCTCGATGCCGTCGAAAAAGGATTGGGGCTACGTGAGGATTCTCTGCGGTCGTCACGCGAAATCCTGGCGCAGTTCGGCAACATGTCCTCAGCAACGGTGATGTTTGTGCTGCAGAGCATTATGCGCGCAGCGCGTTCTGGACAGCAGGGTTGCGCCATGTCGTTCGGGCCCGGGGTTACTGCGGAAACGATGCTCTTCCATGCCGCCTAAGGCATTTCTCCTTCAAATCATCGCCCTTGCAACGATGCGAAGGGTGGCGATTTCTTGAGAAAATCGCCACTTGAGGCCTATGGTTCCCCAATGCAGCAGAAGGAGAATTGCGTAAGCGCGCTCGACTTCAGCCGCCGCGCCGAGCTTACGGAACTGATGGACGAGCCCTGCAGCCGCCAGGAGATGCGAGCCTGCCTGCAGGACCTGAGCAAATTGAATCGCTGGTTTCTGGGATACCGGCCCATCCTTCGGTGGCTTGATTCCCTTGCGCTGCAGAAGTTCGACGCGCCGGTGCACATCGTTGACGCAGGCAGTGGCTACGGCGACACTTTGCGGCGAATCGAAAAGTGGGCGCACCAGCGTGGGATTCGCGTCAAGCTTACTGGATGCGATCTGAATCCGGATTCGGTGGCAATTGCATCCGAAGCAAGTTCGGAGACGAGCCGAATCGAGTGGGTCGCACAAGATATTTTCCGCTATACAAGCCGCGAGCCGATTGGCATTGCCATCAGTTCTCTCTTTACGCATCACCTTGTCGAGAAAGACATCATTCGCTTTCTGAAGTGGATGGAGGAGAATACCCGCGTGGGATGGTTCATCAACGATCTTTCGCGAGCGCCGATCCCTTATCACCTCTTGAAGGCCTTTTCAAAGCTGGCGGGACTGCACCCGTTTGTGCAGCACGATGGCCCTGTTTCCATCGCCCGCGCCTTTGTTGCAGAGGACTGGCGCCGCATGTGCGCCGCGGCGGGATTGCGTCAGGACGACATCGTGATTGAGGGATTCACGCCGAGCCGTCTGTGCGTGGGACGAAGAAAGCACCGTAATGATGCGTGATTCAGCGGAACATCTGGTAATTGGCGGCGGCCTGGCGGGTTCGATGGCGGCCATGCGTCTTTCCGCAGCCGGACGCGAAGTCATGCTGCTCGAAAAGGAGCGAGAAGCCCACCACAAGGTGTGCGGCGAGTTCCTCAGTCGAGAGGCAATCCACTATTTACAGCTTGCCGGTATCGAGCCGCTCCACCTTGGCGCTCACGCCATTCAACGTGTTCGCTTGCACTCCGGCCGGCAGGCAGTTGAAGCGCGACTTCCTTTCACGGCGCTCTCACTATCGCGGCGCGTTCTGGACGAAGCTCTGCTGGCCAAGGCACGCGAGGCGGGATGCGAAGTCCGCCGCAGCGCATTCGTCGACAAACTTGAAGCGATTGGCAACGGCTGGTCCGTTCGCCTCCGTGGCGGAGAGACGATTCGAACCAGGACAGTTTTTCTGGCCAACGGGAAGCATGACCTGAACGCCTGGGAGCGCAACGGAGCAAAGCAGGGCGACCTGGTCGGGTTCAAAATGCATTGGAAGCTTTCCCAATCGCAATCCGAAATCCTTCGAGGCGTCATGGAGCTGTTTCTGTTTCGCGACGGATATGGCGGCCTGTCCATGATCGAAGGCGGCGCTGCAAATCTCTGCCTCGTGGTGCGACGACGTCAATTTCGCATGCTTGGCAGCTGGACGGGGCTGTTGCAATCCATATTGCATGAAGTGCCCGCGCTTTGCGATCGATTGAACAACGCCCAACCCTGCTGGCAGAAACCGCTTGCGATTTCTCCAATTCCCTACGGGCACCTTGGCGGATCTGCAGACGGCGTGTGGCGCGTGGGCGATCAGGTCGCGGTGATTCCATCCTTCACCGGGGATGGGATGTCGATTGCGCTGCACAGCGCCATTCTCGCAACAGACATGTACTTGAACGGCAAGACCGCCGATGCCTACATACGCCGCCTTACGCACCAGCTTCGCCCTGGAATGCGATTCGCCACGGGGCTTTCGCGTGCGATGGTGACACCTGCTGCTCGCACCATCGCTCCTTTTTTGCTGTCGCTTGTGCCGAATGCGATGGGCCGGATCGCCTTATCGACGCGCATCCCTGACCGCGCATTGGTGACCACAAGCGTTACAACAGGCCCACCCATCGTGCGGCGACCCGCGCCTATCCTCTGAAGCCGCCTATCAGTGCTTCTTCTTCGCGGCTTTCCCCGATTTTGGTTTTTCTCCCGGCAAATGCGTTGTGGGAATGGGAGCCATGTCGGGACCAATGCGGCGCACCTGGGTATCGCGCATCGCATAAACGATCGTGCGCGGATTTACAGGCTTCGTGATGCCGGTCGCGGGATCGATCGAGACATCAGGCGAACTCGAAATCTGAAAGCTGAATACAGGTTCGGTGCCGTTCTGTCCGGGTTGCGTCCAGACGCGAACCGGCAGAAATCCCTGAATAGGATGAATGCGGAACGCCGTCTCGTATCTGTGCCGTTTCAGACTCCATGTGAAGACGCGAATCTGGTCGAAATCGAAGGGCAAGCCTGATTTCGGCGGACTCAGCGCGGTCACATATTCCGGAACCTGGTGATTGGGAACGTCTGCTTCGGAATCGGTAACGTGGGTGAGCACATACGCGCCAACGATGCGCTGGCCCTCAGCATATTGCCCAACCTCGTCGGGCACGTCAACGTCTATACGACCGCTCAGCAACCACCCGGTGCGACCCTGGCTGTCGCGGATGAGCCACCAGTCCTCCATCGGAACTTCCGGCACTTCCGGTTGCTCGGGGGATTCCGACGCGGGCACAGCCACAGATTTCGAAGTTGCAGATTTGGTTCCTGGTGCCTTGGCTGTTTGCGCAGCAGATTTGCCGGTAGCCGCAGGCGCAGGAACGGGATGCTTCGCCGGTTCTGCCGGCGAGCCGGGCGCGGATTTCGGTACCGAGGCGCGCACCAGCAACTGGACCTTGTCATTCTCAGGAAGCAGGTAGAAGCGATCGGAGTTACGCCCCGGACTGATGTGCAGATAAATGTCGTCGCGGAGTGTACCTGTCGCGACAACCGGATCCTGCTTGTGTTCTGTCCCCAGGTGCGCAAAGCCGTCGTAGACTTTGGAATCAATGACAGCGCGCTCTTCGATCCAGCCGATTTCGTTTTTGTCAGTCTTAACCCTGAGGAATCGGCGTCCATGTTCCAGCACTTCGAGCGGTTGCCCGTTGACGACTTCGCCGACACGATTGGATACCGCGGCAACGCGGTCGTGAAGGTACATTTGTCGGGCGGAAACATAGACGGTCTCATGCTGCTCGTGGCGTAACCGGTTGCAACCTGCAGCAAGAAGAAGAAAAACGGCTGCAATTACAGTGCAAAATCCAGCCACAGTGCGCCGGATCGATGAGACGGAATGATTTGGCAATCGCGTGGGCACAGCTCAGAGGATCTACTTGAGCATAGCAGCAATGCGCCGCCCGTTAACAGCGCGTCGCCTCACGTCGCATCAATGGAGCGCGCCAATAGCTCCAGCCTGAACGGGATCCGTGCCGGTTTGGCTGGAGATCACCGTGTCAAGATACCCCGCGTTGGTTGCGTCGATCGTGTAGCCGGTCAAGTCGGGGGTGCCACCGAAATTCACAGCGAAAACGAACGCGTGCGTGTTGTCTTCGACAATCGCCTGGGGATTGATGCCTGTAGCAAAAGTGCTTCCCAATGCGGTAAGCGTGAAGGCGGTACCCGCCGAGGTAATCGAGAAGCCGGCAATCACACCGGTTTGCCCGCTGGCGGTCTGCCGGTTCACCACATACACGTAATCTCCGGTTGAGAAAGGCAGGATGGAATACGGCGCCAGCCCACTAATCGCGTAGGGCGAGCCTGAAATCTCCTGCTTTGTACTGTAGTTGAAGGCGCGCAGTCCGCCGGTATTCGTTCCGGAAGTAGCGACCGTCTCGCCGATATAAAACAAGCGGGGCGCCGTGGTACCTGTGGGAATTGGATCGAAGGCCACGGAGAGTGCGGCGCCGGTTGCATTTTTCACGGCAATGTTTCCCACTGCGCCAAAGGGATTGGTGTTGTTGGGATTGAAGGGTACAGTTGCCGTGCCCTGCGCGCCAAGGGCCGCCAGTATGTACGTATCGTCGGGAGAAATCGCCACTTGCTGGAAGGTTGTGGACGGCAGTGCCACCGTTTCCTCAGTATTCGAGGCGAGCAGACCTGTGGATGAGTTGATGTGAATCGCATAAAGATTGGAGGTCGCTGAAACTCCTTCCACAATCCACGTATTGGTCGGATCCACCTGCAAACTGGTTGCGGGATCGGACGAAATGGGCTGCCCGGAGTTCCCTAAGGTAAGTTGACCCGTTGAAGTATTGACAGTGTAGAGAAAAATACCGCCAAGCGTGCTGACGTAAAGGAAAGCATTGTTGGGCGCGACCGTAACGGCGATGGGAGCAGCAGATAACGTGTAGGGGCTTCCGGGCAGAGCTGTGACCGTACCTGCGTTAACGTACAGACCGACCATTTGGCTGGTCGCGCCGTTAAGCACGTAGAAATCCCCGCTGCTGAGGGTTGTAGTGCCGGTTCCGCCGCCTCCCGTGCTGGGCAGCGCATCCCAGAACCCCGAGCAACCTGTCAGGCACAGCAATGCAATCGCCAAGCACACCCAATAACGAGTCCTCATGGCCGCTCCTTCGTCAAACCGGGTCGCCCTGGATCCGCTCTCAGAGTAACGCCTCGCGGCGTTTCTGTCTCATTTGAACGTTGGACAGGGCTTTCTTATTTTGCCATCT
>Ga0210400_10005788_pt1 | contig 10462 bp, 8 predicted proteins | sample IncBWH26MmetaG_FD_155456 | JGI IMG/M metagenome (GOLD analysis project Ga0210400, IMG submission 155456) | Forest soil microbial communities from Barre Woods Harvard Forest LTER site, Petersham, Massachusetts, United States - Inc-BW-H-26-M | ecosystem: Environmental > Terrestrial > Soil >... | reverse complement strand
TAGCTCCGAAGATCAAGGTTAGTGAAATAATAGTTCAATGTGGCAGAGAACACAAAACCGTATTTGTCGGGAACGCCCGCAAGAAAACGGACAGGGTCATCAATGTATATTTCGTCGGCGTCGAGTCTGCACCACCAATCTCCAGGAGACGCTACGCTTCTGTAGGTTTCGAATATTTCTCCGCGCAGTTCATCGGTGAATTTGCGGTCATCATGGCCAACGATTTCGATCTTTGAAGTGTTTCTCGCAATGTCTTGTACCGTCTCCCACGTCCCATCGGTGCTACCATTGTCAAACACAAATATCCTGTCACTCCAGGTTAGAGCAGCCTCCAACGTCTCCCCGATAATATCATTCTCGTCCCGAACGCAACAAATGCTGAATATCTTCATGACGCCGCTGTAGACCTTCGCCGGAAGCAAAAAGGAGTTTGCTCGGCTTTCATGCCCTTGCTGACCTCCCCACGACCGACCCAGAGCGCAGGTCTAGGCCGCGGGTCGCGTCTGCTCCACTCCGCTTCTACGCGAAGCGTCCACGGCGATATTGACAACCGTCAAGTCGGATTTCGACGGATCACCTACATGCGTCTCACTGCTGCGAGTCCTGCCAGCAGGGCTGCTTAGGCATCCTGACAGAGCCTGAGCAGGAGCCGAGCGGCTGCGCGAGAGTTGGGATACTTCGTTGTGCAAAATCTGGCAGTAAGCAGAGACGGAACGCTACGCAGCATTCCTACGTCCGCGGCGGCCCTCAACCAGTTCTTCCTGGTGAATGGCCTAGGCCTCGTGTTCTTGAATTTGTTGACGTTCGGTTACAATCTCTCTGCATCCAGTTTATTAAACGCCCTAAGCAACGCCGTGAGCCTGTTGCTCATTACGTATTCAATCTATGTTGTGCTTGCCGCTAGGGAAGACTGCGGTTTCTATAAGATTATTTTGGTGCTCGCCTGCGTTTTTGCCGGCGCGAGCTTTTTGGCCAACGCGGGGATTTCCGCGATAGCAGACACTCTGAAGTACTTATCCATATATACATTCTATATAGCCGGCCGAAGCGCTCCAGGGCGTTCGCGCCCAGCTGAGAGGTGGTGCATCTTCGCTCTTGCCGCTATGCCGTTAATATTCATGTTAATCGGAAAGACAAAAGTATATGACTATAATGATGTGTTCGCCTATTTCCCAAATACAAACACAGCGGCACTGTATTTTTCTGCTTTATTCTTTTCCCTATCGCAGCGGTTCGGAAACAAGGTGTTGGTACTGCAGTTCGTCAATGCTGCGCTGATGAATAGAATCGGCCCCGCATTGGCGACCATTCTCGCCATCGGCATGTGGTCTATCTTCCCACTGAGAAGACAAGTATTCGTAGCTCTTTTTATTTTGGGGATCGCTTGCTTTCTTGCCTACACGCTTGGAAGCTTTGATCGACTGCTGACGGGTTTGAACAGCATAGCCTTGATTTGGAGCTTGGGCCCTAGCACGGTCGCACGGATGTCTTTCGGGGAACTGGTCCAGTTGACGGGCACGACTGACGTGTCCGCGTTTTTTCGCATTGTCCATTGGACAAACATATGGGAATTGTATTCGACGCAAGGGCTCGGCGTATTATTGTTTGGTTACGGCGCAGGTCAGACGGCACTCGTGGCATACACGCCCCTGCCGCCGCATAACGATTACCTCCGCGTCCTGGCGGAGTTTGGATTGCTCAGCTTCCTGGTATTTGTTTCTTTTGTGATCAGTATCGCGACTTCAATAAAGCTGCCGGCTGCGAAGATTATATTCACTGTGCTGCTCATATATTTCTTCTCCGAAAACCTGATAGACAATTTTACGTCGATGGCACTGTTTTTCTCGTATGCTGGTCGGTTTACGTCTGGGCGGTCGTCTCGCAGCGGTTAGCTTAGCTTGCGTGTCGCCTAAGTTTTTTGACCAGCGTTGAACAGGGAGTCACCGATGGACTTCTCGGTTTCTGATGCAATCAAACAGAACACTCTTGGGCTGAGCGAAGGATTTCCTGCCGGAGTACCTAGGAGCTACAATTGGTATAAAGGCTGGAACCCCGACGGGCTGAAGACGCCGCCGGCTGATTTTACCGCCGTTACAGGCTGGGGTCAGGTTTATCAGAGAGTTGGAGCACCTGCGCATTCAAATCCAAACGCGACTCTCGAAGTTGCGAATGCAAAGACCTACGTCCATATCAAGGCAACTGGCGAATGGATATTGGCGCAGGATCAGGCCACGAATCCAATCAATGGGGGCCATTTCGTCACTGACTTTTCCGGAAACGCGGCCATTGCAATGAAGGTGAGCGCGGGGTCGAGCGGCAGCGCGGTTTTCGATGCCCCTCCGTCCGGATATAATGATCATTTTTGGCCGTCTGCGCGAGGAACCTACGCACCCGGAACGGTCGATGTCGTGTATGTCCAGATGGACATCAGGGTAACGGATCCGAACTCAAACCTGGTCGCCTCGGTGGGCGCCGACTGGTGGCGTGACGCGAACGCCCCCTATGTTCAAGATCACAGCAACAATCCGGGCGCCGGCAGTAGCAACTGGGTTCAGGTCTCGACCCAATGGTCCACGCTTGCCTTCTATTCCACAAGCACACCGCAATTTCAGGGAGATCCGCCTCCTCCGCTCATCGGGCCCACAATCGAAACCCGGCCGACAATTGCTTCTTTCTCACCCGACAGCGGCGCGGTGGGAGATGGGATCACCAATGCGAGTGTTCTGACACTGGCCGGCACGGCAAAGGCGGGCAGCACCGTCAAAGTGTTCGACGGCACGACCCCGGTCGGCACCGCAAAGGCGAGCGCGAGCGGGACCTGGACTCTCACGACCGGGCAGCTGTCGAATGCCACCCACAGCTTCGTGGCGAGGGCCACGAACGCTGCAGGCAACACCAGCCCGGCGTCGTCTGCGTTGAGCGTGCGGGTGGACACGGCGGTCCCAGCGGCACCCAAGATCACGTCGTTCTCCCCCGACAGCGGTACCGTCGCGGATGGTATCACCAATGCGAACCGTCTGACATTGGCTGGCACAGCGGAGGCGGACAGCACCGTCCAAGTGTTCGACGGCGGTTCGCAGATCGGCACAACAACGGCGAATGCGAGTGGCGCCTGGAGTTTCACTACCGCTCGGTTGTCGAATGCGACCCACAACTTCACGGCGACGGCCACGGACGCCGCGGGCAACACCAGTTCGGCGTCATCGCTGCTGACTGTAAAGGTGGGCGCGGCGGGAGCATCCCCGTCGTCGCCGACGCCGAATGGCGAGAACTCCTTGGTAAAGGGGTCGTTCGGGGCGGGCCTCAGCGGCTCGACCACAACGATCGGGATCTTGTGGAACGATTCGTTTGTTTTACTGACCTTGATCCTCGGAGCTATAATCAGAATCCGTCGGAACCGGATCGTTTGAGTCGTCGCCCGTGGCGGCGAACCGGTAGGCGGGCTTCAGCTCGATCGCAGGCTGGGCTACGTTGACCAGCGGGACGGTCGAACTGCGGAACAACAACGTAAGATTGCTTTTTGACCGCGAGGTACAAGTTGGCTGGGGCCGAAAGAAATCAGCCTCCGATCTAACCATCCTGGATTTTGGGGCTATCAAGATTTGCAAGCATCAGCGCTTGATGAGACCGCCATACCATACCGTTCGGACGCGGACCCGGCAATCTCCCGGAAATTGAGCTTGATACGGGCTGCATCAAGCTAATTGGCAACTAGTCACGCTTGCCCGATCATTGATCCGCTTTGACGATCTGAAAGCGCAGGGAACGCCGCCGGCGAAACTCGCTGTACTCATCACTGAGTAGCGAGTTAATCGGCTTTTCAATCCCCTGGTAGATCAAGACGCCGAATGCAACCGCCAAGATGACTAATGTCAGGATGACAACGTCTCCCGACACTCCCGCGAGCTGCGGAGCCTTATCGGTCAGAATGCCTCGGAACTGGGAGATGACGAACACATGAACCAAGTAGATCGAGTATGAAGCATCGCCGATCAATAGCAGCGGGCGCGGCCAGCTAAATCCCGCAAGCTCGATCTTCAGGATCGAGACCAGCAATAACGATGCAGGCAGGCCCCAAACAAGGAATCTATAGTCACTTGGCATCCCGAACGGAACAGACGCAACGAACAGCGCGATACCGAGGACGAGCACTGCTAAGCTGTATCGGGAAGTAATTGCGTTTCGCTGGAATAGCAGGCCAATCCCGCAGCCGAACAGAAATTCGATCATGATAGTATCGCTCAGGAACCCCGAAAGAGCGCTGTTCTTCATGCCAGAGACGCGAGCGAGGATAAGGACGGCTCCAAAGACAGCGACAAGCGGCACGAGGAGGTGCCTCTTTGAAAACTTAAGGACGACCGCAAAACAAGCGTAGAAAAACATTTCGTAGAACAGTGTCCAGCCCTGCGTGAGAATTGGCTGGACAAGTCCGTTTTCACTGAAGGTTGGAACGAAAGAAAAGCTGGCGATGATCCGTTCCGTGGAAAAAGGATGGGGGCCAAGCTCCGGATGCCGATAGAAATGAACGATGCCGACGAGGATCGTGCCAATCGTCGTCAGTGCGTACATCGGGTATATGCGGATTAATCTCCTGATCAAAAAATCGCTCGATGGCTTTTGATTGCTTCGATACGGCGGCGACACGTAAACCATGATGAAGCCGCTGATCAGAAAGAAGATGTCAACCCCCGCAGCGCCCAGGCCGATCAAATTCTCAGAGCTGAACAGCCATACGGGGGGCTTTGCCAACTGAGACGGCCATTGTATCGTGACTGACACCTCAGAATGGACGACGACTACGAGCACCGCCGCTACGCCACGCAGGACCTGGAGCGATAGGACGCCCCTTGATGTTTTCTGAGACGTGGCTGTGTCGATCATCTTTTCGCTTCGGCACTGCGCCCATCACTGCCAGCGGCCCGTTGGAGGTGGCTGTCCGAGTAACAGCGTAGGCATCATCAGCCTCAAGCGATTTGCGATTCGTCAAGTCTTGTCGTCAAGTCTTGGCTGCGCTCCCGGGACCACATCGAACGCGAGACAACAAAGCGCCTATCCTGGCAAATTGGTAATAACTCGAAATCAGTATGCCAATTACGAAGGTCGGGAGCGCCCGGATTGGGCTCAAGCCAAAGCTGGAATTTCAAGATAGCATTGGGCAGCAAGCTTACTGATCCCGGTGTTGGCCGCGGCGGGCTACCATATCAGGGCGATTTGTCGACAAGCTTGGCTCAGACACTGGCCAAATCACCCTAGCGGAGATTAAGCCCAGCGTTGGAACTTAGCTCCCGTCAGCACCTTCCCTGACGGGCGCGTTAGGATTATCCTGCCATGACCTGAGAGACACCTTGCTCACGTCTGCATCGGTCCCATCATATCTCCCAAGCGGATAGGAAAGGCAGAATGAACCGCGAACGTCTGAAACGACTGGCGGTACTTTTGGAGGGGTATCGCGACAGCGATGTAACCCGGCTTGACCTTCAAAATTGGGGTAAATTCGAGAGCCAGCGGGCGGGGTTTCTCTGGCTGAACCAACGCTCGTGCAACACAGCAGCGTGCGCTGTGGGTCTTGCGTGCGGCTCAGGTATCTTCGCGGAAGATGGCTTGTCGTACGAAATTGACGAGACCAAGATGGAACTCACTCCGTTATTCCGCAACCTCGAAGGTTGGAGTGCGGTGAAGTCATTCTTCGATCTCGATCAGATTCAGGCTGTTAAACTGTTCGCCGGACATTCCTACGAATTAACCGAAGGCGAGGCTGCTGCCCGAGCCGTGGCAGCGCGGATACGCAAGATGATTGCACCGCTCGACGAATTTATCCAAGAACCGCAAGAGCGCTGAGCCTGCTGTTTCCCTAAAGCAAAGGAATTGGGCATCTCGAAGCGAGCCGATCGCGGCGAGACCTCCGGCGGCCATTATCAGGAAATCAACATTAGGAAATCAACGAGACGGGCGTGGCGCCGAACAACCTCATTTGAACCAGTCGAACAAACCCGCCGCGCCGACAAGCAATAAAGGTAGCGGAAGGAGGCCATCAGCATGTCATTCGGCGCACAATTTATTCCAGGCCGAAATATACTTGGGGCTGCAAGGCGGTGATGCCTATTCCGGATGTAGAAGTCATAGCTCCGCGGGACTTTGCGCCATGACAGTTGTTCTGTGAGGGATTTTGTGTGCTTCTTCAACGCGCTCTAGCCATGCTTCACGCCACCACGAATATATGGCGCGCGGGCAGAACATTCGCTTGTTGCTATAGCATGATCCGCACCAGACATCCTCGAGTATGATGCCAGGTGTCTTCATGTATTTCATTTTACCGGTTTTTTCATCTATGAATTTGGCGACTCTCGCTTGAACGCGGTACGTGCCACCGCAATACGGGACCATTTCGCCGTCGAAAAAGAGGCCTCGATTTGTGTTCTCAAAATTTACAGTCGAAAGTATCTCATCATAAGATTTTATTCGCACGAGCTCGCCAGGCTGCAAGTTTAGATTGACGATAGGCGCTACTTCGCCAGGCCGGAGACGACCGCGGTGCCGAGGGTAGAGAGTTCCGCCGCGACGAGTTTGAAACCAATCGTACAACCAGCGGCCAGGACGTCCGAGGGTCGGTTTGTAGGCCCTGGTTGCCTTGCAGTACACCGAGTAGACCAGGCCATCGAATATCTTGCGAAGGCCCACATTGCCTGAGACATAGTCAGCGACGTATTGGTCGAGTCGCCACCAAGGAAGCAGAGTTGTGAAATAAGGCAAGCGGACCGCTTGGCACTGATAAGCCTCTTCGCCATCACGCGCAATCGAGGTCGCCTGTAGAACGTCGCTCTCCAAGCAGCCGTGCGCCGGAGTTGCCACACGAGACAGTGACGCTGGCGCCGATCCCGCTACGTCCAAACCATCGGGGACCGGGTTCAACCACGCGTCCTTCCAGAAGATCAAGCACGCTGCTTGGCAGCCCCCGTAAGCCTGACCGTCACAGCGAAGATCCAGATGAATCCCGCCAGCAAGCCAACGTCCGCCTGTGCCGTTGACGGTATCGCATGTCTTGTGCGCGACCTTAAAGATCTTGAAGGACCGGCCACAATATTTGAACATTTGCGGCATGAAGGGAAGGCCTTCCAGACGACCACTCCTGTCGAGTGTCGCAAGGATCTCTTGCTTGCTGCGTACTTGTACCCAATCTCCAGCGCGAAGGGCCATTTGCTAATTTCCTTGTGACTAACGGAAATCGCTCCAGTGACTTGCCCGCAATGTAAAAATTATTCGCAGTCCAAAATTTGCAATGCGAAACGCGTATACAGCTAATTTATTGAAAAGTCGACACGGCCGCCTCCAGATTTGAGGCGCTTGGCAAATTGCGTCTCTTAGCAAAGATCGTAAGTGTCGTTTTCAAGAAGCGGTGGTGCCCAGTGGTCAGCGTCACTCACTGCATGCAAGGAGCCTTGGAGCCCATGCCCAAACGACGCCAGCGCAGATACGGCAGCCCTCGCTCCATTGCGCATCTAGAAAGGGTGAGTGGGCATCGAGCGTACTTTGCCGCGTCCGAAAGACTCTGTGTTCTCGCCGACTGACGGCCATCGCCGCCTGCGTCGTCAATTGCTGATATCTTGGCGGGGGTACTCTTTTTAGGAACCTTCGAGCGCATTAGACGGCCCGAGTTTGCACTCGCATTGAACATTTAGAAAATGAATTCGGAAAATATTTTTTGATAATCGTCAAGTTCCGCCGATAAAGCTCATATCTATTTATCGCCCGTGCCGTAGGGGCGATTTGAACGTTCATCTTTGCACTCGTTTGCACTCGCCTCCATTGAACATTTATAAATGAATTCACAAAACAATGTTTTGATAATCGTCAAGTTCCGCCGATAAGGCTCGTATCTTTCTATCGCCCGTGCCGTAGGGGCGATTTGAACGTTCATCGCCCCATCCGACGAGGTCGATGACGAGGAGAAACATGATTAACTGTCGGCTGAAGACAGGGGTATCTTCGCTCTTGCCGATTGGCTCGATTTAGTGCGCGGCCTGGTGGCCGTTTGAAGTCATGCCATTCCATTCTTATCAGCTGCTTTTTCAAGAGCAGTGACCCGGCGCAAGTTACAGCTCGGCGATCGTTTACGTTTATTCTGCCTTGTGGACCATAAGCGCGCATGGACCTGCCGCCGTCATCGTGTTCTTCGTCCTCAGCGTTTCGGCAAGGAGACTGCCAAGTGGAGCTTCTCGCTCTACGCGATACATTACCCGATCCTCGTGCTTCTCAATGTCATGAGCGACAACCCACATGACTTTACCATGGGGTCGCTTGGACTCGACGTTGCATTCATCGAGCCTTGCTTAGCGCTTGCGTTTATATTTTACCTGCTGTTCGAAAGACATACCGCCGGTCGCGCGTGGTTCAAGAACGTAGCGACAAGGCGTCCTTCCGAGCTGGTGCCAGTTAGCTTGAATCTGCCGGCGGACGGAGCAGTTGACAAAAACATTCGATCGTTGCGAATTCGCAAATCGTCCAGGAAGAAATCCTCCAAGCTACTAAGATAGGAACTTATGGACGCTTCACCTCAACGGTGAATAATACACCAGCCAATTGCAAGGCGATGCAACGACCGCAGACGCTGCTGTGGCGTCCGATCCAGAGCTTACGATATCTGGGCTTACGAAATCTGTTTCGCCGCGCTGAGCTTTCGTTTCGCCAGCCTAAGAGCGAAGAAAAGCGCGGAAGTTAGCAAGACGATCACGCGCTCACTACTTGTCGGCGCCATGCTTGAGCAGGGCTGCCGCTATATGCGCGCGTAGAAATCGCACTTTGAAGATGTTTTTGCCATACTTCCCAACTAGCAAAGCCACCCAGCAGTTGGGGGGCCAATTTCCAAATTCCCGCTGCTCCTTGAAATCTGCTCATGGCCCGGGCTGTGAGCAGGCAATGTGTGGACGCCCTCGCGACGCGCAGCGGTGGAATTTCGAATCCCCGACAGCGGCGTGTCGAATTTCGTATCTTCAACTTTGACATCCAGAGGAGCTCTAAGAATGGCCACAAGTTCGTTGACTGATGTGATCAATCAAAATGCGCTTGGGAACAGTCAGGGATACCCGCTAGGGGTCCCCACAAGCTGGAATTGGTATCAAGGCTGGAACCCCGACGGGCAGCTCACCCCTCCTTCCAATTTCACGTCTGTCACGGGATGGGGACAAATTTATCCCCAGGCCGGGGCGCCGGGCGATTCCAATCCGAGCGCCAGTGTTCAGATAGCAAATTTCCAGACGTATGTGCATCTCACAAGTGGTGCCTGGGTCCAGGTGCAAAATCAGTCGACAGACTCCATCGGCGGGGCCCATTTTCTCGCTGATTTTTCTGGAAACTCAAGCGTTGCATGGAACGAGACAACATTATCAGACGGCAGCGTAAGCGTGGATGCGCCGCAAAGCGGATACAATGACCATTTTTGGCCGGACGCACGCGGAACTTACGCGCCCGGAACGGTCGATGGTGTTTTCGTTGAAGCGAGCATGAAGACCGATAATCCGAACGCGAATCTCGTGGCCGATCTGGGCGCTGATTGGTGGTTGGACTCCGGTGCTGGATGGGTCGACGGGTTTTCTAACAATCCCGGAGCCGGGTCGAGCGATTGGGTCAAACTGACGACGAGTTACCAGAATCTTTATTTCACTTCGCTCAGTCCGCAGCAATTGCAGGCCGACCCTCCGCCCGGCATGACCGCTTCTTCGTCAGCTACGACTCCGCCGATAACAACGTCACCGGTAACATCCGGAGCGACCGCGCCCGTCGTCTCCGTGGCGGACAACACGCTGTCGGTGCAGCCTGGCGGCAAGGTCGATCTCGGGGTCGAGGTCTCGACGACCGACAACAACGACGTCGTGAGCGTCAACATCCAGAATTTGGCGAGCTACGAGACGATCACGGACAATCTCGACGGCCACACGTTCACGGGCAAGAACATCACCCTGACCGCCGCGGAGGTCGAGAGCGGACTGACGCTGCAGTCGAACTACACAGGCTCGGGTGACCTGACGGTGACGCTCGCGGTGACCGCAACGGGGAAGGATCCGAGCACCGGCACGATCGCTACCTCGGCGACGAAGACCATCACCGTGACGGATCCTCCGGCCACGGCCGGCGGGTCTTCGTCTTCCAGCGGAGGCCTTGACCACAACCATAGCTTCGCACTGCTGAGCCAGTCGCTAGCGGGTGGAGTGCAGGGCCGTGCCGACCTCGGTCAGATCGCCACGGCCGCGTCCCACGTCTCCAGTTGGCTGAACGAGTCCTTACTGACCCGGCCTCAGCACTAACCAACCTTCGCGGCCACGTTTCCACGCCGGCTGGTCGCCAGCGTGGAAACAGCAGTTGAGTGCGTTGGCGTCTAGTGTGGTGGTTCAGAAGTTCTCTTCACCTTTGCCGCGAGACCTTCAAGAGAACTTCTGAACCAAAACCACACTAGAATCATAGTTTTCTA